>WARP01000013.1_pt1 | contig 172244 bp, 159 predicted proteins | sample 4769151 | NCBI WGS metagenome assembly WARP01 (sample SAMN08893023, study PRJNA449175) | gut metagenome | isolation source: rumen sample fed with dry roughage | host: cow | place: India: Nagpur | collected 2016
AATCCGGCATTAACAACCACAAAATTGTGGTCGATGCGTACAACTTCTGCTGAAATCACTTCACCTGATTTCATATCCTGGTTTTTAACACTTGCAGCAAACAGGTCTGCAAAGCTTTCGCCACCAATAGCGTCTTGTAAAGTTACGGATGTCATTAAACTATATCCAACGGCCCAACGGGCCTGAAAAAAAAATACACACCAGGAAATACAATTTTCCCGACGGAGTGAATGATATCTTTCATGTGGGTAAAAGTTTGTACCCCTATCCATGAAAGCCCTCAATACAGCAAAACCACAACTGGCTTTGCCTTTATTTACCTACTGCAATGCCAATAAATGCCTTATGCATTTACCTCAGACCAGTAAGCCAATACTTTTGCAACCGATTCCTCTATTGACAGCGCTGAGGAATCAATGATTTTTGCATCTTCGGCTGGCACTAACGGGGAATGGCTTCTATGCATATCCCGTTCATCCCGCGCCTTAAGATCTTCCAACAAGGCCATTAGGTTAGCAGAAATTCCTTTTTCGATCAACTGCTTATAACGCCTTTGCGCCCTTTCGTTGACATCTGCAATCAGAAAAATCTTCAATTTTGCATCAGGAAAAATAACAGTCCCCATATCACGACCATCAGCAACCAGTCCCGGCGCTTTCCTGAACGCACGTTGCCGCTCGAACAACGCCTGACGCAGCAAAGGATAAGTGGCAATCTGGGAAGCCAATGCCCCCACCTCTTCCTGACGTAAAACGTCACTGACATCGTCGTTATCCAACAACACCTGCTGACCGTCAAAACGAACATCAAGGCTACGGGCAACCTCGGCAATCTCCGCCTCGTTGCCTGGCTCAATGCCTTTTCTCATGACCGCCAGTGCACTCAAGCGATACAACATGCCCGAATCAAGCTGGTGCCAGCCAAGGGTTTTGGCGACAATGCCTGCTAATGTTCCCTTGCCTGAAGCACTCGGACCATCAATGGCAATAACAGGTGGCAAGTTTGCGTTTATCATGACGCATTACCTCACAAGGGTCTTGTAAACATCAAAATAGGATGGGAAGGTCTTGGCTACGCAATCAGGATCAAGGATACGCAAGCCCACCGGACCGAACACCGCCAAGGAGAAACACATGGCCATGCGATGATCATCGTAAGTTTCAATATCCGCCGTTTTCCAGCCGGATGCCAATGGCGGCACAACCCTTAACCAGTCAGGGCCCGATGTAACGGTTGCCCCCACTTTTGCCAACTCTTTGTGCATGGCTTCAATCCGATCAGTTTCCTTGACACGCCAGCTACCTATGTTACGCAACAGACAAGGACCATCGGCATACAAGGCCAGGACAGCGGCAGTCATGGCAGCATCAGGCACAAGGTTAAAGTCCTCATCGAAGGCTTTCAGCTTTTCACCTTTTGCCAAATCAGGCCCGCTCACTTCCAGCCAATTATCGCCATAATCAACTTTCCCGCCCATTGCCTGAATGGTTTCAGCAAACCTGATATCCCCCTGAATACTGTCTTTACCCACGCCATTAATACGCACAGGCCCTTTGCCAATAAGCCCCAATGCCATAAAGTACGACGCAGAAGATGCATCACCTTCAATTTCCACTTGACCGGGACTTTTATAAACAGCATCGCAGGCGATAGTAAAACGCGCCCAACCTTGTTGCTGCACCACTACACCAAAGCGGGCCATCATGTTCAAGGTAATCTGGATGTAAGGCTTTGAAATAAGCTCTCCCTCCACCTCAAGGACAACATCTTGCGCGGTTTTTTGTGCAATCAGAGGCGCAACCAGCAACAAGGCAGTAAGGAACTGGCTGGACACAGAGCCTTGCACCTTGACCGACCCATTAATGTTCAATCTGCCCGGCGCAATTTTAAGCGGAGGATACCCCTCATTCTGCTCACAATCGATACGGGCCCCCATTGAGCGCAACGCATCAACGAGATCGCCGATAGGACGTTCATGCATGCGAGGCACGCCATGCAAGCGGTAATTGCCACCCCAGACCGCCAAAGCAGCAGTTAAAGGCCGGAACGCCGTGCCGGCATTACCCAGAAAAATATCAGCTTGCCTATTGGAAAAACCACCCTGACCGCCAATCGTAACCGTTTGCTGGTCATGACGTTCTACCGGGGTACCCAGCGTCTCGAGTGCATTTAACATCACCTTCGTATCATCAGAATCAAGCAATCCACTTATACGCGTTTTGCCTGCTGCCAGCGCAGCGAGCAAAAGCACGCGGTTGGATATGCTTTTCGACCCAGGCAGATTCACCTCGCCACTGGCCGCTACCGAGACACTCAAATCAATGAAAGGCGTACGCATTATTTACCTTCTCCCCATTTCTTGCGGGCCAAAGAGGCCTGTTCCAGCCATGCATGTAAACCTTCAGCATCACTGTTTTGTATCATTTCCCGGGTGCGTTCAAGCACCGGCAAAAAAGCATCTATTTCTTTCAGCATGGCTTCTTTATTGCTTATAAAGATATCCCGCCACATTTCCGGCGAACCACCCGCAATTCTTGTAAAGTCCCGGAAACCCGTACCGGCCAGCGCCAAGGCCAGGCTTGCCGAGTCGGACCGACTCACGACTGACATATAAACGGCAGAGAGATAATGTGGAAAATGGCTGACTGCAGCAAAAATCCGGTCATGCTCTGTCGCAGTGATTTCACGCACGACTGCACCACAGGCCTGCCAACATTGCCTTACTTGTTTAATATCATTATCCGCATTCTCGGGCAATGGCGTCAAAATGACATTGCGATTCCAGTACAGCAAAGGATCAGCTGCAGCAGGACCCGATTCATCAGAACCAGCAATGGGATGCCCGGGTATGAACTGCGCAACGCGGTTTCCCAAGGACCGGCGGGCATCATTGATAACCTGTACCTTGGTACTGCACGCATCGGTAATCACCGCTGTTGGCTTAAGCAAAGGGCCAATGACGTCACAAATCCTTCCAAGCACCGAGGCAGGCGTAGAAATCAAAATAAAATCCGACGTTTTACCTGCCTCCTCAAGGGTGGCAATGCGATCAATCAAGCCCAGTTGTAACGCCCTTTCAAGGCTGGCCTGATCCCGCCCTACGCCTAACACGCATCCTACATGACCACCATTTTTAAGCGCCTTGGCAAAAGACCCGCCAATAAGGCCCACTCCAACCACGCTGACCACAGGTATAAAGAACGATTCAGCCGATGTGGCCAACGTGTCATTCACCGACATACATTACCTTTATTGCAGGGGATAAGAGCCGAGAATCTTAAAGAAAGCGGATTTTTTTTCAAGCTCTAGCAATGCCTTGGCAACATTTTCATCATTGCGATGACCAAGAATATCAACATAAAAATAATATTCCCACTGACCGGTACGGGCCGGGCGTGACTCGAAGCGGGTCATTGACACATTATTCTGGACAAAGGGACTAAGCAAGTCATACACCGCGCCAATCCGATTGGGCACAGCAAAAATAAGACTTGTTTGGTCTTTACCACTTTGCAGGGAATCCAGATGTCCAATTGCGAGGAATCGGGTTTTATTGTTGGGATCATCCTGAATGCCTGCCGCAACAATTGGCAGATTCCAGATAAGCGCCGCAGCCTCTCCGGCAATTGCCGCAACGGTAGGATCTAGTGCCGCATGCCTGGCTGCCTCTGAATTACTGGCCGCCGGCACCCTTTTTACATTGGGGTAATGTTGCTGCAACCAATTATGACATTGCGCCAAGGCCTGCGGATGCCCCATGATGACACTGACATTATCCATATCACCGCCTTGTGTCATTAAACAATGACGAATAGCGATAATACGTTCCCCATGCACCTTAAGAGTGGTGGACAAAAGCAAATCCTGTGTCCGGTTGACCGCCCCTTCCGTCGAATTCTCTACGGGAACCATGCCTACATCAGCCTGCCCTGCTTCTACAGCACGAAACACCTCATCAAAGGAAGGACAAGGCAATTTCTGTATCGCATGGCCATAATATTCAAATGCGGCCTGCTCTGAAAACGAACCCTCTGGCCCAAGATAGGCAACCGTCAAGCCACGCTCAAGCCCACGGCAGGCCGATATGATTTCAGCCCATACAGCATGCACAGACTCGCGAGGAAAAACACCACGCTCATTGAGCGTCTGCAAACGACGGATAATTTGCGCCTCACGCTCGGGTTTAAGCACAGGACCATCAGCCTGGAACTCATGCTTTATCTTACCCACATCCATGGCTGCCTGAGCACGTTGATTCAACAAACTCAGTATTTCATGATCGATACTATCTATTCGCTCGCGCAGCGGCTTAAGCTTTTCCTGCAGCAATTTATCCATGTTGGCGTTCAAACTCTTTAAGGTAATCAACAAGGGCCAGCACCCCTTCCATAGGCATGGCATTATAAATGGAAGCGCGCATGCCACCGACTGATTTATGGCCTTTCAGGTTCAATAAATGCTGTTTTTGGGCACCCTCAAGAAAAGCAGCGTTCAGCTTGTCATCACACAAAGTAAATGGCACGTTCATGCGGGAACGGTATTCAGGCTGCACCGAGTTGCGATAAAAATCACTGCTATCAAGCTGCTTGTACAAAGCCTGCGCCTTGCTGATGTTTTCAGACTCGATGGCGGCAAGTCCGCCTTTAGCCAGCAACCACTTGAACACCAGCCCGGCAACATAAATCGCATAAGTTGGTGGCGTATTAAAACGTGAACGCTCACGGGCCACATTGACATAATCAAAGGCACTTGGACAATAGGGCAAGGCATGACCCAATAAATCGCGATGCAAAATGACAACCGTGACACCGGCAGGGCCGGCATTTTTTTGCGCACCGGCATAGACCATGCCAGTCTGCCTTACATCTAACGGACGAGACAGAAAATGGGAAGATACGTCCACGACCAATGGAACCGTACCAGCACCTATGGCTTGCATATTGGGCAAGGCACCAATCTCAACGCCACCGATAGTTTCGTTACTGCAATAATGCAAATATGAAGCATCCGGGCTGACTTTCCATTCCTCGAAAGCTGGCACCCAAGTCCAGGGCTCATACATCTGGCCATTGATTTCCCTGGCCTGATGGCTTTGTGCGGCAATGCGGACGGTGCCGTAACGAGTTGCCTCTTTATAGGACTTGCCAGACCAAATGCCGGTTAACACATAGTCTGCCGAATGTGATGCGTTTCTTGCAATCAAGTTCATGGGCAATATGGCATTTTCAGCCGTTGCACCGCCCTGCATGAACATGACCGCATAATCCTCAGGGACGTCCAGCAAAGTACGCAAGTCATCTTCAGCCTCGTCACAAATTTGCGTAAATTCAGGGCCTCGGTGGCTCATTTCCATTACTGACTGACCACTACCATGCCAATCGAGCATTTCCTCGGCGGCCTGCTGCAAAACTTCGCGGGGAAGCATGGATGGTCCTGCTGAAAAATTCCAATATTGCTTATTCATAACCGCTTTCACTTATTCATCTATTGAAGGTTGGGAATCATCCTGATCCGGAACAGCACCGGAAGCATCATCAGGCGCTTCAGAAATGGCATCTGACACCACCTCGTCATCATTATCGACATCACTTTCAACAACCCGTCGCACACCCGACAACAGGCTTCCATCATCAACGTTAATAAGGGTAACGCCCTGTGTTGCCCGACCCATTTCACGAATTTCGGATACCCGGGTCCGTACCAGGACCCCACCTGTCGTGATCAGCATGATTTCATCATCCGGTTCAACCAGGACAGCCCCCACCACCTTGCCATTGCGGGCACTGGTTTGAATAGCAATCATACCCTTGGTACCACGTCCATGACGGGTATATTCCGTGATAGAGGTCCGCTTGCCAAACCCGTTTTCGGTGGCCGTTAACACGCTTTGCGTTTCATCACCGGCAACCAGCAGGGAAATCACGCTTTGTCCGTCTTCAAGGTTCATGCCGCGAACACCACGCGCCGTACGCCCCATTGGACGCACATCGTTTTCATCAAAACGCACGGCCTTGCCGGCATCAGAGAACAGCATGATATCGTGTTCGCCATCGGTCAGATCGGCGCCGATCAGGTGATCTCCTTCATCAAGGGCCACTGCGATAATGCCGGCCTTGCGAGGATTGGAGAAATCGGAGAGCGGTGTCTTTTTAACCGTGCCACGCAAGGTTGCCATAAATACGTAACGGTCATCAACAAATGCCTTGACCGGCAAGACCACCGTAATTTTTTCACCATCAACCAAGGGGAACATATTCACGATTGGACGTCCGCGTGAGCCACGGGTACCTTGCGGCACTTCCCAGACTTTCAACCAATAGACGCGTCCGTGATCAGAGAAACACAACAGGTAATCATGCGTATTGGCAATAAACAACTGGTCGATCCAGTCATCTTCTTTCATGGCCGTTGCCTGTTTGCCCCTGCCGCCCCGTTTTTGGGCTCGGTATTCGGACAAAGGCTGGCTTTTGATATAACCGCTATTTGACAAGGTCACCACCATATCAGCGGGTGTAATCAGGTCTTCGGTGTCAAGCTCTGTGGCATTGGCTTCGATGACCGAACGGCGCTCATCTTTAGCATTCGTTGAAAACTCTGTCTTGATGAGCAGCAGTTCGTCAGCAATGATGGTGGTAATTCGTTCGGGTTTTGCCAAAATATCAAGCAGATCTGAAATGGTTTCCATGATCTCTTTATATTCATTGACGATCTTGTCCTGCTCCAGGCCTGTCAGGCGCTGCAAACGCATGTTCAGGATTTCCTGGGCCTGCACATCGCTTAGGCGATACAAGCCATCTGCCTGAATACCAAATACAGAAGCCAGTCCTTCGGGACGATAAGAAGCACTTCCGCCCAGCACGCCACCGTTATCAGCATCGGCACGGGCCAGCATTTCCCTGACCAGGGAAGAGTCCCAACTACGGGCCATCAACTCTTGACGGGCCACCGGTGGTGTGGGGGCTGCCTTGATAATGGTAATAAAATCATCGATATTTGCCAAAGCAACTGCCAGGCCTTCAAGCACATGTCCGCGCTCACGGGCCTTGCGTAACTGGAATACCGTACGACGCGTAACCACCTCACGACGATGTTGCAGGAAGTAATCAACCAGTTGTTTAAGATTCAGCAAACGAGGCTGCCCCTCTACCAGGGCCACCAGGTTCATGCCAAACGTATCTTGCAACTGGGTATGCTTGTACAGATTATTCAGGACCACTTCAGGCACTTCACCGCGCTTGAGTTCAATAACCAGACGCATACCGTCCTTGTCGGACTCATCGCGAATGTCTGAAATACCTTCAATTTTCTTCTCATTGACCAGGTCGGCAATCCGCTCTTGCAAGGTCTTCTTATTGACCTGATAAGGAAGTTCATCAACCACAATAGCCTGACGATTCCCCTTTTCCATGTCTTCAAAGTGCGTTTTCGCACGCATCACAACACGTCCGCGTCCGGTTCGATAACCCTCACGCACACCCGACATGCCATAAATGATGCCCCCTGTGGGGAAATCGGGTGCCGGGATCAACTCCATTAATTCGTCAATGCTGCAACTGGGATTGCGCAGGCAGAACAGGCAACCATCGACCACCTCGGCCAGATTATGTGGCGGGATATTGGTCGCCATGCCTACCGCAATACCCGAGCTGCCATTAACGAGCAGGTTCGGCAACCTGGAAGGCAACAGCAGGGGCTCCTGTTCGCTACCATCATAGTTGGGCCCAAAATCCACGGTTTCCTGGTCTATGTCAGCCAACAATTCGTGAGCAATCTTGGCAAGACGGATTTCCGTGTAACGCATGGCAGCTGCGCTGTCGCCATCGACGGAACCAAAGTTACCCTGTCCATCGACCAGCATGTAACGCAGTGAAAAATCCTGCGCCATACGCACGATGGTATCGTAAACCGCCTGATCGCCGTGAGGGTGATATTTACCGATGACATCACCGACAATACGTGCAGATTTCTTGTATGCCCTGTTCCAGTCGTTGTTGAGCTCATGCATGGCAAACAGCACACGACGATGAACTGGCTTGAGGCCATCCCTGACATCCGGCAAGGCACGACCGACAATCACACTCATAGCGTAGTCAAGATAACTACGACGCATTTCTTCTTCCAACGAAATTGGAAGCGTCTCCTTGGCAAAGGAATCCATATTACTCACAAATTTTTATCTGGTTAGACAAACACACAATAAATGCACTTGCCTATAATGAAAAAGCCAATTTGGGCGAAACGTTGATTCTAACATTTATAGCGTACCGGCAAACATCAATTGGTTGACAGAAAAAGATTTTATTCCAGAAACTCCCGTCTTGATTTCAAATCAATTACTTTAAGTTTTAGGCTTTAAAGCCGTCTTTAAATGCTTAAAGATTTTAATGCCGACCACGCACAAACCCTGCCCCATAGCTTGTTGCTCAAATCCAACAAAATTTGTATATAAACGACAGAATTGAAAAGAACCTTTAAAAATGTTGGGCTTACGCTCTACAAGCCACAGGAAAATCGCGTAAGATCTAATCAAGAACACGGGAAAATCTAGTTTAACCCTTTGAATGAACATTCAAGCGTTGCTATACTGACCCTGATTTCCAATCATGCGGCGGGTTTCGCTGCGAGTCATTTTTTAGCTTTCAAGCTCAACGAGGAGAAACATGAATAAGCCCTCTAAATTCGCATTAGCATTCGCCGTGGTTGCTGCCGCAACTTCTGGCGTAGCATCAGCGCAAACTGTCGACAATTGGGTAAACCCATACGGTCTGGTTTGGATGAACGGCACAAATGAACATTGCTGGCGCGACAACTTCTGGACACCTGCAACAGCCGCTCAAGGTTGTGGCGCAGAACGCGTAGCCGACATCACAGCACAAAAAGTAACATTTAACGCTGATACTTTCTTTGACTTCGACAAATCCACCCTGAAACCTGAAGGTCGCAAGATCCTTGACCAGGTTGCTGAGCAGACTAAACAACTGAACCTTGAATCAGTTATTGCTGTTGGATACACCGACTCTATCGGTACAGCACAATACAACCAAGGCTTGTCAGAGCGTCGCGCTGCATCAGTCAAAAACTACCTGATCTCCCAAGGCGTTCCTGCTGATCAGATTATCGCTTCAGGTAAAGGCGAAAACGACCCGATTGCATCAAATGCAACTCGTGAAGGTCGCGCTAAAAACCGTCGCGTAGAAATCGAAATCGTCGGTTCACGCAAGTAATCGCAGGCAGTTTAATTTTGCCTACAGTAAAAAGCCCCCATCTGGGGGCTTTTTACTGCCTGCCTTCCGGACAGTTTTTCTTGGCCTATGATAAACTTGGGTTCTTACGGTTTACATCCCGATTATTTTCAGGTTTCAAGAACAAGATCCTATGAATACTTCCGCCCCCACTTCCGAACCCATCAATGCTGATCCGGCTGAATTGGAAAAATTCAGCGCCCTGGCTTCCAAATGGTGGGACCCCACCAGTGAATTCAAGCCATTACACGCCATCAATCCACTCAGGCTTGAATGGATTCAATCATTAGCAGGCCCCCTGGCCAACAAAACCATCATTGATGTAGGGTGCGGCGGAGGCATACTCTCGGAAAGCATGGCGGCAACCGGCGCCAAAGTGACAGGCATAGACCTTGCCCAAAAGTCACTGACTGTTGCAAAATTGCACGGACTTGAATCAGGTATAAAAGTAGAATACCTTAAAGTGGCAGTTGAACAAATCGCCCAGGAACGCACGGCACAATACGATGCGGTCACCTGCATGGAAATGCTGGAACATGTCCCCGACCCGGCATCCATCATTGACGCCTGTGCAAAATTGGTTAAACCAGGTGGCTGGGTATTTTTCTCCACACTTAACCGAAACATGAAATCTTTCATGTATGCCATTATAGGAGCCGAGTACATAATGAATCTGCTTCCCAAAGGAACACATAATTACGGCAGTTTCATCAAACCCAGCGAACTGGTTTCCTCTGCCCGTAATGCAAAACTTGAATTAATCAGCATGAAAGGACTGGAGTACAATCCTCTGACCGAGAAATATAAACTCAGCAGTGATACTTCAGTTAATTATTTAATAGCGACCCGTAAATGCGAAGAATAGTTTTCTTTGATTTTGATGGCACCTTGGTTGACAGCGCTCCGGATCTTGCACATGCGGCCAATTTACAACGTATCCGCAAGGGCCTGCCTGCCCTTGAATATGCTGCCTTAAGGCCATATGCCTCTCAAGGCGCACGAGGATTGCTTGGCGCTGCACTGAACCTGCTGCCTGATCATGATGAGTACGAAGCAGTACGCCAGCAGTTCTTGCAGGATTATAAAAGCTGCATGACCAATCACAGCCAGCTGTTTGCCGGCATCAATGAACTGCTGGACAAAATCAACCAGAACAATATGGGTTGGGGTATTGTCACCAACAAAGCGGCAGACCTGTCCTTTCCCATGTTCGACCATTTCCAGCTCACATCCCGCAGTGCCGCCAATGTGTGCGGAGACACCACACCCTACTCCAAACCTCATCCTGCCCCTTTGTTACATGCAGCACGGCTTGCCAACAGCCTGCCCGAGCATTGCATCTACATTGGTGATGACGAGCGTGACATCATCGCTGGCAAAGCTGCCAATATGGCCACCATTGCCGTTTCCTACGGATATTGCAACAATAAAGACAGCATACATGAGTGGCAGGCCGACCTTACCGTACACAGCGTCGATGAGCTTTGGGATGCGATTGCACACCTGACTCAAAAAAATGGGGTTAAAAATGGTTAATTCCTGGCATTGGGCCTCCTTGAAATTCTTACTGGCATCTTCCACGCTACTTTCGGGCTGTGTTCTTAACCCCGGTCCGGGTAGCCTGAACCTGGACCCCGATGGAAAGCCCACATCCGGTTTCTTCGGTCGCACCGCACTATCGCCAAGCAACTGGGATGAAATTGCCAAATCCATTCGAGACTCGGATAAAGAATCATTAGGTGTTGAGGTCAACCGCGTTCATGATGGTAGCCTGAGGGTTATTTTGCCAACCAACAGTTCATTTCGATCGGGAAAAACAAATATCAACAAAAAAATGTTCCCGATCCTGGATAAAATCGTTACAGAACTTAAGCAATCCCAAAGCCTGCGCATCAAGGTCGTCGGACATACTGATTCACAAGGCAATGAAATAAACAATCAGGCACTGTCAGTCCAAAGGGCCTCTGCAGTAGCCCATTATTTGATCAAAAAAGGGGTTAAAAGCGTACGAATCGATATAGAAGGCAGAGGAGCCATAGACCCGTTGATGAGCAATGACACCACATACGGCAGGGCTGTAAACCGCCGGATTGAGCTGTATTTGTACGAATTAAGATAATAAGCGAAGAGACAGGGGAATTCCCCGGACTTTTTGATCAAAAAACAAAACCAAAAAATAAAAAAGGGAGCCGAAGCTCCCTTTTAATCCGTTCTGTTGCCAAGTGGATCAGGCTCCTAGCGGCCTAAATTAGGCGGCTAATGCGTAACTTTCGTCATTTGCATTTAAGAGTTTTGCTTGATTTACGGTCATCGCCTACCGGCTGCCAGTCTTCCTATCTTTCCCTGTCGAAACCTTGGCGTCCCCATCAATAAGATACTATAATGTTGTAAATATCCTATTGGTGGAGACGGCGGGACTCGAACCCGCGTCCAGAAAACCTTCAGTTAACTAGATATACAGCTTGATTAGCATAATAACATAAAATAAAAATAAATCCACTACTCAAGAAGCACTTTTATTTCAATGCATTACACACTTTTATCATCCTCTAGCAATTTCTTCCAGCCCTCAACGCCCAAGCGGGTCACTTTCTCTATATTGCTGTCAAAAATGGCACTTGCATCTGGATATTGCTGCGTAGCCTTATCAAGGCTAGACTCCCTGATCAAATGCAAAACCGGATAAGGTGAACGGTTGGTATAGTTGCTGATGTCATCGGGCTCGGTATCGGCAAACTGGTAATCGGGATGAAAACTCGCAATCTGCAACTCTCCCACCAATTCAAGCTCTTCAAGGGTCAGCTCGGCAATATCCAAAAAGTCATTGAAATCATAAAAGTCTTCAAAAACGTGCGGTACCACCAGCAAACAGGTATCCAGCACTTCAGGGTCGGTATCAATCAGGTTTGTACACTCTTTGGCCAATACCTGATGAAGTTCCTTTACCGTTTCGGCACCGGTTACAACCATACGTACCTGATTCTTGACATACACACTTTTGGCAAAAGGACACAGGTTCAGGCCGATTACCGCGTTCTCTACCCATTTTTTTGTTTTTTCCAGGATTGCCGTTTCTTCTGAAGGCTGAATCGTTAACATAATTTGTTTAACCCGCTTGAATTGATAAAACGATATTGTATCCTTACTCTTAGAACACTGCTTACGTGTTCTGAAACAATAAAACCAGCTCATCAATCTTTACAAGCGTGTAAAATGAAACGTTTTACACTAATTTATGGCTTGTTAGCAACATCATGACCTTTGCTTTTATAATTCCCAGTGCGGTCAATGACCGCGCAAATACCATCGCCAACAGCACCGAATCTCCTGCCCTTGGCAATGAACACGCCCAAAGTGCCTACGAACAGCTCCTGACCACTGTTGGCAGCATAAATCAATCTGCCAAGGGCTCATTGATCACGGTTATTGAACATGGCACCACCGCCCTGAATGACGACCAGAAGACCGGCTTATTAAAGCAAATCGACTTTCTGATGGAATACAACGCCAACGAGACTATCCAAAAAACCATCAACCAGTATCCCGAGCGCAAAGACTCGTTCAACCTTACCGAACTGACAAGCCTGATCTGGTTTCTGGAAGTTGCCCAACAGCATCAGATTTTCAACAAAATAAAACGTTTGTTTTTCATCAGGCCAGGCCAAACGTTTGATCCTGCTATTCATACGATAACCACCAGCAACCCTGAAACCCAAAACAAATTCATTCTGCCCAACTCATACCCGTCATCCTACTCATCAGAGCAAACCGGCAATATCTTCCTGCAATTCAATACCCGTTTGTGGAGCTTTGAACCCAGCCAGATCACATCGCTTCTGGACAGCTTAAAAAATATGCTGGCATTCATGGAACAACGCTTTCAGGAAAAAGGCTATGTAGACCTTGGGCATTGCCTGTATAAATTCATTGATGCCAGCCATATTTTTTATGACCTAGGCCTTGAAAGCAACCCCAATTAAGCCAACAACTCTTCGACCAATCGTATGACTCCCGACTCCCAGCCGGGCATATGCAGGTTGAACACTGCTTTTATTTTGTCATTGTTCAACCTTGAGTTCAGCGGACGCCTGGCTGACATGGGATATTGGGCAGTAGTAACCGGCACAACCTCTTTAAGCGCCAATGGAACTCCCCTTGCGCGCAATTGGCCAAAAATCAAGTTGGCATATGCAAGCCATGAGGTTTCTCCATCAGGTACCAAATGATAAATACCATCCAGGGTGTTGCGGGCAGGCCCCGAAACTTCGCTCAGATAGTGCCTGATGGCATGCGCCGTAATATCAGCAATTAAATCGGCGCCGGTAGGCACACCAATCTGGTCCTCCACAATTGCCAGCTTTTCTTTTTCCTGCGCCAGTTTAATCATGGTTTTTGCAAAATTGCCGCCATGTGCACCATAAACCCAACTGGTACGGAAAATCAGATGCCCGCAGCCTGTACGGGCGATTTCCCGCTCACCCTCCAGTTTGCTATGACCGTAAAAATTAACCGGATTTTCCAAGGCCGATTCTATCCGGGTCTGTTCTCCGGAGCCATCAAACACATAATCACTGGAATAATGCACCAGCAATCCATGATGTGCCTTCAGGGCCTGGGCGATGGCTGCAGGCGCCTTGGCATTGATCAAAAATGCCTGATCATGATCTGACTCGGCCCTGTCCACTGCCGTATAGGCTGCCGCATTAACAACTACTTCGGGTTTCAAATATTCGATGGTTTTTGCCAGCCCCTGCAGATCTGACAAATCACCGCACAAGCCATGTTCATTATGACGGGACAAGGCAAACACCTCACCCAAAGGTTGCAATGCGCGTTGCAATTCCCAGCCAAGCTGACCATTTTTTCCTAACAGTAAAATTTTCATGGCAAGTGAATTACTCCTGTTTGTTGAACACGCCACCAAAGTGACGACGCAAGAACAGACTGACATCATCGACAATGGTAAACACCACCGGAATAACCAGCAGACTTAAAAATGTTGAGGTAATCAGTCCGCCAATTACGGCAATGGCCATGGGGGATCGAAAGCCGGGATCCGCTTCGCTAAGCCCCAAAGCCAATGGCATCATGCCTGCGCCCATAGCCAAAGTAGTCATTAAAATGGGGCGCGCCCTTTTATGACAGGCATCCAGCAAGGCCTCATAACGGGAGATCTGCTTTTCACGTTCAGCCAAAATGGCATATTCGACCAGTAAAATTGAATTTTTGGTTGCTATGCCCATCAGCATGATCAATCCAATCAGGGACGGCATGGAAAAACTCTTGTCCGCGAGCAACAACCCGATGAAAGCACCCCCCAACGATAATGGCAAGGCGGTCAGAATAGTAAAGGGATGCAAAAACTGCTTGAACAAAAGCACCAGCACGATATATATGCAAATAATACCAACCGCAATAGCCAGTGAAAAACTTGCGAACAGCTCTTCCATGACTTCAGCATCGCCAATACTGACAATCGAGATACCCGCCGGCAATTGCTGGATTGAAGGTAACTGCATGACTTTTTTGATCACGTCACCCAATGCCTGGCCGGACAGTTCGATTTCAAAATTGATATTTCTGGCCCGATCATAACGATTGACCACAACCGGTCCTGCTCCCAGACGAATATCCGCGATAGTACTCAAGGGTACTGGACCTTGTGAGCCGGGCACTTTCAATTCACCCAGAAAATCAATATCCTCAAGCACCCATTTTTTCAGCGTCACTACAATCGGCACCTGGCGCTGATCCACATTCAGCTTGGACAGGGCCACGTCATAATCCCCACTGGTCGCCACTCTTAAGGTATCGGCAATGGCAACCGTGCTCACGCCATATTCTGCAGCCAACTCATACTTAGGATGAATTTCAATTTCAGGGCGCACCAGGCTGGCAGATGATGAAATATTGCCCAAACCGGCAATGGTTCGTAAATCACGACCAACATTCAAGGCGGCTTCCTGCAAGGCATCGGCATTATCTCCCGACAAGACCAGGACATATTTTTCTCCGGAACCACCCAGCCCGACCTTTATCCTGACACCCGGTATTTGCAGCAGCAAATCCCGGAATTCATTTTCCAGCACCTGCTTTACCGGCCGCTCCCCCCGCTCTTTCAGGAGGATGGTTAATGTCGCTTTGCGAACATCCTGCGTCGTCCCAATGGCAAACATATCACCACCTGCCGCCCCGCCACCTACGCTGGTATAAATACCCTCTATGTACGGATTACCAGTTAAAAGTGAAAGTGCATGATTGGCCGCTTCCATGGTTTCCCCTATTTGGGAACCAGGTGGCAACTCAAGATAAACCTGGGTTTGGGAAGTATCATCGGGTGGCATGAACCCGGTGGGCAACAAAGGCACAATCATGATTGAACCAATAAAAAACAGACCCGACAACATCACGGTTATCCAACGATGATGCAGGCACTTTTTGACCAGCGCCAGATATAACTTCATCCAGCCCGCCTCTTTTTCCGTCCGGGTGGCCGGCTTCAGGATATAAGCACACATCATAGGGGTTAGCATGCGAGCAACCACCAAGGAAGCAAAAACAGCCAAAGAAGCCGTCCAGCCAAATTGCTTGAAAAACTTGCCAGCGATGCCACTCATGAAAGCCGTTGGTAAAAACACGGCAATCAATGAAAACGTAGTAGCGACCACTGCCAGACCGATTTCATCAGCTGCCTCCATGGCTGCCTGATACGGTGATTTACCCATTCTCAGGTGGCGCACGATATTTTCCACTTCTACAATCGCATCATCCACCAAAATACCAACTACCAGAGACAAGGCCAGCAGCGTAACCACATTGACCGTAAATCCCAGAAAATACATACCGATAAAAGCAGGAATGATTGACATCGGCAAGGCAACTGCCGATATCAAGGTAGCCCGGACATTCCGGAGGAAAATCCAAACCGCCACTACGGCCAGCAAAGCCCCCTCGTACAACATCTGCATGGAGCCGTTATACTCCCCCTGTACGGGAGAAACCAGATCAAACGCCTTGGCAAATTCAATATCCGCATGCCTGCTTTCAAGTGCCGCCAGGGCTTCAAGCACACCCTTGCCAACTTCTATTTCTCCGCCCCCCCGGCTGCGGGACACCTCAAAGGCAATAACCGGCTTGCCATTCATAAAGGCAGCCGTTTCCGGATCGGCATAAGCATCGGAAATAGTCGCCACATCGGACAGGGTAATCACCTGCCCGTTATTAAGGGGAATTTGTATATTGGCCAGTTCAGCAGCAGTTTTAACCGCTCCCAGGGTTCGAATAGGCTGGTTCTGCTGGCCCAGTTCAGTTTTCCCACCCGACAATTCCTTTTGGATATCCCTGAGCTTTCTGGATACTTCCGCTGCCGAAGCATTCAGGCCTTGCATCAAAACCGGATCAAGTTCTATCTTGATCTGCCGCTCTAGCCCACCAATGCGCTTGACCTCTCCTACCCCTGGCACGGCCAATAAGGCCTTGGAGACCTCATTATCAACAAACCAGGAAAGATCAATCTGATCCATCCGGCTTGAGAAAACGGTAAAGGCAAGGATGGGTTGGGCAGCCATCTCCAGTTTGGTAACCACTGGCTCGCGGATATCAGCCGGCAAATCATTCCTGATGCTTGAAATGGCGCTGCGCACATCATCAACTGCTTCCTGGGTAGGCTTTTCAAGATTGAATTGTGCCGTAATGGTAGCCACCCCATCTTGCAATGTACTGAATATATGCTTGATACCCTGCACCGTAGCCAGTTTGTCTTCCATCTTGCGGGCAACATCATTTTCCAGCTGTGCGGGGGTGGCACCTTCGAGCACGGTAGTCACCACCACGGTGGGCAAATCAATATCGGGAAAGTTCTGGATTTTCATTTGATGGAATGAAAACAATCCCATCAGTGTCAACAACACAAAAATCATGCACGCCGGCAAAGGGTTCCGGATTGACCAGGCTGACACATTCATGGCACTTACCGCCCGGCCGTTTCATAAGATGTTTCAGCCACACGGACCGTATCGCCGTCCTCAAGGAAGCGGGCACCTTTGACCACAATGTTTTCTCCTGCCCCCAAACCAGACACAACCTCGACACCATCCGGCAAAGACTGCCCGATCTCTATTTTGCGCAATGCCACCCGGTTTTGATCTTCCAGTACAAATACATAGTAAAAGCCATCTCGCAACACCAGTGCCTGACGCGGCAAAATGATGACTTTATTGATACCCAACTGAAAATCGCCCTTAACAAACATGCCCGCCTTAACCTGATCGTTGGGAAAAATATCCACATACACGATGGCCTGCCGGGTTTGTTCATTCAGGGCAGGAGCCAGTTGCCGGACAGCCCCCTCCACGGAAGTTTCATCATTAATATGCAACAGAACTTTCTTCCCCGGTTCAAGTGCACCCAAATGGCGGCCAGACACCGAGGCCTCCCATTGCAATTTATTCTGCACGATAAGATGAAAAAGTTCCTGTCCGGGATTATAAACAGCACCCAATACCGCCGCTTTTGCCGAAACCACCCCGTCATAAGGCGCCAGTAAACGGGTATAAGCTAAACGCTGCTCTTGCCCAACCAGTGCAGCCTGGGCGGATGCCAGTTCGGCCTGATTGATTGCTTCGGTCGCCAGGACCTGCTCGACCTCTTGTTGACTGACTGCACCACTACCCATGATACGGCGGATGCGATTGGCATTTTTTGTGGCTTGATCAAGGCTGGCCTGCGCCCGGGTGATGGCAGCCTTTGTCTGGTCTATTTCTGCTCTGATGATGGTGTCATCAAACTCTGCCAGAAGCTGCCCCGCCTGAACAATATCACCGACATCGGCAAAGACTTGCTTCAGGCGCAGGCCTGTAGTTTGAACACTTACACTGGCATCCTGCCATGGCCGAATATTACCGGTGGCAGACAAAGTTCTGGCGACTTCACTAACCGTAAGCGGTTGAACAGAAACCGTTAATGCAGGACGTTGCTGCCCAGCGGGAATATCTTCGGCCCATACCTTGGATACTCCTACCAACAGGGCTAAAAACAATAGTAGAGATCGTAGCGTCAATTGTTATCATCCTGCAAAAAATGAGCCGCAACACTTGTGGCTTACATCAGGTTAACCATATCCGCCACAATATTGGCCGCCTCTTTTGCTGCGATATCAATATTATCCTTGCGCTTTTTCTCATTGGCCAATTCTTCTTTCAGGTTACCCTCTCCGGCCTGCAAGCCATCGTCAAGACGGAAACCACCTACATCAGACTCGCCCAGTTCCTTACGCCTTGCTTCAAAGTCCCTGCGCTGGGCTTCCATATTTTCACGCTCTTCAAGACGGGTTTGATAATTCAGGGAAATAACTTTCTGATCTGACAGTTTACGGGCGTAATCCAGTTCATCCTGCATTAATTTCCAGCTACCTGATTCACTTACGCGATCTTTATGTAAACGGGCCAGATTCGCTATAGTCGGTTTCAGGTCACCAACCGGCGTGTACGAAGCCGGATCAATCGCTGTCCAAGGCATCGCGTTTTCATAACTTGACTCACCCATTTCCTTAGCATCAAACACGGTTGGGAAAATAATATCTGGCACCACACCCTTAACCTGCGTTGAGCTGCCATTGACACGGAAAAACTTCTGGATGGTCCACTTCAGGGAGCCCAGTTCTTCATCCTGCGGACGACGCAAAAATTCATTCAGGCCGCGAATGGTTTGAACAGATCCTTTACCCCAGGTTGGATCACCCAGCACTACACCACGTCCGTAATCCTGCATGGCACCCGCAAAAATCTCGGAGGCCGAGGCTGAAATGCGATTAACCAGAACTGCCAAAGGCTTGTCCCACACCATCTCTGTTTTCATGCTGCGAACATTGGAAACGGAACCCTCTGCCGTACGAACCTGCACAATCGGACTGGGGCCACCAATAAACAGGCCACTCAGGTTAGCCGCTTCCGTCAGGGAACCCCCACCATTGTTACGCATATCAAGCACAATGCCATCAACATTGGCCTTCTTCAGTTCTTCAAGAATGGCACGGACATCACGGGTTACGCTTTTGTAGTTTTCCTCACCGCGTGCACGGGCGTCAAAATCTTCATAAAAGCTGGGGATGGTAATAACCGCCACTTTTTTGGCTTGCCCGTTATTTTCCACTTCCAGTACTTTATATTTGGCTGCCTGGTCTTCAAGGGTTACCTTTTGACGCACCAAAGTAACCACTTTCTGCTTACCATCAATGCCGCCCTCAGAAGGGATGATTTCAATCCTGACCGTACTGCCACGCTTGCCACGGATTTTATTCACGATATCATCAAGGCGCCAGTCCACCACATCTTCCATAGGACCTTTCGCACCCTGACCTACTGCCACAATGCGATCACCCGGCTGAATCAGCCCTGACTTTGCGGCAGGCCCACCCGGCACCACTTCGCGGATTTGCCCATATTCATCACGTTTTTGCAAAACAGCACCAATTCCCTCTACAGACAGGCTGATTTGCACATCAAAGTTCTTGGCCGACGTCGGACTGTAATAATTGGTATGAGGGTCTGTGCTGCTGGCATAGGCATTGATGAACATTTCACTGACATCCTCACTGCTCATACGCAAAATCTGGTTGCGGTTATTAATATAACGCTTTCTTAGGGTTTTCTTGATATGTTCATCAGTACTGCCTGCCAGTTTCAATCTTAAATAATCATTTTTGACACGCTTGTGCCACAAATCATTAATTTCCTCATTAGTTTCAACCCATTTGCTTTTCTTGCGATCAAGCTCAAAAGACTCATCAACTGAAAAATCGAAATCCTCTTTCAAGGTGGACAGGGCATGATCAAAACGCTGCTCTACCCGGTCACGGTAAATTTCAAAAATATCAAACGGAATTTCCAAGCGGCCACTCAGCAGCATGTCATTCATTTGATCTTTCACGGTAGAGAATTTCTCGATATCCGATTGCAGGAAAAACATTTTTGACGGATCGAGCATTTTTAGGTATTCATCAAAAACCGCGTGAGACATTTTGATGTCCAGCGGTTTTTTATCGTACTCAAAACGGGTCAGGATATTTGAAACAATAATGGCCGCCTTGGCATGCTCGATATCTGGGGAGATTTCTTGCTTCTGGGGCTTTTTCAGGTTGCCTGAAGTTACCAATTCGGTTTTGCCGGTGGCCGTATCTGCAGACTGGCGGGCCAACACCGGCTGGGTAACCCGGGACTGACCAAGTTGATCAACCTTGCTGACAGTTTCGGAGTCGGCATATACACACCCAGAGGTGGCAATAAATGCCAATGCAGCTACTAATACTTTAAACTTCATGCGACACAATCTCTTTTCAGTAAAACCAAGCAAACCCTTGCTGCTTGATTTATGTATTATTAACAGTCGGTTTGATAAGCGGATTCATGCCGGAACATCAAAAACACCTACCTTTCATACAACCTTGTATATTTGCTCTTCGTGCTTATTCACAAAATAAAGACACTGGATTTTGAAAAAAGTTTATTTTATTTGTCTTGTTTTCTATTTTTTCCAAAATGTAATTTTACCTGCGTTTTACCGCAGTCCGCCCAATAATTAAAGAGAAAAGCACAAGACCGATATTAGCAGGATATTCATCAAAAGTTACAGGAAAAAATATATGGATGAAATGCAAATGCTTCATCCTGCTACAATCTCCAAAACACAGGATCAACAAGAGAGAAACTCATGAACGGCTATTCTCAAAGAAAATCGGCAATTGCACGCTTTGGCAGTTTATTTTCCTTCATTTCCTTATTTTTTTGCGCCAATCTACCTGTTCAGGCACAACAGGCCGACTTTGCTGCCTGCCTCGACAGACTACAACCTGAAGCACAAAAAGCGGGCATTTCCGGACAAGCCTTCAGGCAGTTTACCAGCGACATCGTGCCAGACATGAGTATTCTTGAAAAACTGGACTATCAACCTGAATTCAAGCAGCCTATATGGGATTACATGGCAGCGCTTGTTGATGAGCAACGCATTCAGGAAGGCAAGCAAAACCTTAGCCTTCACAAGCACACCCTGTCTCGTATCCAGGAAAAATACGGGGTTGATCCTGCAACCGTCGTTGCCGTGTGGGGGGTTGAAAGCAATTTTGGCCAAACTTTTGGCAAATACCCGCTTACGCAGGCCTTGGGAACGTTAAGCTGCTATGGCCGCCGTCAGGCATTTTTCCAGAAAGAATTTTTTGCCACGCTCAGGATCCTGCAATCTGGCGACATTGCGCCAGAACGCCTGGTTGGCTCTTGGGCAGGTGCTTTTGGCCATACCCAATTCATGCCCACCACTTTCGAACGGCTTGCTGTTGATTTTGATGGTGACGGACAGCGTGACCTGATGGACAATACCGAGGATGCACTGGCATCTACCGCCAATTACCTGTCTAAAAATGGCTGGCGCAGTGGCCAGCCCTGGGGTTTTGAGGTAAAGCTGCCCGATAATCTTTCCATTGCCGGCGAGGGCCGCAAAAAGAAACGGAGCATACAAACCTGGATCAGCAAAGGCCTTACCGACATTAATGGCAAAGCCCTGGACACACGGGTTCCCACTTCCATGCAAGCCGGCCTGCTTACGCCCGCAGGCGCCAAAGGCCCCGCTTTCCTGGTTTTCAAGAATTTTGACGTGATATACAGCTATAACGCCGCTGAAAGCTATGCGCTTGCGATTGCCCACCTGTCCGACCGCCTGAAAGGTAAAGGCCCCTTCAAAAACGCCTGGCCTACCGACGACCTGGGACTTTCACGCGCCCAACGAATTACCTTGCAAAAAATATTGCTTCAAAAAGGCTATGACATTGGTGAGGCGGATGGTTTGATTGGCAGCAAGACCCGCGAGGCAATCAAAACCGAACAAACCAGACTGGGCCTGACAGCCGATGGCCGGGCCGGACAAAAAATCCTTCGGGCGCTACAATCTTCAAATTGATCGATACGACCTGTTAATTAAAACGCAGCCAGGATATGGCTGCGTTTTAATTGGCTATTATTTATTACCCATTCAAAACCGGTACCCAACTAGGGGGCCGACAAGCTCATTCAATTTGCTGGCTGGCACAAACACTTCTTAAAAAATTCTCGCACTGGGCCAGTTGTTCCAAATCTATGTATTCATTAGCCTTATGCGCCTGCTCTATACTACCCGGCCCGCAAATAACCGCAGGAATACCGGCTTGCTGGAATAAACCACCTTCCGTGGCATAAGCCACTTTGGCTATTTCCGTTTCTTTCGTCAGGCCACGCACCAATTGCATAATCGCTTCTTTTTCAACCGTTTCCATTCCAGGCGCACTGGCCAGCTTGATCAGCTCGATACCAGCATCTGGATTTTCCTTTTTCATTTGGGGAACCAGCACTTCATTGATATAGGCCTCAATTCGGGACAGGATTTCAGTGGGTGACTGGGCAGGCAAAGTGCGATACTCAAAAAGGAACTCACAATGAGCCGGAACGGTATTGATAGCATTCCCCCCCTGGATGGTACTGGTTTGCCCGGTTGTGAAAGGCACATCAAAATACGTATCAAACGGGCCTTTTTTCTTTATTTCATCGGTCAGGTCTCGAAACATGCAAATAATGCGTGCGGCATATTCAATCGCATTCGTACCCAGCGGTGTTAACGAAGAGTGCGCGGCACAACCATGCACCACACACTTATAGGCACTAATGCCTTTATGCGCCACCACCGGCCGCATACTGGTAGGCTCTCCAACAATACAACCTGCCGGTTTGACCCCTCTTTGCGCCAACTCTTTCAGCATAAGAGGCGCCCCCAGACAACCAATTTCCTCATCAAAGGAAAAGGCCAAATGCAGCGGCGCTTTAAGGCGGGCACGCGTAAATTCAGGCACCAAGGCCAGGACTGTGCCAATAAAACCTTTCATGTCGCAGGCACCACGCCCGTACAACCTTCCCTCTCGCTCCTGGGCCACGAAAGGCTCGCTATCCCAGTCCTGCCCGTCTACCGGCACCACATCGGTGTGGCCAGACAATACCAGTCCGCCCTCAAGGCATTCCCCGCTTACAGAAGGAATGGTGGCAAACAGGTTAGCCTTTTTTTCATCTTCATTAAAAACCAAGAAGCTATCTACCCCGCAGTGGGGAAGATAGGCCTTGATGTATTCAATCAATTCAAGGTTTGAATAACGACTGGTGGTATTGAATCCAATGAGTTTTTTAGTCCAGTCAATACTGGTTTGCGGAAATGGTGACATGCTTGTTTAGAAAAATGGAAAACGATATGGAAGTGTATCAGTTACACTGTTGTAAAAATGATATCAAAAACAGATAAATGTTGGTTTTTTGATTCAACAAGAAAAAAGCATTGCTTTTTCAAAACAGAACATGCATAATTACGTTCTTACTTGATGTGATTTAAGTAATTGGCTCTTTAGCTCAGTCGGTTAGAGCGACGGAATCATAATCCGCAGGTCCCCCGTTCGAATCGGGGAAGAGCCACCAAAAGATTCTGTTTAGAATCAAACAGTTAAGCCACTTTTTAAGTGGCTTTTTTGTTTTATACTGCCTCTATATCGATGTGGGGTGACCAAAAGGTGACCGAGTTTGCATGGCCCGCCAAATGACTCGCATCCAAGTGAGCATATTTTTTCACCATTTCTAAGGTTTCCCACCCACCCAATTCTTTTAAAACATACAACGGGGTCCCAGACTGGACATGCCAGCTTGCCCATGTGTGACGTAAGTCATGAAAATGGAAATCGCCTAAGCGCAATTTTTTAACTGCTGAGTTAAATGATTTCCTGTTAATTTCCTTAGGGTGCGATTAAATCGCTCAATATACGCATTTTGGTTCGGCTTGCATGGTTCAATATAACAAATCTTGATCGCTTGAAATTCCAAGGTTTTCCATCCAGTCTCAACCGATAAAAACATGTCCAGAAGCCCCAACGGGATCGCGTTGGATCTTGCACAATTGCGTTAAGCGCATCAATGACGGGTTGATCACGTTCAAGGCGATGCTGATTGGGGTCAGGCCGGTACCAACTGCGACGAGACAGACGCGTCAAATGATACGCCTTGGCAATGGACAACGAACCCTGCTGAACCAAGTGCAAGGCCGCTTCACGTCGTCGCTCCGGCGTCAGAGCTTTCCCACTGGTAATAAGTCGCGTTGCTGATGCCATGCTCGCGACAAATATCCGTCACTTTCATGCCTTGCTCAGCCAACTTCAAAATAGTCACAATCTGGGCTTCTGTAAATTTGGATCCTTTCATGATTTCCTCCATCAAAGATGATAATGGTAGAAATCTCTGGTTTTGGCTTATGCTTTTTTAGGGTAAGTTTACGTACTGAATACAGAAAATTAACGCAAACTCTGGGAAAAATTTACAGTTGGCGAAACCAACACCACTAAACAAAGATCAAAAGGTAAGCAAAGAAAAGGTTTATCTATAAACATCAAAGAGTTAGCAAACTTACCCCACTCTTTTCCGCAAAGTTATACACAATTATTGTTAATAATCACCAAGCATGAACTACAGCATCATGCTTGGTGTTGCACTCATAAAAACAACATCCAGGTATGGCAAGCGTGGCTCTAAAAACAACCTATTAAGCTATCAATAAAGCCTTGACCTAAGCATTCACTTTTATCGGATAATAACTTGCCAAAAGCCATCATCCGATAAGTTACTAGGCAACTGCTTTAACCTTCAGATTAAACAGAGCGCTCTACATACGACGGGCGCACAGCCTTTGTATCTGTCTGATGACGCATTTTTAATTCGCGTTGCACGAGTTTAGCTATGCGATAAGACTCCAAGCGAATCTCCCGTAACTGGCCACTAAGCGGATTAACTTGACCAATAACATGAAGATTCGGCAAAACGGCAGGACCTTCTACAATATGACTTCTGGGCCAATCCTCTGGCAGCTTCACATTGGGCGCACTAACCAAATCAGCTAAACCTGGCCTGAAGCCAGTGGCCGCCACAATCAAATCCGGCTTCAGGTCCATCAGTTCATCGCTTTCACCAAAAATACGGTCCTGCACATATACATTTTCATGATTAATCTTTTGTATGGGACCAACGATTTTCAGGCGACCTGAACGCAAAGCCGTTGCGAAAGGAGCATATAACGTTGGCGTAACATGAGTACGTGTAAATTTTTCTGACAGCGAGCCCTTAGGCAAAGGAAGACCATATTTAGTCAAATCGCCCACAAACTGTCGCTGTAAAAAAGCCAGAACACAGTCACCCACCGCACGCGGCAGTTTACGCAACACCACACCAAGAGACGCCAAAGGCACCCCACAAACACTTTTAGGCAAAATATAAGGAGGTGTCCGGATCGATAAAGTCACATCCGCATGCTCGGAAAGACGGGTAGCGATTTCAGCACCAGAGTTACCACTTCCAACCACCAAAACCCGCTTTCCCTTGTGGTCCAAGGCATTTTTAAATTTGGATGAATGAAGAACTTCACCCGTAAATGAATCCAGCCCAGGCCACTCAGGAATCACTGGTAAACGTGAAGCACCTACTGCAAGCACAACAACACGCGCAAAAATATCCGCGAGTGAATCGGACTGTATCCGCCAAAGCGATGTATCCGGCTCATATACAACAGCAGTAACACAAACCCCGGTTTCAACCTGAAACCCACCATTGCGAGGAATACTTTCCAGCATCCGGACCACATCGTCCTTGCCTGGCCAAGCGCCTGCCGAGCGCGGAATAACCCCTCCGGCCAAGCGCGAAAAATACCGCTTCGTATTTAAGCGCAACCCTTCATAATGATTCCGCCACACATCACCCACCGCTTGAGTTTGCTCAATCACAAAAGGATTCAGCTTTTGCTGTTTTAAGGCATACGCGGCACTCAGGCCGGCAGGACCACCACCTACGACAACCACATCATGAATCAGTTCCGTCATACTGCAGTCACCGCTAAATCAGACTGATAAACAACATCTACGGTCAAAGGAACCGGACGCAAAATGGTATCTGGAATTGGCGCTGTGGGTAAAAGTTTTTTCAGAATTCCATCTACCCGCTCTTGGGGGGCATCAGTTTGAATATTCACTTTCACCTCAATTTTTTCAAATCCGGGTTGACCACGCTCAACACCATAAGCCGCCCGAAAATTCACCCGGCCACTCACCAGCACTTCCAGATGATCAACGCGAATACCGGCAGCGGATAAACCCCCAACATAGGTGGCGGTAAGGCAATGCCCTACTGCCGCTAACAACAAGTCTTGCGGTGTTGCCCCAGAGCCTTGACCGCCATACATAACGGGCTCATCACCCTGCAATGCCAGACCACCAGAAAGCTGTGCCTCTGTACGATATCCTGATTTCCAAAGCACTTTGGCTGCATAGGTTGGACGAGACACCTCACCGTCGGGATGAACTCTCATTTGTTCTTGGGCTTTTCTGACTTGCTCCGAGTTAATGCCATTCAAAAAAGTAGCTGCAGTATCAGTAGTATGAGTCGTATTTGTCATTTTTAAATTCCAATTTAATAATAGTCCCTGAAATACATCCAGGTTTTTGTAATCGCTTAAGTTCGTTCCACAATCCGCATTTCATGCTCAAGGAAACTATCCAGCCGTTTTTGCAATATTCGAAAGGCCGGAGCATCCGGATCACGCGGGTGTGGCATATCAATATCAATAATTTCGGCAATATGTCCCTGCGGTTGACTTGCCATCAACACAATACGATTTGCCAACATCAAGGCTTCTGACAAATCATGCGTAACCATAAGAACTGTTGCATTCGTCAAATGCCAAGCTTGAAGAAGGTATTGCTGCATCAGGCGCCGGGTTTGGTTGTCCAGGGCTGAAAATGGTTCATCCAGCAACATTAATCTGGGCTTCAGCGCCATGCTACGAGCCAAGACCACACGCTGTCGCATCCCCCCCGACAATTGACCAGGCAAACGGTCATGCAAATCTCCCAATCCCACCTGACTTAATAACTCACCGGCAATCTGTCTTGCCTCACTTGCCGCAACCCCATGATTTTCAAGTGCAAAGCTGATATTTTCCGCTGCCGTCATCCATGGAAAGAGATTGTTATGTTGAAAAATAAAAGCACTTTGCGCTGCCGGACCGGATAACCCTAAACCATCGTGAAGCACTTGCCCGCTGTCCGCATGATCAAGGCCTGCCGCCAAATTTAACAAGGTAGTCTTGCCACAACCACTGCGTCCCAGCAAAACCGTCAAACTCCCCGGTTCAATCGTTAATTGGTCCACATGAATCGTGACTGCAGATCCAAACCTTCGATATATATTCTGAAATGCCAGCTGAATACCCTGCTGGCGTGAGGTTGTGTTCACACTCATCGTTCCCACCAAACTATCCAACGGCCACATGCCAATAACAGTCGATCAACAACAAAACCAATAATGCCAATGGTAACAATACCCACCATCACCATTTTCATATTGAACATCTGCTGCGAAACGATAATCACATAACCCAAGCCTGAATTAATACCCGCCATTTCTCCTGCCAACACAGCCATCCAGGCACCAAAGAAACTCATTCTGATCGTGGTGACGACATTGCCTGCAATGGCAGGCAAAAACACCTTGCGCCACAAGCGAACCCTTGAGGCACCAAGATTTTTGGCAATACGGATATATTCAACCGGAACATTACGCAAGGCGGCAATTAAGGACAATGTCATTGAGCCAACGACAGTGATAAACACAATAAACATCGCTGCTTGCCCACCAATACCAATTACCGCGATGGTAAACGGTATCCACGCCACTGGTGCTATCGGTGCCAATGATTGCACCAGTGGCATAATCAAACAGGATAAAAAGCGTGTTTCGAGCACAAGAATCGCTAACAAAAATGAAGTCACGATGCCGGCCAACATCCCTACCGCGACTCTTAACAGGGTCGCAAGAATAGACTGGCCCAGACCAATACGGTGTACGCCAAATCCAATCGATGCCTCACCTGAAAACAGATAAGGAATCGTTTCACTGGGTGGTGGCAAAATACGAGGATTCAACCAACCTTGCCAGGCCCCCACCTCCCACACTGCCACGATGAGCATCCATGCCAAACAAAACCATAAAAAATCACGGCCAACTTTGGCAAACCGTGCATAAGATCCGCCAGCATCGCGTAAGAAAGGAAGCCGTATGATTGCTGTTGCATTAATTTTCTTGCCCTCATCCATCACAGGCAAGCCAACACTTTGATTTGAGGCCATTACTATTTACGTGTTAAACAGGTTGATAACGCAAATCCAACAGAGCATCAACGTTATCTTTTTGCAGATAACCCAGCTCGATCAAATATTTAACACCTTGATGTAGGCCCGTTACGCCAGCAGGACTAATCACAGGATTAGGGAACTGGCGCTTTAACGCCACCCGCAATACATCACGTGACGTACCGTAAATAGGCTGCAAATCATCCAATGCTGTTTCAAAATCATTGTTGAAAATATCGGCCGCCTGTTTCAAGACCTGCAGATAAGCCGACAAGGCCTTGTCCCGGCTATCAACCGTCCCAGCTTTGGTCGTAATCACGCAATCCGCCGCCTCGGGGCCCCATACCGAATTGGAATCTGTCAGATACACACCGCCGGCCTCTTTCACCACACTTTCCGCATAAGGCTGGGCCAACGTACATACATCGATGCGACCGTTGGCAAGGGCCTCCCCCATCCCCACCATGCTATTGAAAAAAGTCATGTTGTAGTCATCATATGACTTTCCATTTTTTGAAAGCGTTCCATAACCGACCAGTTCCAGCGTATCCAAACGCAAAGTACCGATACGCAATTGTTTGCCTGCCTGCGCAATCAGCTCATCCACGTTGGCAACCGATCCTTTTCTGGCTACCAATTCAATGCCGGCCTGACCAGACCCGCCAATAACCCGCAAATGCTCAGCACCATCAGCATGAGCAGCCACACTCATTGTCCAGGGGCTATGTATCAATTCAAGGTTGTCGGCCTCCAAAGCCTGCAGAGCTTCGCTGGGCCCGTTAAATTGGGATAACTCGACATTAAGACCTGCTTTTTCAAAAAGACCACGTGATTTAGCAAAAAAAAGATGAGAGACACACCCTGCTGGCATATGTCCAACTCGAATTTTTTCCCCGCCAGCAGCGGCTTCGGCACGCGTTGCTGCCGTCAACAGCGCAGAACCCAAGACGCCCACAGAAAGCACTCCGCATCCGCACCCGCATAGAAATTGTCGACGAGATAAGGAAAGCGTAGAACTATTGCGCTTTGAGGCAAACGAATTGGCCAAAACCGATTTACGAAGGCGGGAAGAAAATTGAGACATACAGTTCACTTGTTATTGATTAGTTTAAAGTTCAGGAAACGAATTCTAAGCATTTTCTCAATTTGTACTACTATTTAATAATTATTAACTTATTACCAATAAAACCTAAAAGATTGGATATAGCGCTTTATCCATGTACATACACCATGCATTAATACCCTCCAAACGCATCACTGCGGCCATTGTCAATCAGCTTCCTCCATACCTACCAGACCAGCCAACACCAAAATAAAATCTTGTTACTGCTTACAAAATCTAAATATGCTAAAAACTAACTGTACAAAAATACAGCTTTTAGAAAAAACTGAGTATCGTGATGGTCGCATCAAAAAAACCTCTCGTAACGCCTATGCCAACACCCCTTATTACCGATAAACCTTTGGCCTTTGTTGACATTGAAACCAATGGAGGAAGTGTCAGTAACGGTAAAATAACTGAAATAGCCATTATCTGTTACGACGGGATCACCGTGAGCACTTACACCAGCTTAATCAATCCAGAATCCCCTGTCCCTGCCTATATCCAGCAATTAACAGGCATTAGCAATGACATGCTCAGTGATGCACCGGTCTTTGCTGAAGTGGCAGAGACGATCAGGCAAAAACTGGATGGCCATATTTTTGTTGCTCACAATGTGCGATTTGATTACGGTTTTATTAAAAACGCTTTCAAGCGCTTGGATATTGCCTTCAAGGCCCCTTTGCTTTGTACCGTCAAACTCTCCCGTAAACTCTACCCTCAGTATCAACGCCATGGTCTGGACCAGCTGATTCAGCGACATCAGCTGCAAACGAGTGCCAGGCACAGGGCCTATGACGATGCCCATGCAATCATGCAATTCTGGCAAATCATTGAACGGACCTTTACCCCCGAACACCTTGCAAAAGCCGTTAAAAGCATAATGCTCAGTCCTTCGTTACCTGCACATATTGATGCCGAGATCATTGAATCCATTCCCAATACATTCGGTGTCTATCTTTTTTATGGAGACAACAACTTACCGATTTATATTGGTAAAAGTAATCGTCTGCGTCAGCGTATTCTTTCCCATTTTTCAAGTGATTACGCCTTGCCCAAAGAAATGTCGATTTCCATGCAAATAAAACGCATCGAGCATATTGTCTGCGCAGGGGAAGTGGATGCACTATTAACAGAGTCCCGCTTAATCAAAGAACGCATGCCAACCATGAACCGACAGTTACGACGTAACAAGTCTGTTTTTTCATGGCTATTAAATGAATCGCAACCTGGATTATGGATACCTTCCCTGGTCAGCGGACAGGATGTTGAACTGGGTGTAAACCCACACTTGTATGGCCTTTACGACACCGCCAACGATGCGTGCATTGCTTTGCGACAAATAATCAAAGAAGAAAAACTATGCGCTCAAACCCTGGGACTTGAAAAAGGCAAACCGGGTACACCTTGTTTTGCAAGACAACTGAAAAAATGTAATGGGGCCTGCGTTGGCCTGGAAACCCATAGCGAACACTCGAAGCGACTGATAACTGCCATGGCAAAACAACACATCAAGCCATGGCCCTATAAAGGCATTTCCTTGCTACGCGAAGGTACGGTCACGCATGTTATTCATCAATGGTGCTACTTGGGAACTGCCCATAATCAGGATGAACTACACACCATACTTCAAAGCGGCACAGGAGATTTCTCCCGGGATACTTACCGGATTTTGCTAAAACACCGCCATAAATTAATACCGCTTGATAACCATGAATTATGTCTTGATTGATGACCACCCTGAAGCAAAGGAAAATTCAGTCCAGGACCAGCTCAACATCATCCCGCTCATCAGCCACCGCCCTGAAAATATCAATCAGTCCTTCATAGTAAATTTCACCCAGGGCGTCAGCACTGTTTGCATGGTCAAGCCAGACAATTTTAAAAGGACCTTTGACATCAGCACTAAGGCTGTCATACAGGGCATCCAGGTTACGGCCAAAATACGGGGGCAACTTTAAATGCAGCTGCAACAAGTCATAAACCTCATCGATATTACTAATCCGATTTAACTCACAAACCCTAACGCAACGTGCGGCTTTTTTCAGGCGGCGAGCCGATATGGAAGCAGTTTTTACTGGCATGATGGCACCTTGTGAAATGTCTCGTAATGATCAACCGTAACGTAGCGCTGCTGCCCGTCTGGGCTATATACCAGACGTTTGGCATTACGTTTTTTACCCAGGTAATCCAGATCGGCCTCTTTCCAACTGCCTTTGGGCAATCTGCGTTCATAATTGCCAAAACGGTCACCCCCCATGGACTTGCCCGTTAATGAAGGTATGTCCTGGAAATATATCCCCGGGCGCCATCCCTGCTCACGTGCCTGCTGCTTCATGACAAAATAAGCAGGCAATCTTTGACGGGTGTTCAAATTTTGCAATATCTCAACCAATTGGGGCTCATTGATTTGGCCAGACAGTTCCTTCCGGTTCAGTTCCTGGACCACAATTTCACAAGCAGCAACCGAAGACCTAAATGCTGACTTTTCAACTTCTGTTGGCGCCTTACCCATTGCCATCACTGGCATTGAAATTGACAACAATAACACCAAGAACAAACGTTTCATGACCCCATCCTGTATTTGCAGTCTAATACCCTGCATGCAAGTAACACACCGAACCAATAATATTTTACAATTTAAACGATTAAACACCCATGTTAAAAAAGATAGTTTAATTTTTTCAAATACTTAACCAGAAGATCAGGCATATTTAAAGAGAGATCAATGAAACAGCAAGCTGCCTCCCACCAATTTTCCTTACTACAAAAACGCTGTTTCGCACCTTTTTTCTGGACACAATTCTGCGGTGCCGCCAACGACAACCTTTACAAATTTGCCGTAACAATTTTACTGACTTATCAATGGCAAAGCCAATGGTTTCCGTCGAACATGGCTGGTGTGATTATTGGCGGCCTGTTCATTTTGCCATTCCTGCTATTTTCAGCAACCAGCGGACAACTCTCAGACCAGTATGACAAAATCCGCATCATGCGCAATGTCAAAAACGCCGAAATTGGCATCATGCTAATAGCCACTTACGGCATTTACCTGCAATCCGTCCTCATACTGCTGGCCTGCATTTTCCTCATGGGCCTACACTCCGCGCTCTTTGGGCCCGCCAAATACGCCTATCTGCCTCAAGTCCTTGAGAATAAATCCCTAATGGGCGGCAATGCCCTGGTCAGCATGGGCACTTTTGTATCAATTTTATTAGGCAATATTGCCGGGGGAGTCCTGGTAGCCATTCCCGGTAACGGGCATCTATGGGCTGCGCTTGCTTGCCTGCTGCTCGCCGTGGGCGGCAGAATCAGTGCCCAATTCATTCCACCGCTAGCAACAAAACCCGTAAATACCGGCATAAACTGGAACCCGTTTACTGAAACCATTAAAAACCTGGCGATCGCCCGCGAGAACCGCCTGATCTTCAAGAGCATGCTGCTGATCAGCTGGATGTGGTTTTTCGGCGCGGTTTTTATTGCCCTATTTCCCATTTTTGCCAAAGACATTCTAAAAGGCAACGAACACGTGGCCGCATTGCTACTGGTACTGTTTTCAATTGGCGTGGCCACAGGCTCATTGTCGTGCGAGAAACTGGGTTTACACCGCCCTGGCTTGTCACTGGTGCCCTTGGGGGCTGCAGGAATGAGCCTGTTTACAATCGACCTGTATTTTTCAATTACCACGCCCGATTCACCAGAGCTGCGCACTTTCAGTCAATTCATTGCCCAACCGGCCAACTGGCGCACCATGTTTGATCTGTTCATGCTAAGTGCCTGCGCAGGATTATATAGCGTGCCCCTGTATACATTTATTCAGAAAACCACCTTAAAAACACATACCGCCCGTATTATTGCCGCCAACAATATTCTCAATGCCATTTTCCTGATTGCCAGCGCACTGGCAACCGGTTTCCTGCTAAGCCTGAATCTTTCTGTACCGCTTATTTTTCTTTTGGCGGGAATTGTAAATATTCTATTTTCTTATGCCATCTTTTTAACAGAACCAGGCTTTAAGAAAAATGCTTGAAACCTAACGAAATTTTTCGTCAATTTTTTAATTGAAATGAGAGAATTCTAATTATAATTTGAGTTATAGTCGTTTATCCTCATTGCGCTTGAGGATAATTGTCTTACAGCGATGCACGCATATAATTTTAGCTAATAAAGGATGCTCATGAAAGCATTTGGTAAATTTTTAATACTACTGGCTCTGGTTCTAGGCATTACGTTTTTTGCCTGGAAATTGCTGGAAACCTCTTTGTTTAACGACGAAGACGAACCGACTCCACCGGTTTCAGGGGTCATCATCCCCTCAAAAATCACACAGCACGAACCGCCCCCCATACAAAAACAGGAAGATCTTTACCAAAGCACATCTTCCGATGAACCAGCCCAACCACTGGTTGCGTCAAGTAACTTTACCTGCCAGGCCAGCGTTAAAATCATTGGCAAACTATATGACATGAAAAACGCAGGAAAAACACAAGACGAAGCCAACGAATTCATCAGTAACGACAATAGCGTACCTGATGATCAGGTAGGCTCATTTATCGAGTTTGCCAATACCTTGTGGAACTCACCTGCTAACAAAATTGTGCCAAAAGCGCAATTTTTGGACAATTTCCTGCAACAATGCAAAAGCCTGGAAAAAGGACAGTAAAAACAATTCGGTACAGAAATACCGTAATGTAATGCAATCAAATACCCGGATAAAGAACTGCCCTTAAAAAAACGAACCTTCACCAATCCGTGAAAGCCGTTTAATCAGTTCCCCACTCTCCGGGTATTTTTTCGTTTATCCAAACCTGTTTCAGTCGCGATAAGCCTGCCCTACCATTGCAGCCACCGAATAGCGAGGGGCAAATGAATCGGCCTGCGCCAGTGGCCATGCCAATTCGAAAATTTTCTGGCTATACTGCTCTTTCAGCAAATCCCCCTCCTCAAGTTCGGGGTAAATGGCCGATAACAATTTAACTTCACTACTGGAAATTCGCCTTACCACATGATGGGCCCTTAACTGTTGTGGATGCACCAGGCCTGCCGCTTCCAGCAACTCGGCCAAGGCCAGCAACGTATTATGATGAAAATTCTTGACCCGGTCTGATTTATCTTCCACCACCAGTGCTTTTTGCCTGATGGGATCCTGGGTAGCAACGCCCGTAGGACAACGCCCCGTATGACAGGCCTGGGCCTGGATACAGCCGATGGCAAACATGAACCCCCTTGCGCTATTGCACCAATCGGCCCCAAGAGACAGTGTTCGCAACACGTCAAACCCAGAAATAATTTTACCCGCCGCACCAATCCGGATCTGGTTGCGTAACCCAATACCCACCAAAGTATTGTGCACCAAACGCAAACCTTCTTTCATGGGCACGCCCATATGATCGGCAAACTCAACCGGTGCCGCACCGGTGCCACCTTCCGCCCCATCAACCACAATAAAATCGGGTGTAATGCCTGTTTGCTGCATGGCTTTGGCAATCGCAAACCACTCCCAAGGATGACCAATGCATAGTTTGAACCCAACCGGTTTGCCATTGGCCAGGTTTCGCAAGCGCTGGATAAAATGCATCAATTCAACCGGCGTGCTGAACGCGCTATGGGCTGCCGGAGAATTACAATCTACCCCTACAGGCACTCCACGAGCATCTGCAATTTCCTGGGTAACTTTGGGTCCTGGCAATATACCGCCCTGCCCGGGCTTGGCTCCCTGGGACAATTTAAGCTCTATCATTTTGACATTGGGAAGATTCGCCCGTTTCTCAAACTCTGCCTCGGAAAAATTGCCCTTGGCATCTCGACAGCCAAAATATCCCGAGCCGATATTCCATACCAGGTCTCCACCGTGCTCCAGGTGATAGCTACTGATCCCGCCCTCACCCGTATCATGGGCAAAACCACCCTTTGCAGCGCCACTGTTAAGAGAGCGGATAGCATTGGCGGACAACGCGCCAAAACTCATGGCTGAAATATTGAATACCGACATTTCATAAGGCTGGGTGCATTGCGGACCACCCACCCTGACCCGGAAATTGGCGTCATCAATTTTCGAAGGCTGCAGAGAGTGATTGACCCACTCATAACCATCGGCATACACGTTTTCAATCGTTCCGAAGGGCCTTTTATCTATTTGCTGCTTGGCCCGCTGATAAACGATAGAACGTTGGGCACGGGAAAATGGCAAATTGTCATTGTCATTTTCAAGAAAATACTGCCTGATTTCGGGCCGGATAGATTCCAGCAAAAAACGCAGGTTACCGATAATCGGGTAATTGCGCCTGATGGAGTGACGGGTCTGAAGTAAATCATAAATCCCCAAAAGACTCAGCAACAAAGCGGGAACCAGTAAAAACAGCCAGCTTGCACCATCAATGACAACCATATACAGGCCCAACAAGGCGGCCAAGGCAACAAGAAGAAACACCGAATACCGGGACAAAAACAAATTGATCATTGAACACTTACCCACATGATTAAACCCAGGCTTACGAGCAGCCTGATTCAAATCCGCCCCATACAAAAAAACCTTGCGTATAAATACACAAGGTTTTTTTAACGATAGGCCGAAAGACTATTGGTTATATTGACTAAGCAATTATTTTGCAGCCTGCTGAGGAACAACCGCTTTCATGATTGAATCTGCTGTTGCATCATCACGAACCATGAAAAGGAAATCTGAACCTTGCTTTACACCAGTAATGGAAGCCAGTTGACCGCCAATAGTAGTTGCATATCCGTATTGTTTATTAACTTTAGACAGTGCCTCAACACCCGCTGGGTTCAGGCCCAATTTGATGAAAGTACGGCCTTGGTTATCACGAACATGGTTGATGGTTGTCAGGTTTGCACGGGTAATTACCGGTGTTGGGCTAACATAAATGGTTTGCTTTTCGCTAAGCTGGAAAGGACGGAAACCTTTAATCACTTTATCTGAAGCCGTATAAACATCTACACTGGCAGCCTGGGCGGGTGCTGCAGCTTGCGTAGATTCGGTTTTTTTCACTGTGTTACATCCGGCCAGCGCCACTGCCAAAGGCAAAATAACCAAACCAAGTTTGCGTGAGATTTTCATGTAAATTCCTTATTTGTTAAAGCAATTATTCATCTGCCATACGCAAATTACAACATAGGCACTCTAAAAAAACAAGACAGATTATCGCTTTGAAATGTCAACAACCCTAAAATTTGATGCCTGGCGATTATCTTTTTCCACGGATCATGTCTGCGGTATCCCTTGCATTAAGCAATGTCAGCATTGGAACCAGCAATACACCGTCTTCAAGTTGCGCTTCAGATGTTGTCATAGTTGAAAACACGGATTGATCCATGCTGGCCAGAACCGTTTTATGTAAATTGGATTTATCGTTAATGGCGGTTTTCAGCTTGGTTGCACCTTTGGGCGTAAGCCGCAGGCCCAGGGCTGGCTTGTCTTTGGCTTTTGCTACAAAAGCCGCTTTCACATCTTCACGATTCAACAGGACACCGGATGTATAGTAGGTTTGGTCGCCTGCCTTGACAACCACATCTTCCAGGGCAATGGCCTTGCTGTTTTTACCTTTTTTTGCCGCTGTCTTGGTAATTGAACCCACATAAATTTCAATCTCGCCCTTACCGTTTTTCTTAACCATTTGGGCACTGCTGGCCGCAACCGGTTTAGTGGTGGCTGCCTGGGCATTATTGGCACTGGACGTCTCATTTGAACCAAACACACTGCAACCGGTCAACGCAACGGTCAGGACAGACAATCCTAAAACTTTAACTAATTTCATAACAGACCCTTCAAGAACAATATTCAGAAAAAAGAATTATCTCTTAATTATAATTCCTTTCAATCAAAATTTTTTGTTAAAAAACATTAATTTAACGTAAATCTTGTATTAATGAAAATACCCTTTGCACCTGTCTGAATCATTCAGGTCGAATGCATTGGTACCTGCTACCAGCCGGACTTTTTTAGATAACAAGCCCCCATATTCTACCGGGCCACTCATTGGTTTGGTATCAAGCCAATACAGGCGGGACGTCAGGTAATAATCACCAACTGGCACATTAGGAAAAGCAAACTGCCCAAAATTATTAGTTTTGGCATAAAAAGCATCCCTGACATAACGTTGGTCCGCCTTGCCGTTTAATACCTTGCCCGCACGACACACTTCCTGATACCACTGGTTACTAACCGATGACACGGGATTAAGGACAACATCAATATAAGCACCTGTTCGGTGCCCGCCATTTACCCTGTCCTGTATGTAAACTTGCCCCACCAGCATGGTTTTGGGCTGAGTAGCCGCCGTTGCCGGACTGCCGGCATAAGCCACACGCTCAACCTGTTTTCTGGGGGCATGCTGCAGTGAACGGTCTTTTTTTGAAGGTGTTGATGAACAACCTGCCAAAACAAGTGCCATGATAGGCACGATGAATCGAATGATATGCTTGCCAGTCAAATGTAAGGAAAAATTCATGGGTTATACTGTTACCATCGTCATAAAGCCAACATTTTCTTGAACTAACATGTAAGACATTAAGATATATAAAGAAAATGCTTCAAATAATTATTGGTATCATCCTAACACCGCAATTTGTTTTTGGAAACTTAAATATTTAATAATATGCGTCAAAGTAATCAACAAACCATTAATGTATGGGATTTACCCACCCGTTTTTTTCATTGGGCCTTGGCTTTCTGTGTAATAGCCGCCTTCTTTACCGTTAAAGCGGCAGGCACCACCGAAGGCTGGATGGCCGATGCAGGCATTGCCTGGATGGAATGGCACTTATGGTTTGGCTATTGCGTCCTCAGCCTGATTTTATTCCGTATTATCTGGGGTTTTACAGGCTCTTATTATGCCCGTTTCAGCGAGTTCATCAAAGGGCCTGCCACCATCATCCGTTATGTTAAAGGGGCTTATCAGTCGCTGGGCCACAATCCGCTAGGCGCTCTTTCGGTTATTGCCCTGTTGGCTGTGTTTGGCTTTCAGGCATTCAGCGGCCTTTTTACAACCGATGACATTTTCACCGAAGGTCCCTTAGTCCATTTGAGTTCAGCTTTTAGCAAAACAATGGGCTCCCTGCACCGTAGCAATGAACCCGTCATGATCATTTTATTTGCGCTGCATATACTGGCCATCATTTATTATCGGGTTTTCAAAAAACAGAATCTGGTGGCAACCATGGTTTCAGGTAAAACCCAAGTTCCACAGCAAGCGGCCCAATACATGCAAAGCGCCAGCGACAATTTGCAAATACGCGTTAAGGGCTTGCTTATCCTGGCGGCAACATCGGGCTTTGTATACTGGATAAGTACGCTAGGCGCAAGTAGCAGTGCGTCTTTCTACTAAAGTCGCCTACTAACCAGCCTCTTATCGCATTCAACAAAAAAACCGGACAAAAATCCGGTTTTTTTGTTGCTGAACCACAAGGGCCAAGAAGTGCCCAACCCTTGGATCAGGCGGTAGCCAAACAGCGGCTATAAGCTGCAGGCATCCGCCAAAACTTGCTTAGTCTTTACGATAAGAATCGTGACAGGATTTACAGCTTTGGCCTGCTTTGCCAAAAGCCACTTTCAGCTTGGCCAGGTCTCCGCTATCAGCAGCGGTAGAAAGGTTTTGAATCGCAACCTTAAAATTCTCACGTTTTTCATCAAAGCCTTTGGCATCTGTCCAAACTTCAGCTTTGGCATCACCACCTTCAAAGCCGGGACCAAAAGCCACCCAAGGCAAAGCGGCCAGTGTATTCAACACGGCCACATTTTGCTTGATGGCCTCGGCATCATAAGGAGCTTCACCTTTTATAACGGGCAGCATTCTGCCAAAATGGGAAGCAACCAATGTTTTAGCGGCCTGACGATATTCAACGGCATCTTCAGGTTTGGCAAACTGCGCATTGGCGACAGTGGATAACAAGGCGGTACAGGCCAGGGCCAAAACCGTAATTTTCTTTTTCATTCGTGTACTCCTAGTCATAAAACAATTATTACAAATAGTATCCTAAAATGCATTTCAAACCAATGACAAATTCCCGTCATGAAATCAATGCATGACTTGTCTCATGCATTGATTTTTTTAAGGCAAGATATCACGATTGGTTTACTTTTAAACATGCATCCCGACACGTTACCTTACTTAGCCAACCTTGCGGGCCAATTCCGCGGCAAGGCCAATATATGAACGCGGCGTCATCTCTAGCAGACGCTGCTTGGGTTCTTCCGGCAAATCAAGATTGGCAATAAATTCACGCAATGCGTCCTGGGTAATACCGCGACCACGGGTAAGTGCCTTCAACTGCTCATAAGGCTGTGGCAAACCATAACGGCGCATAACGGTTTGTACCGGTTCGGCCAACACTTCCCAGCAAGCATCAATATCGGCATCAATGTTGGCTGCATTGATTTCCAGTTTGCCCAAGCCTTTCAGGCATGAATCCCATGCAACCATACAGTAGCCCAATGCAACCCCCAGGTTACGCAATACAGTAGAGTCGGTCAGGTCACGTTGCCAGCGGGAAACCGGCAGTTTTTCTGACAAATGACGCAATACGGCATTAGCCAAGCCTATATTACCCTCTGAGTTCTCGAAGTCGATAGGGTTTACTTTATGCGGCATGGTTGAAGAGCCTACCTCGCCTTCTTTAAGGCGCTGCTTGAAGTAGCCTAGCGCAATATATCCCCAAATATCACGGTTCAAGTCCAGGATAATTGTATTGGCACGGCCAATCGCATCAAACAATGCAGACATCCAGTCATGGGGTTCAATCTGGATGGTGTGCTCGTTTTGGGTCAGGCCCAGTTTATTCAATACACCTTTGCTAAGCGCTGGCCAATTGATTTCAGGATAGGCAGACAAATGGGCATTATAGTTACCGGTTGCACCATTCAGTTTTGCCAGTGGCTCTACAGCGGCTACTGCAGCAATCGCATTTTTAAGACGGGCAGCAACGTTGGCAAATTCTTTACCCATCGTAGACGGGCTGGCAGGCTGGCCGTGTGTCCTGGACAGCAGGGGCTGGTCAGCAAACAGGTTGGCATAACGCACCAGTTCAGCTAACAAATCGTTAAGACGAGGCAATACAACATTGGCACGCACGCGATTTAACATCAGCGCATGGGAGGTATTGTTGATGTCTTCAGAAGTACAAGCAAAATGGATAAATTCCGCTGCCTTGGCCAACTCTTCGTCACCGGCCACTTTTTCTTTCAAAAAATACTCAACCGCCTTGACGTCATGGTTAGTCGTGCGTTCAATTTCTTTAATGCGCTCGGCATCGGCTTCGCTAAAGTTTTCAACCAGACTGCCCAGTTTTTGCCTGGCCTGTGCTGAAAAAGGTGCCAGTTCGGGCAAGCCTGCATCAGACAGGGCAATTAGCCACGAAACTTCGACTTCGACACGATGGGCCATAAAACCGGCTTCAGACAGGTATTCGCGCAAGGCATTGCCACGTGAGGCATAACGGCCGTCTAACGGAGACAAGGCATTAAGCGTACTGAGTTGATCTGCAATTTTCATGAGTAGGAAAAGATAAAAATAAAGAAATTAATAAATAATACCGCCACCAAGACAAACATCGCCATCATAAAGGACGGCAGATTGCCCGGGCGTGACTGCCCACTGTGGCTGTTCAAATGAGAGCATCATGTGTTTGGGATCACCACTTACCAGCGTGCACTTTGCATCGGCCTGACGGTAACGGGTCTTGGCACCATAGATGCCGGGTTCAGGCGCATGGCCTGCCACCCAGCTCAGGTCTTCGGCCTGAAGCTCGTTTGACTGCAGCCAGGGGTGATCATGACCGGCAACGACATAAAGAATGTTATTAGCAAGATCCTTGCGGGCGACATACCAGGCATCGGCCGTGCCATCAGCCTGCTGTCGTCCCTTGACACCACCAATACCCAGGCCTTTGCGTTGCCCAAGTGTATAAAATGCAAGGCCATAGTGCTTCCCAATTTCCTGGCCATCATCGGTAAGAATGGGGCCGGGCTGGGTGGGCAAATAACGGTTCAGGAACTCACGGAAAGGCCGTTCACCGATAAAGCAGATACCGGTAGAGTCTTTTTTGGCGGCATTGGGCAACTTCAACTCGTGGGCAATGCGGCGGACTTCGGACTTTTCGATCTCTCCCAATGGAAAGATGGCCTTGGACAATTGCGCCTGGTTCAGCCGGTGCAGGAAATAACTTTGGTCTTTGGCAGGATCCAGACCTTTGAGAAGCTGGAATTGCGTATGACCGTTATGACTCACTGAACGTACCCGCGCATAATGCCCGGTGGCAATATACTCCGCCCCAAGTTTCATGGCGTGGTCTAAAAATGCCTTGAATTTAATCTCGGCATTGCACAACACATCGGGGTTGGGGGTGCGCCCTGCCGAGTATTCACGCAGAAACTCGGAGAATACCCGGTCTTTGTATTCCGCTGAAAAGTTCACCGCTTCAATATCAACGCCGACCAAATCGGCTACGCTGGCTGCGTCAAGCCAGTCTTGGCGGGATGAGCAATATTCGGAGTCGTCATCGTCTTCCCAGTTTTTCATGAAAAGACCAACAACATCATAGCCTTGCTGCTTGAGCAGCCAGGCACTGACCGAGGAGTCGACCCCTCCGGACATGCCAATAACAACGCGTGGTTTTGATGATTTCTGATTCATCCCGCTATTTTACGTGATGAATCAGATTTTAGGGCCTAAGTACTTAATACATCGTCAACAACTTCAATCCAATGCCTGACCGGTTTGCTGGTGCCACTTTGCAAATGCGACATGCAACCCATATTCGAGGTAATGATCACATTCACATGTCCCCCGCCATCAATGGCAGCCAGCTTGCGGTCGCGCAAGGGCATGGCAATTTCAGGCTGCAAGAGGGAATAAGTACCGGCGGCACCGCAACACAAGTTGGACTCGCCAAATGCGCTCAGATTAAAGCCCAGTTCATTAAGCAGCTTTTCGGTAAGGGGTCGCAAACCCTGCCAGTGCTGCAAGGTACAGGGCGGATGAAACGCAACAGGGCCAGGCAATTTATTGCGCAGTTTCTTGCCCAGCTCGGCACCAAAAGGAGCCAGTATTTCAGCAATATCCTTAACGTGCTCAACGACATAATTTGCCTTTTCCAGATAGACCGGATCATGCCGCAAATGAAAAGGATACGCTTTGACAAAAGCACCACAGCCCGACGCATTCATGACAATCGCTTCTATTTTCCCGGTTTCCAGCAAAGGCACCCAGGCATCAATGTTATGACGTATTTGCTGCAAGGAAGACTGGGTTTCATCAAGATGAAAGTTAACCGCACCGCAACATGCGCGGGAGGGCAAATCGTAGGCGGAAATACCCACTGCATCCAACACCCGAATGCTTGCCGCATCTATCGAGGGCATCAAATCAGGCTGGACACACCCCAATGGCAGCAAGACCTTCCGGGCATGCCTGGCCGCAGGAAGCTGTCCGGGCACGCGGGCCAACGGCAATTTGCCAGCCAGGCTATCAGGCAGAAGCGCGCGAACACGCCGGCCTGCCCGCACCGACAAGCCAAACAAGGCTGAATTCAGTCCTTTGGCCAATATTTTGCGTTTCAGGCGATCGGAAAAACTGCGCTTGACTTTTTCATCAATAAGTTCACGGCCTATATCCAGCAGTTTTCCATATTCAACGCCAGACGGGCAGGTGGTTTCACAGTTATGACAAGTCAGGCATCGATCCAGGTGGGTTTGGGAAACGGCGCTTGGCGCTTGCCCTTCTACCATTTCCTTGATCAGGTAAATCCGCCCCCTTGGGCTATCCAGCTCATCGCCCAGGATCTGGTAACTTGGACAGCTTGCCTGGCAAAATCCGCAATGCACGCATTTTCGCAGGATTTCATCAATCACCTTGCCATCAGGACTGTCCTTGGCCCATTGTGCTAAATTGGTTTGCATGCTCTTGACTCACAGGTTTTTTATTAAACGTTCCGGATTGAAGATACCCCGGGGATCAAGCGCATTTTTAAGGCGCCGGGAAATAGCTTCCAGGTTTGTCCTGAACGGATGAAAGACACCATCAGCAGGAATGGCCTCAGGTCCGGGATAACGAAACAAGGTCGCATGCCCGCCCAATTGCTGGGCCGTATGCCTGACATGCCTTGTATCCTGAACCTGTCGCAACCAGCGTTGGCCGCCCCCCCACTCTATCAGCGGCATGGACTCATTCATTTTGCCGGCCAAAGGAGGTACGGCAACCCGCCAAATAATGGCATTCTTGAAAAACGGATGCGATTGCTCACGTAATGAAAGCCAGAAAGCAACAGCCTCGTCATGGCCAAGTTCCTCTCCGGGCAATTGGGTCTTGGCCTGCGAAACCGCCACATCAGAACCGGACAGACGCAAATACAGATGTCCGTTTTTCCCATCCTCAGGCACCCATGAGCTGGCACTGATACACAAGGAACGCGCATGCACCTGACGAAAAACATCCATGGCCTGATTAATCGTACAAGCGTGCTTCAGTGTTTTCTCACCTAACGGTTTAGGCAAAACCTTGAAAGATATTTCCACTAATGGCCCGAATATGCCTAATGATCCGACCAACAGTCTTGAAACATCATAACCGGCCACATTCTTCATGACCTGCCCGCCAAAACGCAATAATCGCCCTTCGGCATTCATTAACTTGGCGCCCAGTACAAAATCGGCGGTCGCACCAACTGCCATCCGCCTGGGTCCTGCCAATCCGGTGGCAATTGCCCCGCCAATCGTTGCTTGCGGCCCAAAATGCGGGGGCTCCCATGGCAACATCTGGTTCTGTTCATCGAGCAGCTTTTCGATTTCTTGCAAAGGCGTACCACAAGCCGCGGTCATGACCAGTTCGGAGGGCTCGTATTCAATCACTCCCTTGTAGGCGGTCACATCCAGCAGGATCACGTTTTCGGGCGGAGCGACATACGGATTTCCGTAGAAATCCTTGCTGCCACTGCCCTTTACCCGCACATGCTTATGCGATGCAGCAGCAGCAACCACCTGCTCACTTAATTCATTCAAGACAAATGACATAATCGTTAAAATCGCTCTAGATCGGGAAATTTGATCTGCCCCGCATGAACATGCATTTTTCCATATTCAGCACAGCGGTTCAGGGTAGGAATCTGTTTGGTCGGGTTCAATAACTCATCCGGATCAAAGGCCCGTTTTATGGCCATAAAAGCATCCAATTCGTCACGGGTAAACTGGGAACACATTTGATTGATTTTCTCCAGTCCAACGCCATGCTCTCCGGTAACCGTGCCACCCACCTTGATGCACAGTTCAAGAATTTCAGCACCAAAATCCTCGGCACGCCGAACTTCGTCCGGGTCATTCGCATCAAACAGGATCAACGGATGCAGGTTGCCATCGCCTGCATGAAATACATTGGCGCAGCGTAACCGGTACTTGTTTTCCATCTCGGCCATTTGAGTTAACACATTGGCAATCTGCTTGCGGGGAATGGTACCATCCATACAATAATAGTCGGGTGAAACACGACCGGCCGCTGGAAAGGCATTTTTACGGCCCGCCCAAAACAGCAGGCGCTCTTGTTCATTGCCTGAAACCTGCAGGCGGACCGCCCCTGCCTTTTCAAAAACGGCTTTCATGCGCTGGATTTCATCTTCCACTTCCTGACGGGTGCCATCCGATTCGCACAATAAAATGGCCTGGGCATTCAGGTCATAGCCGGCGTTCACAAAGGGCTCAACCATTTGGGTGGCCCGCTGGTCCATCATTTCCAGACCGGCGGGAATAATACCCGCAGCAATAATATCCCTTACGGCATCACCAGCTGCCTTGACCGAGTCAAAACTGGCCATGATGACAGCAGCTGCTTCTGGCTTGGGAATAAGTTTTACCGTGGCTTCGGTAACGATACCCAGCATGCCCTCGGAGCCAATCACGATCGATAGCAGGTTCAATCCGGGCGCATCCGGGGCCGCAGAACCCAGCTCCACAATTTCACCGTCCATAGTAATCATGCGTACACGCATGACATTGTGTACGGTTAGCCCATATTTAAGGCAATGCACGCCGCCAGCATTTTCTGCAATATTGCCACCAATTGAACAGGCAATCTGGCTGGAAGGGTCTGGTGCATAATACAGCCCATATTGCGCCACGGCTTCGGAAATGGCCAGATTACGCACCCCCGGCTCAACCACGGCAGTGGCGGCAACGGGGTCGATATGACGAATTTTGTTCAGCTTGGATACGCCAAGCAAAACGCCATGGGAATGCGGTGTGGCCCCGCCCGACAACCCGGTTCCCGCACCACGCGGCACAACCGGCACGGCATGTTTTTTGCAGGTTTTCAGGGTATGAATAATTTGAGCTTCGTTTTCAGGTAAAACGACAAGCGCCGGGATTTCCTTGAACAGGGTCAGGCCGTCACATTCAAACGGTTTTTTTTCTTCATGCCGAGTTAAAATGCAGTGGGATGGCAGCACGCTTCCCAGTTCGGCAATCAAGCTTGAAAACTCATTCAATGGTATAGCCTGCTCCCGTTGTGCCATCATGCCTCCTTACCCTAACCTAGATTTTTTTTTGCCAGCATACGCTTGCTTATTACAGGCAAGTATACCTATCCGCATAGGGGAGTGACATACCGAAATACCCCTAATAGGGCATGGCAGAGCTTTGCATCACAAACAAATACGGGCCTCTATATTTGAGGCCCGTATTTGTTTCAGAATGAAAAAAATCAGTTATCACTTTCCTCGGCAATGGCCCGGCGTGCTTTTACCGCCTTTGCCAGTCGCTCCAGCACCTGGACTGACGTATCCCAGTCGATGCAACCATCCGTAATACTCTGGCCATACACCAACTCCTGCCCTTCCACCAGATCCTGGCGTCCAGCAACCAAATGGCTTTCAATCATGACACCAAAAATGCGCTGGTCACCGGCTTCCATCTGCTGGGCAATATCATCCATGACCATGGGCTGGTTTTCAGGTTTTTTGCTGCTGTTGGCATGGCTGGCATCAACCATGATCTTGGCAGACAAACCGGCTTTGGCCAATTGCTCTGATGCGTCGTTAATGCTTTCGGCATCATAGTTGGGCGCCTTGCCACCGCGTAAAATCAGGTGACAATCCTCATTGCCAAGGGTTGAAACGATCGCGGAATGACCGCCTTTGGTTACCGACAGGAAGTGATGGGGCTGGGATGCAGCCTTGATCGCATCAAGGGCGATCTTGATATTGCCATCAGTGCCGTTCTTGAAGCCAACCGGACAGGAAAGCCCGGAAGCCAATTCACGGTGTACCTGGCTTTCGGTAGTGCGGGCACCAATAGCGCCCCAGGACACCAGGTCTGCAATGTATTGAGGCGTGATCATGTCCAAAAACTCGCAACCGGCCGGCACGCCTTCGGCATTGACGGCCAGCAGCAATTGACGGGCAAGACGCAAACCTTTGTTAATATTAAAGCTGCCATCAAGCCCCGGGTCATTGATCAGGCCTTTCCAGCCTACGGTCGTACGCGGTTTTTCAAAATACACCCGCATGATGATTTCAAGTTCGCCTTTGAAACGCTCGCGTTCCGCTTTCAGGCGTTTTACATATTCAAGCGCAGCCTTGGGATCATGTATTGAACATGGGCCAATAACCACGACCATCCTGTCATCTTCACCATGAATGATTTTATGGACGGCATCACGTGCCTCATGAACCACATTTGAAATCTCGGTGGTACATGGAAACTCGCGCATCAGGTGAGACGGAGGACTTAATTCTTTAATTTCTCGAATGCGTAAATCATCAGTATTGTATGACACGGTTAACTCCAGGTTTTTGAATGCTTGCGTTTATGGCTGTCTATATACAAAAAGCCGCCAGGTTCTCTGGCGGCTTTTTAGGAATTTTGCTATTTTTACTGCGTAAGCTGTGTCCTTCTCTCCGCCCAAGGCTTTGAAAAACTAAAATAAAAGAAAAAGAAAGACACTGATAAATTTTTCATCATGTTTCTATCCTAGCACAGCTTTTTTTAAAAATAGCCTGTTTTACTGCATCGCAATAAAAATAATTGCAAGATGTTATTAATGCACCACATTAAGACAAAGACTTAAGCCGTACCACCCACCGTCAAGCCGTCCATGCGAATAGTAGGCATACCCACACCTACCGGCACGCTTTGGCCTTCCTTGCCGCAAGTACCAACACCAGAGTCCAGCGACAGGTCATTACCAATCATCGACACCTTGTTCATGGCATCGGGACCATTGCCGATTAAAGTGGCTCCTTTGACGGGATGAGTGATTTTGCCGTTTTTGATCAAATAGGCCTCGGAAGTAGAAAACACAAATTTTCCACTGGTAATATCCACTTGGCCACCGCCAAAGTTAACGGCATACAAACCATTTTTAACCGAAGAAATAATTTCCTGCGGATCTTCCTTGCCTGCCAGCATGAAGGTATTGGTCATGCGTGGCATCGGTAAATGGGCAAATGACTCGCGACGGCCGTTACCCGTTACCGGAGTTTTCATTAAACGGGCATTCAGTGAATCTTGCATGTAACCGCGCAAAATACCATCTTCAATCAGCACATTGCGCTGGGTAGGATTGCCTTCATCGTCTATATTCAATGAACCACGCCGATCCTGGATAGTGCCGTCATCAATCACGGTTACCCCTTTTGATGCCACGCGTTCGCCAATACGACCAGAAAACACACTGGAGCCCTTGCGATTGAAATCACCCTCCAGTCCATGCCCTACTGCCTCATGCAGCAAAATGCCTGGCCAGCCGGAACCCAGCACAACCGTCATCTCGCCAGCTGGCGCAGGCCGGGCCTCTAGATTGGTCAGCGCTTCATGAACGGCCTTGTCTACATAAGTATGCAACAAATCATCTGAAAAATAATTCAATCCCAGGCGGCCACCACCACCGGCATGACCCATTTCACGGCGGCCATTTCGCTCGACCAAGACAGTTAAGGACAGGCGCACCAGAGGACGCACGTCGGCCACTAAACGGCCATCACTGCCGGCGATCAGCACGACATCATATTCAGCCCCCAAACCGGCCATTACCTGAATGACATGCGGATCTTTGGCACGTGCCATTTTTTCAATCCGTTCCAGTAAATTGACTTTATCTGTCGCTGACAGGCTGGCAAGCGGATCAACGCCTTGGTACAAATCATGGGGGCGATTGTCAGCCGCCAGAATTTTGGTTTTACCCGCCCCTTGCCGGGCAATGGTCTTCACGGTTTTGGCCGAAGACAGCAAGGCTTCGGGCGACAACACATCGGAATAAGCAAAAGCTGTTTTTTCACCTGAAACAGCCCGAACGCCCACACCTTGTGAAATGGAAAAACTGCCGGTTTTGACAATACTCTCCTCAAGGCTCCAGCTTTCGCTGCGCGTGTATTGGAAATACAGGTCGGCATAGTCAACCTTATGGGTGAAAATTTCGCCCAAGGCACTGGCCAGATGCCCTTCGTGCAAGTCCCAGGGATCAAGCAGAAGTGATTTGGCGGTTGACAGGCTTAGCATATCAGAATCAATTACGTTCATTTTTCTCAATGTCAAAATTTATTTTACGCACCTGACCGTTTTTTCCGGGAAATCCGTCAAAAACAGAGGCGGTCAGGAAGGGCATTACCTGTGTTAGGTTGGCTTTATTAGAGTCTGCGACAACCGTGGCCTGATAAACTTCAGCACCACTGTTCTGCAAGTCACGTATGGAAACGTGCAATTGGTATCGATTATAACTGGCCTGTACATAACGGTACTGTGGGGCCATGGCAAAACCGACGCCACTATAAAAGGGATGGCGAGCCCCCCAGCCCCAGCCAACATTAAAGCTGGGGTAGAAAAAAGGATCGTAGAAAGGATCGGTTTCCCGCACTAGTTGCTCGCGACTTTGAACACCATATCCAAAAGCAACCTCAAAGCGGGCTTTTTGCTTGCCCACGGCTTCAACCAGGCCTGTTTTCCACATTTGATTACGCAACAGGGTGACATAGCTGGCTTTTTCAAGATCCTGTCCGGCACCGGCTTCAAAACGGTAAAGCTGCCCTTGGGCATTGGCCGGCCATTGCTGGAAAGAAGTTGTCTGGGTTGTAAACCTTTGCGTTGTCGAACACGCTGTCAACAACAGCACGGAAGCGGCGATCGACAAGGTTCGCAAGCTTGGCTTTGAAAAGACAGTACTCATGATACGAAGCTCTGGAGTGATGGTTAAATTCCTTGGACTGGGTATATGATGCATTGTGACACACAAGCGATGATTATTATTTTAAAGCATTTAAAACATCTATAATTAGTGGCGTTAATCAAGAGAATTTTTATTGCCATGACGCAAAATACACCCACCACCATACACCGTCTCGACTATCGTGAATACCCTTTCAACATTACCAATGTTGGATTGCATTTTGATCTTCACGAAACCGCCACCCGCATCACCAGCACCCTCTCGGTCAGCAGTAAAGAAAACCAGCCCGCCGACCTGGTCCTGAACGGGGAAGACATCAAGCTGGTTGCCATTTCCCTTAACGGGCAAACGCTTGAGGAACACCAGTATTCAATTAATGAACAGACCCTGGTTGTACCCGCTTTGCAGGGACAGTTCGAACTGAGTATCGTGTCCGAGTGCAATCCGGCGGAAAACAGCACCCTGATGGGCCTGTATGTATCGGGCAACAGCTTTTTCACCCAATGTGAGGCGGAAGGTTTCCGGCGCATCACGTTTTTCCCTGACCGCCCGGATGTCATGAGCATTTACACGGTCAGCATTTGTGCCGACAAAGCCCGTTACCCCTACCTGCTTTCCAATGGCAACCTGTGTGCCAGCACAGACCTGCCAGACGGGCGCCACCAGGTAACCTGGGAAGACCCGTTCCGCAAGCCCAGCTACCTGTTTGCCCTGGTTGCCGGTGACTTCGACATTCGGGAAAAACGCGCCACCACGCAAAGTGGCCGTGACGTCTTGCTGCAGGTTTATAGTGATAAAGGATCAGGACACCAAACCGAATGGGCCCTTGAATCACTGGAAAACGCCATGAAGTGGGACGAAGAGCGTTTTGGCCTGGAGCTGGACCTAGACCGTTTCATGATTGTGGCCGTACGCGATTTCAATATGGGTGCCATGGAAAACAAGGGGCTTAACATTTTCAATGCCGCCTATGTCCTGGCTGACCCCAATACCGCCACCGATGCCAATTATGAAGGCATTGAATCAGTCATTGGCCACGAATATTTTCATAACTGGACCGGCAACCGCATCACTTGCCGCGACTGGTTCCAGCTTAGCCTGAAAGAAGGGCTCACGGTTTTCCGCGACCAGGAATTTTCTGCCGACATGATGGCCAGGAACCTGGATGCCTCTGCGGCGGCCAGCGCTCGGGCAATCAAGCGCATTGACGACGTTACCCGCCTGAGAACCGCCCAGTTCCCCGAAGACGCAGGCCCCATGGCCCACCCCATTCGCCCTGAAAGCTATCAGGAAATAGGCAATTTCTACACGGCAACCGTTTATGAAAAAGGGGCGGAAGTCATTCGCATGCAACACACCTTGCTGGGCGAAGAAGGTTTCCGTGCCGGCATGGATGAATACTTTCGCCGCCATGACGGACAAGCCGTCACCTGCGATGATTTCATCAATGTCATGGAATCCGTTTACCAGCAACGCAATCCGGGCAAAGACCTGGCCCTGTTCAGGAACTGGTACTCACAAGCCGGCACTCCCCGCGTGACGGTACGGCTCGATTACGATGAAGCACAGCAACGCTGTGCCGTTACCCTGTCACAAGACTGCGCGCCGGTTGGGGTCGAAAAACTGCAGGATGGCTTTGTCAAACAACCCTTCCATATTCCATTTGCCATGGGTTTCATCAGCCAGTCGGGCCAGCCCATCACACTGCACCTTGAAGGCCAGCAACACGCCACCGTTTTGCTTGAACTGAAAGAACAAAGCCAGACCTGGCACTTCGACCAGGTCCCCGAGCGGCCGATCCCTTCTTTACTGCGTGATTTTTCAGCCCCGGTAATCGTTGATTACCCCTGGACCAACCAGGAACTGGCTATCTTGTGCGCCCATGACAGTAACCCGTTTTCACGCTGGGAAGCCGTACAGGAATTAAGTTCGCGCGAATTACTGCGCATTGCCAACACCCTTGCCCAAGGCGCACAGCCAACGCTCGACTCCGCCCTGCTACATGTCTGGAAAACCAACCTGGGTGATCCGAACCTGGACGCAGGCTATCGCGCCTGGCTACTGACCCTGCCGGCGGAAAAAATCCTTGCCGAGCGCATGAATCCGATTGCACCTGTTGCGATTGCCAAAGCAAGGGAATTTGTTCGCCAGGAACTGGCCAGAGGACTGCTAGACTTATGGCTGCAAACCCTAAGCCAGCATGAAACGCCCGGTGCCTATAGCCCGGACCCTGTCAATGCAGGCCGTCGCAGCCTGAAAAACCTGGCGCTAGCCTATTTGCTGTCCATCCAGAACCCGCAAGCCATCCAGGCCGCTTTTGCGCAATACCAGAATGCCAGCAACATGACCGACCGCATTGGTGCACTTTCCCCCTTGGTCAGCTACTACGAGGGCGATGAACGCGATGAGGCGCTGGCCCAGTTTTATGAACAATGGCAGCATGATCCACTGGTCGTGGATAAATGGTTTGCCCTCCAGGCCAATGCCCGCAACGCCACGGCACAAACCATCCTTGGCCTGATGGCTCATCCGGCCTTCAACCTGCGCAATCCAAACCGTGCCCGCTCCCTGATCTTCCAGTTCTGCATAAACAACACCGAAGGCCTGCACCAGGAAGACGGTTCAGGTTATGAATTCTGGGCCGACCAGGTCATTGCCCTGAACAGTATCAATCCTGAAATTGCCGCCCGCCTGGCCCGCGTCATGGACAACTGGTCCCGTTATTCGCCTGCCCTGAAATCTGGCATGCTGCAAGCCCTGAAACGCGTTGAAGCGCATCCAGGCCTGTCTAAAAACGTATTTGAAATCGTATCCAAAGCATTGAACATCTGAAAACCGAGGAATTTGCAAGAATGAAATTTAAAACCCTGACACAGTATCTGGTAGAACAACAACGCCAGAATAACGCATTACAAGCAGAGGTGCGCCTGCTCATCGAAGTGGTTGCCCGTGCCTGCAAAAGCATTGGGCACGCCGTTGGCAAAGGTAGCCTGGGCGGTGTATTGGGTAGCCTGGAATCTGAAAACGTCCAAGGCGAAGTCCAAAAGAAACTGGATGTCATGTCCAATGAAATCCTGCTTGAAGCCAACGAATGGGGTGGCCAGCTGGCAGCGATGGCTTCGGAAGAAATGGAAACCATCCATAAAATCCCCAATCGCTATCCCAAGGGTGAATACCTGTTGCTGTTTGATCCCCTTGACGGATCTTCCAACATCGACGTGAACGTTTCCATCGGCACTATTTTCTCTATCCTCAAAGCGCCCGCCGAAGCGTCCGGCCGTGAAATCAGCGAACAGGATTTCCTGCAGCCCGGCACCCAGCAGGTAGCCGCCGGCTACGCTGTATACGGACCACAAACCATGCTGGTCATTACCTTGGGTAACGGGGTGGTTGGTTTTACCCTTGATCGTGAAACCGGCACCTGGATGCTGACCAATGAAAACATCCAGATTCCGGCTGACACCAAAGAATTTGCCATTAACATGTCAAACATGCGCCACTGGGCACCGCCGGTTCGCAAGTACATTGACGACTGCCTTGCAGGCAAAACCGGCCCATTGGGTAAAGACTACAACATGCGCTGGGTGGCCTCTATGGTCGCCGACGTGCATCGCATTTTGAGCCGTGGCGGCATATTCATGTACCCATGGGATTCACGTGAGCCTAACAAACCGGGCAAACTGCGTTTGATGTATGAAGCAAACCCCATGAGTTTTATTGTTGAACAGGCCGGTGGCATGTCCACCGATTCCGTGCAGCGCATTATGGATATCCAGCCAACCCAACTGCATCAGCGGGTTGGCGTGGTACTGGGCTCTAAAAATGAAGTAGAGCGCGTGCGTTCTTACTGCGCAGGATCATAATACTGCTGGCGCAGCTCATCCAGTTGCGCCAGCACATCAGCGTCAAGGCGGATTTGCATGGCGCTGATGTCTTCATCAAGCTGCTCAAGTGTCCTTACCCCAATAATGGTACTGTCCACCTGCCATTTGCTATTACAAAACCCCAGGGCCAGCTGCACCGGGCTCAACCCCAACTCGCGGGCATAGCCGTTATAGGCCCTGGCGGCTTCCAGGCATAACGGCCTTCCCCAGCGCTGCTTTTGCACCGACTCATATCGGGTAATCCGGGCTTCGGCGGGTGCATCCGGTCCGGTTGTTCCGGTCTGGTCATACTTGCCACTTAACAGGCCATACCCCAAAGGTGAATAGGCCAGCAAAGACACTTTATGCCGGTAACACATTTCATCAAGCCCGTTTTCATAGGAACGGTTCAACAGGCAATACGGATTCTGGATCGTGGCCACACGGGGCAAGCCCATTTGCTCGGCCAGACGGATAAACTCAGACACCCCATAAGGCGTTTCATTGGACAGGCCGATGTAACGCACCTTGCCTGACTTCACCAGTTTATCCAGAGCCTGCAATTGTTCTTCTATACTGGTGACCGGCTCATGCTTTTTATCTGGATCAAAATAACGCCGCCCAAAAGCGGGCACATGACGCTCGGGCCAGTGAATCTGGTAAAGATCAATATAATCGGTTTGCAGGCGTTTCAGGCTGCCCTCGCAAGAGGCAATAATATCCTGCCCGGTCAAACCGGCTCCTTCCCGAATCCAGGGGGTACCCCTTGAAGGGCCCGCCACCTTGGTGGCCAGCACAATTTCAGAACGGGGCACCGGACTTTGCCCGAACCAGTTGCCAATGATCGTTTCCGTAGCACCATAGGTTTCCTTGCGGGTAGGCACCGAATACATCTCGGCGGTATCGAGGAAATTGATCTCCTTCTCCACCGCCCGGTCGAGGATGCCAAATGCAGTTTTCTCATCCACCTGTTCACCAAATGTCATGGTGCCAAGACAGACTTCCGTCACCATTAAATCGCTTATTCCCAGCTGAACCTTCTGCATTTGCCTTGCCCCTTCCTTTAAATATCAAATATTAAAAATTGAATAATGTGAAAAAATCAATCCAGTGTCAATACCGTGGCACCCGTGGTTTTTCGTGAAGCCAACGCTATATGTGCGTCAGCCACTTCTTCCAATGGGTAGCGCTGGTCAATTTGCACCCTGATTTTCTTGCTGGTAATCATGTCGAACAACTCATCGGCAGCAGCCTGCATTTTTTCCAGGGTATTGACATGGGCACCCAACGTTGGACGGGTCACGTACAAAGAACCCTTACTGGCCAAAACACCCAGATTAACACCGGTTACGGGGCCTGAGGCATTTCCATAACTGACCATCAGGCCACGGGGTTGCAGGCAGTCCAGGGAAATTTCCCAGGTATCTTTACCCACCCCATCATAAACCACAGGCACTTTCTTGCCGTTGGTTAATTCCAGAACCCGCTCCACCACATTTTCATGGGTGTAATTAATGGTTGCCCAGGCCCCATGCGCCCTGGCGATATCTGCCTTTTCCGGGCTGGAGACCGTACCAATCAATTTCACGCCCAAGGCTTTGGCCCACTGGCAGGCAATCAGCCCCACACCACCAGCTGCCGCGTGCAGCAAAATGGTTTCGCCTTCTTTCAGGCGATAGGTTTGCCTGAACAGGTACTGGACCGTCAATCCCTTGAGCATGACGGCAGCCGCTTCTTCAAACGAAATGCCATCGGGTAGCTTCACGACCTGCTGTCCAGGTACATTACGCACATCGGCATACGCACCCAATGGGCTCTGGCCATAAGCGACACGGTCACCCACTTTCAAGTGCGTCACTTTTTTACCCACCGCCTCGACCACACCAGAGGCTTCAAAGCCCAGGCCATGAGGCAGCGGGCTGGCATAAAGACCCGTACGGTAATAGATATCAATAAAATTCAGTCCAATCGCCTTTTGCCGGATTTGTACTTCGTTATCGGCCGGCTCTGGAACATCAAGCGTAACCAGTTTCATGACATCCGGACCACCATGTGTCTCGATTTGAATAGCTCTTGATGTAATACCCACGTTTACCTCCAATAATGATTGATTATGCATTTCTTAGATGATAATTAATAAAAACTTTTATTCAATATATATCAACAATAACTGATAAAAAAAATAGTATACTTTGACAATATCTGCCTAAGCAATAATTTAAAAGGATAAACAGCAAAAAAATGACCCCTGCCAAACTGGAAGAAGACTTCACAATCAAGCCCGAAGATGTTCCTCGCGGACAGGAAAACATTGGCTACCTGATTCGCCTGGCGCATTATTCCCTCCATAACATGATTGAACAAAACATGGCACCCCTGGGACTAACCGCCACACAGTGGCACCCTATTGCCATTATCGGCCTTAGCAAGGCCGATACCCCCGCCTGCGTGGCACGCATTGCCGAGATAGATACCGGGGCCATGACGCGTACCCTTGACAGGCTCGAAGCCAAAGGTTTTCTGACCCGCCAGCGTAGTGAAACAGATCGCCGGGTCATCAAACTGACGCTTACTGAAAAAGGCAAACAGGTGAATGAAAAACTGCTTCCCTCGGTGGCCCAGGCATTAAACCATCATCTGCAAGGCTTTACCTGCCAAGAAGCAGAGCTGCTGAAGTCTTTGCTAACCCGCATGTTATTGAATGCAAACCCTGATATTTTGAAAACAATGCAGGAAAATGGCATGAACGCCTGAACGGCCAGGCAGCAAACCTGAAATAGCAGTACAGGTTTCAGCACTGAGAAAAGGCAGATTTCACCGCCAAACCACCTTGCCGTGAAACCTGCCTTCAAACATGCCAGCTGCCACCCGTGCCTCAAGCCAGGCATCAAGACAAACAATCATCTGCAGCCAATAAGCCTAGCGTTTCCCGCTGCTCTTTCCGATTAACGATCCCAACACACCACGCAGCATCTTCCTGGCCGTCTCCCGAACCATCCCCTTGGCCACTTGCTGTACCAAGCCATCCTTGCGCCCGCCACGTGGCCCGGTTGAGCCAATCATCATTTCCTTGACCGCTCCCCAGATACCCTCGTCATCGGGTTGTGCCCGTGCAGCGGCTTCGGCATTTTTCTGCTCGGCACGACGGGTTAGCACTTCAAATGCCGACTCCCGATCAATTAGTTGATCGTATTTGCCAGCAAAACCTGACTGGGTACGAATATATTGACGTTCCAAATCGGTGGCTGGCCCCATCCGGCTGGCTGGTGGCAATATCCAGGCACGTTGCGTAATACCCGGACTCCCCTTGGCATCCAGGCAGGATACCAGCGCTTCCCCCACGCCCAACTCGGTAATCTCGCGGGCAATATCCAGTTCGGGATTCGGCCTCATGGTGTCTGCCGCCGTTTTGACGGCTTTCTGGTCACGTGGCGTAAAGGCCCGCAAGGCATGCTGGACCCGGTTGCCCAACTGACCCAACACCGAATCGGGAATATCAGCCGGATTCTGCGTGACAAAATAAACCCCTACCCCTTTTGAACGCACCAAACGCACAATCTGTTCGATTTTTTCCAGCAAAACCTTGGGTGCATCGTCAAATAGCAGGTGTGCCTCATCGAAGAAAAACACGAACTTGGGCTGGTCGGGATCCCCCACCTCTGGCAAGGACTCATATATTTCAGCCAGCAGCCACAATAAAAACACGGCATACAGCTTGGGGGATTGCATCAGCTTGTCTGCCGCGAGGATATTAACCATGCCCTGGCCTTGTGCATTACAGCGGATCAGGTCATGGATATCCAGCATGGGCTCACCAAAGAAACGGTCTGCCCCCTGGGTTTCCAACTGGAGCAAGGCACGCTGGATGGCCCCCACCGAGGCGGCCGACACATTTCCATAGACAGGCCTTAACTCAGCCGCCCTGTCATTCACGTTTTGCAGCATTGCCCGAAGATCTTTCAGGTCCAGCAAAAGATGTTCTTCATCATCCGCGACCTTGAAAACCAGATTCAGGATACCGGTTTGCGTGTCATTCAGGTTTAACATGCGGGACAGCAGCAAAGGCCCCATGTCAGACACCGTGGCCCGAACCGGGTGCCCCTGCTCGCCAAACACGTCCCATAAAACGGTTGGACAACCGCCCCATTGCGGTACTGGCAGACCAAATTTTTCCAGACGCTCAAGCAGTTTGGGGCTTTCAATGCCCGCTTGCGAAATACCTGTCAAATCGCCCTTTACATCGGCCAGAAATACCGGTGTGCCGATGCGGGAAAAGGCTTGCGCCAAGACCTGAAGCGTAATAGTTTTACCGGTTCCGGTTGCGCCGGTTATGCAGCCATGCCGATTGGCCAGCTTGGGCAAAAGAAAGACATCCGTCTTTGCGTTTTTAGCTATCAGGATGGGATCTGCCATAAATAAACCTTTATCAAGTGCAAAACATTAGAAAAACCATCCATATTCTATAAAAGTTTGCTGCACTCAGGGTAAAATCTCAGATTCGATTAACTTACTTTAACTGTTATTAATATGGCCGGACATAGTAAATGGGCAAATATCCAGCACCGGAAAGGTCGCCAGGATGCCAAACGCGGAAAGATATGGACAAAAATCATTCGTGAAATTACCGTTGCAGCACGTGCTGGCGGCCCAGATCCCAGTGCCAATCCAGCGCTTCGCCTGGCATGGGATAAAGCTACCGCTGCCAATATGCCCAAAGATAACATCCAGCGCGCCATTACCCGTGGTGCCGGTGGCGCCGATGGCGACAACTACGAATCCATCCGCTACGAAGGATATGGCATAAACGGTGCTGCCGTCATTATCGACTGCATGACAGACAACCGCGTGCGCACCGTCTCCGATGTACGCCATGCCTTAACCAAACACGGCGGCAACCTGGGCCAGGACGGCTCTGTCGCCTTCATGTTCCAGCATTGCGGACAATTCATTTTTGCCCCGGGCACCAGTGAAGATAAAATCATGGAAGTGGCCCTTGAAGCCGGTGCCGATGACATCCAGACCGATGAAGACGGCATGGTCGAAGTGATCTGCCCTCCCGATCAGTATGCTGCCGTGCGTGACGCCTTCATTGAAGCCGGACTGAAGCCCGAAATGGAAGCCATCGTCATGAAGCCGCTGAATGAAACCCTGCTGACCGGTGACGATGCCACCAAAATGCAGAAAATCCTTGACCAGCTTGAAAGTCTTGATGACGTGCAAGAAGTTTATACAACCGCTGTTTTTGATGAAACAGAAGAATAAAGCGAAAATCCAACAATGAAAGTACTCGTTATTGGCAATGGCGGCCGAGAGCATGCCATTGCATGGCGCATTGCCCAGTCTGCCCAGGTGACCGATGTTTTTGTGGCGCCTGGCAACGGCGGCACCGCCCTTGACCCGCTACTCAAGAATGTAGCCATTACCAAGCTTGATGAACTGGCTGCCTTTGCCAAAACCGAAGGCATTGACCTGACGGTTGTCGGCCCCGAGGCACCTTTGGCTGCCGGTGTGGTTGACCTGTTCCGTGAACAGGGCCTGGACGTTTTTGGTCCTACCAAGGCTGCCGCACAACTGGAAAGTTCCAAGGATTTTGCCAAAGCCTTCATGGTTCGCCACAACATCCCCACTTCCGCTTATGCCACTTTTACTTCTCCAGAAGAGGCACACACCTACATCAACGAACAGGGAGCCCCCATCGTTGTCAAGGCCGACGGCCTGGCCGCTGGCAAAGGCGTGGTTGTAGCCATGACCCTGGAAGAAGCACATGAAGCGGTGGATGCCATGCTGGGTGACGGTAGCCTTGGCGCTGCCGGTGCTCGTGTGGTCATCGAAGGTTTCCTGGCCGGCGAAGAAGCCAGCTTCATCGTGATGTGCGATGGCAAAAACATATTGCCCATGGCAACCAGCCAGGACCACAAGCGTCAACTCGACAACGACCAGGGTCCCAACACTGGCGGCATGGGTGCTTACTCACCAGCCCCCATCGTTTCCAATCGTCTGCATGAACGCATCATGCAGGAAGTCATTTATCCAACCATCCAGGGCATGGAAAAAGACGGCATCACTTTCACCGGATTTTTATATGCCGGTTTAATGATCGGTGACGGCAACGACGAAGAGCGTAGTATCAAGGTCCTTGAGTTCAACTGCCGCATGGGCGACCCTGAAACCCAACCCATCATGATGCGCCTGCAAGGCGACTATGCCGACACCCTGCTGAAAGCGGCACAAGGCAAGCTTGACCAAGCCAGCATCAGCTGGGATCCACGCACGGCACTGGGTGTTGTCATGGCCTCATACAACTATCCCGGTACACCCCGCACGGGCGATCTCATTACCGGCATTCCGGCCGCACAAAAAGATTGTGTCACGTTCCATGCCGGCTCTACCCTGCAAAACGACCAGTTGCTAACCTCAGGTGGTCGGGTATTGTGTGTAACCGCCCTAGGCGACACGGTACAACAGGCACGCGAAACCGCCTATGCAACCGTTAAACAAATCAAGTTTGACGGCCAGCAATATCGCAGCGATATCGCCTGGAGGGCTTTAAAGTAATATGCAGCACATTCCCCTGGACCAGGTCAGCCAGTATTTTCATTCACTGCAGTCATCCATTGTCAATGCACTCGAAAAAGAAGACGGCCTTACCTTTTCACAAGACGCCTGGGAGCGCCCTGAAGGTGGCGGTGGCCTGTCTCGCTATATAGAGGGCGGCCATGTTTTTGAACGCGGTGCCGTGCTGTTCAGCCACGTCATGGGGGAAAAGCTGCCACCTTCGGCCAGCGCACACCGTCCGGAACTGGCTGGCCGTTCCTGGGAAGCCATGGGGATTTCACTGGTCTTGCACCCGCGCAACCCCTATATTCCCACCACGCACATGAACGTCAGGATGTTCGTGGCCAAAGCTGGCCAGCCTGCTGAAAAGGATGTTTTCTGGTTTGGCGGTGGCATGGACCTGACCCCTTACTATGCCTTCGAAAGCGATGCCCGGCATTTCCACCAGACATGTCACGACGCCCTTGAGCCGTTTGGCAACACACGTTACCAGGAATACAAAGAATGGTGTGACCGCTATTTTTTCCTGAAGCATCGTAATGAAACCCGTGGTGTGGGTGGCATATTTTTTGATGACTTGAACGACCTTGGGTTTGAACAATCCTTTGCCCTCGTCCAGGCCACCGGCAATGCCTTCACCCAGGCCTACCTGCCAATTGTCCAAAAACGCAAAAACCTGGCATTCAGTCAAAAAGAACGTGATTTCCAGGCCTATCGCCGTGGACGCTATGTAGAATTCAACCTGGTGTGGGACAGGGGTACCCTGTTTGGCCTGCAGTCAGGCGGGCGTACCGAATCCATCCTGCTGTCCATGCCGCCTACCGCAAGCTGGCGCTACGACTGGACACCCGAGCCCGGTTCGGCTGAGGCCCGGCTTTACGATTTCCTGACGCCCCGAGATTGGCTTTGATGAAAAAAATCGGCCTCCTCGGTGGAAGCTTCAACCCTGTTCACAACGCACATCTTGCCTTGGCCCAAACCGCCCTTAAAACACTTTCGCTTGACGAGGTACAGCTTGTCCCTGCCGGCAATCCCTGGCAAAAGCAGGCACTGGCAGTCAGTGGCCAAGACCGTCTGGAAATGCTCGCATTGGCGATTGCCGGTCATCCCGGCATGGTCATCAACGATATTGAAATTACCCGTGAAGGCCCCACCTACACCATAGACACCCTGAAAGCCTTGCCGGCCAGTGCCAGCTATTACTGGCTTCTGGGCACCGACCAGCTGGCCAATTTTTGCACCTGGCACCAATGGGAAAAAATTCTCGATCATGTCACCCTGGTGGTCGCCCAAAGAAACACCCATCCCTTTGAAATCCCTCAGTTACTGGCGGAAAAACTGCAACAAAAAGGCAAAAAACTGATTACACTGTCATTTGAAGCCATGGATATTTCCTCAACCGATATCCGCCAGCGTCTTGCAAACCAACAGGACGTCAGCCGGTTCCTGCCAAAACCGGTCCTTGCCTACATCAGGCAACATAAACTTTATATTTGAATCATTAAGATTATTACTACAGAACTATTATGGAAATACAAAAACTTCAACGCATTGTGATTGATGCCCTGGAAGACGTCAAAGCCCAGGACATCAAGGTATTCAATACCACCCACCTCACCAGCCTGTTTGATCGTGTCATTATTGCCAGCGGCACCTCAAACCGCCAAACCCGCTCTTTGGCACAAAGTGTCGCTGATGCAGTACGCAAGCATGGCATCCAGATTATCGCTTATGAAGGCACTGATACCGGCGAATGGGTCTTGCTTGATATTGGCGATATCGTGATTCATTGCATGCAACCGGCTATCCGCCAGTACTACAACCTTGAAGCAGTTTGGGGTGACAAACCGGTACACGTCAAGTTGCTACCACAATCCACCCAGGTACCCCCAGTCATTTCTCCCGATCAGGCCTACGACCCAAACATCTAGAGCCAACATCATGAAGTTGATTGTGATCGCTGTGGGCACAAGAATGCCGGCCTGGGTAGAAACCGCCTGGGAAGATTATGCCAAGCGCATGCCGGCCGATTGCGCCATAGAATTGAAAGAGATCAAACCCGAACCCCGCACCACGGGGAAAACACCGCAGCAAATGATGCAGGCGGAAGCCAGGCGCATAGAATCCGCCATCCCGGCTTCGGCATTGCGCATCGCTCTGGATGAGCATGGCAAAGACCTGACCACCATGGATCTGTCTTCCCGCCTGGACCAATGGCGTAGCGGTGGGCAGGATGTGGCCTTCCTGATTGGCGGCCCCGATGGCCTGGACAGCGAATTGAAAAAAAGCTGTTCCGGCATGATCCGGCTCTCCTCCTTGACCCTTCCCCACCCGATGGTGCGCATTGTCCTGGCCGAACAGCTCTACCGTGCCTGGGCAATCCTGGTTAACCACCCCTATCACAGGGCCTGATTTTCTTTATTTAATATGCTTCCCGGAATGCCTCCTTCGCTTTACCTGGCCTCTGCCAGTCCGCGCCGCCACGAACTGTTAAACCAGATTGGCGTAAACCATGAAATCCTGCGTGTACCCACACCACCGGGTGAAGATGAACCGCAACACCCAGGCGAACCGGCCCATCTCTATGTGCAGCGTACAGCCATGGAAAAAGCAATGCGTGCCTGCGATTTTATTAAAGAACAGAAACTTGCCCCAAAACCTGTCTTGAGCGCCGACACCTGCGTCATTCTTGACGGCCAGGTATTGGGCAAACCGATAGATGATGCAGATACCCGCAGGATACTGGGCCTACTATCAGGCTCAACCCATGAAGTCCATACGGCGATTGTGGTGGCCTGGCAAGGGCAATACTTTAACGATGTCTCTATTACCCAAGTCCGCATGAAACCGCTGGAAGAAGAGGAAATCATTGCCTACTGCGCCAGCGGGGAAGCAAACGGAAAAGCCGGGGCCTATGGAATACAAGGCCTGGCTTCCGTATTTATTGAACACATCTCGGGAAGTTACAGTGGCGTCATGGGACTGCCACTGTTTGAAACCTGCCGCTTACTGCGGCGTGCTTATTCGGCGTCAGCCTGATTGGCCGGTGCCGCCTTGATGAAAGCCTCTTCCTTGTTGCAAGCGGCATCAATGCGCACAATGCTGGGATAAGGGCTCAGGTCCAAATTGAACCGACGGGCATTGGCCACTTGAGGCACCAGGCAGATATCAGCCAGGGTTGGTGTATCACCGTGACAGAATTTGCCGGTCTGGCTGGATGAGGCCAGCATTTTTTCCAGCGAGTCAAAACCTTCGCGGACCCAGTGCAAATACCATTCATTTTTGGCTTCTTCACTGACACCCAGCGTGCGGGTCAAATATTTCAGGACACGCAAATTGTTTAAAGGATGAATATCGCAGGCAATGAACTGCGCCAATGAACGCACCCTGGCCCGTGCCGCATAGGTGTCGGGCAACAGCCGGAAGGTGGCCGGATAGGCTTCTTCCAGATACTCGATAATGGCCAATGACTGACCAATACTGACATTTTCATCCGTGAAAGTAGGTACCAGTGCGGTGGGGTTCAACTCCCGGTAAGTATGGCTTAATTGCTGGCCGCCGTCTTTTAGCAAGTGAACCGGCACGGACTCATATTCCAGCCCTTTCAGGTTAAGCGCAATCCTGACGCGATAGGCAGCAGAACTGCGATAATAGCCATATAACTTCATCCTAAAAATCTCCTGATTATTTTTTACGTGATAATTCTTTGGGCAAAGGAAACGAAACATTTTCCTCGGCACCCTGTATTTTTCTGACCGAAACCGCTCCCAGTTCCCGTAAACGGGTAATCACTTCCTGGACCAACACTTCGGGCGCAGAGGCACCTGCCGTAATACCAATATGCCGCGCATTGTCCAGCCATTCCGGCTGGATTGCCTCGGCGCCGTCAATCAGGTAAGCAGGGCAAGACAAACGCTCGGCCACTTCCCTGAGGCGGTTTGAGTTTGAACTGTTTACACTGCCCACCACAAAAAACACATCGCACTCTGGGGCAATGATCTTAACGGCATCCTGACGGTTTTGCGTAGCATAGCAAATATCCGCTTTCTTGGGGGCCACAATATTGGGGAAACGCTTGCGCAAGGCATCGGCAACCACTGCCGCATCATCAACAGACAAGGTTGTCTGGGTAACATAAGCCAGGTTATCCGGATTTTCAACTACCAGGTTTTGTACATCCTCGGGTGTTTCCACCAAATACATATGCCCCTGGGCTTGCCCCAATGTACCTTCGACTTCAGGGTGCCCTTTATGCCCGATCATGACAATTTCACGGCCCTCGGCATGCATTTTGCTGACTTCAACATGCACCTTGGTAACCAATGGACAAGTCGCATCAAATACTTTCAAGCCACGGTCCTGGGCTTCCTGGCGCACAGCCTTGGAAACCCCGTGCGCAGAAAATACGACTATTGAACCGGCAGGCGCCTCATCAAGCTCATCGATAAAAATGGCCCCCTGCTTGCGCAGGGAATCCACCACAAAACGGTTGTGCACGATTTCATGCCGGACATAAATGGGTGCACCATGCAATTCAAGGGCACGCACCACAATATCAATGGCGCGATCAACGCCAGCACAAAAGCCCCGGGGCTCAGCAAGAAGAATATCCATTCCTGCCGTCATTACATGACCCCTAACAAGGAAACATCCACTTTCAAGTCAATGCCTGCCAGAGGGTGATTGAAATCGAACAGCGCCCAGGTATCGCCCCACTCCTTGAAAATACCTGAGTAACGCCCCCCATTGGGCGCCGTGAATTCAACCATGTCACCACTTTCGAAAGTGGCGTTTTCACCTGCATGTTCGGCCAGCAAGGCTTTGGTAACCCGCTGCAAAAGCTCGGGGTTTCTTTCCCCGTAAGCCTGCGCTGCCGTAAGGGTAAAGCTGAATTCATCGCCTTCTTGTTTGCCCAACAATGGCGCCTCCATGGCAGGCAGCCATTGATTGGAACCCATCAAGAGCGTGGCAGGGTTACCGGTAAAGGTATCCATAAACACCGAACCGGCACCCGGACCAGAAGCCAGGGTAATACGGTAGTGCAAGGTTATATAAGAATTGGCATGGACAATATGATTCACTTTCTCTGACTTCCCGATAAAAATCTGTCACCTTAATGGTGTCTGAAAATCATCATTTTAACTGTTATGTCAACTTATCGCTTTATTTCCGATCAGGAACGCCCAAGAGAGCGCCTGATCAGTCATGGCCCCGAAGTTTTAACTACGCCAGAACTGCTCGCCATTGTGCTGCGAACCGGCACCAGCGGCTGCGATGCCGTTAATTTTGGGGCCAAGCTACTAAACGAATTTGGCGGACTGCGCAACCTGCTGGCCGCGGATATTGCCCTGCTACAACGGGTAAAAGGCATGGGTAATGCCAAAACATGCCAGTTACTGGCTATTCATGAACTGGCAAAACGCTCCCTGGAAGAGGAACTGCAATCGCGCAATGCCCTGGATCACCCCCATAAGGTCAAGGCTTATTGCAGCAGCAAACTGGCCCACCTTCAGGTTGAGCACTGCATGGCCATCTATCTGGACACCCGCTACCGCCTTATTTGCAGCGAAGAAATATCACAAGGCACTCTTTCCCAGGCCTCGGTCTACCCCAGGGAACTTGTCAAGTCATCTTTGAAGCACCATGCAGCAGCGGTCATTATTGCCCACAACCACCCCTCAGGCATTCCAGAACCCAGCATGGCCGACATTTCCCTGACCAAACATATCCAGAAGGCATTGCAACTGGTCGATATCAAATTACTAGATCACCTGATTGTAGCGGCAGACAAAGCGGTCTCACTAGCTGAAAGCGGCCATATTTAATTTGTTTAAATCAACTTATAAACTCATCCTGGAACCCTAGGTAGCTCAAACCAAAACTGCCTAACATTAGCAAAGTGCAAAGAATAAAGTCCCGCCTGGTTGCGCTTTACGATGGTCAAACCAATCGGCAATCTGCCAAGGTTTTATTCATCGGTGCCAATACCGCTAAAACACAGGCAAGAAATGTTTTTTTCAAGATACAATGCAGGCAGCCATGCGGAGCTCATCAACACCCTGATAAAAAACCAAGAAAAAAAGCAAGTATTATGGCATCGGCGAAACGGCTGAGTAACCCGAGAAAAAACTGTAGGCATATCCATGAGAGACCATATACCATCTACAGGCAGAAGTCATAAAATCTTGCCTGCAATACTTATCACAGCCAATCTACTGATGTTTGTGATAGGCATTCTAACCATACCGCCTAATCTGCGGCCAGCAACAGGAAAAGAATCCCCTGTGCAGCAGGTGGTACAAAAAGCGCCTGTCACACCTTCTCCTAAGACAGAAACCCCGCTTGTGACTATGGACAGCGGCCATAATCCCGCGCCAAAGGAAACAAGCGTGAGCTTATCCACGAGGAAACGCCCCAATTTGGGGGATTTTCTCTGGTACACAGAAGGTGTGGCTTATGAAGGCGTGCCATCCGATGCCACTATCATCAACAATATAGGCCCGCTGACCGGGAGCTGGAAAGCGCTTATTGTTCATGACCTTAACAACGAGTACGACGCAAGCGGAATGGAATTTCTTAACATCGTCCTTACGGGTACGGCGAAGAATCTAAGCGTGACCCTTGACTGGTATGAGAGTTATTTGGCCAATGAAGGAAAACGCCTGGATAAAAGCAACATGGAAGACAGTGTGTTCAACGGCAAATGGGAAAACAGCGGTTTGTGGGCTTCCGGTGCGGGGACAATACACCTGACACAGTTTTATGAGCAAAACGGAAAACAATACGCCATTGGAACGATGGATACGCCCGACGGGATACCGGCGCTTGTAGCGCTAGTGCGACCATAAGAAGGTACAAAAATGTGGAAATACTGTATAAACTGCGGCCAAGCGCTTAATACCGGCGACCGCTTCTGTTCCCAATGCGGCACGGCAATTCCTGAAGCGCCCGCGAATCCCGCTCCCATGGCACAGCCAAAACCTGTGCCGCCACCACAATTGAAAACCGAGGATCAGTCCCAAAGCAGCATATTTCCTGTTGCGGCATCAAAAAAAACAAACCCCAAACCGGCAAAAAGAAACGGCGGACGCAATACGCTTTGCATCGTGCTTTCCGTTCTGCTTGTCATCCAAGTAGCCGCAGTGGGGCTCTACGGATGGCCAGGGTTTCTAGTGGGTGGTGGCATCGGCAACAGCCACAGTTTTACCTTGCAGGCGGGCCAGACAAGCATTGAGACCCAAAGCGGCGTAGCGGTGAATTTCGGCGCATATAACGCAATGAGCGGTGAAAAAATCACAGTGAAGGAGCTACCTGCTGACAGTAATAGCATTGAGGGTGGAACACGCAGGGCCTATAGCATTACAGCCGGCGAACGCAACGAGTTTGATGGCCTCATCACCCTCACCCTGCCTTATAAAGAAAGTGAAACAGACCCTAACAACGAGGAAGGATCTGTACTGGCCGAATATTACAATCCGGAAACGGATGAATGGGAGCCGGTAAATCACATCGTCAATACAAAAGATAATGTGGTCGTCATTACTACTGACCATCTCTCCGACTACGGCACCGTAACCCTGCGCAACGCAGGCACACCTTACGCCATGCTATCCAAATTTAGCAGCAAACCTCTAGACAACAAAACCGCACTGGCCATACTGCGCGAGTTTGAACAGAGCGGAAAGCCAGGTAAAGTTGGCGATAGCTTACTGAAAAAGTTTTATTTACAACTGATGCAAATGGATTATGACTTATCTATTGAAATTGGCGATAGCTTGCTGAAACAGTTTTATTTACAACTGATGCACATGGATTATGACTTATCTATTGAAGAGTATTTGGGTGTTACACGACCCACTAGTAACGATTTAAGCGAGCCGGGTGCGGAGCTGCTACATGACGTAACGGGCTGGCTAACCGACGTGTCTGAGCTAGCGGCTCAAGGCAGCGGTTATACACAAGTGGCTAATGTACTGGAAAAAAGCGGTCATATGCTGCTAGGTTTGTCTGCGCTCTCGCTAAGCGACACCATGATAGAGGCATATAAAGGTAACGAATCTGCCGAAACCGTTGCAGCAGAGGCCTATAAACTGGCCTACAATGTGGGCACGGCGGTACTGGATTATAAAAAAATCACTACCGGTATGGTGCAGCTCTCTATGCTAGGGGTTATTGCGCTGGATTATTCCCTTAACAAATTTATGATTGCAGCCGACCAGACCTACAAAGATGCACTGTTTAAGGTTGTCATTGCCTATAACGAAGAAATCCATCCATGGACAGACGCCGAGTGGTACGAAAAAATCATCAGGCTTTATAAAAATCGGGGGGACGACCCGAAAAAGTTCAACACTGCGCTCCGTGCAATCATGGAAAATTTCAGCGCCCGTTACTTCTTCGACAATCCGGAAGAGCAGCATGTCGCGACCAATCAGGCTGGACTTCACGCTTACACCACAGGACTTTTACCTGAAACAGACGCTGCCAAGCTGTATGCCATTGAACAATACGTGGCACGCTTAGGGAAACAACTCCAGCCTGTCTTAGCGGATGTCGTACAGCGGATACACTACGATGCCCGTAAGAGCCTCAGTAACAATGCCAAAGCGCTGCGGGACACGCTTAACGCACCACTGGAATTTGAAATTATTGAAGACATTCCTAACGGTGGAAAGAGTAAATATGCTGGCTACACTGTCACGTTATCACGTCCTGGCGAATCTATAAAGGAAGGATGGACAGCAGTACTAGATAAGCAAGGGCGTGTATCTTTTAACGCCACTATCTTAGGCTATATACAGGCAGGCATTCCTACCCAACTTCGTGTATGGAACAAAGGCGATAACAATTTCAAGGGTACGCCTGTACTGACGCAGGAATTTAAGGTAACCCAAAAGCTTACAATCATCCATCTGGGCAACACGAAAATGAACATAAAGGCCAAATGGTTTGAGGGCTATTGGCAACAAAAACCAGGTTATGATCAATATATTGATGTTGCCATTAAAATAATAGATGCAAACACCTGTGGATTTTATATGGGCCTTGGGGAAAAACACACAACGCTAAAAGCGTCAGATTACAGTATTTCCGGCTGTGTATTTGATCCGGTAGAGCGTACACTTATCATTGAAAAAAACAAGTGGTTCCCCAATGGCATCAAGCTAATTGCACGTGACAAATCTGAAGGGAAGGATGGACCTAAGTATGGGGCTGACTATATTTTATTGAGGCGGGGAGAGGGATATCAATATACAGCAACTGGCAATGTCTTTCGCATGAAATAATCAACAAAAAACCTTCTTCTTAGCAATGAAGAAGAAGGTTTTACGGCTTAATTGTCATTCACATGACGGTTAAACTCATATATAGTGACTATGGTTAACTTCTTTACCACCCATTAAACGTGAGAGATCAATATGCGCTGTGATGTTACCTTTATTTTTAGCCCAAAAGAATCTCTGGAAATCAATACCAGTATCGAGCACGGCCCCGAGAACATGGAAAAATCCCGCGAATGGATTGCCAACAAATGGGAAGAACTGGGTTGTGAACCCTTGAGACCCAGTGGCAAAGTGCTTTTGCTGGATCGCATCCTGGCCATTACCGACACCCTTGGCCATGACTGGTTAAGCGACAACGAAGAAGCCGCTGAAGAACTGGCCCGTCATTACGCCCTGGCGCTTGACTCCATGCGCGTGGTGGTAGACCTTCCAGGCATGTCGATTCATTCTTCCTGAGTCATACTGTTGCAAATTCACTACTGGATTGCCCGCCATGCCCCGTCAAGGTCTGGCCACAAATTGGCAAATAGCTGGCAATCATTAAATTTATGGTAAAATTTGCTCCTGATTTTTTGGATACGTTGCTTTCAGGAAAGACTGAGAGCTGGCGACCCGTTTAACCAAGGAAACCCCATGAAAGAAGGTATTCACCCAGATTACCGCGAAGTCGTTTTCGTCGACTTGCAAACCGGTTCTAAATTCATCACACGTTCAACCGTTAACACTCGTGAAACCATTGAACTTGATGGCAAAACATACCCATTGTTCAAATGTGACGTAACATCAGAATCTCACCCATTCTACACAGGCGCACAAACACGTATTGTTGAAACCGGCCGTGTTGAAAAGTTCCGTGCCCGCTTCGCACGTACAGCAGGTACATTGAAAAAATCTTCTTAAGCATCACGGCAAATTTATTTGCCCAAGCAGATTTTTTTCAAAAAAAGCAGCCCTTGATAAAGGCTGCTTTTTTTATGGTCTAATAAGCGTTCAATCCGATTGCTAAATCCAACTCTACTAATATTCTGCATTCTGTGTCCTTACTCCAACAAACCACCCCTGCCCGCCTGACCGAACCGGCCACACGCAAACTTCCCCGTGTCGCCTTGCTGATTGTCGGGGTGCTGTATATTTTTGCCGGACTTTTTTTTCGTGACCCCTGGAAAACCGATGACCTGACCGGCCTGGCCACCATGCTTGATGCCTATCGCGAATCAGCATGGCTATTGCCACAAATTGGCAACTTTGCTTTTGCCCAGGAAGGTCCGCTTACCACCTGGATTGGCGCCATTTTCATTGCCCTGTTCAGCCCTTTATTTGGTTTGTTCACCGATCCTTTAAGCGCCCAAATCACCGCAGCACGCCTGCCCAATTTCCTTTACTTCTTCCTGCTTTTGTGGGGAGTATGGCACGGCACCTATTTATTGGCTCGCCGGCCAGAATGCCAGCCACTGCCATTGCCTTTTGGCGGCGAACCGCACCCGCGCGATTATGGCCGCATGCTTGCTGATGTTGCATTCCTGTTCATCATTGCAACCATCGGCATTATCATCCCGATTCACGAAACTTCCTCGTTCCCCCTGATTCTGGCCCTGTTTGCCATTGCCTTTTATGGCCTGGCCAGAATGCTGGACCACCCCATACAGGGCAGTATTATTCTTGGCCTGGCCCTGGCTGGCACGCTGCTGACCCATGGCTTTATTGGTGCCACCCCCATTCTATTCGTAATTGCCTGCGCCCTGCTGTCCAAAGTTTACACTGCCCGCGACAAAAGGGCTTTCCTGATTACCCTTGCACTGGGTGCGGGCTGCTTTTTAGCCTGGTTTATTCCTGCCAAGGCAAGCAACCCTTATTGGACCTCAAGCTGGCTATACTGGAATTACTCTTCGTTCGGGTTCAGCAGCCCACGATTTTTCTTCAAATCGCTCAGGGACCTGCTCTGGTTTACCTGGCCAACCTGGCCATTTGCCCTGATCGCCCTCTGGAACTGGCGCAAGTGGCTCCGTGCTCCCCATATTTTCATACCAGGCACACTGGTCCTGGGCAGTTTTTTAACCATCGCCTTGGTCAACAACGCCTTTGAGCCTGAATATGCCATGCTTACCGTTCCATTTGCGGTACTGGCTGCCATGTCCATTCCAACCCTGCGCCGTGACATTATCAATACCCAGGACTGGTTCTCTATCATGGTCCTCTCGTTGTCCATGATTGCAGTCTGGCTTGGATGGATTGCCCTTCATTTTGGCTGGCCCCAACAAATCAATCACAATATTACCCGCCTTTTGACCGGCTATGAGCCGCAAATCTCACCACTGACTGTCATTGCCTCCATCGCTGTCTGCATACTCTGGTATTCGATGGTATCGTGGCGACTGCGCGTCAATCCACAAGCCTTATGGCGAGGCCTGATATTATCGGCTGCCGGCCTTACCTGCACCTGGTTGTTACTGGCATTACTATGGCTTCCTTCGATTAACTACAACCGCAGTTACAAACAGGTTTCCCACGAGCTTGCACAAGTGATGGATACCCATGTAAAACCGGGTGAGTGCGTGCGCGAGCACGGTCTTGGCCTGGGCCAACGTGCCGCCTTCCGGGTTTTTGACAATATCTCCTTTACCTATGACTCGGCTTGCAAGCTGGTTTTGCTGCAATCCGCACGCAAAAACCTGGAAGAACAAACCCTGCCGTATACCGACAATGCCAGCGTGCTTTGGCAAGGCTCACGCAAATCCGAAAAAGATGAGGTTTTCCTTCTTTTACGCCTGGATAAATAATTTTCATGTCAGTTAATAACAAGACCGGGCGTTCTTTTTCAGACAGCATTGGCCACATCCTGAAGCAAGCCTGGCCGATCCTGATCAGCCAATGGGCAGGCATTGCCTTTGCCGTCATGGACAGCATGATGCTGGGGCACTTCAGCCCCGACTCCCTGCAGGCCATGGCACTAGCCACCTCCATTTTCCTTACGGTCAATATAGGACTGATGGGCGTGGTACATGCCCTAATCCCCATCTGTTCCCAATTATCGGGAGCAAATAAAAAAGAAGAAATTGGCCGTTTTTGGGGCCAGGGCCTGTGGCTATCGTTCACGCTTTCTTTACTGGGTGGACTGGTTCTGCTGTTTCCCGAAGTCTGGTTATCAATGTCCGGAGATGTACCTGACCATGTACGCCAGGAAGTGGCCATTTACCTGCGCATTATTTTTATTGCCTTGCCTGCGTCCCTGATGTTTCGCGCGGTTTATGCCTTATGCACTGCCGTGCAGAAACCCAAACTGGTCATGCAAATCAATCTGTTCAGTATTGTTTTAAAAGCCCTGCTGAACTGGCTGCTTATTTTTGGCCAGTTTGGCTTGCCCGCACTGGGTAGCGCAGGCGCCAGCACATCAACCGCCATCGTCTCGTGGCTGATGTTCTTCGCCGGCTTGTGGATTATTTTCAACAATCCCTTTTATCGTCAATTCAATTTAACCCTGGGTCGTCCAGAACGAAAATACCTGGCCGAAATCCTGAAGCTTGGCATTCCCATGGGGGGCTCTTATCTGGTTGAAGTCAGCGCTTTTACCTTTATGGCCTTGCTGGCAGCAAGGGAAGGCACCTTTGTCTCCGGCGGCCACCAGGTATTATCAAACCTGACCTCCATTTTATACATGATGCCACTGTCACTGGGTATTGCCACTTCTTCCCTGGCAGCCAGTGCGGTGGGGGCAAGAAACTTCCGGTTTGCCCATCAAATAGCCACCAGCGGACTGTTTCTCAGCCTGATCGGTGCAGGCATCAGCATTACGGTTGTCTTACTGGGCAAACCGTTTATTATCCAGGCCTATACCTCAGACACCCAGGTGGCTCTGGTAGCCGGCGCCTTGCTCACCATTATTCCGCTTTTGCACTTTTCCGATACCATGCAATGCATGATTACTTATATTCTGCGTGCTTATAAAATTGCCACCATTCCCTTCCTTTTGCAAACAATGCTCTTGTTGGGACTGGGTTTGGGTGGTGGTTGGTACTTTGGTTTTGGCAGCGGCACCGGCTTTTTGCAGCCCCTGAATAATTTGCTCACGCCGGGCGCGCCCGTCGGGGTCTCCAGCTTATGGATCATGTGCAGCTTTAGCCTGCTGATCTGCGCAATTTTTTTACATGCCTGGTATTGGAAAGTAATTTATGCAAAAAGAAAGTCTTGGTAATAAGATCCCGTTCTGGCTGATTCTGATGGCCCTGATTACCGCCCTGGGCCCCATCACCATTGACATGTACCTGCCGACGTTCCCAGTGATTGCCAAGGATCTGCAAGTATCGCCAAACCAGATTGAGCTCACGGTTTCATCTTACCTGCTGGGCCTGTCACTAGCCCAACTGTTCATCGGCCCCGTCACCGACCGCTATGGCCGGAAAAAACCGCTGCTTTTTGGCCTGGGCCTGTACTTGCTGGCCACCATAGGCTGCGCCTTTTCCACTTCTTTTGAAATGCTCCTGGTTGCGCGTACCATCCAGGCTTTTGGTGCCGCCGCTTGCATTGTCATCCCCAGGGCCGTTATCAGGGATCATTACAATACCCAGGATGCCGCGCATGCCTTGTCCCTGTTAATGCTAATTATGGGGTTGGCGCCCGTGCTGGCCCCGGTGGCAGGCAGCTTCCTGGGCCCCATTGTTGGCTGGCGCGGCCTGTTTGCCATCATGCTGGTGGTTGCCTTGCTGTTAATTGCGCTTTGCCTTGCCAAGTTAGAAGAATCGCTTAAACCTGAAAAAGCCGTCAAGCTAAGCGCAAAAACCATTAGTGGCAATTATTTTGGACTGCTCTGCCATCGCAACTTCATGGCTTTTGCCCTTTCCGGTGGCCTGGGCATGGCTGGCCTGTTTGCATTCATTGCCTCCTCACCCACTATTTTTATTACCCAGTTTGGGATTTCACCCGAAAATTTCGGCTTCTTTTTTGGCCTGAATGCCGCCGGCCTGATTATGGGCTCTCAAGTCAGCGTTCGCATGCTGCGCAAACATGCCTCGCTTAAGGTTCTTAAAGTAGCGCTACTGCTGGGCCTGATCAGTTGCACCACCGGCTTGCTGCTTACCCTCACAAATCTTATCAACTTGCCCCTGTTCGTGATTTGCATGTTCTGCCTTAGCGCCTGCCTGGGTGTCATCAACCCTAATGCAACGGCACTTGCCCTGAAAGAGCAAGGTGCTCGCCTGGGGGTTGCTTCAGCCCTGATGGGCTGCATGCAATTCCTGTTTGGCACGCTAACCAGCAGCCTGGTTAGCAGCTGGCAAACCGGCACCGCCCTGCCCTTGTTCACCAGCCTGTTCGTGTGCATAGGCATTTCATTTATTTGCGGTAGATTCATCGGGCGGGCCTGAAGCCTGTTCCTGCTCAATCTGCAGTACCTGGAAGGGGCCATGCCAGGAAAACTTGGCTGGCTAGCCAATCCGGCCATAACGCAAAACCGGATTAAAAACCACATATTTCCCTTTATTTATCAGGGAAATACGTAATAACTTGCTAACAACATGATTTTCGTATTAGAATTATTGGCTTAGCTTATTGTAAAGGGCACATGTATAAACATGCACCTGTAACTATAGGCAATAAATTTTTCCAGAAGGCTGGCCCGAGCCAAAAATTGGGCCTATAACTTAACGAGGTGTTAATCATGGCTAAAGTATGCCAAGTAACCGGCAAGCGCCCCATTACCGGTAATAATGTTTCTCACGCTAACAACAAAACCAAACGTCGTTTCCTGCCTAACCTGCAGTCTCGTCGTTTCTGGGTTGAAAGCGAAAACCGTTGGGTTCGCCTGCGCGTATCCACAAACGCACTGCGCACCATCGACAAAAAAGGCATTGATGCTGTTTTGGCTGAAATGCGTGCCAATGGTCAATCTGTTTAAGCCTGGGTGCTTAAATATTTTCTGAATTTATTCCCAGGAGCTTAAAATGGCAAAAGGTATTCGCGAGAAAATCAAACTTGAATCTACAGCTGGCACAGGTCACTTCTACACAACGACCAAAAACAAACGCAACATGCCAGAAAAAATGCTGATCAAAAAATTTGATCCCGTTGCTCGCAAGCACGTTGATTACAAAGAAACAAAACTGAAATAAGCTTTGTTCTCTTACAAAAACAGCCCTTTCAAAGGGCTGTTTTTATTTCTACGACCATCACTTGCCAGTACCAGACACCTGCCGCCACTCAAGCCACTAAAATACCATTTCAATATAAATTTACAATATCAAATAATAGCCAATTAACATTAGCTATAGAGATAATTTAAATTTTCCACTTTACTTCGCAAATAAGAATCATTATCATCTAAACCATGGATAAAGCATGGGGAACCAAAATGATCATCATCGAAAAAATCAGCCAGACATTAATGCACATGAGCGTAGCTTTTACGGTTGCCTTTATTTTTACAGGCTCTGCATCAGTAGGTGGACTGGCCGCCCTTGTGGAACCTGTTTGCAATGTTCTGTTGCTTCCCTTGCATGACCGGGCATGGAAAAAAATCCGGATGCGTCTAAGTAAAAGCAACCCTGATACCGCATTGGCCAGCTAAAGCCCGCTTTCAAAAAAACTGGCCAATCGGTAAAATACAAATTCCTCCCTGCTACATACCTACCATAGACAGAAAGTTATCCATCAGGCGTCCCCGATAACGCTGTTTATGGTAAATGATGGAGAGTTTTCTATCCAGGTTTAAAAAAGGCGTCTCAAGCCGTTTTAAACGACCTGATTGTATGGCATAGGTAACCGCCACCTTGGGCAAAAATGCAATACCCAACCCGGCAATGACTGCCTGTTTAATGGCTTCTACCTGGCCCAATTCCATGACAATATGCCCTTTAGGCAAACGACTCAATTCCCGCTCGCATAACAGCCGGGTCGCAGATCCCTGTTCCCGTAGAATCCAGCGCTGGTTTTCAAAATCACTTTCCAGCAATTGCTTTTTAAGCGCAAGCGGATGATCAGGCCGGGCACAAACCTGCAATTGATCATCACGCCAGGCAATCGACTCGATGTCCGCATTAATCACCTCGCCCTCTATGCAAGCCACATCCAGCGAGTGCTCAAGGACCCCCTTGACGATTTCATCACTATTGGCAACCTGCAAATGCACCGTGACTTCTTCATGCCGGTTCACAAAATTTCCTAACAAATCCCCCACTAGATAATTGCCCACTGTATTGCTGGCACCTACCCTGAAATTACCCCGCAAGGTGTCCTGTGCATCACTGGCACGCTGCTCTAGTTCGCGCATACGCTCCAGGATTTCCTGGGCCAGTGGCAGCAAATCCTTGCCTTTTTGATTCAGGAATAGCCGTCCTTTATCACGGTCAAACAAAGATGAGCCCAGCTGTTTTTCAAGTTCAGCCAAAGCCATGCTGGCTGCTGGCTGGGTTAAGTGCAGTACCTTGGCAGCCGCCTTGACACTACCTTGTAAGGTAATGGCCACAAAAACTTCCAACTGTTTTGGACTGAATGAAATCATATAAGAAATCCTTATTCTATTTATAAATTATATTATCTTTATTTATATTTAACATGAGTTTAATATATCAATAATTCATAAACATATAAGTATTGATTATGCTGGCATATAACACTGTTAACGCACAACTTAGCTCATCAAAAGGCAAACAGGGCTTGTTCAGGCAGAAAAACAGCCTGCTTCCCGGCCTTTTGCTGGTGTTGGGCATTGCCATGATTGCATGGTTGGCCGGAAAATGGCTACCTGTTATTGGCGGGCCGGTTTTTGGCATTGTGTTGGGTATTCTATTCAGTAATACCGTGGGTGTACGCACCACCCTGCAACCCGGCATCACATTTGCCAGTAAAAAAATCCTGCAATGGTCTGTCATTTTACTGGGGTTTGGCCTTGGATTTGATCAAATTGTCAGCACAGGCGGTGAATCCCTCGCGGTTACATTCGTCACGATCTCGGTGGCATTTATAAGCGCCCTCTTGCTGGGTAAATTACTGGGCATCAATGGCAAACTACGCACCCTTATCGGAGTCGGAACCGCCATTTGCGGTGGCTCGGCGATTGCCGCCGTTACCCCCATTATCAAGCCCGAAGACCATGAAACCGCCTATGCCATTTCAACCATTTTCCTTTTCAATATCATCGCTGTCTTGCTATTTCCAGCCTTGGGGCACATGCTGCAATTAAGCGATTACGGTTTTGGCTTATGGGCGGGTGCCGCCATCAATGACACTTCCTCTGTGGTGGCCGCCGGCTACGCATACAGCCAGCAGGCCGGTGATTACGCCACCATCGTCAAGCTGACTAGGGCCACGCTTATTATCCCCATTTGCCTGTTCCTGGTTTTTCTTGAGTTTTGGCACCAGAAAAAAAATGGCATGCCCCAAGTGGCATTGGCCAAAATATTTCCCTGGTTTATCCTTTGGTTTTTGGTTGCCTCGGGCATACGCAGCACCGGACTACTCCCCGAAGCACTGCTGCCCTGGCTGGAAGGCAGCGCCAAATTCATGATCATCATGGCTCTTGGCGCAATTGGCCTGTCAACCAACCTGCGCAAAATTGCCAGCACAGGCATCCGCCCCATCCTGCTTGGACTGGGCGTATGGGTAGCCGTAGCAACAAGCGCCCTGCTGGTCCAGTATGGCATGAACCAGCTTTAAAGCGGCCGGGTTCTTTCCAACAACCATTGCAAGGCTGCACCATCCACCAATGGCTGCAGCCGGTTCCTTACCTGTTCATGGTACTGGTTCAGCCAGTTTCGCTCTGCCTCATCCAGCATATGGGTGGCAATACAACGCGTATCAATCGGGCATAAGGTCAAGGTCTCAAATTTAAGAAAACGGCCAAACTCGGTTTCCCCCCCCGATACATTGCAAACCAGGTTTTCAATCCGGATCCCCCATTGACCAGGACGGTACAGTCCCGGCTCATTGGACGTAATCATGCCTTCCTGCATGCCGGTATTCAGATTGCGATAACCGCGATGGGAAATCCCTTGCGGCCCTTCATGTACATTCAGGAAATAGCCCACGCCATGCCCTGTCCCATGGCCAAAATCAAGTCCCTGTTGCCATAAGGGCATGCGGGCAATCGGGTCCAGCAAAGGCGCTGGAAATCCAACCGGAAAAACCGCCCGCGACAAAGCAATCATGGCTTTCAGAACCAGGGTGTAATCCGCCTTCTGGCTTTCAGAAACCTGGCCTACCGGCACCACCCGGGTAATATCAGTGGTGCCATTCAGGTATTGGCCACCAGAATCAATCAATAACAGACCATTGCCTTCAATGACCGCATGCGATTCGGGGGTGGCACGATAATGGGGCATGGCACCGTTGGCATTAAAACCGGCAATGGTGGCAAAACTGGGGCAGACAAAATGCGGTTGCCGAGCACGGGCTGCGTTAATGCGCTCATCAATCGTCACTTCGGTCACGGCTTCACCATTGGCCATGGCCTGTTCAAACCAGGCAAAAAATTCGCACAGGGCTGCACCATCTGCCTCCATCGCGTTGCGCACGTTCTGGATATCCGCTGCGGTTTTACGTGACTTCAATAACTGCGAAGGGTTCAGTGCCTCTACCCGTTTCAGTGAAGCCGCAGCCTGGCAAATGCCAATCGTGGTCCGGGCCGGATCAATCAGCAGTTTTTCATTATCTTTCAGGGCTGCAAGGGCATTACCAATATTCTCATAAGGCTTAATGCTGATCCGGTCGGTAGCCAGTTTTTCAATGAGTTCAGGGCTCAGCTTGGCCGCATCAACAAACAGTTCTGACTGCTCAGGGCCAATCAGCAAATAAGACAGGAAAACCGGATTATAAGAGACATCAGAACCCCGCAAGTTCAAGGTCCAGGCAATATCATCAAGAGAAGAAAGCAGATGCCACTGCGCCCCCAGCTTTTCCATGCCCTTGCGGATTTGCTGCAGTTTTTCAGCCCTGCTTTGTGAAACAAAAGGCGCCTCATGTTCATAGATTGCTTCTAGCGGCAAGGCAGGCCTGTTTGGCCAGATATTGTCCAGCAATGTTTCATTGCAAGAAAACCGCACTGAAACACCCTCAAGGGCAGACTGCAAATCCTGGGCTAAACGCATGCTTAAGGTAAAACCGTCGGCACCCACTTTCATGCCAGGCTGCAATTCTGTGCACAGCCAATCATCCATGTCGGGTACACCATCTTGTCCCTGTTGCATCAGGGCGATATCACTACCTTTAAGCTGGGCCTGGGCCTGTTCCCAATAACGGCTGTCTGTCCATAGGCCGGCAAAATTTGCCGTAACCAGCAAGGTGCCCGCCGAACCGTCAAACCCGCTCAACCAGGTTCTGGCCTGCCAATGCTCGGGCAGGTATTCGGATAAATGCGGATCGGCAGACGGCACAATATAGGCATCAAGACCTCGATTTTTCATCTGTTCACGCAAGCGCGCAACTCTTTGTTTGCATGGATTCATTTTCTATCACCAACAAGTCGGCAGGCCCGCAACAGGCACCTGCACAATAAATAATAAATTCGTTTTTTCATTTGTGTTTATCATAAAGAAAAAACAGTAAGAGCCTGCCAGACAAAAAAACATAAGGCCTATGAAATATTGCCGACTGTTTTTAGGGGCATGGCAAAAAGCACTATCCAATTTGACGTATGGTATCGCCAAAATCTTTGCAAATGCACATTTCGTAGCGGTTTTGCTCCTCTTTTTTCTACGTCTGCTTAGTTTTTTTTCTTTTCCAGGCCACCACCGCACCGCCACCTATAATGACAATTGCAAGGCTTACGGGAATCAAAATACTCGTTTCGCCCGCCTCTCCATGAGCATAAGTGGTACTTGCACCGCTGAGTGACGGTGTGGTGCTCAGCAAGAACTTGAAAACCTCGTTAGTGCCATAACCGTTCAAGCTGGTTTTCCCATCAGCGTTCATTGCCTTGCCGAAAGGCTGGCTGACATGTTCAGTACGGGAAGTGCCAGCTTAATTGACCCGCTGATTTCCGCATAACGATCATGCCTTGGGTCGTTATCGGTAATAAAACGGTCAAAGTTTAACGTTAACGGCTCACCCATCTTGAGGGTTATATCTTTTAACTTCTCCTGCCCGCCATTTTGCCTACCACACGCGACACTGACAGCCGATGCTGTTTAAGGCCGCGTCATGGCGACAAGCCCTGCCGTACCGTCTGGCAACGTCAGGGTACCCACCGCGTATTGGGCGCCCTTATAAGAATAAAACTGCTTGATGCTAATGTTCATGGGTCCATATCCGTACAAGGTCCCCTTATCCCAGTTCATGTTCAGCACCGTGTCTTCCATCGTGGTTTCATCAATATCCTGATCACCCGCATACATATGAGACCAGTCAAGAATAATCGCACCGTTGCCTTCTGCGCCGGAAAGGGTGAACGTCAGAAAATCATAAAGCCTGCCAGTGTCCAGTCCTTCCGGGTCATAAATAAACAAACATTTCCAGCTGGCAGCCAGATTATTAAAATCGGTTTCCTTCAGGATGCCCTGTGGCAAACCGTTCTTTTCAACGCCATCCAAAAACCACCGGAAGTCATTAATGGTGGGACGCGCTTCGGTAGAAAGGCTTATTCCATTAACCGGCACGTTTGTGTTTTCTTTAATACGCTCTGTAATATTTTCTTTGACTTTCTTGCTGTCAGCAAAGCGTGGCTTGACTGGCTCGGTATCTGGCAATGGCAATTGAACGGTTTCAGCCTGAGCAGACAAAGCCGCCTGCGGTTTACTTTCCGATACGGGTGATAAAAATGCGGGCTTGATCAATAAAACCGCGCCTATTACCATGACAACCACTGCAGCACCAGCAATGGCCTTCATTATCCCCTTGCCCTTTTGAGCTGCTGGCTGGTTCACCGGTTCTGAATAGGCTGCTTGCCCAGATTGGGCTGGAGCCTTGAAAGGTGTCGGAATCTTTGTGCCACAATAACCACAGAACTTGGCGTCATCAGGCAAACGCTCACCACAATTTGTACAGTGCATTACTGATTTCCTTTTCTCAATCGGCGCAATGGTTGCAAGCAGCCGAAAAACGCAGTCTTAGTTAATTTTTGTGCCACACTCATCGCAAAAATTGGCACCAGGTGTGAGACGGTGCCCACACTGCGGACAGAAGTTATTTTGAGGCGTTTCCAAACAAGCCTCGGGCAGAACGGCATCTTTTTCAGCGTCAGCAATAAATAGCCAGTCGATCTCTTCGCCGTCTTCACAAAAGCCAATCGAGCCACCTGCGGAGACGACGTGGAAGCTATCCTCATCAACAGGGTTCTCGGCATCACTGGTTTCCGCAAGCACCAGCAGATTATCTTTATCATAGGTTTCAATCGTATTGGCAAAGCACCAGCCTGCAGAAAGGGTTGCCGCATATTCGGCGGCGTCAAGCAAGGAGGTAAACTGTTTCATCTATAAATTCCTTTTTTATTTAAATAGTAAATTGTCACACCGTTTGCAGCGGTTTCGTTAAAGGGAAGATCATCAAGCAGAAGTCCGGGTGCCACAATTGGGGCAAAATTGCGCATCTGCCGGTAATGGACTACCGCAGTTTGTACAAAACTTTTTTGCATCGCTCCTTACTTTCAGCTGATTTGAGCCAGGCTGTCTTGCAGGCCGGTGGCTGGCTTTTTTCTGTCGCTTTACGGTACCGTTTACCAACTTGAACAGGAACAGGTAAGCAAAGGGCGCGAGAATATGGTAAATGATGGCCAACTCTCCCATCTCGTCAAACTCAACCAAAGCGCTGGGTTTATTAATGTAGGGAAAAAAAGGTAAATAACTGATCCGCTCGGATCGTGTTTGCCCGTTGACCAGCCTTGGCCAGGCTTCATCACTCAGATAGGTTACATAACCCGAATACTCCTTGCCCGAGACCCTGAATGTATAGCCCTTGGAAATAGTACGGGAGCGGTTTTCTCCTGCCCTGCGGTCATCAAGCCGGCTATCATAACTGTTTACCGTACCCACCGTCGTTTCTCCCCAAATCCCCAGGGCAAGCGTACTCAAACTGACATACGTGGCAAACAACAGGGCGCCGTAGATTAGAAAAAGAATCAACAGGGGGATTTTGTTATTATTCATTTTTGCCACCATCTTCCAACTCCTTGGCCGTCCTTTCAAGGTTTTTACTTTCACGCCATCCCACACCAAACAAGTACAAAATGGTCAAGATAAATAGCGGCGGCAACGTGAGTACTGCATAAGGGCCAAGCAAAGGCACCAACACCAAGGCCACTGCCAGCTGCACATACGCCAGCATCCGGCACCAGCAATAACCGGCAGATTGCCATCGCCACTTCATGCCGGCCATGGCCGTTAGCATGGAAAACACATACAACATTGCCGCTCCAAAACTTCCAATCCCGGCATTGTCATAGGCTAATGCGGCATTGTTAATCAAGCTCAAGCACCACCATACCATTGGCAAGGCAAAAAACAGCATCAACAAAGAAGACAGCCGAAGCAAAATGTGCCCGGGTGTGGTTTTAATGCCCATTTCCTTCCTGACAAACGGGGATTTATCTGCTTGCGTCAGGACCAGACGCCGCAATCGTAAAAAATTTAAAAATAGCTGAAAACAGCTCAAAGGATTGTAAACCAAACATAGCCAACCCGGACCTTTAACAAAAAAACGCAAACCGTGGAATTTTTTAACAGATCGTCTTATAGTGTTTCCAGCTTTATATCTGAAATTGAAGGAAATACAAATGAATGCCCGTTTCTATCTTGTTTTTGCCGCGCTCAGTTGCCTGGTTTCGGTGGCTTTTGGTGCGTTTGGCGCCCATGCCCTGAAAGCCATGGTAAGCCCAGAAAGACTGGCAGTGTGGCATACCGGTGTACTCTATCAAATGACGCATAGCTTGGGATTGTTCATACTGGTAAGCGCCAGTGCTTATCTTGCGCCGGTATTGCAAAAATGGGCCGCCCGCTTTCTGGTGGCCGGCATCGTGATTTTTAGCGGCAGCCTGTATTTATTGGTTATCACCAACACACCGGCACTGGGCGCCATCACCCCCATTGGCGGGGTCAGTTTCCTGGTTGGCTGGCTGTTACTGGCCTTGGCCGCCCTGAAAAAACAGGCCTAAAAAAACCCCGCACATTGCCACGGCAAGACAGGGTTCTTTTTAGGCTTGCTGCCCGAATCAGGGCTTTATTGTCTTGCTTTGGCGAATTTAGCGAAAGCAAGACTTGCCAGCCTTTTAGGCGAATACGGAAACATCCACCTCGACACCGGTTTTGGATTGAAGCTCTTCAATCGTGACGCCAGGTGCCAGCTCGAGCAATTTCAAGCCGTTTTCAGTGACCTCAAGCACCCCAAGATCGGTAATGATCATGTTGACAACACCCACGCCGGTCAGAGGCAAGGTACATTCTGGCAAGATCTTCAGGTCTTCAGTACCGTCTTTCTTGCGTGCAACGTGTTCCATCAGGACCAAAACACGACCAACCCCGCCTACCAGGTCCATGGCACCGCCCATACCCTTGACCATTTTGCCTGGAATCATCCAGTTGGCCAAATCGCCTTTTTCGGAAACCTGCATGGCACCCAAAATGGCCAGATTGATTTTGCCACCACGAATCATGGCAAATGAATCTGCCGATGAAAAAATGGAAGACCCCGGTAACGTGGTCACGGTTTGTTTACCAGCGTTGATCAAGTCCGAATCAATCTCGTCTTCGGTTGGGAAAGGTCCAATGCCCAGCAGGCCATTTTCAGACTGCAGCCATACTTCCATGTTTTCAGGAACATAGTTAGCGACCAGGGTAGGCAAGCCAATACCCAGGTTGACATAAAAACCATCTTGCAATTCTTTGGCAGCACGCGCTGCCATCTCTTCACGACTCCAAGCCATTCTTGTTCTCCTTATGCCTGACGGACAGTGCGTTGTTCAATACGTTTTTCCGGATTTTCATTTAGCACGATACGGTGTACGTAAATACCGGGCAGATGCACCTGATCCGGATCGAGCTCGCCGGTTTCAACGATTTTTTCCACTTCAACAACCGTGATCTTGCCTGCCATCGCGACATTGGGATTGAAGTTGCGGGCGGTTTTACGGAACACCAGATTGCCGCTGCGATCGGCGATATAGGCTTTTACCAGCGACACATCAGGAACAAGCGAACGCTCCATGACATAGTTGTGGCCATCAAACTCGCGGATTTCCTTACCCTCGGCAATCAGGGTACCCACGCCGGTACGGGTAAAGAAAGCAGGAATGCCCGCTCCACCAGCACGCAATTTCTCGGCCAGGGTGCCCTGCGGTGTAAACTCAACCTCCAGTTCACCCGCCAGGTATTGCCGTTCAAACTCTTTGTTTTCACCCACGTAAGAAGCAATCATCTTGCGAATTTGCCGGGTAGTTAACAACTGTCCCAGGCCAAAACCGTCTACACCGGCATTATTGCTGACACAAGTAAGGTTTTTAACGCCGGAATCCCTAAGCGCGGCAATGAGCGCTTCAGGGATTCCACACAAGCCAAACCCCCCCACGCCTATCATTTGTCCATCAGCGACAATATCTTTTAAGGCCAGGCTGGCGCTTTGATACACCTTATCCATCTATTTTCCTTCGTATTAAATATAAAGCGGTCAACCCTAACAAGTACCACAGTTCCCCCACATCGTTGAATTGGGGAATACACTAAAAACAGCTATTCTTGGGAAAACAGTTTCTGGATAATCTCACGCATTTGCTCGGTCCAGGGGCTGGAACGGCCGGTCGCCAGATTGGAAAACACCAGAACCGAACGTGCTGTTGCATAAACGACACCCGGCTCACCTTCTTTTTCGATGGTAATCTTGTGTTCCATGCTTGAACGACCCATCCGGGTCAATTCATGCAACACCATGGCATTGCCCGGATAATTCATGGGACGCAAAAAATCACAAGAAAGGTGCCCCACCACTACGCCCATGCCCGGTTCAAAGCAGGGCCGAATGGCATTGATGAACTCAATGCGCGCTTCCTCCATGGCCCGGAAGTAAATAGTGTTGTTCAAGTGCCCGAGCATATCCATGTCGCCCCAGCGCAAGGCAAATGAAAAAGAGTGAATGCCATGTTTAAAACTTCCTGCAAGATTTGCAGGCAAGCAGAAATTATCCATTTATGTCCTTTTATTTTGAGATATGAAATAAGCCGTTCACTCTATCAGATTTAGATTGACATTTTTTTTATCGAAAGGATTTTGTTGTTTTTGACTGCACAAAGCGTTTCATTACAATACAATCATGGAATCTGGCAATTTACAATCTATTAAGGAGTTTGCGCTCATGTCTGAACGCGAGTCAATGGAGTATGATGTAGTCGTTGTTGGTGGAGGGCCGGCTGGTCTTTCAACAGCCATCAAACTTAAGCAACTAAGCAACGACAATAATAAAGACATTTCCGTCTGTGTCCTTGAAAAGGGTGGCGAAATCGGTGCCCACATTCTTTCAGGCGCCGTCATGGACCCTCTTGCCCTTGACGAACTGATCCCGGACTGGAAAGAAAAAGGGGCCCCGCTGGAAACCGCCGTCAAAGAAGACGAGTTTCTTTTCCTGAGCGAAACCGGTGCCCGTAAAACCCCGCACTGGATGCTGCCCCCCTGCTTCAAGAATGAAGGCAACTACATTGTGCGCCTGGGTGATGTAACCCGTTGGCTGGGCGAACAGGCAGAAAGCCTTGGGGTGGATATTTTCCCCGGCTTTGCCGCCTCCGAAATCCTTTATGATGACAAAGGCGCCGTCCGTGGTGTGGCCACCGGTGATATGGGCGTAAACCGTGACGGCAGTCATTCCGATCATTATCAGCCTGGCATGGAATTGCTGGCCAAATACACGATTTTTGCCGAAGGCTCTCGTGGCCAACTGGGTCGCCAGTTAATTGAAAAATTCAAGCTGGACCAAGGCCGTGATCCGCAAAGCTATGGAATTGGCATTAAAGAAATGTGGGAAATCGACCCTGCCAAATCCAAACCTGGCCTGGTTATTCACACCGCAGGCTGGCCCCTTGATGCAGACACTTATGGCGGTACTTTCCTCTATCACCTTGATAACAATCTGGTTGTGGTCGGTATGGTGGTTGGCTTGGACTACGCCAACCCATGGTTGTCACCGTTTGAAGAATTCCAGCGCTACAAGACACACCCCAGCATCAAACCCTATTTTGAAAACGGCAAGCGCATTGCTTACGGCGCCCGTGCCCTGACCGCTGGCGGCCTGCTTTCCCTGCCCAAACTGGTCTTCCCGGGCGGTGCCCTGGTGGGTTGCGAAGCCGGATTCCTGAATGCATCGCGCATCAAGGGCAGCCACGCCGCCATCAAGACCGGTGCGCTGGCCGCACAGGCACTATACGACGCACTGGTTGCCGAACGCAGTCACGATATCCTCAGCGACTATCCAATCGCTTTCGAACAGTCCTGGCTGTACCAAGAGCTGAACAAGGCGCGCAACTTCAAGCAATGGTTCAAAAAAGGCCGCACTGTGGCTACCGTCATGACCGGTGTTGAACAACTGCTGTTCAAGGGCAAAATGCCATGGACCATTCACCGCACCAAGGCAGACCACGAGTGCCTGAAACCGGCCGCTGAATGTGCAAAAATCGAATACCCCAAACCAGATGGCAAAATTACTTTTGACCGCCTGAGTTCCGTGTTCATTTCCAACACCAACCATGATGAAAATGAACCGATTCACCTTACCCTGAAAAACCCGGATATCCCGGTTGACACCAACCTGAAGGTTTACGCAGGCCCCGAACAGCGCTATTGCCCTGCCGGTGTTTACGAGTTTATCAAAGACGATAACGGCGACGATAAACTGCAGATCAACTCACAAAACTGTGTTCACTGCAAAACCTGTGATATCAAAGACCCCACCCAAAATATTGTGTGGGTTGCGCCGCAGGGTGGTGAAGGACCCGTCTACAGCGGCATGTAATTGTCGGCAGGCCCACTTAACGGCCTTGCCCTGACCGGGCTGGCCGGGCCTTGAAAACAGCCATCAAAAAAAACGGAACCAACACTATCCGGACTAAAAACGCCATTATGCCAATGGCGTTTTTTTCATGTTTTTTACCACAGATACAAATTCATAGCTACTTATTTATTTTCTATCAAATTAAGTACAAAAACATGACAAATAAAAGAATATAACAACAAATATTCTTATCTCCCTATAAAAAACAATCAATCATGCACAATAAAACGCTTTTTATTGTGCCCAGCAATCTTACCGATAAAAAACGCCGCAAATCATTCCCTGATGAAGGAAATACAGAGGGGCAATTACTTGCGATGTTATTGATTCTTCTATAGAATTCATTAAGCTTTTGGATAAAGCAAGTACGAATACCTTACACTTTTAATTATATTGTTACGACTATGCATCCACTAATACCCAAACAACGAAAGATAATGGCTTATTGCAGTCATTTTCTAGTCGCAGTTTCTTGCATCACCCTAGGCAACCTGGCTTCAGCACAAAATGTTTCCGAAGACCCCATCAGGCAACTGGTTACTACCCAACAATCCATTTCCCTGAATCAGGCGGTTGAGGTCAATGAACAATACCCTCTGCCCGATACCGATATCAACTGGTCTCCCAAATTATCCGACCCCATCGGGGATCTGATTGTCCAGGCTAAACTGGATCGCTCAAACCGTGACGCCTCTATCAGCATCAACAAATCAGGCTCTAGCGAACTGGCTCAGGCAGCCCTGAACTACCTGGGCGTGCGTTATCGTTTTGGTGGCACCACCCCCAGCACCGGTTTTGACTGCAGTGGCTTTATTTACTATACAGCCAGCAAATACATGGGTGTCAACCTGCCCCGGAATTCCCAATCAATGGCGGGCATTGGCTTAAAAGTTGCCAAAGATGCCCTTAAACCCGGCGACCTGGTTTTCTTTAACACACGTGGATTTACCTATTCACATGTAGGTATCTATTTAGGTGCCAACAAATTCGTGCATTCCCCACGCACTGGAACCGTTGTCCGTGTTGAAGACATGAGTAACGATTACTGGACAAAACGCTATAACGGTGCGCGACGCCTTGAAGGACGCACGGTGGCGGCTTACTGATCCCACACAAAATAAACACCAAAAAACCTCATCCGCACAATGCTGATGAGGTTTTTTTAATTAAGGCCGGGCTTATTGCCTGCCATGATGGGGCAAATGGTTTTAAAAATTAGCCGGATTATCACAGGTTCATGAAATCAGGCGGCCATTTTTCCCTGCCGTTGCGGACAACGCTCGCAACAGCCATACCCGCATTGGTTCAATGCCTGTTGCATGCAGCTCACCGAACGCCTGCAGGCAACCACAGGTACCCCTGCCCGCTGGGCGGCAGAACGAAACGATTTCATCACATTATGGCCCAGAAAATCAGTTAATAAAATAACCACTTGGGTGCCACTGGGCAATTGATAGGTTTTTTTTTGGTGGGAAGGATCCCGGCCACTAATATGCTGTCTGATTTCAATATTATGATCTTTAAGCAAACCGGGAATATTTCCCAAACGGTCAGCCCCTACCACCACTGCACTCATGCTCATCATTGGTTCTCCTTAAGTTGAATTTATTATAAATGAGAATCATTATCAATAACAAGCGGTTTTTTAACACTACAGGGTTTTTACTCAATGGCAATCAGAACGATTTTCTATAAGATTAATTTAAACGAACGTTTGAATTAATATCATGAAACAGTCCAGAAGTGAACAAACCCGCAACAACATCCTGAACACGGCAGAATCCCTGTTCGTGCAATACGGTTATGAAGGGACCTCCCTGCGGCAGCTTACCAGTGAAGCCAAAGTGAACCTGGCCGCTATCCATTACCATTTCGGCTCAAAAGAATCCCTGGTGCATGCCGTCCTGAAACGGCGTCTGGAATGGATCAATCAGGAGCGTTTGCGCATTCTTGATGAACTGGAGCACCAGGCCATGGGTCATCCACTTAAGCCTTCACAAATCGTTGATGCCTTTTTTGGCACACTGTTGCGCCAGGCAATGAATCAGGACAATGACAATGCCATCGTGCTACGCTTGCTGGCCCGCACCATGAGCGACCCCTCCCGTTTCATCAAAACCCTGTTTGCCCAGGAACATGCCGAGGTGATCGACCGTTATAAAGCTGCGCTGTTCAAGGCATTGCCCGGCGTTCCCGAAGCTGAAATACTGTGGCGTTTTCATTTCATGCTTGGCGCGACCTCACACGCGCTTGCAGGAATAAACGTATTGCGCGAAGCCACCGACCTCGACAATGCCGGGCAAGACCACCCTGCCTACGATGAAAACCTGCTACCCCGATTAATGAGTTTCCTGCTAGGAGGTCTGCGTGCTCCTCTTCCACCGATTGCGTAACTGGCGCAAAAACACCATCAGCGCCCCCATCCTCAAGGCCTTCAAAAAAGTCTTGCCACCCATGTCTTCCACAGAAAAGGAAGCCATCGAAGCAGGAACAGTCTGGTGGGATGCCGAATTGTTCAGCGGCAATCCCGACTGGCAAAAACTCATGACTTATCCTGTTCCTGCCCTGACCAGGCAGGAACAGGCATTCCTGGATAACGAAGTTGAGCAGGCCTGCTCTCTGGTCAATGACTGGCAAGTTACGACACAGGACATGGATTTACCTGAAGCCGCCTGGCAATATATCCGCGAAAACAAATTCCTGGGCATGATTATTCCGCCACAATATGGCGGCCTGGGTTTTTCTGCCTTTGCCCACTCTGAAGTCATTACCAGACTTTCCACCCGAAACTCGGCCCTGGCGGTTTCCGTCATGGTGCCCAATTCCCTGGGGCCTGCTGAACTGCTGGTCCATTATGGTACGCCCGAACAAAAAGATTACTACCTGCCACGACTTGCCAGCGGCCAGGAAATTCCCGCTTTTGCGTTAACCAGTCCGTGGGCCGGTTCCGATGCCGCTGCCATTCCTGACAGCGGGATTGTCTGCAAAGGTGTATGGAATGGAGAAGAAGTATTGGGCATGCGGGTAAGCTGGGACAAGCGCTACATCACCCTGGCACCGGTATGCACCCTGCTTGGCCTGGCATTCAGGCTGTATGACCCCGATGGCCTGCTTGGTAACCAGAAAGACATTGGCATTACCTGTGCTCTGGTACCACGCGACCATCCGGGGGTGGAAATTGGCCGGCGCCATTTTCCGCTCAATGCGATGTTCATGAACGGGCCCACCAGGGGCAAGGATGTTTTCATGCCCCTGGACTTTATTATTGGCGGCCCCGAAATGGCCGGACAAGGGTGGCGCATGCTCATGGAATGCCTGGCCGCGGGCCGTTCCATTTCCCTGCCATCATCCAATGTCGGCATGTCGCAACTGACGGTTCGCACGGTAGGGGCCTATAGCCGTATCCGCAAGCAATTCAACCTGCAGATTGGCCGCTTCGAGGGGATAGAAGAGGTCCTGGCACGTATGGGTGCCAACACTTATGCCAGTAATGCCGTACGCATCATGACCGCAGGGGCCGTTGATCTGGGTGAAAAACCATCAGTGGTGTCCTCCATAGCCAAGTACCATGTCACCGAACGCGCCCGCAGCGTTGTCAATGACGGCATGGATATTATTGGCGGCAAGGGAATCTGCCTGGGGCCTTCAAATTTCATGGGCCGTGCCTACCAACAGATACCGATTGGCATTACGGTGGAAGGTGCCAATATCCTAACCCGCAGCCTGATCATTTTTGGCCAGGGGGCTATCCGCTGCCATCCCTATATCCTTAAGGAGATGCAAGCCGCACAGGAAGCTGACCCGACTACCTCACTGGACAACTTCGACAGGCTGTTATGGCAGCATATCGGCTTCAGCACCCGCAACGGCCTTCTCACCCTGGCCAGCGGCCTGTTCGGTGCCCGGGTATTTACCATTCAGCACCATGCCGCCCCCGAAACCATGAAATACTATCGCCAGATCACCCGGCTATCCAGTGCACTGGCTTTCATGGCAGACCTGACCATGCTTTCCTTGGGGGGCAGCCTGAAACGCCGGGAAAAAATTTCAGCCCGGCTGGGCGATGTACTGGCCCAGCTTTATATTGCCTCGGCCACGCTCAGGCAATATGAAAACAACGGCAGGCAACAGGATGAACTGCCCCTGGTGCATAAAGCCGTTCAACAGTGCCTGTTTGATGCACAGTCAGCCCTGCTGCAAACCTGCCGCAATTTTCCGAAACGGGGCATTGGCCTGCTTTTGCGCCTGTTCAGTTTTCCCTGGGGCGCCTCGTTTTCCCCACCTTCAGACGCCCTTGACAGCGCCATTTGCGAACAGCTGATGCAACCTTCTGCCACTCGCGACCGCCTGACCGTCAATTGTCATATCCCCAAAGATATTGACGACCCGGTTCATGCCATAGAACAAGCCTTGCTTTATGCCATCAAGGCTGAGCCGATAGAAGCCAAAATCAGGCAAGACGAAAAAAATGGCATTTTCAAAAACCACCCCAGAGCCAACGACCGTGATATTGCGCAGCTTGCCTTCGAAATGAACCGCATCAGTACCGAAGAATACGAACTGCTAGCAACCCGCAACAGACTAAGGGACACCGTTATCCATGTTGATGATTTTCCTCCTGACCTCCGAAATCCGGCCGCCTTCATGAATATCAGGAATACCCGCCAAGGAGACCGCACATGACCTTCAAACCCGTTTATATTATTGATGGTGCCAGAACCCCGTTTCTAAAAGCCCGCAATGCACTCGGCCCCTTTTCGGCCAGCGATCTTGCCGTGCAAACCAGCCGCAGCCTGCTGTTGCGCCAGTCTTTTGGCGCCACTGAACTGGATGAAGTCATTGCAGGCTGTGCCTCGCCTTCAGCCGACGAAACCAATATCGGCCGTGTTATCGGCCTGCGCGTGGGGAGCGGCCACAAGGTTCCCGCCTGGACAGTCATGCGCAATTGCGCCTCGGGCATGCAGGCGCTGGATTCTGCCCTGCTTAACATACAAACCGGCCGCTCGCACCTGGTGCTGGCGGTCGGCACCGATGCACTGTCACATGCACCCATCCTGTTTTCCGACAAAATGGTCGATTGGCTAAGTCAATGGAATGCGGCCAAAAAACCGATACAAAAATTGCAAGCCCTTCGTGGTTTCAGGCCTGCTTATCTTGCTCCTGTCATTGGTTTGCTTAAGGGTTTAAATGACCCGGTAGTTGGCATTTCCATGGGCCAAACGGCCGAAAACCTGGCCTGGAAATTTGGCATTACACGCCAGGAAATGGATGCCTATAGCGCCCGTAGCCATCAACGCACCATAGCGGCGCAAAATCGCAAACAGTTTGCCGAAATCACACCCATCATTGATGCCAAAGGCAATCTTTATGCTGAAGATGATGGCGTGCGTCCTGACTCCACTCCCGACAAACTGGCCAAACTCAAAGCGGTGTTTGACCGCCCCAGCGGCAACATCACGGCCGGCAACAGTTCGCAGGTTAGCGATGGCGCTGCTGCATTACTCCTGGCCTCTGAAGAAGCCGTGCAAAAATTTGGCCTGCAGCCACTGGGAAAAATTACCGACTGCCAATGGGCGGCTCTTGACCCCGCCCAAATGGGACTGGGTCCGGTTCATGCAAGCATACCGTTGCTGCAACGAAATGGTTTAAGTTTACAAGATCCGGAACTATGGGAAATCAATGAGGCCTTTGCCGCCCAGGTGCTGGGCTGCCTGCGCGCCTTTGAAAGTGAAGAGTATTGCCAGGAACATTTCAATACACCCGCCTGGGGCCCGCTGGACCAGGAAAAACTGAATGTGGATGGCGGCGCGATTGCGATTGGACACCCGGTTGGTGCATCGGGTGCCCGCATCGTCCTGCATCTGCTGCATGCACTGCGGGCACGTAACCTTAAAAGGGGAATAGCCACCATTTGCATTGGGGGCGGCCAGGGGGGCGCCATGCTGATAGAAACCATGAAGGATGAGACATGAGCACAGAATTGGATTTAAAAAACTGGTCACTGCACATTGACGAGAAACAAATTGCCTGGTTAAGCATCAATTGTCCCGAACGCAGCATGAATGCGCTGTCTGTCCAAGTCATGGAAGAATTGAAAACGGCCATAGACCATCTGGAAAAAAACACCGTGCAAGGACTCATCTTTTTATCGGGAAAAAGCAATGGTTTCATCGTCGGCGCTGATATCAATGAGTTCACCGACATCAGCAGCCCGGATAGTGGCAGGCAATTGATCGAACGAGGCTGGAACCTTTTCAACCGGATAGAAAAACTGCGCTTCCCCACACTTGCCCTCATCCATGGTGCCTGTCTTGGTGGGGGCATGGAACTGGCCCTGGCCTGCAAATACCGTGTCCTGCTTGATACCCCCAAGCCTGCCCTGGGCTTGCCCGAAGTCATGCTGGGCATCTATCCGGGCTGGGGAGGCCTCAAACGCCTGCCCTTACTGATTGGCCCGCAGGCGGCGCTGGACATGATACTGACAGGCAGAACGCTGGATGCCCGCAAGGCAAAAGCGCTGGGGCTGGTTGACATCGTGGTGGCACCTCGTATTGCCCGTCAGACTGCCACAGACCGAGTGTTATCCGGACAACCGCGCCGTCAGGCCAAAGGGTTGGCCAAATGGCTCAACATGCAGCCGCTTAAAGGATTAGTGGCCCGCCAGGCCAGAAAAAATGTTACCCGCAAAGACCCCGATGCCCATTACCCGGCCCCCCGGGCCATTATCGACATTTGGGCGCGGCACAACGGTAATGGGCTGGCTGCTCCGAATATTGTCAACAAGCTGTTGAATTCACCGGTTACCACCAACCTGATCAGGGTTTTTCACCTGCAAGAAAGACTTAAGGCTTTTGGCAAGCAAACCGGCACGCTACCGGTTAACCATGTGCATGTGATTGGTGCAGGCGTGATGGGCGGCGGTATTGCGGCATGGTGTGCCTTACAAGGCATCAAAACCACCTTGCAAGACACCGATTACAGCCGGATTTCCGGTGCCTTCAAGGCCTCAGCGGCGCTTTTTGCTCGCAAGGATAGGTTAACCGCACAGGCCGCCCGTGACCGGCTGATTCCAGACCCCGAAGGGCACGGCATACGCAACGCCGATTTGGTGATTGAGGCCATCTATGAAAACGCCGAAGCCAAACAGGCCCTTTACCAAAAACTTGAAGCATTAATGAAACCGGATGCCATCCTGGCGAGCAATACCTCAAGCCTTTCTATCCAGGCGCTGCGTACCGGACTGAAACGGCCAGAACGTTTTCTGGGCATTCATTTCTTTAATCCGGTCGCAAAAATGCCACTGGTTGAAATTGTGCATGCCGAAGGCATCAGCCAGCAAACGATTGACCGTGCCTGCGCCTTTGCCGGCCAAATTGGCAAACTGCCACTTCCTGTGCAGGATACACCCGGATTCCTGGTCAATGCGGTGCTGGCCCCTTATATGCTGGAAGCCATGCACTGTATTGATGAAGGAATCGCGCCCGAAATCATTGACACCGCCATGCTGAAGTTTGGCATGCCAATGGGCCCCATTGAACTGGCCGATACGGTAGGCCTTGATATTGCCCTGGCGGCCGGCACGCAATTATCAGGGGACAAACCGGTGCCCAAATGCATTGCCGCCCTCGTAGGGCAAAAGAAACTGGGCATCAAGACCGGTGAAGGATTTTATAACTGGAAAAACAGAAAGCATGGCATCCGTTCCGACAAACCCGTTCCAGACGGACTGGCACAGCGCCTGATATCCCCATTGATTGAACAGGCAAAACGGCAAACCCAAAAAGGCATTACCGAAGATGCCGACCTGACGGATGCCGGCATTATTTTTGGTACCGGATTTGCCCCATTCAGGGGTGGGCCGTTGCACTACAGCAATACAAAACTGGAGTAAAGGCAATAGCAATAAAAAAGCACACTATAAATCAAGGAGACAAACTCATGAGCAAATACAATAACCATATACGCAAACTGACCCTTTCAACGTTGAGCCTTTCATTATTAGCCCTGTCGAGCTCGGTACATGCAGCTGGTTTTGGACTGATGGAACAAAATGCCAGTGGACTGGGAAATGCCTACGCTGGCTCGGTAGCAATTGCTGATAACGCCAGTACAATATTCTTTAACCCGGCAGGCATGAGCCGGCTTCCAGGCCTGCAAATTTCGATTGGTGGCGCGCTGGTCAAGCCTGGGTTCAAATTCAAAAACAACGGCCAATCCACCCTGCCTGGCTATTTCAGTGCCCCCGGTTCGCTGGCTCCCATACAGTTGGGCGGCAATGGAGGCGATGCAGGCACGATTGGCTTCCTGCCTAATGCCTACATTTCTTACCAACTTAATGACCGGATCCATCTGGGCTTGGGCCTGGGCGCACCATTTGGCCTGAAAACCGAATACGATGATGACTGGCTGGGACGTTACCATTCAAGAAGCTTTGATATAAAAACTTATAATATCAATCCCTCGATGTCATTCAAGGTCAATGAGCAGTTTTCCATTGGGGCCGGGCTCAATATCCAGCATATCAATGCCACCTATCAAAAAAGCGTGCCCGTGCCCATTCCTGTCGCCCCAGGTGTTATCCGTTTTGCCGATGGTGAGGCAGAAGCCAAACTGAAAAAAACCGCTCTGGGCTGGAATATTGGTTTCCTGTATGAACCGGTACCCGATACCCGCTTCGGTTTTTCGTATCGCTCAAGACTTAAGCATAAAGCCACTGGCGATACCGAAGTGGTGTTTAATGTGCCCGGCCGCGGACAACAAACCCTGTCCTCCGAGTCCTCCGCCACGGTTTCCCTTCCCGACATGGCCATCCTGAGTGCCTATCACCGCCTCAATGAGCGTTGGGAAATCATGGGGGATATTTCCTGGACCGGCTGGAGTAGCATTCCAGAACTAGCCATCAAAAACAATGCTCCGCTGCAAGACACCACCCTGGACCTGAGATTCAAGGATTCATGGCGAATTGCGCTGGGTGCCAATTACCAACTTAACCCTGCCTGGAAACTCAAGGCTGGTGTGGCATGGGACCAATCTCCCGTACGCAAGGCCAGCCACCGCCCCGCCTCGTTGCCAGACAATGAGCGCTGGTGGTTTTCGGTAGGTGCCCAGTATAAACCCTCTGAAAACACCGCCATTGACCTGGGCTATACTTATCTGTACATCCCCAGTGCCAAGGTTGACAACACCAACGGGGGAAATCTTGCCCAATACGGCCGCCTGGCCGGAAAATACACGGGTAACGGTCATATTTTGGGTGTGCAGGTTTCCCACCGGTTCTGATCAAACCGGGCATAACATTCAGGAAAAGGGGCAACAATATGAAAAAAACATGGATTCCCAACTATCCACCGGGTGTACCGGCGGAAATAGATGCAACCCGATACTCATCACTGGTTGATATCTTCAACCAAAGTTGCCAAAAATTTGCCCCTTCAACCGCCTATATATCAATGGGCAAAAACCTTAGCTATGCCCGGCTCGACAACCTATCCCGCGACTTTGCCGCCTGGCTGCAAAGCCGGGGCATCAAACCGGGCACCCGGATTGCCTTGATGATGCCAAACCTGTTCCAGTACCCGATTTGCCTGTTTGGTGCCTTGCGGGCCGGCTGTACGGTGGTTAATTGCAACCCCCTGTACACGGCCCATGAACTTGAGCACCAGCTTAATGACTCAGGTGCTGAAGTGATTGTGATTGTTGAAAACTTTGCCGCCACCCTGCAGGCCGCACTCCCCAGGCTGACATCAATCAAAACCATCATCGTCACTTCTATTGGTGAAATGCTGGGGCTGAAAGGTCATCTGGTAAATTTCGTGATCCGCCACATAAAGCGCCTGGTTCCGGCCTGGTCGCTGCCAGGTCATGTCAGGCTAAACCAGATTTTGAACAAATCGGGCAAACTGCCTTTCAGCCCACCTGCCTTGGGCCATAATGACATTGCCTTTTTACAATATACAGGCGGTACCACCGGCGTGGCCAAGGGGGCCATGCTGACCCACGGCAATATGGTTGCCAATGTCTGCCAGGCCTATGCATGGGTAAAACCATACACCACCGATAACAAAGATTTTATTATTACCGCCCTGCCGCTGTACCATATATTCGCCTTAACCGCCAACTGCCTGACCTTCCTGATGCTGGGGGCCCGCAACCTGCTGATCCTGAACCCGCGTGACATTCCGGCTTTTGTCAGGGAAATCGGCCAATATCCATTTACTGCCATCACCGGTGTCAATACCCTGTTCAATGCCCTGCTAAACAACGAGGATTTCACCCGGCTGGATTTCAGCCATTTGCACTTTACGCTGGGAGGCGGCATGGCAGTACAGCGCCCGGTCGCCGAACGCTGGAAAATAGTGACGGGCAAACCACTTTCCCAAGCTTATGGCTTAACCGAAACCTCGCCCGCAGTAACCATTAACCCGCTGGACCAGCATGATTTCAATGGTTCAATCGGATTGCCCGTGCCTTCCACCGAACTATCCGTGCGTGATGACAAAGGCAAGGAAATGGGCACGGGGGAAGTTGGGGAAATTTGCGTCAAAGGACCGCAGGTCATGAAAGGTTACTGGAACAATCCGGAAGAAACCCAAAAGGTATTTGACCGTGACGGTTTCCTGCATACCGGAGACATGGGTTATGTTGATGCCGACGGATTTGTTTATCTGGTTGACCGGAAAAAAGACATCATTATTGTGTCAGGATTTAATGTGTATCCTAACGAGATTGAAGACGTGGTAGCCAGCCACCCCGACGTACGGGAAGTGGCTGCCGTGGGCGTTGATAACGGTCCTGCCGGAGAAATTGTCAAGATTTTCGTGGTTAGCAAGAATCCTTCCCTGACAGAAAAGCAATTAATTGATTTCTGCCGCCAAAGCCTGACCGCCTACAAGGTGCCCAAGCTGGTGGAGTTCAGGGATGAACTGCCCAAAACCAATGTGGGCAAAATCCTGCGACGGGCATTAAAAAACCAATCAAGCTGAACCAGCCAGCCACCGCAACGGCTACTCTATATCCACAAATATTACTTCATTATCAATATTTTCACGGGTCAGATTTGGTGCACACATATTCAGGAATTCATACACATAATCCCGCAAAAAAACACCTTTTTTCAGACCAATACGTGTCACGTGCTCGCCGAACAAATGGCCAACAGGAATACCCACCAAACGGGTATCCCTTCTGGGATCAAAGGCAACGCCCGCAATAATACCCACGCCCATATCAACATCGACATAGGTTTTGATCACATCGGCATCCAATGCTTCCAGAACAATATCAGGAACAATTCCCTTGCTTGCAAAGGCATTGTCTATTGAATTCCGGCCGGTAAAAGCACGATCATAAGTAATAATAGGATACTGTGCCACCTGCTCAAGGGTAATGTTTTTAGCCTGGGATGAAGTCAGACTGGTCAGGGGATGGTCGGGCGGCACCACCAGAGTATGTTCCCATGAATAACAAGGCAAAGTGGTCAGGCCCTCTACATTGGCCAGAGTTTCGGTTGCCAGGGCAATATCCGCCTGCTCTTGCAAGACCATATTGGCCAGTTGCGAAGGACTGCCCTCGGCCAGTGACACATGGACCTTGGGGAAGCGTTTCCTGAATTCCGGAATGACCTTGGGTAAAAAGTAACGGGCCTGTGTGTGGGTGCAACCAATCACCAGGCTGCCTTCATCCCGTTTGGCAAATTCATCGCTTACTTTTTTCAGGTTATCGACTTCACGCATGATGCGGTCGATAATGCTGGCAACGGCAACACCTGGCTTGGTTAACCCCTTGATGCGCTTGCCGTGCCGCTCAAAAACCTTGATACCCAATTCATCTTCGAATTCAATAATGGCTTTGGAAACCCCGGGCTGGGAAGTAAACAAAACCCGGGAGGCCTCCGTCAGATTAAAATTTCTTCTGATCGTTTCCCTGATAAAACGAAACTGTTGTAAATTCATAGCTCTCTATCCTTAATGTAGATAGATTATAAGTTATATAAGCCTTATTGATTATAACTTATAGCTATATATTTATGCTTTCTACACCTTAGGTTTTTTAAGGGTCAACCGTTTACGGAATAAAAATATACACAGAAGCAAAACGACACCATGCAACAGTACCATGCCGGTCATCATGTCTATTTTGTCGTTGCTTATCCACCCCCTGACCAGGTTCATGGTATTCATGTAAAGCAAGCCAATCAGACCAGCCAGCACCAGGTCTCCGGATCGGCCAAGCCGCGGATTGACCGCCCCCAATGGAATGGCCAGCAAGGCCAGGTTAAGGGCAGCCAGTGGCAATGAAATACGCCACATGATTTGCGAGTCGCTTTTGCTGGTCTGATCCTCGAACAGGCTACCGGTAGGCCTTGCTTTCATGACATTCAGGGCCGCATTGCGGATATTTTCTTCCGTGCCCGCCCCACCCTTGCTTTCAAGTCGCATGGTGTAGTTGTCAAACTTGATCAGGCGAAACTCGGCACTGCCGGGCTTCATGTCATAACGGTTACCGGGACCCAGCACCAGAAAACGGTCACCATTATCTTCTTCGCGCAAATGCGCATTATCGGCCGTAATGGTACTGTACCAATTTTCATCATAAACCCTGGCAAACACTTTGCCCATTTCATCTTCAGGATTATCGGGTTCCTCGATAAAAAACACCCGCTTGCCCTGATCCGATTCAATAAACTGGCCAAATGCGATTTTGGCAATGTCAGAACGTTGCTCAAACCGCTGGCGGTATTCTTCTATTTGACGATATGCCCAAGGCGAGGCCTGCAAGGTAAGCACGGCAATCAGCAGGCATACCGGAATAGCCACCCGCAACACCGGCCGGATCCAGTCAAGCAGAGAAACGCCGCTGGCAAACCACACGACCATTTCCGATTCCCGATAATTGCGGGAGATGGTTGATAATACGGCAATAAACAGGGAAACGGATAGTATGGTTGGCAGTGCCGTAATACTGGACAATGCGGCGATACCAAATACAATATCGGCACCAATGCTGCCTTCGGCGGCTTGCCCCAATAGCCTGACTAGTAATACACTAAGCCATACTACGATTAGCGTGGAAAACACGACACCGACATGACTGGTTATTTCAGCGACAACAGATCGTTTAAATAGCGACATGATTCATCTTGCGAGATAATAAACGTCTTTATTGACGCCTTAGGTAAATATAAAATGGAATTTAACACACAATCAACCCGCTCATTGCAACAACTCAAGGCTTCTGCCCTGTTCGTTGGCGTCTACACCGATGGCCTGTTAAGCGAAGCCGCTGACATTATCAACCGTGCCAGCCATGAAAGCATTAACGCTGTGCTCAAAAAAGAGTTCAAGGCTGCGGTTGGCAGTATATTGGTTTTGCGTAACCTGGAGGGCGTCAAGGCTGAACGTGTTATTTTGGTGGGCTTGGGTAAAAAAGAAGATTATAACGCGAATGCCCTGCTCAAGGCACACGCAAGCATTGCCGGCTACTGCACAGAAGCCTCATTAACCGACGCCACCAGCGCCCTGCTCGAAGAACCCTGCAAGGATCTGGACATTCAGATGCGTGCCCGTCTGGCTGCTCGCGCCATTGGCAATGCGCTCTACCAATATGACGGCACCTTTAGCCTGGCAAACCGCCCCACCCAGCATTCACTGAAAAAAATCACTTTCATTACCGAACGCAAAGACGATAAATCGGCCAAAGCCGGTGCAGCAGAAGGTGCTGCCATTGCCAACGGAATGATTGCCACCCGCCAGTTGGGTAACCTGCCTGCCAATATCTGCACCCCCACATACCTGGGTGAACAGGCCAAAATGCTGGCTAAGGAATTCAAATCCATTAAAGCTGAAGTCCTTGAAAAGAAACAGATCGAAGCACTTAAAATGGGCTCTTTCCTTTCTGTCGCTGCCGGCTCCGACCAACCACCACGCTTTATCGTTCTTAAATACACCGCCGAAAACAACACCAAGAAAGAAGAAGGACCTATCGTTCTGGTCGGCAAAGGCGTTACTTTTGATACCGGTGGTATTTCCCTGAAACCTGGCATGGGCATGGATGAAATGAAATTCGACATGTGCGGTGCCGCAAGCGTTTTTGGCGTGTTCAGGGCAATTGCCGAAATCGGCCTTACCCGTGACGTGATCGGCATTATTCCTGCCACCGAAAACATGCCCAATGGCAAAGCCACCAAACCCGGTGATGTGATTACCAGCATGTCAGGCCAAACCATTGAAGTGCTTAACACCGATGCCGAAGGCCGCCTGATCCTGTGCGATGCCCTGACCTATGCCGAACGCTTCAACCCCTCAGCGGTGATTGACATTGCCACGCTGACCGGTGCCTGCGTGGTGGCCCTGGGCCATGTCAACAGCGGGCTGTTTGCCAGCGATGATACCCTTGCCGAACAATTGCTGGCCGCCAGCAAACAGGCACAAGACCCGGCATGGCGCCTGCCCATGGATGAGGCTTATCAGGAACAACTGAAAAGCAATTTTGCCGATATGGCCAATATCGGTGGCATGCCGGCCGGTTCCGTGACCGCCGCCTGCTTCCTGTCACGCTTTACCAAAGCCTATCGCTGGGCGCATCTGGATATTGCCGGCACAGCCTGGAAACAAGGCAAGGAAAAAGGCGCCAGTGGCCGCCCCGTTCCCTTGCTGACTGAATTCCTGCTGGCACAACAGCACTGATCCTGATGTCAACCATCGACTTTGCCTTTGGTGCAGAAAACCGTATCCGCAAGGCCTGCGAAGTTGCCTACAAGCATTTTCTAGCAGGCCGGCAGATGCTGGTTTACTGTACCGATGCCAAGCGCATGCAGGCATTTAGCAAAGGGCTGTGGGGTATAGAAAAAACCGCTTTTGTACCCCACGTTGATGCCAAAGATCCAAGCGCAGGTTCGGTATTGATCCGGACCACAGCCGACAACCCGGCCAATGCTCTGCTGCCTGGCCAGGAACCCCCCTGGCTGCTTAATCTTGACCTGGCCTGCCCGCCTGATTATGAACAGTTTCCCCGCGTACTGGAAATCGTTTCCGAACACGAACAGGACAAGCAACTAGCCCGGGAGCGCTGGAAACACTACTCTGCCAATCCTGCCAACAAAGTCAAGGCGCACTCTATCTCTTCCTGAAGATGCATTAATTTTACTGAGCTGCCTTTCCTGCTTATGCACCAGGCTTGATGACATTCTTTATTGAGATTCTAAAAAAAATTGAACTACGCCAAAAAGCGGGTGTATTTTCAAAATTTACGGATTAATCGTTACTCGTACTTGTTCCCACGCGGAGCCTGAGAATGAGTTGTAACATTTTTTCAAATAGATTTTCCTTAACTTAACGGCAGTGACGCTGGAGCATGGGAACAAGTAAGTTCAGCGCTTGGGAGCATGCAAAAACCTTGCCAATCATAGCTACAAGCATGAAAACCGGCTGAAACCGTTTTTAATCCAGATGCAACAACAATTATTGCCAATTACTGCAAAATAGCGGCAACATTAATCTTAAATTCAGTTAGAATTCAGGGAACTGTCAGCATTTTTAGCTGTCTTTTTTAAAGAATAATGTTGATTTAACCATCCGTACTAATGGAGACTTCATGAGTGATTTAAATCAGTCCTTTCCGCGTGGCAACTATGCATCCACGCCCGCTGTCAAGAACCGGGTGCTAAGAAACACCTATTGGTTGCTGGCCGCTTCCCTTATTCCCACCATCCTGGGTGCGGCACTAGCGTTGCAGCTCAACCTGAACACCATGCTTTCCCCAGGCATTTCAACCATTGTGTTCCTGGCTGGTGCCTTTGGATTGATGTTTGCCGTTGAACGCAATAAAAACAGCAGCGCCGGCATTGTCTGGCTGATGGCTTTTACTTTCTTTATGGGCATCATGCTGTCACGCATGCTGGGTTTTGTACTTAGCATGAACAATGGCGCCCAGCTGATCATGATGGCCTTTGGTGGCACCGCTGCCATTTTTGCTGCCATGGCCACTGTAGCCACCACCAGCAAGCGTGATTTTACCGGCATGCAAAAAACCTTGTTTATTGGTGCCGTCGTGCTTATGCTAGCAGCCATTGCCAATATTTTCCTGCAAATTCCGGCCATGATGCTGACCATTTCCGTACTGGCCATGGTTATTTTCTCGGCCTTCATGCTGGTTGATATCCAGCGCATAGTCAATGGTGGCGAAACCAACTACATTTCAGCCACCATGGCCATTTACCTGGACATCTACAACGTATTTGTCAGCCTGTTGTCTATCTTGGGCATTACCGGTGGCAACTCGGATTAATCGATTCAAGTGCCCCTAGCCTGTTTTACCTCAAGGGCATAAAAAAAGCGGTGTTCAGTTTATCTGACGCCGCTTTTTTCATTATTATTTTTTCATTATTACTTAGCCAATTTTGCTCCCGTATTCAACGTTGGGTCAACCTGAAGTGTTTTCTGCAAATATCCAATACTCATTCCCATGCTCTGAAGTGACCATAAAAAATTAGCACCTATTAAACTTTTTCCTACTCGTTCCCAAACAGGAGCGTTGGGAACGAGTACAGTCTGGATCTTTATTTCCTTGATTATGTCATAGCGCGGAAAGAACAGTCCGGCGCAGCGACTTCGGCCCGCAGGGGCGTCGGAGCAAGGCGGATTGTTCTTTCCGCGCTCCTAACCGTAGCCTGATACTTTCAACTAAGGTAAAGCCTAGTACTTTCAACTAAGTTAAGGCCTTGTACTTTCAACTAAGGCAAACCAATAACATCTACTTCATTGGGATAAGCAACCGAAAACTTCTGTATCACGGTTTTCTTTTCCTTTGGCGCAAGCTTAATGACCTGCTCATAGCGGCCATCATCCTTAAGCTTGATTTCCTTATCAGAAGGACTGATGCGCCTGATGTCAATTTTCTCGTTGCGGGAAAGCGGAAAGTGGTCATGCAAAACCAGCTCTACGGTCTGATCCCGGTTATTCTGGATAACCGTTTGATATTCATAGCTGATCCGTTTGCCACTACCTGTGAGGCCGGTGCTTTCAGTAAAGCGCTTCAATGGCTCGCGTTTGACCGAAATGGACTCATCTGTCCCCATGGCCAATTCAATCGGCTCTCCGGGAAAAACCGTCTTGATATCGCTGCTGGCAATCAACTGGCCATCCAAAAATGCATTCAGGTTGCCTTGCAACAGGGGATAATCATTACCGTTAACCGCCTTGACGGTTAAAAATACGGCTTCCTGCAAGGCTGGCACCAACTGGTAGGTTTGATCTGCCTTGAACTCGCTAACTGAAATGGCTACTTTTTTATCTTCAGGTCCGGTGGGAACCGTTGCCGGTTTCTCTATATTGAAAACCGTATTGCTCAAGCCCTTTTCTACCGTAGCGGTATTAAATGAGGCATCGACCCGAGCGGTCGCACCGGTTAATGGCTCAAAGGCACGCTCTTGCCTGTCTTGCATGGCCTTGAGGGGGGCCATGGCTACCGGTGCCGGCATCTCGGGGCGCGGTATCCGGAGATCGACAATCCAAGGTTTCAGCTCAGGTAGAACCGCACCAATCATGGGTTGCGCGGTAGACAGCACAAGTTTGACATTATTCCAGTCTTCACCGGTTTGCTGGGAAATTTGTGCATAATAAGACAGCTTGAGCATATTGCTGGCAACGTCATAGCTGGCATCGTAATTAGGCCACCAGCTTGCTCCCGGCACCACATAAGACAGGCTCAGGTCCAGTTTATCGGCAGCCGGTGCATCAAGCTGAACCACCACGGTTTTGCTCCTGACCGTATCATCCTGAGGAATTTGCCCCCGCTTTTCCTGCAAGGCAGCCAATTCAGCCCGCAATTGCGTGATTTTACTGTCCAGTTCGCGCTGGGCACTGTATGTGTCAGCCAAAACGGTCTTGCTAAAATCCATGATTTCCAGCAATTCCGTGGTGCTTAACCGTGGTACATCTTTACCCTGTTGTACGCTGCCTTTCTGGTAGGCTTCCAGAAAATTGCTTTTATTCTGCAATATTTTGCCCTGGTCTTGCAGTTGGGCAAGCTGGCTTTCGATCTGCTTTATTTGCCCGTCCAATTCGGCAATTCGCTCCTGCTGGCTATTGGCCTGAAAATCATCTCTGGAACTGATATCAAGAATACGGACCGATTGCCTGCCTTTGGCATTGAGCTGGATAGAGCGCGGGTCTAGCCAATAAGGCAGGTCCTTGAACACCAACTCGTGTTCACCTGCCGAGACTTGCTGCTGCCCGTCTCTTTTAACCAACGCTCGATCTGAAAATACGGTTACTTGCCCGATACTGGAAGAAACGGGAATGACTTCGGCACAAACCAGCCCGGGAAATAATAAACCGGCCGCGATCAGGGCCATGGCAAGCGGATTGCCAGATTTAAGGACAGACACACCAAATGGTGGCACCGATAACTTCATCAACATGAACTGACTCCTTAGCGTAAGGTAATCCCTTTCTGGCCAACATTGGACAGGATTTCGCTTATTCAATCACATCATGCAAAATGCTGCAAGGAAAGCAATACCTTACGGGTAGACAAGGAGCGGTTTTCAAGATGTTCATTGATTCTTTGCCGCAAGGCAAGACGCAGGGCCGGCTCTGCGCTGCGGTCATTGAAGTCGGGCTCTTCACCTTCTATGCCATAGCCGGTTTCATTCAGCAAGGTCCATTCAAAACGTCGCAAGGCACCAGTCGCAGACGAACCGCCGGCCAGTTGCGCCAGCGCATCGGCATAGGCATCAAACAGGGCCTGGTGCGGATCTTCCTTGGGCAGCAATTTAAGCAATAACTCATTCATGTACCAGCCTGACATGAGTGAGCGCCCCCCGAGTGGCAGCAAGCCGGCGGTTTCAGCTCGGGTAAGGGTTTTAATTTCGCCCTGGCCTGACCAGGACAACAACAAAGGCTGGAAAGCCGACAAAATCGGGCGCAGCACCGAGTAAGGCCGCTTCGCCCCTTTGGCTACAACCGTGACAATGCCATAATCACGGGAAAACACCTGGGCAATAATTGAAGTTTCGCTCCAGTTGGTCGCATGCATTAAAAATGCATGCGCCTCTTGTACCCGGGACTGGCGTTTACTCATATCCCAGGTCGCGAAGTGCGCTTTCCTTGTCGGACCAGCCTTTACGCACTTTGATATATATTTCAAGAAATACCGGTTTTTCGAGTAGATCCCGGATATCCTGACGGGCTTCGCTGGCGATGCGCTTCATGTGCATGCCTTTGGCGCCCAGCAAAATGGGTTTGTGGCCTTCACGCTCTACTACCACACAGGCAGCAATATGAACCCCCTTTTCATCCTCATCCCACTTTTCAATGACCACTGTGCAAGCATAGGGTAATTCGTCACCCACCAGGCGAAAGATTTTTTCACGAATCAGTTCTGCCGCAATAAAACGGATGGAACGATCGGTTAGGGCATCTTCCTCGAACATGGGCTCGCCTTCAGGCAAGCGGCGAGAAATTTCGTCCAACAGGGTATCCAGCTGGATTTTCTTGACAGCACTAAGGGGAACCACCGCATCATAATTGAACTTGCTCATGATTTTGCCAACAAAATCAAACATTTCATTTTTATTCTTTAGCGTATCAACCTTGCTGATCACCAGAATGCACTTTTTAGCCGAAGGCAGCAACGGTACGATATTGTCATCACCCACCGACCACTTACCCGCCTCAACAACATGCAGCACCACGTCAACATCAGCCAGTGCCTGGGTGACAACACGGTTCATCATGCGGTTCATGGCACCGCCATGACGGGTCTGGAAACCGGGGGTGTCGACAAACACAAACTGCTCACGATCCCGGGTAAGCACACCATGAATACGGTGGCGAGTGGTTTGCGCCTTGCGCGAAACGATGGAAATTTTACTGCCGATCAGCGCATTGGTAAGCGTGGATTTGCCCACATTGGGGCGCCCCACTACCGCGATAAATCCGGTTTTGAAGGGAGTTTCCTGGGTCATTTTCTATCCTGTTCCACGGCAACGGGCAAGCTGAGCTGTGCCACCTTGCGCACTTGTTTGGCGGTGCCCTTTTTCTTGGGCAATATTTGTTCAAGTTCGGCCAGCACCAATGCTGCCGCAGCCTGTTCAGCCGCACGGCGACTGCTGCCACTGGCTTGCGCCCGGACATCCAGTTCGGCAATAAGGCACTCAACCTCGAATTGCTGGTCATGGGCGGCCCCCAAAGTGGCGATCACATTATAGGTCGGCAAGGCATACTTGCGCCCTTGCAGCACTTCTTGCAACAGCGTTTTGGCATCTTTGCCCAAGGTATTGAAATCTACCGTTTCCAGAATGGGACGATACAAGCCTTCGATGACCTGATGGGCCTGGTCACTGCTGGAATCCAGGTAGACGGCGCAAAAGATGGCCTCTACCGCATCAGCAAGAATGGATGGCCGACGAAAGCCGCCACTTTTAAGCTCGCCCTCACCCAGCCTGAGAAAATTAGGTAAATCAAGCTTGGTGGCAATATCAGCGAGCGTTCCCTGTTTCACAAGACTGGCACGGATGCGGGACAGATCACCTTCATCGACATTTGGCAATTTATGAAACAGGATGGCCGCAACCGCAAAATTCAGGATTGAATCACCCAAAAACTCAAAGCGCTCGTTATGAATGGCGCTATGACTACGATGCGTTAAAGCCTGTATCAATAAACGCTGGTCTTTAAACTTATAACCCAGTCGGGTTTCCAATTGCGTTAAATTCATTATTTGATTGAGCCAATGCGGCCCAGGTCCCCAAAATTCATCCAGACAAAGAATGCCTTGCCAACCAGATAGTTATCAGGCACGAAACCCCAATAACGACTGTCCTCACTATTGTCCCGGTTATCACCCATGACAAAATAATGGCCTTCCGGTACGGTACATTTGAAATCGGTGCCGGCATATTCACAATTTTGCGAGAATGGGAACTGGCGACCTGAAAGATAGGCACCGGCACCCGGCATATTCAGGGTTTCATAAGAGGCATCACCGATTTTTTCCTGCAGCTTGAGTGGATTACCGGCCTGCTGCGAAGGATTCACATATGGGCCAAGCGCTGTGGTTTCAACCGGCGTTCCATTAATGAACAGGCGTTTGCCAACATACGCGACCGTATCGCCCGGCACGCCAACAATCCGCTTGATGTAATCAATATCGGTATTGACGGGATAACGGAACACCACTACATCGCCTTTTTCAGGGTTGCCAAGCGGGATAATTTTCTGGTCTACAATGGGCAAGCGAATGCCATAATTGAATTTATTCACCAGAATCATGTCACCATCCTGCAAGGTAGGCAGCATGGAACCAGAAGGAATCCGGAACGGCTCTACCACGAATGAGCGTAAAACAAATACAAACAGGATAACCGGAAAGAAACTGATGGAGTACTCTACCCACCAAGGTCTGTATGCTTCCTGCTCTTCACCATACTTTTCCGTACGGCGCGGTTTCAGTACTACCTTGTCTATCAGCTTGATCACTGCAGTCACCAGCAGCAATACAAATAAAATCAAAGCAAAATTCATTCTGTAATCTCTTGTTTTTCCAGTTGTTTATTTATCATCAACCTGAAGGATGGCCAGGAAGGCCTCCTGTGGAATTTCCACACTGCCAACCTGCTTCATGCGTTTTTTACCCGCTTTTTGTTTTTCAAGCAGTTTTTTCTTGCGGCTGATATCACCGCCATAACATTTGGCCAACACGTTCTTGCGCAGCGCCTTCACGTTTTCACGGGCAATGACTTCAGAACCGATGGCGGCCTGAATGGCCACATCATACATTTGTCGCGGAATCAGGCCACGCATTTTGGAAACCACTTCACGGCCCCGGTAGCGTGCGTTGGCACGGTGAACAATCATCGACAGGGCATCCACCCGGTCTCCGTTAATGAGCAGGTCGACCCTGACCACATCAGCAGAACGATATTCAAGGAATTCATAATCCATGGAAGCATAACCGCGCGACACCGATTTCAGTCGGTCGAAGAAATCAAGGACAATTTCCGCCAGCGGAATTTCATAAACCAGATGAACCTGCCGGCCATGGTAACTCATGTTCATTTGAATACCCCGCTTGGCGGTACACAAGGTGATCACGGCTCCCACATACTCTTGTGGCATGAACAGGGTTACGGTAACGATTGGCTCACGGATGTCGTTAATCTGGCCAACGTCAGGCATACGCGAAGGACTTTCGATCATAATGACTTCGCCATCATTTTTTTCAACTTCATAAACCACCGAAGGTGCGGTGGTGATGATGTCCATGTCAAACTCGCGTTCCAGGCGTTCCTGGACGATTTCCATATGCAACAGCCCAAGGAAACCGCAACGGAAACCAAAGCCCAATGCCTGCGAAACTTCAGGCTCAAACATCAGGGCCGCATCGTTCAGCTTGAGCTTTTCAAGTGAATCGCGCAACTGGTCATATTCACTGCTTTCAACGGGATACAGGCCTGCAAAGACCTGTGGCTTGACTTCCTTGAATCCGGGCAAGGGCGACTCGGCAGGCTTGTTTGCCAGCGTAATGGTATCACCCACCTTGGCATGTTCAAGCTCTTTAATGCCGGTAATGATAAAACCCACTTCACCGGCAGACAATTGCGTACGCGCAAGTGATTTGGGCGTAAACACACCCAGTTGCTCACACAAATGAGATGCACCGGTTGCCATGAAAGTGATTTTATCCTTGAGCTTGAGTACGCCATTCACGATACGCACCAACATGACCACGCCTACATAGTTATCAAACCAGGAGTCGATAATCAGTGCCTGCAAAGGTTTTTCAGGGTCGCCGACCGGCGGTGGAATCTTGTTAACAATCTGCTCGAGGATTTCATCAATACCCATGCCGGTTTTGGCACTGGCTTTTACCGCATCACTGGCATCAATCCCGATTACATCCTCGATTTCCTCGCGGGCAGCTTCAGGCTCTGCGGAAGGAAGGTCCATTTTATTCAGGACCGGTAATACCTCTACCCCCAATTCAATCGCGGTGTAACAGTTAGCCACCGTTTGTGCCTCTACTCCCTGGCTGGCATCCACGACTAGCAAAGCGCCTTCACAGGCGGAAAGGGACCGGCTGACCTCATAAGAAAAGTCAACGTGCCCGGGGGTATCAATCAGGTTAAGGTTATAAATCTTGCCGTCGTTGGCCTTATATTGCAAAGATGCCGTTTGTGCCTTAATGGTAATACCCCGTTCTCGTTCGATATCCATTGAATCAAGTACCTGCTTGGACATCTCCCGGTCTTCCAGGCCTCCACAGCGCTGAATCAGGCGATCGGCCAGTGTGGATTTTCCATGATCAATATGGGCAATAATCGAAAAATTGCGTATATGTTGCATATAAGGCTATATAAAATTTTTGGTATGGGACTCATAAAAAAAGGGCGCTATGCGCCCTTTTAGCGTATGTCGTATTGTAGCCTTATTTTGACGGCGTTACAGGCACCCACTGGGTTAAATTTTCACGACGGATCAATAAAGCGGCCGCTTTGTCTTTGGACAACTTGCCCACAGTCTCTTCAAACTGTTTGACATCCTTGATGTCCTGATCATTGACGGCCAGGATAATGTCATCGGCTCGCAAGCCGGCAACCTGCCCCGGACCTTCAACTTCAGTAATCTGGACACCACCTTTGATACGCAACCGGGTCATGGTTTCCTCGGATAGATTACTAACCACCAAGCCCAGACGGTCCGCCTCAGCCAGCTTGTCTGACGCTTCCTGATTGGCAGCAACTTCATCTGCCGGATTGGAAGGCACTGCACCGACAGTAATTTTCAGGGTTTGTTTCTTGCCACGACGCCATACTTCAATATTCGATTCGGTATCCGGTTTTTTCTGACCCACTATCCGTGGCAGATCCGACCATTTCTTCACCTCTGAACCATCAAAACCAATAATGACGTCACCAGCCATGATACCTGCCTTGTCGGCGGGGCCACCCTGCTCTACATTACTGACCAGTGCTCCTGAGGAGTTTTCAAGTCCCAAGGCCTTGGCCACTTCATCGGCAACCTCGCCGATTTGCACGCCAATCCGGCCGCGCGTAACCTTGCCATTTTCCTTGAGCTGATTAACGACCTGCATGGCTTCATCAATAGGAATGGACAGGGAGATACCCATAAAACCGCCACTTTGGGAAATGATTTGCGAATTCACGCCAACCACTTCACCTTCCAGATTGATCAGCGGACCACCCGAGTTACCCGGGTTGACGGCAACGTCAGTCTGGATGAACGGCAGATATTCGCCAGTATCGCGGTTGATGGCACTGATAATGCCCGACGTAACCGTAGAATCAAGCCCGAATGGCGAACCGATAGCCAGAACCCACTGGCCTTTTTTCAGGGTATTGGAATCACCGATTTTAAGCGTAGGTAATTTATCTTCACCTTCAATCTTGAGCAGGGCGATATCAGTGCGTTGATCGGAACCGATCACCTTGGCAGGAAATTCCTTGCCATTGTTAAGCGTGACCATGATTTTTGACGCACCGGCAATCACATGATTATTGGTAATGATGTAGCCATCATCTGAAATGATAAAACCTGAACCCACGCCTCGTGGTACGGTTCTTTCAGGTTGATCACCACCACGCTGGCGAGGTTGCGGCGTGGCGCGTGGCGGCGTGAAATCGGGGCCAAAGAAAAAACGGAACAATTCGGATGGATCACCATAAGGATCATAGCCACCACGGGAACGGGCGGAGACAGTCTCCAGGGTACGGATGTTAACCACCGCATTTTCTGTTTGGGCGACAATCGGGGTGAAATCAGGCAAGCCGGCAATCGTCATTGATGTCGTTGCATTGGGTACATCCTGGGCATTGGCAACATCACCGCCAACGTAAGACAGCCCGGCATAAGCGGCGCTAAGTCCAATTACGGTATACAGCACACTACGTTTCAACTTATTATGTAATATTTTTTTCATGGAATCCCTTTCCTAATTCAATTTGGATGATACGGGTGGAATAAATTTAGCCGATACTGCCATTTCTTCAAGCGTGCTCATGGGCACTGCACCAATGGCGGTTACCCAGTAATCGTCAACGCGTTGACGAAAAACATTCAGGGAACCCACCTGTACGGCGCCATGAGCTTGCAACGTTTTTTCCGCCTCTGTCACTTTTTGCACAAAAACAGAAATCGAAGAAAGGCCGTCCGAAAGAATTAGGTGCTTGACACGCTGATTAGTTCCTTTAGGTCGAATAATACTTAATATCGGTACGTATCCCTCTGGGGCACGCAGTTTCCAGCCCTCTTTGGCGAAATCAACTGAAACAAGTTCTTCTTTTTCAACCACCCAATCATTGAGTTTATAGCTGGGCGCCAATAATCCGGTATTGACATCCTTACCCATGACAAGACCCGTAAAAGCCACCTGTTCGACCACTTTGTTATCAAGGCCGACCGTTTGAGACTTCAACAACAACTTTGTCTTTACGTCAACACACAGGCGATACCCATAGCGGTCTGAAGAGCGGGGCGTCAGTTCCAGCTGTTGGCACTCATGACCGGCAACCCTTTCCTTCTTGAGGCTGAGTGTGGCCGTGTAATACTGGTTTAAATATGTGGGTTCGGTTTGCAAGAATGCGGGGAAACGGTCCTTGCGGGCCGGTGTCAGAACAATTTTCTTCTGCTCGGGCATCAGGCATTGCACAACATCATTGGTACGCAAATACTCCTGGGGATCACCATCAAGCAGCTCAAGCCGCTCTTTGACGCCCTCACCATCCACAATGTGCGTTACCCGTGAAGACATGATCTGCTCGCCTTGCTGATAGGTAAAAACGCCACTGTAATCGTTAGTGACGGAAGCTTTCTGCACTTGCTCGAGAAATGCCACCAGATCATCCCCTACCAAAGGGGTTGTGGTTTGAGCCATGGAAGGCATGGTGAAAACGGCTCCAAGCAGAACCAGTGACAGCCATTGTGTTTTTGCTTTCCTTGAAGCCTTGCTGGATGAATAATGCAACATTAGCGATTGACTCCGTACTCATAGGAAACCTGATGTACGGGACGCGCGCCCACCATTTGGCGATGGGCAAAAATGTAATCGTTGTAATCCCGGTTCAGTTCGGTACTGGGTGTGGTTTGTGATGCAACGACCGGCGCTGACATTTGTGGTGCTACCTGTTCTTCGTCCATGAATGGCTGAACCACCCACACCACCGATGCCACGGCCGCTGCCACCGCCAAGCCCGACAACCCCTGGCGCAAACCCATGCGGCGCGCTGGCACGGATGGCACTGGCTCGGCATCTATGGCCTTGCTGACCCGTGCATAAAACAAATCGGAAGGCTTGATGGCCAGCTCATCGCTGCGCATGACATCGCCAATAAGATGGTAAGTATCCCAGACCTGCCTGCCGTAAGAATTATCCAGGTTTTCCAGGTCAAAACGGATATCTTCACCATCGATAAGTGCCGATATGGACTCATCCCAATCGAGTGACTGCGATTCATTTGATTTTGAAAATGTTGTGTTCATGTATCAGCTCCTTACCAGCGGCGATCGTTATCCTGGCCCAAAACAGGCTTGAGTCGGGCAGCGATCGCTTCCCGGGCTCTGAAAATCCTGGATCTTACGGTTCCAATCGGGCACTCCATGGTTTGTGCAATTTCCTCGTAGCTCAAACCTTCTATTTCACGAAGAACAATAGCCGTACGCAAATCTTCAGGCAAATCCTCGATTGCCTTGTTGACTGTTAGGCCAATTTCCCGCGAAACCATACGTGATTCAGGTGTATCAATGTCTATAAGATTGTCAGACTGGGAAAAAGTTTCGCCTTCTTTTGTTTCAAAGGTGTCTGGCACCAGCATTTTTCGCTGGTTGGATGAAAGCCAGTTACGGGCCGTATTGATGGCAATGCGATAAAGCCAGGTATAAAAAGCGCTTTCCCCCCTGAATTGGGGCAAGGCACGATAGGCCTTGATGAAAGTTTCCTGGGCGATGTCTTCGACTTCGGCCTGGTTATTCAGCATACGCGAAAGCAGGCGCATTATTTTTCGCTGATATTTAAGCACCAGCAAGTCAAATGCCCGTTTATCGCCTTTCTGCACACGGGCTACGAGTTCTGCATCGACGTCACGATCACTCATGGCGCCTCCTGTTGAAGGGTCCGGTTCCAGCGCATGGCGTGGCAAAGGACCCTGAGTTTACGCCAGTCTGTCTTACCAACGGTAAATGGCCAAATGGTGATCAGTTTTCCTGACATTTGATTATTAAATGGGTTTTCAAGATGCAAGGTAAGCCAGAAAGGCCCCTGCCAGAATTGTCGCAAGATCAGGCGTTGATGTACACCATTGCCGGTAAGCTCCCATGGCTGGGATACATTGACCTTGAGAAGGGATGGGTTGGATCGGGAAGGCTGGGCGTAAGCCAGAAAAATGGCAGCAAGGGCAAGTGCCAATGAAAAGCCGGCAAGGCATGCAACCGCCACAAATAACATGCATGCCTTGCCATAATATTCAAACCTGCCTGGCCGGATTTCAAGTGAAACCGACCAATGAAGATTCAAGTGGGATGATGACAAATCAAACCCGTTTCACGACCATTGAACCGTTTGTACCACCAAAACCAAACGAGTTGGACAGTGCATATTCTATTTTCATCTCACGGGCCTGGTTGGCGCAATAATCAAGGTCACAAGCAGGATCCTGATTGAAAATATTAATGGTTGGAGGGGAAATCTGATGATGAACCGCCAGCGTCGTGAATACGGCCTCGATACCACCCGCCGCACCCAGCAAATGCCCGGTCATGGACTTGGTGGAGTTGACCACGGTTTTATAGGCGTGATCTCCCAGGGCCAGTTTAAGAGCGTTGGTTTCGTTTTGGTCACCCAAGGGTGTTGATGTACCGTGTGCATTCACATAATTAACCTGATCAGGGTTGATTTGTGCATTTTTCAAGGCATTCAGGATACCACGACGGGGACCGTCGCTGTCTGGAGCCGTAATGTGGTGTGCATCGGAACTCATGCCATAGCCGGTAAATTCGCCATAGATGCGAGCGCCACGCTTTTTGGCATGCTCATATTCTTCAAGCACCAGTACCCCAGCACCCTCACCCAATACAAAACCGTCACGATCAGCGTCCCAAGGACGTGAAGCAGTTTCAGGATCATCATTGCGGGTCGAAAGCGCACGCATGGCGGCAAAACCACCAATACCCAACGGAGAAACGGTTGCCTCGGCACCACCTGCAATCATGACATCGGCATCACCGTATTCAATCAGGCGAGCTGCATCACCAATGGAGTGCAGGCCGGTTGTACAAGCCGAAACCACTGCATAGCTGGGGCCTTTCAGGCCAAGCATGATAGTAAGATGACCGGAAATAAGGTTAATCAGCGAAGCGGGAACAAAGAAAGGAGAAATACGACGCGGACCTTTGGCCAGATATTCGGTTTGGGTTTCTTCAATACGATGAAGGCCACCAATGCCCGAACTGACAATCACACCGATCCGTTCGGCATTTTCTTCAGTAATTTCAAGACCGGAATCACGCCAGGCGTCAATACTGGCAGCAATGCCATAATGGATGAACGTATCCATTTGCTTGCCTTCTTTGGCGGACATGTATTTGGTCAGGTCAAAATCCCTGACTTCACCGGCAATCTGTGAATTGAACCCTGAGGCGTCAAACCGGGTTATACGACCAATTCCGGAACGTCCGTTGATAATATTATCCCAGGCTGTATCTATTGAATTTCCTACCGGGGAAACAATACCCAAGCCAGTAATTACGACACGTCTTTTCACAGAAGACTCCTACCTTAATTGTATTTAAATGAATGGAATGATTGCCTTGGCATATTGCCATAAACAAAAAAACGCTTGGGAAAAGCAAAATGCAATATAGCCTGAAAATTGACCAGACTACCGACACAACGCTTTCCCAAGCGCTTTTGCATCAACCGGCCATTGACCAGAAAAGGGTCAATGGCTGGAACGGCTACATTAAGCTTTATTCTTGTTGATATAATCAACAGCTTGCTGAACGGTAGTGATTTTTTCTGCTTCTTCGTCAGGAATCTCTGTCTCGAATTCATCTTCCAGAGCCATTACCAGCTCAACCATATCCAGTGAATCGGCACCTAGGTCGTCAAGAAAAGAAGACTCGTTTTTGATTTCAGCTTCATTAACGCCAAGCTGTTCTGCGACAATCTTCTTGACGCGTTGTTCGATGCTATCCATTTAACTCTCCAAAGGGAATGAATCCCGCGAATTATAGCCAACTGCTTATAAAATGCAAAAGGCTGTTGTGACAAAAAAAAATTATTTTAGCAAATAAGCATTAAAAAACTTATAAAACCAAAATACCATCTAAAAAGTTAAAATGCGTGTACTGCTAACTGTGCATTTTATTAAAAATTAATCTTTTTTCTTTAAAAAAAGACAAACGGGGCAAATTAATTCTTTGTATTGCCCCTGAACGTGCCGTAAAAACAGCACTATTGCATATACATTCCGCCATTTACATGCAAGGTTGTACCGGTAATATATGCAGCAGCGGGACTGGCCAGAAACGCAACGGCATTGGCAACATCTTCAGGCTGGCCAAGGCGGCCCAATGGAATTTGTCCGAGCAATGCCGAGGTTTGAGCCTCGCCCAATGCACGGGTCATATCAGTATCGATAAAGCCGGGCGCCACGCAGTTGACGGTAATATTGCGACTGCCAAGCTCACGGGCCAGCGCCCTGCTCATGCCTGCCACGCCAGCTTTGGCAGCGGCATAATTCGCCTGACCGGGATTACCGCTTGAACCAACTACCGAAGTCACGTTAATGATACGGCCGGAACGCGCTTTCATCATGACCTTGAGAACACCCCGTGACATGCGGAAAACCGAACCCAGATTGGTATCCATAACGGCAGACCAGTCATCATCTTTCATGCGCATGGCCAGGCCATCACGCGTAATGCCCGCATTATTCACCAGGATATGGGGAGCACCTTCTTTGGCCAACTCGGCCAGCAAAGCATCACAGGAAGCGGCATCAGTCACATCAAGCACAACGCCCTTGCCGCCAAAAGCGGCTAAATCGGCACTAATGCCTTGCGCACCGGCTTCTGAAGTTGCCGTGCCAATCACAGTGGCACCACGTTTGGCCAGCTCAAGCGCAATGGCCTTGCCCAGTCCACGTGTTGCACCAGTAACAAGGGCAACCTGACCACTCAACTCTTTTACTTCAGACATTTTCTCTTCCTTATCCCTTCAAGGTTTCCAGGGCGGCCTGCATGGACGCAGGATCATAAATGGATATTCCGGTCATTTCAGGCTCGATTCGCTTAACCAGGCCACTTAACACTTTGCCGGGACCACACTCGACAACATGGGTAACACCCTGCTGCTTCATGGCGCGGATGGTTTCAACCCAACGCACCGGATGCCAGGCCTGGCGCACCAGCGCATCACGAATGGCTTCAGGTGTTGTAGCCACAGCCACATCAACGTTATTGATGACATCAACAGAAGGCATCGCAATTGTAATAGCGGAGAGGGCTTTTTCCAAAACATCAGCAGCAGGCTTAAGCAGGCTGGAATGAAAAGGAGCGGAAACCGGCAATGGCAGGGCACGCTTGGCACCGGCCTGCTTGGCCAGGTCACAGGCCCGCTCTACCGCCGCCTTGTGTCCGGCAATCACAACCTGGGCAGGTGCATTGAAATTAACCGCTTCCACCACTTCAGACTGGGCCGCATCAGCACAAACCTTGCGTACGGTATCGTCATCCAGTCCAAGGATGGCAGCCATCCCGCCTGTACCTACCGGCACGGCAGCCTGCATGGCATCGGCCCGCACCCTGACCAGACGCACGGCATCCTCAAGCGAGAAAGAGCCTGCAGCAGCCAGTGCCGAGTACTCACCAAGGCTATGGCCGGCCATTAAAGCCGCCTGTGGACCACCGGCTTGCACGTAAGCCTGGTACATGGAATAACTGGCCGCCAACATGACAGGCTGGGTGTTAGTGGTTAAATTAAGTTGTTCGGCCGGCCCTTCGGCAATCAGCGCAGCCAGGTCCTGGTCTAGCGCGGCACTCGCCCGTTCAATAACTTGCGTTACGACCTGATTGTCGGCCCAGCTATTGAGCATGCCTACGGTTTGCGAACCTTGGCCCGGAAATACAAAAGCAATTTTCATTTAGGTTTGTCTCTTAAGATGTGTTTACAGGCGCACCAAGGCAGAACCCCAGGTGAAGCCCCCACCAACGCCCTGCATCAGCACGCAATCGCCTGCTTTCAGACGACCGTCCTTGCGGGCAGTATCAAAAGCCAAGGGCACACTGGCTGCCGACGTATTAGCGTGTTCGGAAACGGTGACCACGATTTTTTCGGCCGGCAGGCCCAGTTTGCGGCCCAGATAATTAATGATACGGATATTGGCCTGATGAGGCACCATCCAGTCGATGGCATCCAGGCTGACACCCGCTTTTTCACAAACCTGATGAGCGGATTTTTCCAGTACGGTCACCGCCTGCTTGAAAACAGCCTGGCCATCCATGCGCAGGAACGGATCACCGGTTACCACCCCGTTTTCGATTCGTCCGGGTGTATTCAGGATTGTATTCAGTGAACCATCCGCATTCAGCTGTGTCGCCAGAATACCGGGGCCTTCAGAAGCTTGCAGCACCATTGCACCGGCACCATCGCCAAACAGCACACAAGTACCGCGATCATCCCAATCTAAAATACGGGAAAAGGTTTCGGCACCGATCACCAGGGCACATTTCGCATTATTGGCCTTGATGAAGCTGTCTGCCGTTGCCAACGCATAAACAAAACCGCTACATACAGCCTGCACATCGAAAGCGGCCCCACCCTTGATACCCAAACGGGACTGTACGAGACATGCCGTGCTTGGAAAAATGAAATCGGGTGTGGAAGTGGCAACGATAATCAGGTCTATGTCGGCCGCATCAATCCCGGCATCCTCAATGGCACGCTGCGCGGCAATGAGAGCCAGATCACTGGTTTTTTGATTGTCGCTGGCCAGATGACGCTGACGGATACCTGTCCGGGTCATGATCCACTCATCGGAGGTCTCTATGCCCTTTTCCGCCAACTTGGCTGCCAACTGGTCGTTAGTAACACAGTTTTCGGGCAAATAACTGCCCGAACCTATAATTTTTGCAAAACTCATGACCAACTCCTTGGGCCATGCCTGAATTTAAGGAGCAGGCACAGCGTTTTATATTTTTTATTTCTGTCCGATGGTACTTTCAGCATTATCCCGGTCTATTCTTTGCGTCATCTGGGTGACTGCCATGGCGGTTTTTTCAAGCAACCCCCTGACTACCGCACCACGGGCGCGCTCAATAGCCTTTGTATAGGCAAAAACATCAGCAGAACCGTGACTTTTGAAGACAATACCGCGCAAGCCCAACAGGGCTGCACCATTATAATTGCGATTATCCACACGATCACGAAAACTGTTAAGTACCGGCCGGGCAACCAGACCTGCTGCCATTGTAAGATAGTTTCGGGTAAATTCCTGCTTCAACATGGTACCAATCATTTTCGCCAGGCCTTCGAGCGACTTGAGGACCACATTGCCCACAAAGCCGTCACAGACCACGATATTGCTGGTCCCCTTGAAAATATCATCGCCCTCAACGTTGCCATAGAAATTCAGCCCACTGCGTTGCAGCAGTACCGATGCTTCCTTGACAACCTCATTGCCTTTGATAGCTTCTTCACCGATATTAAGCAGGCCAACGGTTGGGTTCTGGATATTATCGATTGCCTCACAGAGTGCCACACCCATAATCGCGAATTCGAGCAAGTGCTTGGCAGTGCAATCAACATTGGCGCCCAAATCCAGCATGGTGGTGGCACCACCTTTCTGGTTGGGGATGGCGGTGGCAATCGCAGGCCGGTCTATGCCTTCCATGGTTTTCAGCACATAACGTGAGATAGCCATTAAAGCACCGGTATTACCTGCAGAAACAAGCGCATCCGCCCTTTTCTCTTTGACCAGGTTGACACCAACCCGCATGGAGGAATCTTTTTTACGACGCAAAGCGACCTCTACCGGATCATCCATTGCCACCACTTCAGAAGCGGGGACAATTTCAAAACGGCTGAGGTCGCCTGGATTTGCTTGCCTGAGAGCCTGTTCTATTTGTTCAGGAACGCCAGTTAACAGAAAATGCGTGTCAGCATACTGCCGTGCAATTTGCACAGCAGCAGGAACAGTCACGGGCAGGCCGACATCACCGCCCATGCAATCTATAGCAATACGTACCACGATAGTAATAAACAGGCCACGCCCAACAAGGGCGCGGCCATATTCTCAACTTAACCGATTATTCGTCGTTTTTTGTTTTCAGAACTTTACGGCCACGATAGATACCGTTAGGACTGATGTGGTGACGCAGGTGCAATTCGCCCGTTGTTGACTCGATTGCTGTAGCAGGTGATGTCAAAGAATCGTGTGAACGGCGCATATTGCGTCGTGAAGGTGACTTTTTGTTTTGTTGAACAGCCATGATGACTCCAAAAAATGTTGTATTAAATAAGGTAATACAAACTAAAAACTATAAACTGTTAAAAATTACCGCTTTTTAAGCTGCTCCAGCACCGCAAATGGCGAAGAAGGCTTTTCGAGCTCATCTTCAGGCAGCGTCGCTTGTACAGGACAGCTCTCGTGCCGTGGCACGTAGGGCAGGCTTAATATTAAATCGTCCTCTACCAAATCAAGCACACTCATGTGCCGGGAAGAAAGGATTTTCTCATCCAGAGATCCCTCTTCTTCATCAGATTCGGACAAATCACTGTGAAGGTCGGCCTCGGAAGTAACCAATTCCAGTACCGATTCATTATTTACGTCAAACTTGAATAAACCAAGGCAACGCTGACAGACAAGCTGCGGACTGGCTTTCACATGCAAACGCAACAAACGCTTGCCACGCGGACCCTGCTCACCTTTCAGTGACCAGACAACCATGCCGCTTTCATCTGTCAATTGCTCAGGCAAATCCTGTGTAAGCCTTAAAAAAACACCCAAGGGTGTCTTGCCGTTTACTTCCCCGGCACGGCGCACAAAATCAAGGGAATCAATAAAAAGACCCTTACCCGAACCCGCCTGGTTTTTTTCCACCTGGCTTTTTTCTGCTAGGCTTTCAACTTGGCTTTTTCCAGCTAGGCTTTTTTCATTACTCATGTCCCTGCCTGTTCCTTATTCCCTGCATTTCTTTACTCAAGGTTTGCACAAACATCGGAAAACATAGGATAATAACCCGTTATTTATCATTTGGTCAAATAAAACAATGACAAACCACGCATCCCGTCTTATTCTTGCGTCATCTTCCCGTTATAGAAAAGAAATGCTGGAAAGATTCCGCCTGCCGTTTACCGCGATTTCTCCGGACATTGACGAAACCCCACAACCAGGCGAAACACCCGCCCAACTGGCCTTGCGACTTTCTATTGAAAAAGCGCAGGCGGTTGCGGCAAACAACCCGGACAGTATCATTATTGGCTCGGACCAGGTGGCTACGCTGGATGGCTCGCCAATTGGCAAACCCGGCAACTTCGACGCCGCAAAAAAACAGCTGCAGCAACTATCTGGCCATTGCGTGGAATTTCATAGCGCACTGGCCGTTACCAACGGCATCAGGACAGAATCGGCTGACATTATAACGCGCTGTTATTTCAGAGAACTGAGTAATGCTGAAATTGTACATTATCTTGAAACCGAAAAACCCTTTGATACCGCCGGCAGCGCAAAAGCAGAGGGCCTGGGCATCACGCTAATGGACAAAATGGAAAGCGACGACCCCACATCCATCATTGGCCTGCCCTTGATTACCCTGGCCAGAATGCTCCGCTCGTTCGGCATCAATCCAACCCTGTCCGCCCAGGAAAACCCGCACCATGCCTAAGACCTTACACCTGATACCCGTAGGCCTTGGAGACGCCCCGACCTCTTCATGGCTACCTGCCGATACCCAGGCCCTGGCTTGCCGCCTGACCTGCTACATAGCCGAAAACGCCAAAACCGCCCGCGCCTTCCTGAAACTGGTTGGCACCCAAACCCCCTTGCAGGAAATTACCATTCACACCCTTGGCGCCAAAACAAAGCCCGAAGAAATCAAGCAATGGCTGAGTGAGGCTGGCCCCGAAGGCGAAATTGGCCTGGTATCCGAGGCTGGTTGCCCGGCAGTTGCCGATCCCGGCGCCAGGGTTGTCATGGCCGCCCACAAAATGGGCATTCGCGTGATCCCGTGGGTAGGCCCTTCCTCTATTTTACTGGGCTTAATGGCCAGCGGCCTTGACGGACAACGCTTTACTTTTCATGGCTATGCCCCAGTCAACCCCGCTGAACGAGGCAAGCAACTGAAAGCCTGGGAAAACGAATCGGCCAAATTAAAACAAACCCAGTTATTTATCGAAACCCCCTATCGCAATGCGGCCATGTTCGAATCTTTGCTGAACGCACTGCGGCCCGACACCCGCCTGTGCATCGCACGCTCTGTTACCACGCAAGAAGAATGGATCAAGACCAAAACCATTGCCCAATGGAAAGCCGGCCAAGCCCCCGATCTGGATAAAAAACCCACGCTTTTCCTGTTCCTGGCCGGTTAATCATCTTCCTGCATAGACAGATCCATCAGGATTGCAGCTGTTTGAATATCGGGCAGGCCATCATAACGTTGCGGGCGGTAATGCATCTGGAACGCCCGCAACACCCGGCCAGTTGACGCTTGTGCATCAGGCCCGAATTCCACCTCATAGCCAATATGCCGCAACTTTTCCTGGAACCACAATAAGTTTGGCAATCCCTCAGCAGCAAAGCGGGCCTCGTATTGCCTGACACGGTTCTCATCATACCAGCGCCCTATACCCTGCTTTGCCAGTGCCTCCCAAGGAAACAGGGGGCCAGGATCAATTTTACGCTGCGGCGCAATGTCGCTATGACCCACGATATGTTTTGCCTTGATGCCATGCCGCCGGGCCAGGTCGCGCAACAATGTAGCCAGCAAACTTATCTGCCCGGGTGAATAAGCATCCCACTGCGTTTGCCGCTCATCCAATGGTCCCAGATTGACCACTTCAATGCCAATAGACATGGCATTGAGGCTCTTATAACCATACCACTGGCTGACGCCGGCATGCCAGGCCCTGCGGTTTTCATCAACCAAGCGGTACAAAACCGGTGTTTTACCAGCTGTTAACAAATAATGGGCACTGACCTTGTCCTGGGTAAGCAGCCGTAATGAATCAGCATTGTTTTCAGAGGTGTAATGCAAAACAATAAACCGTACCCGACTGTCTTGCGCTGCTGAGGCAAATGACTCATCCACCACATATTCAGGCCGGGAACAGGCCAGTAACAGCAGCAGGCCAAACCCACCCGTTAACAGACGCAACAATCTGCCATTAAAACCGGCTAAATCAAGGCTGGGCAAACGGTTTCGCAACATGACAAATCCTTTAGTGCCGGCAACTTTGCTTTAGCTATTATGCCGGCCAGAGCCAGACGCACTGCCAACCGAATCAACAATAGACCGCACCTTGCGACGCACCAAAAGCGCATTCACTACCCGCCACAGCAGCAAAAAAAACATAACCAGCGTAAAAACGATTGGCGGCACCAGGCTTTGCCCTTCTTCAAGCATTTTCCAGAAATGAATAATAACCAATACACCCACCAGATAAACGGCACGGTGCAGCCGTTGCCAGTTACGTCCTAATTTGCGAATGGATGCTTGCCGTGAAGTAGCCGCCAGTACACACATGATGGCAAAAGCCAACATACCTAGCAAAATGTACGGCCGATCGGCCAGATCCTGGAACATGAACGTAAAACTAAGCTTGCGGTCCTGCCAGAGCCAGGTAACCATATGCAAAAAAGCATAAAAGAAAGCATATAGGCCCAGCATTCTGCGCCAGCGCAGCAATGCCGGCTGCCCCAGAATTTGCCGGATGGGCGTAATGGCCAGCGTAAGGCACAGCATGCCCAAGGCCCACTGTCCGCTGGAGCGGGCAAAAAAAACGGCTGGCTCGCCCGTCATGCCACCGATACTATCCAAATAAAACCAGCGAACCACCGGAAACAGGCCCAAAATAAAAACAAAGGGCTGGATTCGGTCCAGGCTTTCGGCTTTCCAGGTTTTCATCTCACTTCCCTCAAGGACTCAGGACAGAACCTGGTTTCGATTGGTTTTGCAATGCATTTGCAACAAGTTTGCAAGGCCGGCAACATCATCAACAATCCGGGTGGGCTTGCTTTCATTAAGCTCACGCAAGCTGTGTGCGCCATAGGTAACCGCAATGCTCTCGACGCCGGCATTATGCGCCATCAGGATATCATGGGAGGTATCACCGATCATGACCGTTTCTTCAGCAGGAACCATGAGGGTTTCCATAAGCTCATTGAGCATTTGGGGATGGGGTTTGCTAAATGTTTCATCAGCCGTGCGGGTAGCGGCAAAATAATGCCCCAGTTTTTTCTGCTCCAGTACCCTGTCAAGCCCCACCCTGCTTTTTCCGGTCGCCACGGCCAACGCAACACCATTATCACGAAGCTCTTCAAACAGGGTCGAAATACCGTCAAAAAGGCACAAATCCGGGTCACGGGTGAAATAATGAAACTTGTAGCGACGGACAAATTCAGGCAAGAGTTCGGCCGTCAGGGTTGGCACTACCTTATACAGGGCGCTTTCAAGCGACAGGCCAATAACCCACCTGGCCTGCGCAGCAGACGGAACCTCAAGCCCCAAGTCCCGGCAAGCCGACTGGATCGCCTGCACAATAGACTGGGTTGAATCAATCACCGTTCCATCCCAATCAAATACCACCAATGAATACCGCATATTATTTACCAACCTATAAAAATTATATCTGCTGTGCTTCAAGCTTTTTCAGGACATGCAGGCAAGCTGCAGGCAACGGCGCCTCAAACTCCATGATTTCACCACTGATGGGATGAGGCACCTGAAGGCGGTGCGCATGCAAAAACATGCGATTGAAACCCTGCCGGGCAAAATACTCGCGAACCTCGTCCTTGCCATATTTTTCATCACCAACAATCGGGAAACCGCTGGATGCAAGATGCACCCTGATCTGGTGAGTACGCCCGGTTCGCAGCTCAGCCCCTACCAAAGTATATTTACCGAACCGTTGCACGCACGTGACAATCGTATGCGCAAAGCGCCCTTCTTTATCCACCCGAACCCGGCGTTCTCCGTCTGGCGTAAGATATTTGGTCAAGGGTAATTTTACATGCTGCCGATCATTGACCCAATCGCCGCACACCAGGGCAAGGTACTGCTTGCGCCCTTTCGACTCTCGCATGATTTCATGCAAGGCAACCAGGGCCGTGCGCTTTTTGGCAATCATCAGCAACCCCGAGGTTTCCTTGTCGAGGCGGTGCGCCAATTCCAGAAAGCGGGCTTCAGGACGGGCTGAACGCAACTGTTCGATCACCCCGAATGATACCCCGCTACCCCCATGCACCGCCACACCAGCAGGCTTGTCAATAACCAGCAAGGCATCATCTTCATAAACCACGGGGAACTCTGCCCCCGGTACTTTACGTGGCGCATCAGGCTCGGCCGTACGCAAGGGCGGGATACGCACCTGGTCACCCACTTGCAAGCGGTACTCGGCCTGGACCCGGCCTTTGTTAACCCTGACCTGTCCACTGCGAATCGCCTTGTAAAGATGGCTTTTGGGCACTCCTTTGCACACCCGGATCAGGAAATTATCGATGCGCTGATCCTCAGAATCGACATCAATCTTGACCACTCTTACAGAAAAAGATGAATTATTATCAGAAGTTTGTTTCCACATACACAAAAGAGCTCTATAATTCCCTCACCATATGAAGAATGGCGTGGGAAGGTTTGGCGTAGAGAAGCAAAAAAAATGCTGTTTCCGCCAAATCGTTAAAATCACATTGTACTGCTACTATCAAACAGCCGTACCTGTATTTCTCACCCGCTTCAGAGTTACTGGTCACCAAACGGGCAACGCTCACTGTTTTGTTGTCAATGCGGCAGGAAAATCATCTGCCCACAAAAAAGCCTCTTGGCCCGTTTGCTGTACGAATGAATGAATAAAAAACGCCTAATTTTTATTCCAGACTGGCATTGTCTAGGCGCCGTCTGGCATATACACAGAAGTTAATAAAAAATTGAATTTATCAATAAATATCAATTATCTGCAGACTGGGTCCTGTCCTGATTCAAACCAAGGAACCGCACCTGTCAAACAAGCGTATACATGCGCGGGTAACCCGCGCGCGTTCATTTTGCCCTTTCATTCGCACCCAAGTAGCTCTGTGGTTAATGCATACGATGTCCGTTGCATTAGTTAAACGGAGAATACCTTAAATGAAACGCATGTTATTTAATGCGACGCACCAAGAAGAACTACGCGTCGCGATTGTAGATGGGCAAAAACTTATCGACATCGACATCGAAACGGCAGGCCGGGAGCAACGCAAAGGCAGCATTTACAAAGCCGTGATCACCCGAATCGAGCCCGGACTTGAGGCCTGCTTTGTCAACTATGGCCATGACCGTCACGGTTTCCTGCCATTCAAGGAAGTAGCCCGCAGCTACTTCAAGGAAGGCGTCGATGTCCGGGGCGCCCGGATTCAAGATGCGCTAAGCGAAGGCCAGGAACTCATCATCCAGGTTGAAAAAGAAGAGCGCGGCAACAAAGGGGCCGCCCTGACCACCTTTATTTCACTGGCTGGCCGTTATCTGGTTTTAATGCCCAACAACCCTCGTGGTGGTGGCGTTTCACGCCGCATTGAAGGTGAAGAGCGCCAGGAACTGCGCGAAGCCATGGACCAGCTTGACCTGCCAGCCGGCATGAGCATGATCGCCCGCACCGCCGGTATTGGCCGCTCCGTTCCTGAATTGGAATGGGACCTGAAATACCTGCTGCAACTGTGGAATGCCATTGATTCAGCCGCCAAAGAATATCCCGCACCCGTCCTGATTTACCAGGAATCCAGCCTGGTCATCCGCGCCATCCGTGACTATTTCTCGCCCGACATCAGCGAAATCCTCATCGACACCGATGCGATTACCGAACAGGCTGTCGCCTTCATGAAAGACGTCATGCCCGATAACGTGAACCGCGTCAAGCGCTACCGTGACGATATCCCCCTGTTCTCCCGCTTCCAGATCGAGCACCAGATCGAAACCGCCTACTCCCGTACGGTTCAGCTGCCATCCGGTGGCGCGATTGTGATCGACCATACCGAAGCCCTGGTGGCCATCGACGTCAACTCAGCACGCTCCACACGCGGCACCGACATCGAGGAAACCGCACTGCGCACCAACCTTGAAGCCGCTGAAGAAGCCGCCCGCCAGCTACGCCTGCGCGACCTGGGTGGCTTGATCGTTATCGATTTCATCGATATGGAAGACAGCAAAAACCAGCGTGCGATTGAACAGAAACTGCGTGACGCCCTGCACTTTGACCGTGCACGTGTCCAAATGGGCAAAATCTCGCGTTTTGGCCTTATGGAACTGTCACGCCAGCGCCTGCGCCCCTCGCTTAACGAAGGCTCACACATTACCTGCCCGCGCTGTAACGGCACGGGCGTTATCCGTGACGTTGAATCCAGTGCCCTGAACATCCTGCGCCTGCTGCAGGAAGAAGCCATGAAAGACAACACGGCGGCCCTGCATGTACAGTTGCCCGTAGAAGTGGCCACTTACCTGATGAATGAAAAGCGGTCCGACATTGTCAAAATGGAATCCCGCCTTAAAATCAACGTGGTACTTATTCCCAACAAGCATCTGGAAACTCCTCATCATCATATCGAACGCATTCGTTATGATGACAATCGCCTTGATGAACCCAAAACCAGCATTGATCTGATTGAACAGCCCAGCACCATCGTGACCTGGGAGTCCAGTACTGAAAAAGCGGTTCAGAACGAACGCCCCGAAGCCCTGGTCAAGAGCATTTCCCGTGACCAGCCCGCCCCCGTCGTTCCTGCCCCCAAAACAGAACCATTGACCACGCCGCAACCCGGCTTGTTCAAGCGCCTGCTCAGCTGGTTTGCCGGAGAAAAAGCCGCTGCCCCTGAAACCGAAGTGCAACAGGAAGAAAAACCACGTCAGGCAAACCGTGCAAAAACCGGCCAGCGTAACGAACGCGGCACCGGCCGCAACCGCCGTGGCACTGAAAAACGACCAGAAACAACGACTGAGACCGACGAGGAAAAACGTCGTAATCCGCGTACAGCCAAACCCCGTGCCCAGGATAATCGCAACAAAGAACGCGAAGCCAAAGCTGCGCCAATAGAGGCCGTTACCGACACCGATGCTACCCAGTCTGCCGAAGATAGCGGTTCACGTTCACGCAGTCGTCGCAGCCGCCCCCGCAACCGCCGGGAAAACACGGCCGATAGCAATGAACAGAACCTGATCCAGGAAAATGGCAATATTGAAAACGCTTCCGCTGAAGCACCGGCCAAACAACGCCCTGCGCGCGTCAAAGCCGAACCGGATACCGCACAGGAAACAGGCGACACAAGTGCCAAAACCGTGACAACTGCAGTGGTAGCCACTATGGCAACCCTGCCCGCTACCGAAGTGGCAGAAGATCTTGCCAATGAAGACCAGGCGGAAGGCACAGTCGCATTCGATGAGGAAACCGGTGAAGCCCTGGATCCGAACAAACGTCGCCGCCCACGCCGCCGCAGCCGTCGCACACGCCGTCCGGCCGATGAACAAGGAACCACAGAAAGCACATCAGGACCCGCTGCCTTTGTGCCCAACGAGGTTCTGCTGGCTGAAGCAAACAACCTGACTCAAGCTGCAGCAGAAGCCGCTACAAGCCCCAAAGCTGAAGAAGCACAGGACAAAACGGTTACAGCAGAAACAGCGACTCAGGTAACCCCTGCCGTTGCCATTGAAGCAGAAGCGCCTGCCCAGCAGGCAGAACCGGTTGCCATCGCACCGGCTATTGAGGCAGAGTCCGCAACATCCACCGCATTGGAACCGGCACCCGCTGTCAAGGCAGAGGTAGTTGAAACTGTTACAGCCGAGCCGGCACCTGTCACGACCGATGTAGCAGCCACAGCCAGTGAGCAGCCTGCCGAATCGGCCGAAAGCAGCCTCTCCAGCACCGTTGCTGCAGTCGCAGAGACCGTAGCAATAAGCGATGCGGTTTCTCAGCCTGCGCCCGCAGAAGTACCCCCTGCCGAAAGCACTGAAAGTGCATCGGTAACCGTCGTGGAAACAAGCACTGAAACTGAAGCAAGCCCTGCAGTTGTTGCTGAAAACGAAACAGTAACCGACACCGCTACGAGCACCGCTATTGAATTCGTGGCGCCGGCAGCTACTGCCAATGCTCCCGCTTCAATCAAGGAAATTGCCTCCAGCACCGGCATGCAGTGGATTGAAACCAAAGCAAGCCTGGTACAGCAAGTGGAACAGCCCCAACCCAAACTGGGACGTACCCGCAAAACTGCACATAAAATAGAAGAAGCACCTTTGGAAATCGTGGAAACCAAAAAATAAGTTTCCCTAGATGTTCAATTGCATGAAAAAGCCCCTGGAATTAAATTTCCAGGGGCTTTTTTCTGTGTGCCTTCAGGCTTTACTGCCCGCTTCATACGGGCAGCACCAGAAACCTATTAATCCAGCGTAATATTACCTGCCTTGATCACTTTGGCCCAATCTTCACGCTCTTTGTCAGAGTAAGCCTTGAACGCCTCTGCCGTCATGGGCATAGCTTCAATACCCATGGCGTTAACCTTCTTGAGTACTTCCGGATCTGCAAGAGTGGCCAACAAATCAGCAGACACCTTATCAACCACTTCCTGCGGCAAACCGGCAGGGCCAACCAGACCTTGCCATGCATAGGCCACAAAATCATTCACACCCGCTTCTTGCATGGTAGGAATATCAGGCAACACATTAGACAAGCGCTCGGGTACCGCCACAGCCAGTACACGCACCTTACCGGCCTGGATATTAGGCAAACCAGAGCCCAGGTCGGCAAACATCAAATCTACCCGCCCACCAATCAAATCTTGTAATGCCGGTGCAGCGCCCCTGTATGGAACATGCAGGATATCCGTATTGGTCAGCTGTTTGAAGCGCTCTAGCGCCAAGTGGTGCGGAGAACCGGCGCCAGCCGAACTGGCCGACATTTTACCGGGTTCCTTGCGGGCCGCCTCGAGCAAGTCTTCCAGTTTCTGGTAAGGGGAATTGGCTGGAACGGCCAATACCAGCGGAAAACGGGCCAGGCCACCCAGATAGGTAAATTTGGCAGGATCGTAAGTTAATTGCTTGTACAGCGATGGGTTGAACGCCAAAGTACCTGAGTCTGCAGTACCCAAAACATAACCGTTAGGATCAGCGTTGGCGACTGCCGTTGCACCAATACTGGTACCGCCACCGGGACGGTTTTCAATCACTAGCGGCTTGCCCAGATGCTTTTCAAGATTCATGGCAACCGTACGGGCAATTACATCGGTACCACCCCCGGCCGGATAGGGTACCACCCAGCGAATGGGCTGTTCAGGCCAGGCCGCCTGAGCGCCCCCTGAAACCCCCAACGCCGCTACCAGCAACAACTTGTTAATTGACTTGATCATGGTTTTATCTCCTTCCAGTTACTATGCTTGCGTTACCTGCCTCAGTATTTCAGGTACGCAATCAGATTAAAATAAATGCTTAAACACTGCAAACACCAAAGGGCAAGGCACTTTCATGCCTTACCCCGGTACAAACCAAAAGCTAAAAACAACTAGTTTTCAAACGTGGCCGCATCATTAACGAGACGACAGATTTTTTCTGCATCTGCAATTTCATTGCTTAACAACAAAACCAGCTTGGTCAGGAACAGGCTGCGTTTTTCCTCGGGCAATTTGTCAATCGCAAATGACAGGCTATCGTAGACCTTCTCAAGGCTCTGGACATCAATACTCATTTTTCATTACTCCTCAGGCAGATTTTTTAATGAATTTCTGGAACGCATTTTCCAGGGTGCCCGGCACATATTGTTTCCAGCGGCCACAAATATGATGATCGGGACGAACCAGATAAACCTGGCCCTGGCTCGCGCCATAACGAGTTTGCAACAACCCGGCATCTACCTTGAAGGTTTTGTCAGCACCGGCAGTTGCCGTATTTTCAGAGGATAAAACAATCAGTTTGACCGGCACACCCTGGCTCTTGAGATCATCGACTTCTTTTTGCAATGACCCGTGCAGGCTTGCCTCGTTGCCAAAACAGACAATATTGAAATCCAGGCCAAACTCGTCATAAAGATACTGCTGGCCAGATAAATGGAGGTTGGGCATCGGTGCGCCATTTTCCAGTTCATGCATCATGTCCTGGTTATCATCACCAATGCTGTTAAGTGGAGAAGAACGGTACACATGGGCACGGGAGGTTCTCCAGTGAAACAGCGGACGGACGAATTCATGCTTCAGGGAAAGGGATAGCGTGGCATCACGCAGCAAGCGGAAGCCATCGGTAGGTGGGGCCATGAAACGGGTGCTTTTGCCTGCCTCATCAATAATTTCCATGGCGGCACCCACACGGTCATTGGTATAGGAATTAAGCAAATACGATGAACCCCAGCCTTTAATCGTAGCGACCAGTTTCCAGCATAAATCCATCACATCCTGGAAACCGGTATTGGCACCACGCACGCCAAAAATCGGCAGCATGTGGGCAGAATCACCAGCGAACAGGATGCGGTTATGCACATACTCGGGCAATGTCAGGGCGCGGGCGGAATACACCGAATACCAGTCAAGCTCCCATTCCTTGCCTTCATAGCCCATCATTTTCAACTGGGCATTGACTGCCTTGGTAATATTTTGCAGGTCCAATGCCTCTTCATTGGAAATATGGGCCGGCAACTGATAGTCAAAACGCCAGATATTATCAGGTTCCTTATGTAGCAAAATAGTATTGCCACGGTTCCAGTCGGGTGAAAAATAGGCCAGGCGCTCGGTCGGCAAAGGCAAGTCGATACGAATGTCCACAATCACGAAACGGCCTTCGTAGCTGTTGCCTTCCATGGTCAGGCCCATGCTTTGGCGCACGCTGGAACGGGCACCGTCAGCCGCAATCAGCCAGGGGGTTTTGTAAGAATACTCACCCTCGGGAGTATCCACCACCAGGGTCACTTCGTGCTCATCTTGCGAGAAAGAAGTTAAATGGTTGCCCCAGCGCAATTCAATCAGGGGTTGCTTGGCCGCCTCTTCAACCAAGTAGGTTTCCAGGTAGTTTTGCTGCAGGTTGTTCAAAGGCGGATAGCTGTCTTGGGGATCAACCGGATTCTCCATGCGGAAAACACGCTCGCCATGATAAAAAGAATTGCCACTGGTCCAGGACAAGGCCTTTTCCATGATACGGTCGGCCACACCGGCAACCTTGAGGATTTCCATTGAACGACGGGTATAAACCAGGCCACGGCTGCCTTCGGATACCTGTTGCTCTGACAGTAGCACGATATTTTTAATGCCATGTTTGGCCAGGATAAGCGAGGCAACCAGGCCGATGGGACCACCACCGACAATGGTCACAACACCATTGGACTGGGCAGGGTCAGCAGGAAAAACAGGCGGGTAAACCGTATACTCGTGATACAGGGACTTACGCGGAACAGTAACTGGCGTATGCATAGTGTCTCCAGGAATGGATATTCTAAAATTTATGTTTGAAAACCATGCAACACGAATTATTGGTTGCATTTGCAATTAATTTTAGTTGCAAACACAACTATTTTCAAGTTTTTTTTGATCTGCGCTAATTATTTTCCAGATTGTGCTGGATTTTATTCATTAAATTAATAAGATTTTGTTGTTCTTCCAATGACAAGGTCTTCATGGCAATCTCGTTTCGATGGGTAATCAGGGCAACAACTTCCTCATAAACCAGCCGGCCTTTTTCAGTCAGGGATAAATCAAATGCCCGGGCATCCTGCTTTTGCTGCCGCTTTTCAATCAGCCCTTTGCTGACCAGGGAAACTACCGCCCTGCTGCCCTGGCTTTTATCAAGGTTGGCTTTTTTGGCTACCTGAACCACCGACAGCATTTTATTAAAACCAATCACGGCAAGTACCCTGCCCTCGGCAAAAGAAATACTGGCATGCTTGATGTCGGCATAGTCTGCATGCTTGTCAATTAACTTTGCCAGAGAGTGCAATTTATAGGTTAGGGAATTTTCAAGATTGAATGAATTGGCTGACATTATATTTTGGACATGATGAATTAAATTGCCATCATTCTATCAGCCATTCTACGATTGTTACCACGCGGGAGCGTGGGAACGAGAAAGCGTAGGAACGAGAGCGGCAGGATCATGCCAGAATGGCACCACCCTGTCGCAGGGGAGTGTTTAGGCGGACAAGGCCTCGTTGGACTGACGGGTCAACAGGGCCACCAGGCGGGCCAGTTCTTCACGCAAGTCCTGGCGCTTGACCACCATATCCACCGCGCCTTTTTCTAGCAGGAATTCGGCACGCTGGAAGCCTTCAGGCAATTGCTCGCGAACGGTTTGTTCAATCACCCGCGGACCGGCAAAACCAATCAGTGCCTTGGGTTCGGCAATTACCACATCACCCATAAAGGCAAAGCTGGCCGATACGCCACCCATGGTCGGGTCTGTCAGCACACTGATAAAAGGCAGGCCTTCGGCGGAAAGCCGAGTGAGCATGGCATTGGTTTTGGCCATTTGCATCAGTGAAAACAGGCTTTCCTGCATACGGGCACCACCTGAAGCCGATACGCAAATGAATGGGGTACGGTTTTCGATAGCGGCCTGAACACCACGCACAAAACGCTCACCCACCACCGAACCCATTGAACCACCCATGAAGTTGAATTCAAAACAGGCAAGCGTAACCGGCAAGGACATGATAGCGCCACGAACCACGACCAAGGCATCACTTTCGCCGGTTTGCTTCACGGCTTCAGCCAGGCGCTCGGGGTATTTGCGACTATCCTTGAACTTCAAGGGGTCGGTTGAGCGAATGTTATCGCCAATTTCAACCCGCCCTTCTGCATCAAGCAAGGAGTCTATGCGTGCACGCGAATCCAGTCGCATATGATGTTCGCATTTGGGGCAAACATTCAGGGCCCGTACCAGATCTTCCTTATACAGGGCGGTTTCACAAGAGGGGCATTTGACCCATACACCCTCGGGAACACGCCGTGAACCCGAATCGGCCTTCTTGTTGATACGGGGGGGGAGAATTTTATCGAGCCAACTCATTATTTATCCTTGTTTTGAACCTTGTCCAGCGCTTCGCGTATGCCCTTAAGCCATGTGCTGGCTGAAGCAACGGCCACATCGGTTACCTGGTCTTCAGGTTTGCCGACAATAGCCTGTTCCATTGTTTCGATGATTTTACTGCCAATGACAACCGCATCAGCCACTTGGGCAATTTTGGCGGCACTTTCGGCATCACGGATACCAAAACCGACACCCACCGGAATTTTCACGTGTTTCTTGATATCCAGCACGCGTTGCTGCACATCTTTAACATCAAGCGCCCCCGAACCGGTCACGCCTCGCAGCGACACGTAATACACATAACCTTCAGCCACGTTAGCCACAGACTGGATACGGGCTTCGGTAGAAGTGGGTGCCAATAAAAAGATGGGAGAAATTCCCTTTTCTTTCAAAAGCACGGTAAATTCATCAAATTCCTCGGGCGGATAGTCTACCACCAATACGCCATCCACGCCCGCCGCACCTGCTTTTTCTGCAAAAACGCGGCGACCCATTGCTTCGATGGGGTTGGCATAACCCATTAATACCACAGGCGTTTCGTTATTGAGCTTACGAAACTCACTGACAATTTCCAGCACACTTGACAGGCCTACGCCCTTGGCAATCGCCCGCTCGGCAGCACGCTGGATGACCGGACCATCAGCCATGGGGTCGGAAAAAGGCACGCCCAGCTCGATCACATCAGCACCGGCTTTTACCAGGCTGTGCATTAATGCCAGCGTAGCTTCCGGACTAGGATCACCAGTGGTGATGTAGGGAATCAAGGCTGCGCGTTGCCCTGCCTTTGCAAATGCATTGTCTATTCTTTTCAAAGCCATTATTGTTTTCCTTTACAGCTCGATTCCGCTAAATTCAGCCACAGTATGCATATCCTTGTCACCACGGCCTGACAGGTTAACCAGAATAATCTTGTCAGCAGGCAGGGTTGGCGCAAGTCTGGCCGCATACGCCAGGGCATGGGATGACTCAAGTGCGGGAATAATACCTTCCAGGCGGCAACAGTCATGAAATGCCTGCAGTGCCTCGGCATCATCTGCGCTTTCATAGGAAACACGGCCAATCTCACTTAACCAGGCATGCTCGGGCCCTACGCCAGGGTAATCAAGACCTGCGGAAATAGAGTGGGTTTCCTGTACCTGGCCATCTGCATTTTGCATCACGAAAGTACGGTTTCCATGCAACACGCCTATCTGGCCAGAATTGATGGAAGCCGCATTACGTGGTGTATCCAGGCCCTCGCCGGCAGCCTCAACACCAACCAGCTTGACCTCTTCGTAGGGAATATAGGGATAGAAAATACCCATTGCATTAGAGCCACCACCCACGCATGCAACCACGTAATCAGGCTGGCGGCCTGCATCGGCAGGCATTTGCACCAGACATTCTTCACCAATGATTTTCTGAAAATCACGTACCATGGCCGGATAAGGATGAGGACCGGCTACCGTACCAATAATGTAAAAAGTGTTATCAATATTGGTAACCCAGTCGCGCATGGCTTCATTCAAGGCATCTTTAAGTGTTTTGGAGCCAGATTCTACCGGCACCACAGTAGCGCCCAGCAATTTCATACGATAAACATTCAGCGCCTGGCGACGAACGTCTTCAGCACCCATGTAAACCACGCACTCCAAGCCGTAACGGGCTGCCACGGTAGCCGTAGCCACACCGTGCTGGCCGGCGCCGGTTTCAGCAATAATACGGGTTTTGCCCATTTTACGGGCCAGAAGAATTTGGCCAATACAATTATTAATTTTATGTGCACCAGTATGGTTCAGGTCTTCACGCTTGAACCAGATCTGCGCACCACCAAGCTTGTCAGACCAACGCTTGGCATGATAAACGGGACTGGGACGACCCACAAAGTGGTCCAGCTCATAGTTATATTCAGCAACGAAGTCGGGGTCATTCTTGTATTTTTCGTAGGCTTCGTTCAGTTCCTTGATGGCATGCATTAATGTTTCGGCAACAAAAATACCACCAAACTGGCCAAAATGACCTTTTTCATCTGGGTAATTATAAGGTTTCAAAACGCCTCCTGCAGCGCATTCAATTATTTTATTTAACAGCCATTTTACTGGATTTAGCAGCGGGACGCAGACATTACCCCCGGGATTTCCAATAAGGCCTGTAAAGCCCGGGACAATTGGTCACCATTCTGGATCTCGATGGTAAAGTGCATGTGCGCCAAAGAACGCTTACTTTGCGTGTTGACGCCCACCACCTTGAGCTTGAGTTTGGAAAAAGCCTCCGAGACATCCCGCAGCAATCCATTGCGATCCTGGGCATGCACGGCAATATTTACCGGATATACCGCATCCTCGGTATTTCCCCAGGTAACGTCAATCACCCGCTCGGGATTTTTATGCTTCAAGACGGCAAATGCAGCGCAATCCTGTCGATGGATGGATACCCCCCGGCCACGGGTTACAAAGCCCTCGATGGCGTCAGGTGGTGCCGGATGGCAACAACGGGCCAACTGGGTCATAAGGGAATCAACCCCCACCACCAGCACACCGCTTTTGCCGGAATGACGGGAGTCGGTCTGGCGCGCCACCAGGATTTTGTCCTCGGTGCCAGCTTCAGATGACGGCTCGGCAAAAGCCGAGGCGATGGATCGCAAGCTGAACTCATCCTTGGACACCGCTACATAAAGGTCATCGGCGCGGGCAAAACCCAGTTTTTCGGCCAACTGTTCCTGATTGACCGCCGTCTTGCCCAGACGCTGCAATTCTTTCTCAACCTGCTCTTGTCCGCTGGTAATGCGTTTTTGCAATTCAATCGCATTAAACCACAGACGTACCTTGGCCCGGGCCCGTGGGCTGGCCAGATAGCCCAATTGCGGATTAAGCCAGTCACGGGAAGGGCCTCCCGATTTGGCTGCAATAATTTCTACCGTCTGGCCGGTTTTCAGCTTGGTGTTGAGCGCCACCATCTGTCCGTCAACTTTGGCACCCCGGCAGCGGTGCCCCAAGTCTGTATGCAGATGATAGGCAAAATCAACGGGCGTGCTATCTTCGGCCAGCTCTATCACCCTTGCCTGGGGTGTTAGTACGTAAATACGCTCATGCCTTTGATCTTTCATCTGCTGCAGCTGTTCGCCGGTTTTCTGCAATTCGGCTTTTTTAAGGGCCAGCTCTGGCTGATTTGCACTATTTTCTTCGGTGGCTTTCTTTTCTTCTTTTTCGGTAAGGCCCACCTCTTTGCGCCATGAGAGCAACTGGCGCATCCAGGAAACCTGGCGGTCATACAGGCTGGAAGCGGCCACCTGACCGCCTTTTACTCCGGCCTCTTTGTAGCGCCAATGCGCCGCCATGCCATACTCGGCAAACTGGTGCATTTGCATGGTACGAATCTGGACTTCAAAAGCGCGGCCGTCATCACCCATGACCACCGTGTGAAGCGAACGGTAACCGTTGGGTTTGGGATTGGCAATGTAATCATCGTATTCATCCATGACCGGTGTCCACTTGGCATGCACCAATGACAGGGCGGTATAACAATCCCGTTCTGTATCCACAATAATGCGCAAAGCCTGCAAATCGTACAACTGGTCGAAATCAAGTTTTTTATTGCGCATTTTGTTATAAATGCTGTAAATGTGCTTGGCACGCCCGGCAACATCCGCCTTGATGCCCATTTCCTGCAACGAATCGCGAATGTCATTGACAGTGGCCGCCACAAGGCTCTCACGCTCTACCCGGCGGCTTTCCAGTTTTTTGGCAATATCCTTGTACACCTCGGGCTCGAGAAACCGGAATGAAAGGTCTTCCATTTCCCATTTTATCTGCCAGATCCCCAGGCGATTAGCCAACGGCGCATACACATCGCGGGTTTCAATGGAAATATCTTCCGGACAAGGTTTTTTGGTTTCGGCAAACCAGCGCAAGGTTTGCAAACGCGAAGCCAAGCGCACCAATACAATCCGCAAGTCTGTCGCCATGGCCAGCAGCATTTTCCGCAACATTTCCTGCTGGTTGCCACTATTGCCGCCCTCTTGGCTGGCAGCACCTGCATTGCGTGCCACCGCGCCTATTTTAACCAGCTCCCGCGAACCCTGTACCAAGTTAAATACTTCAAGCCCAAAATAACTAATGATTTCATTTTTATAGTTTTTTTCCGACTCGTTTTCCTGTTTTGCTGGCATGGCGGCAATCAGGCCAGACACCATGGTAGTGGCATCCACCTGCAACAAGGATAAAATCCTGACCACCCCGGCGGCATGCTTAAGGGCCGGTTCCCCGGTTTCCAGAACCTTTCCCTCCATGGCGTGCAAAGCCCAATCCACCGCTTTTTCAAGCATTTTCCTGTCATCGGGCCCAAGGTCTTCAGACACCGACTCAAGCCACACTTCATCAAGGGCGTTTTTATTTTCGCTATCGGGTATCATGTGAATCATGGTTAAAAATAAAATAAGAAATCAAACGGGACATACCGTATTGTACAGGCCGAAACTATGGACGCAAATACAAAAACGTTGTTAATCATCTGGCACTCACGCACCCATGCCGCCAGACAGGCGGCACAGGCTGCCTACGAGAGTGCCTGTAAAATTCGCCAGGAACTGGGGCAATCCGATGAAATCATCATGTTACACGCCAATGAAACAACTCTGGATGTGCTTTTACAGGCAGATGCCTACCTGTTCTGCGCCCCCGAAAACCTGGCCAGCTTAAGTGGCGCCATGAAAGAATTTTTTGACCGTTTTTATTATGATTTACTGGGTAACATTGAAGGCAGACCCTACAGTGCCATTATTACCGCTGGCTCTGACGGGCAAGGCGCCTTGCGCCAACTGCAACGCATTTGCACGGGCTGGCGCCTTAACGAAAAAGTGAAACCCATTATATTGAACACTGCCAGCCAGACCAAAGAAGAAATCCTGGCACCCAAGACCTTGACTGCCGAACAGCTGGCCAAGGCAGCGGAAGTGGGAAGCACGCTTTATGCATGGCTTTGAAATACGCAGCCTACACAGGAGTAAAGTGCCCCCTCTCAGTATGCATTACCACGCGAAACATGGGAACGAGTCAAAAAGCGGAATTATCGTTCAGGTGCAGCGACTTCGGCGCGAAGCGGCGTCGGAGCAAAGCTGAATGATAATTCCGCTGTCATGCAGGAAGGCTTATACTGCCGCCGTCACAACAATTTCAACCTTGAAATCGGGATTGGCCAAGCGGGCTTCCACTGTTGCACGGGGTGGTGCATTTTCTTTGGAAACCCATTGATCCCATGCTTTATTCATGGCAGGGAATTCAGCCATGTTGGTCACATAAATTTGTGCCATTAAAATTCTTTCTTTACTGGTACCGGCCTGCGCAAGCAAGTCGTCGATGGTGGCCAGCACCTGGGCGGTTTGGCCTTCCATATCCAGTGAAGCATCGGTGGGAACCTGCCCTGCCAGGTAGGCAACGCCATTATAAACAGCCATATCCGACAAGCGTGGACCGACGTTGGTACGTTTGATATCACTCATATTATTTCCAGTTGTTTGTGGTTAATACCGATTTCAAAAATCATGCCTTGGGCAAATCAAAAACATGACGCAAATAAGAAAGATAGGCCGGGTCATCGCACATGGTTTTTTCGGGTTCATCAGAAACCTTGGCGACCGGCTGACCATTGCAGCGGACCATTTTCATGACGACCTGCAAGGCTGGCACACCCATATCGTTAGTTAAATTGGTGCCAATGCCGAAAGATACCTTGCAACGCCCCTGGAACCGCCGCGCGATTTCCATGGCAGTGGGAAAATTAAGGTTATTGGAAAAAACCAGGGTCTTGCTGATCGGGTCCACCCGGTTAGCCCGGTAATGGGCCAGCACGCGTTCACCCCATTCAAGCGGGTCGCCAGAGTCATGGCGGGCTCCATCAAAGAGCTTGCAAAAATACATATCAAAATCGCGCAGGAACGCATTCAAGCCGTAGACATCGGACAAAGCAATGCCCAGGTCGCCACGATATTCCTTGGCCCACATTTCAAGGGCAAATACTTGGGAGTCACGCAGGCGCGGCCCCAATGCCTGGCAAGCCTGCAGGTATTCATGGCCCATGGTACCCAAGGGAGTGGTGTTGTACTCTTTGGCCATGAAAACGTTACTGGTACCCACAAAATGATTCCCCATTTTTTCTTTCAGGGTCTTGACCACTTCGTGATGCCAGGCTTTGGAAAAGCGCCGGCGCGTACCGTACTCGGATATCTTGAAACTTTTCAGGTCTGTCGCCGCATTGACCAGTTCGATTTTTTCGCTCAGGCGGCGCCTGCCTTCATTCCAGTCAAGGTTTTTATGCTCATTGCGAAAATACACCTCATTCACAATAGCCAGCACCGGGATTTCAAATAAAATCGTATGCAGCCAGGGACCTTTTGCCTCGATGGTGATTTCCCCTTCTTCGGGGCCCTCGCCCACTTCAATGCATTTTTCAGGCAAGTGGAACAGGCCCAGGAAATCGACAAAATCGCTTTTGATGAACCGCATGTTACGCAAATAACCCAATTCATCCTCGGTAAAGCGCAATTGGCACAGGTGATGAATTTCCTCGCGTATTTCATTAATGTAAGGACGCAGGTTCACGCCCTTTGAGCGACACTTGAAACGGTACTCTACCTGGGCGCCCGGAAATTGATGCAACACGACCTGCATCATGGTGAATTTATATAAATCAGTATCTAATAGCGAGGTGATAATCATGTCGGTCACAGTAAATTTTTTCATAACCTTATCACAGCTATTAGGGTTTTGAACGCCAAGTATTTCAAGATTAGGTAAAATCACCCTTTTAATGTCGTTTATTGGAGTTTTAAATGACTCACGTTGTTACCGAAAACTGTATTAAATGCAAATATACAGATTGTGTCGATGTATGTCCTGTTGACTGCTTCAAGGAAGGTCCCAACTTCCTGGTGATTGATCCCGACGAGTGTATTGACTGTGCCGTCTGTATTCCGGAATGTCCTGCCAATGCAATTTTTGCCGAAGAGGATGTACCACAGGACCAGATCCATTTTATCAAGATCAACGCTGACCTGAGTCCCGAATTCCCAACCATCAGCCGCTCCAAAAAACCGCTGGACGATGCCGATGAATGGAATAACGTACCCGACAAGCTCCAGTATCTGGAAAAATAGCTGACTGAACAAAACAGGAAAATATGACTGACCAGAAATATACCCGTGAAACAGTAACCGGCATCACTGAATGGGTTCCCGGCAAACTGTTTTCGATTACCACCACCCGTGATAGTGCCTTCCAGTTTGAACCGGGACAGTTTGCCCGACTTGGACTGCCCGCCAGCGATGATCCCGCTGCAGAGCCCTCTATCTGGCGTGCCTATTCCATGGTCAGCACCCCGGAGGATGATTTTCTGTCTTTTTATTCCATTGTGGTTCCTGAAGGAGAGTTCAGCCCACGACTGGCCGGCCTTAAAACCGGTGATCCGGTTTATATCGACAAGACCGCCTTCGGTTTCCTGACCATAGACCGTTTCCCGCAAGGTGGCGACTTGTGGCTGCTCGCTACAGGCACTGGCCTCTCGGCTTATATCTCCATACTCAACACCCCGGCCACCTGGGCCCGTTTTGACAAAATCATCCTGGCCCATGGCGTTCGTACCTGCGAAGAGCTGACTTACCAGAAAGAAATTCTCAAATGGCAACAACAGTTTGGCGAGCGTTTTGTTTACCTGCCACTGCCTACGCGGGAAGCATATAAAAACCACCCGCAGGAACGCCTGACCAACCTTATCAGCAATGGAAAACTTGAACAGTTAAGTGGTCTGAAACTGGATCCGGAAACATCAAGAATCATGCTGTGCGGCAATCCCGACATGCTGTCCGAAGCCAGAAAAATACTGGCCGAAAAAGGTTTTGCAGCGGGAAGACGTGGCATTCCGGGCAATCTTGCCGTTGAAAATTACTGGTAATAATTCATTTTTTGTTGCTATCAACCCATTTATGAATAGTAACAAAATAGTAATTTCCCTAACTTTTGTCTGTTTTAAGAGAAAATTCACATTACCTGATGTTATATCCAAATTACTGGTGCTAGACTTTAAGCGTGCACCAGTAATTTTTGTGCAAAACAACAACAAGGAAGTGAGATTATGCTGTACCAATTTCATGAATTGACCCGCTCCATACTGGCGCCTATTTCGGCTTTCACGAACATAGGTTCTCAACTGTTTTCCAATCCTTACAGCCCTTACTCTTATATTCCCAATTCAAAGCAGATATCGGCCGGCCTTGAACTGATACACCGCTTGGGCAAGGATTATGAAAAACCCGGATGGGACATCAATTCTGTCATTATCGAAGACCGTGAAGTAGCGGTTCATACTGAAATTGCACAAAGCAAGCCTTTTTGCAATCTGGTTCACTTTGTCCGTGAGCTTGAACCGAATACGGAACCCTGTCCGAAGGTATTGATTGTCGCTCCGCTGTCAGGGCACCATGCCACCTTGTTGCGCGATACGGTACGCACCATGCTAAGCGCGTTCGATGTCTATGTGACCGACTGGATTGATGCCCGCATGATTTCCATGGCTGAAGGCCCCTTCCATCTTGATGATTATGTGGAGTATGTCCAGGCATTCATCCGCAGTCTCGGACCAGACGTGCACGTCATGTCAGTCTGCCAGCCCACAGTGCCGGTACTTGCCGCCATTTCCTTAATGGCTGGCAACAATGAAGCCGTTATGCCCAAAAGTATGATCATGATGGGCGGACCACTGGATACGCGCTACTCACCCACGGAAGTTAACGGCCTGGCCAGCACCAAGCCCTACTCATGGTTTGAAAACCAATTGATTCATATTGTGCCTTCCCGTTATCCGGGCGTAGGTCGCAAGGTGTATCCGGGCTTTTTACAGCACGCCGGTTTTGTTTCCATGAACCCCGACAAGCACATGCAATCCCACTACGACTACTATCTTAACCTCATGAAAGGCAACGAGATGGAAGCCAATAGCCACCGCAAATTCTACGACGAATACAATGCGGTGCTGGATATGCCGGCTGAATACTATCTGGATACCATTCGGGTCGTTTTCCAGGAGCACTTGCTACCGCGTGGTCTTTGGGATGTTCGTGGCGTAAGGGTAGATCCCGACCACATCCGCAATGTCAGGCTCATGACCGTTGAGGGTGAACTGGACGACATTACCGGCCATGGGCAAACCCGCGTGGCTCATGAACTGTGCGGCAATATACCCAAAGCCGACAAATACCACCTGCAGGCACCTGGCTGTGGGCACTACGGTATTTTTTCAGGCACCAAATGGCGTACCAGAATTTTTCCTGAAGTGAAAGAATTCATCAATAACGTCGACCGGGACTGAATTCCGGTTAAAATGAAGAGGCCTGTTCAAGCAACAGGCCTTTTTTATTTTTACCTATGACAAGCAAATCCCTACTTCAAAAAATTGATGCCATCCTGCCGCAAACCCAGTGCACCAAATGCGGCTACGATGGCTGCAAACCTTATGCACAGGCACTGGTTCAACAAGAGGCCAATATCAACCGCTGCCCGCCTGGTGGCACCCAGGGCATTCAGCAACTGGCCGATCTGTTACAGGTACCCGTATTGCCGCTAGACCCCGAATGTGGCACTGAAACCCCCTTGCAAGTGGCGGTGATAGATGAAGCCCACTGTATTGGCTGTACGCTGTGTATTCGGGCCTGTCCGGTTGATGCCATTATTGGCGCCAACAAATTCATGCATACGGTAGACCCGCAATTATGCACGGGTTGCGATTTATGCGTTGCCCCCTGTCCGGTTGATTGCATCAGCATGGTTAATGCCAACCGCTCCTGGACAATTGAAGATGCCAATGCCGCCCGCGATCGCCATGAGCGACGTGCCGAACGCCTGCACAGGCAAAGCCTGCAGGAAGAGGCCCGCCTTAACCAGCACTCGATTCAAACCGCCACCCACTCAGAAGCGTTGGCCAGCCTGCCTGAACCTGTCCAGGCACCGACCAATGAAAAAACCGCTGAACAACTCAAGAAAGAAGCCATTGCCCTGGCGTTGCAGCGGGCCCGCGAACGACGCCTGCAAAGCGTGAAAAAAGCCTAGCCTTTGAAAACCATGAACGCCGAAAAAAGAAAAGAGATTTTTGCCCGTTTCAAGGCAGCCAATCCCAAGCCCACCACCGAACTGGAATACGAAAACAATTTTCAATTGCTGATTGCGGTGCTATTGTCGGCACAAGCCACCGATAAAGCGGTAAACATTGCCACCCGCAAGTTTTTTGACACTTGCAAAACCCCTCAGGACATCCTGGATATGGGACTGGAAAAATTTACCGAAGCCATCCGCACCATTGGCCTGTACAAAACCAAGGCTAAAAACGCCCTCGCAACCTGCGAAATCCTGCAGACCCAATATAAGGGCCAGGTACCCGACAACCGTGAGGCGCTCGAAGCCCTGCCCGGCGTCGGCCGAAAAACCGCAAACGTGGTGCTTAACACCGCTTTCGGCCAGCCTGCCATGGCGGTTGATACCCATATATTCCGGGTATCAAACCGCACCGGCATTGCACCGGGCAAGAATGTGCTGGAAGTGGAAAAAAAACTGCTACGGCTGGTACCCAAGGAATATTTGCTTGATGCACATCACTGGCTGATATTGCATGGCCGCTATGTATGCCTGGCCCGAAAACCAAAATGTCCGCAATGTGACATTGCGGACATTTGCGATTACAAGGATAAAACCAAGGCGTCCTGAAACGCCCTGAACAATTATTCCTTGTCCTGCTTGCCAAAACCCAGGTAACTTTCAATAACCCGGGGGTTATGGGCCAGCTCTGAAGCCTTGCCTTCCAGACGGACTTCACCCATTTCAAGCACATAACCGTAATCGGCTACCTGCAAAGCGGCACGGGCATTTTGCTCTACCAGCAAAATAGATACACCGCTTTCACGAAGGCGCAGGATAATATGAAAAACCTCACGCACCACCAAGGGAGCAAGACCCAGGCTGGGCTCATCCAGCATTAGCACCTTAGGTTTGCCCATCAAGGCACGGCCTACCGCCAGCATCTGCCGCTCTCCGCCCGACAAGGTCCCGGCATTTTGCATGCGTCGCTCTTTCAGGCGTGGAAACAGCTCGTAGACTTCATCCAGCGTGTTTTTCCAGTTTTTCTCACGGGCACGATAACGGCGAAAACCACCCAACAACAGATTATCCTCTACCGGCATGCTGGAAAACAGCTCGCGTTTTTCAGGGACCAGGCACAGGCCATTGGCCACCCGGTCTTCAACAATCAGGCGACTGACATCCTGCCCCTGGTAAACAACTTCACCATGGGCCGAACCCGGAACCGGCAAAGCGCCCATGATGGAATTGAGCAAGGTTGATTTACCCGCCCCATTGGCACCAATAACCGTGACCACCTGGCCACTCTTAACAGTAAGGTTGATATTTTGCACAGCCAGCACCTTGCCATACTGTGCACACAGGTTTTTTGTTTCCAGTAAGATACTCATGCCTTTGCACCCTTTGCGTCAATGGAAATACCCAGATCGTCATCTACACCGCCCAAATAGGCTTCCAGCACAACCGGATTAACCTGAATCTGCTCAGGGGTGCCCTCCGCAATTCGGGTCCCAAAGTCCATGACCACCAAATGATTGGTAAGGCGCATCACAAAATCCATATCGTGTTCCACCAGCAAAATGCTCATGCCTTCATCACGCAAGCCGGACAACACACTGGCCAGCTCCTGCTTTTCCTTGTAGCGCAAACCGGCCGCAGGCTCATCAAGCAGCAACAGGGTTGGATCAAGCGCAAGCGCACGGGCAATTTCCACAATCCGTTGCTGGCCCAAAGACAGGTTGCCTGCCTGCTCGTGCAGGTAATCACCCAGTCCGACCCGCTCGAGCTGTTTCTTGGCTTCTTGCAGCATTTGCGCTTCGCTATCACGCTCAAGGTGCAACAGGCTTTGCACAATACCGGTCTTGGCCCGCAGATGCGCACCCAGGGCAACGTTTTCAAGAACGCTCATGGTAGGCAGCAACTGCACATGCTGAAAAGTACGGCCCACACCCAGTGCGGCAATTTTGCGTGATGACAGAGAACCGATTTCCTGCCCCATAAAGCGCACCGAACCACTGGTTAGCGAATGCACTCCGGTAATCAGGTTGAAGGTTGTGCTTTTGCCGGCACCATTGGGGCCGATAAGGCCCATGATTTGCCCTGCCTGGATCTTGAAGCTGATATCGTTGACAGCCACCAGTCCGCCAAACTCTTTGCGGATACGGTCAACTTCCAGAATGATTTCACCATGTTCCGGCCTGCTGCGCCGGGGCAAGGATGAAGAAGCCTCGGGTACCGGTTTGGGCTTAACCAGCTGCTTTCCGGTAAGTTTGCCAACAAAATTAACCAATATGGGCCAGAGGCCTTCACGGGCATGGTGCAAGATCAACACCATCAAGATACCAAACACCACCATTTCAAAGTTGGCCGAGGTATTTAACAGCAGCGGAACGATATCCTGGATTTGGTCTTTCATGGTCAGGATAAGCGTGGAACCAAAAACCGCCCCCCAGATACTGGCTGAACCGCCAATAACCGCCATGAACAAATATTCAATGCCGTAATTGATACCAAACGTGCTGGGGCTTACCGCACGCTGCTCGTGGGCGTAAAGCCAGCCAGCCAGCCCGGCCAGCACCCCTGCGTACACAAAAGCCACGACTTTATAGTATTTGGTATGCACGCCAAATGATTCGGCCATGCCCGCCCCGCTTTTTAACGAACGGATGGCCCGTCCAGGACGGGAATCGAGCAGGTTTATGCTGAACCAGACAGCCAACAGCACACACGCCCAGATCAGGAAATAAATATGTTTGGCCTTGAGCAGGGAAAAACCGAAGATTTCAATAGGCGGAATACCGGGAATACCATCGTGACGCCCCAGAAAACCCAGGTTGCCATACAGATAATAAAAAACCAGGCAAACCGCAATCGTGCTAAGCGGTAAGTAATGCCCTGACAGGCTTAAGGTGATTTGGCCCAGGATATATGACACGATGAACGTTAAGACCAGGGCCGCCAACAAACCCACCCACGGAGAATACCCCGCCGTGGTTGACAGATAGGCAGTTGCGTAAGCGCCAATCCCGACAAACGCAGCCTGACCAAAGGAAGTCAGCCCACCCACGCCGGTAAGTACCACCAGTCCCAATACAACCAGGCTGGCAATACCAATAGAGTTCATCTGGTTAATCCAGAACTCGGGCGTACCCGGGAAAACCGGCAAGACCACCAGAAAAATGACAAAAAGTGCTAGAAATAAACGTTTCATTTTATTATTCTTCATCCTCTTCGTGCTTGACTAAAAGGGCGCGTAACAGCAGAACAGGAATAACAATACCAAAGACAATAACCTCTTTGTAATCACTTGCCCAGAATGTAGTGAATGCCTCGATGAGACCAATACCGATGGCACCAAAAGCCGCCAACGGATAACTGACCAGGCCACCAATAATGGCCCCCACAAAACCTTTAAGGCCAATCATGAAACCAGTTTCGTAGGTAATGGTAATGAATGACACAATCATGATGCCAGACAACACCCCGACCAGCGCGGTTAGAAAGAAAGTAAGGTGACCCGACATTGAAGTGCCGATGCCGACCAGACGGGCACCCCGGCGGTTAACAGCGGTTGCACGCAAGGCCCGGCCATACAGGGTTTTGCCAAAAAACAACCACAGGGCGGCAATAATAGCCACCGTCATGCCAATAACAAACAGGCTTTGGTATGACCAGGTCAAAGAGGCGATGTCAACCGAACCGTCAAAGAAAGGCTCGGAAACCAGCCAACCTTCGGCGCCAAAAAACACCAGCCCCAGGCCTACCAGCGCATAATGCACGGCAATCGATACAATCAACAGGGTAAGTACCGAATGCTCGGCAACCGGCTCATAGGCAATGCGATAAAGCATGGGGCCCAATGGCACCACCAAAAGCAGAGTGAGAAAAGCCTTGACCCATAACGAGGGATCGGTTGCCAGAACAACCGGCACCGCCCACAGTAAAAACAGCGGGTAGATGATAAAAACCCCCAAGGATTTCAGCAGGGTTTTCCTGTCTTTGCCTTTGTAGACAAAATACAGTTCTTTCAGGAACAAAACCGCGCCAAACATGGGCAACAGCCAAATAGTTCCGGGCTTGCCGCCATCAGCCATAATCGCAAAAGTCAGCGCACCAAACGTAACGAACTCACCTTGCGCAATAAAAATAATGCGGGTAACAACAAATACAAGCACCAACGAAACGGCCATCAGGGCGTAAATCACCCCGGTAACCAAACCGTCCTGCATGAGTATTTTGGCAATAGACCAATCCATCTTCTGCTTTTTCTCTTTTTGATATTTTGAACAATAATCATGCCAGCGCATTTGCCACAATGGCCCGCCTGTTTGTCAGGACGGGCCACCGGGTTGTTTAGGGCACTGGCCGGGCTGGCTTATTCAGAACCCAGCTCGGGGGCATAAACCCACTTGCCATCAACAACCTTGACCAGCACGCGAGAGCGTTCATCAAGACCGGTGTGGTTGTCGGGCGTCATGTTGAAAATACCATGCACGCCTTTAACGTTGGTGGTGTTTTCAAGGGCATCACGCATGGCAACACGAAAAGCTTCCGTACCAGGCTTGGCTCCACTGGCAAGCGCCTTGGGAATAGCCGCATTAATCAGGGCACCGGCATCCCACATATGGCCGCCGAACACGCTGACGGAATCCTTGCCGAATTTATTTTCATAGCTTTCGATATACGACAGGCCTTCTGTCTTGAGTGGATTGCTATCGCTTAACTGTTCGGCCACCAGCAATGGACCAACCGGCAATACCAGTCCCTCACATGCCTTGGCGCATACGCGCAGGAAATCGCTATTGGCAGAACCGTGAGTATGATAGATTTGGCCTTTATAGCCACGTTGCTTGAGTTCGCGTTGTGGCAATGCCCCCGGTGTGCCAGCAGTCGCTACCAGCACAGCATCAGGCTTGGTGGCAAGCAACTTAAGCACCTGGCCGGTCACGCTGGTATCAGGACGATTATAGCTTTCTTCGGCAACAATCTTGATATCAGTGTCTTTCAGGACATTTTTCACTTCATTCAGCCAGCTTTGGCCGTATGCATCGGCAAAACCAATAACGCCCAGGGTTTTGACGTTGGCCTTTTTCATCGCATCAGCCAGGGCCTGTGCCATGAGGAAATCGTTTTGAGGCGTTTTGAAAGCCCACTTCTTGGCTCCTTCCTGAGGCTCAACCACCACGGCATTACCTGCCAGGCTGATAACCGGTACTTTGTTCTCGGCGGCTACATCCACCATGGCCAAAGAACCCGGAGTCGCCGAGCTGCCAATCATGACATCAATATTGTTTTCACTGATCAGCTTGCGCATGTTTTTTACGGCTTGCGTGGTGTCTGTTGCATCATCATAAACAACATAATTCACCTTGACCCCATCCACCTCGGCAGGGATCACCTCTACCGTGTTTTTTTCAGGAATTCCCAAAGAGGCCGCAGGGCCAGTGGCGGAAACGGACACGCCGACATTGACAACATTTTGCGCCATCGCAGTACCCACAAACGCGGTGGCAAGCATCATACTTAAAGAGGTTAATTTGGCAAGCTTCATTTTTAATTTGTCTCCATGGACACAATAATCAGGTAGTAAAAACCGCAGGTAACAAAAGGCAAACGTGAATCTTACCATTTGTCAGCCGGCAAAACACCGTACAAGCACGTTTTACGCTAACATAGTGTCTTGAAATGAGCCTATAGCGCACTTTTTCCCTGTTCCAGCACAATGTGTAACAAAAAAACAAACTTACCCAGGGAAATAAAACACATAATACTCATTTGATTTAAAATTGTACGTTTCATTCTCCAGAACAGGTGAACAGTGAAAATCATCAAACCAGATGCGCAATGGCAACAGGAACTTAGCCCTGAAGAATATTACGTAACCCGCCAAAAAGGCACCGAACGCGCTTTTACCGGGCGCTACTGGAATACCTTTACCACAGGCATTTACCATTGCGTCGGTTGTGGCACCCCGCTATTTTCCTCAGACACAAAATTTGATGCAGGATGTGGCTGGCCAAGTTATTTTGAACCAATCAACCCCGATCATGTCAGAGAAGAAAGCGATACCAGCCACGGCATGGTTCGCACCGAAATCCTGTGCAATATCTGCGATTCCCATTTAGGCCATGTTTTTCCCGATGGGCCGCCACCTACAGGATTGCGTTATTGCATTAACTCCCTTTCACTACGTTTTGAACCTACTGAATGAAAAAATTCCTGTTTGATTTTTTTCCGCTTGTCCTGTTTTTTGTCGCTTTCAAGATCGCCGATATTTACGTGGCTACCTGGGCCGCCATTGCAGCAAGTGTAGCGCAAATCATCTGGCTCAAGCTTCGTAAAAAACCGATCGAAGCCACCAACTGGATGAATGTGATTATTATCGTCGTATTTGGCGGTGCTACGATTTATTTCCAGAACGAAGCCTTCGTCAAATGGAAACCGACTGTCCTTTACTGGATGTTTGCAGCTATCCTGCTGGGCGGTAAAATTTTCTTCAGAAAAAACCTCATCCAAAAACTGCTTGGCGCCCAAATGAACATGGAAAATCATGTCTGGGACAAGCTTAATTACAGCTGGTCAGGCTTTTTCATTATTGCAGGCGCCATCAACCTGTTCGTAGCCTTTTCAGGGTACTTCACCCTGGACCAATGGGCCACCTTCAAAGTGTTTGGCATGACCATTCTTCTTGTCATCTTTGCCATTGGCCAGTCCTTATGGATAAGCCGCTATATTGATCTTCCCGAGAACTGAACCTGCTTATGTCAGATCGCATTAAATTAATTGAAGAAAGGCTCTCCGCGCTTTCACCCCTCAAATTGCAAGTGATTGACGATTCACATTTGCATGCCGGGCATGCGGGCAGCAAAAACGGTGCCGGCCATTATACGGTTATCATCCAGTCCGCCCTTTTCAACGGTTTAAGCCGGGTTGCCCGGCAAAGACTGGTTTATGAGGCGCTTGATGACCTGATTCCATTTCCAATCCACGCGCTTGCCATTCAAACGCAAACTACTATTTGACCTACAAAAGGAAAGTTATGAAACGTTTTATGTTACTTGCCGCAACCTGCGCGGTTGCCTTGCCTGCTTTTGCACAGAACGTTGCAACAGTTAATGGCCAAGCCATTACCGAGGCTGAACTTAACAACACCGTCAAGGCACTGGTTGCCCGTGGTGCCCAGGATACCCCCGAGTTCCGCAAGCAACTAACCGAAGAGCTCATCAATCGTTCCGTGCTGGTACAGGCGGCCGAAAAAGCCGGCATTGACAAAAAAGATGAAGTTGCCCTTGCCCTGAACAATGCCAAACAGGAAATCCTGATTGCCTCTTTACTGCAGGAATGGAGCCAGAAAAACCAGATTTCTGATGCTGAAATCCAAAAAATCTACGATGATATCGTCAAGGAAAATGCCAACAAGAAAGAATATAAAGTCAAACATATTCTGGTTAAAGATGAAACCGCAGCGAATAAACTGCTGAAAAGCATCAAAAACAAGAAAGCCAAATTTGCCGATGTCGCCAAAAAAGAATCCATTGACTCTGGCAGTGGCAAAGACGGTGGTGATCTGGGCTGGGCACCTGCCGAAAACTACGTACCAGAATTCGCCAATGCTGTAAAATCCGCCAAAAAAGGCGAACTGCTTGCCAAACCCGTCAAATCACAATTTGGCTGGCATATCATTCAGGTTGAAGACGAACGTGCCGCCCAAGCCCCTAAACTGGAAGAAGTGAAACCACAAATCCAGCAAATGCTAAGCCAGCAAGCCCTGCAAAAGCACATGAAATCACTGCGTGACAGTGCCAAGGTTGAAATCACCGAGAAAAAATAAGCCTAATATAAAAGGCCTGTTATTTCCGGTATTTACCACACCCCTGATAGCGGTTCTGCTTTCAGGGGTGTTTTTTTATCTACTCGTACCCACGAGGAAGCACAAAGAAACCACGCAAGAACGTGAGCACAAGGAAAAGTTTAGAGCGTGGGAACGAGAGTCAAGCACCATCAAGCAATCAGGACAGGCCCAGCATTTGCCTTAACTGGTCTTCATCAATCACGTTTACACCCAATTGACGGGCCTTTTCAAGCTTGCTGCCAGCGTCATCACCGGCTACCACGTAACTGGTTTTTTTGGAAACCGAACCGCTTACTTTGCCTCCTGCCTCCATAATCAGTTTACCGGCTTCGTCACGTGACCAGGTCGGCAAGGTCCCGGTAAGGACAAAGGTTTTGCCAGCCAAGGTATCATTCCGCTTTACTTCAACCTGTTTGGGTTGCAAGCCAACTTCCAATAAATCGGCAATCACTGCCTGATTATGCTGCTCGGCAAAGAACCGGCGAATTGAACCTGAAACAACCGGTCCCACTTCAGGTACCTTGAGCAACTCTTCTTCGCTGGCCTGCATGAGCGCAGCCATGCTGCCAAAATAAGTAGCAAGATCCCGTGCAGTAGTTTCGCCCACATGGCGTATGCCGAGTGCATAAATCAAGCGTGAAAGCTCAACCTGCTTGCTTTTCTCTACGGCATTGACAAGGTTTTCAGCCGATTTACGTCCCATTCGCTCAAGGCCCATGACCTTTTCTACAGACAGGCGATACAAATCCGCCAGGGAATGAACCCATCCCTGATCAACCAGCTGGTCGATGATTTTTTCACCCAGGCCTTCAATATCCAGGGCCTTGCGACTGGCTGCATGCAAAAAACTCTGCTTGCGCTGGGCGGCACAAAACAAGCCTCCACTGCAGCGTGAAACCGCTTCATCAGGCAGACGTTCGATTGCTGAACCACAAACCGGACAACTCGTTAGCATGACAAACTCACGGGCATCGGCCGGACGCAACTCGGGTAATGGGCGAACCACTTCAGGAATCACGTCTCCGGCACGGCGCACAATAACCATATCACCAATACGCACATCTTTGCGCCGGATCTCATCTTCATTGTGCAAGGTGGCATTGGTGACTGTGACCCCCCCTACAAATACCGGTTGCAAACGTGCGACCGGTGTAATGGCGCCCGTACGCCCCACCTGCACTTCGATATCAAGCAGTTTGGTACTGACTTCTTCGGCAGGAAACTTGTGCGCAATGGCAAATCTTGGTGCCCGGGAAACAAATCCCAGCGCCTGTTGGGAAGCGAGCTGGTTGACCTTGTAAACCACACCATCAATTTCATAAGGAAGGCCGGCACGCACATTGCTGACATGGCGATAAAATTCCAGCATACCCTGCACACCCTTTACCACCTTGCGCTCTTGCGCCAGCGGAAAACCTAGTTGTCCAAACCAGGCGAGCATTTCAGCATGTGTCTGTGGCAACGTGCCTGTTTCTCCGGAGATTTCTCCCCAACCATAGGCAAAAAACCGCAGCGGCCGTTTGGCGGTAATGCGCGGATCGAGTTGGCGCAAACTGCCGGCAGCCGCATTACGCGGATTCACGAACACTTTTTCGCCTCGGGCATCCTGTTGCTGGTTAAGCTTTAAAAAATCCTGGCGATTCATTAATACCTCGCCACGAATTTCAAATACGGCCGGCACGTTTTCAGCGTGCAAACGCAAAGGCACCGAAGCAATGGTACGGATATTGCTGGTGACGTCTTCACCGGTCTGGCCATCTCCGCGGGTAGCAGCATGGACCAGCAGGCCATTTTCATAGCGGATGCCAATGGCCAAGCCATCAAGCTTTAATTCACAGTTGTATTCAACTTCATCAGCCAGGCCCAACAAGCCTGCATCGCGCAGGCCATCGGCGACCCGTTTGTCAAACGCCGAGATATCCGGCTCTTCAAAGGCATTGCCCAAGGACAACATAGGCACGGCATGACGGATACTGGCAAAAAAAGGCAACGGTGCACCGCCCACCCTTTGGGTAGGTGAATCGGGGGTAATCCATTCGGGATGAGCCGCTTCGAGTTTTTGCAGTGCCTGCATGAGCGCATCGTATTCCGCATCGGAAATAAGCGGTGCGTCCTGCACATAGTAAGCCTGATCGTGTTTTCTGATTTCATTGCGAAGCGCTTCTAGAGCCAGCGCTTCAGGGTCATGCGTTAAGGTCATCTTTTACTTCAATTATCAGGAAAACACCAGCAAGGCACGACTTGAACCGGCAGGGATGCCCTGTTTATCCAGTTCTTCATAAAGCTCAACAAGTTTGTTATCGATGGCAACTTCCGCGCCATCCATGACGGGACGCCCCGAGTCATCGACCAGCTGGGCTTTTAAAGCAACCGCCAACTCTTTGGCCACTGCCAGCATGCGACCAAAGGCATGTTCATCGGCAGGACTGCGCGGAACATCAAGTAGCAGGCCTACTTGATCAACGCCAGCAGAGCGAACGATCTGGCCTGGCTCGTTACCCAGCAACAACAGGAAACGGGGTATGCCATCTTCATTGCACCAGGCAAAATCATTGCCATATTCAACAAAACTCATGCGACGGGCAATATCGATAATGGCCGCCACCGGCTGGGTGCCATCAAGCCTCAAGGTCAGGCCAACCTGCGTATCCAGGTTGGCACACAATTCGTCAAGTGACTGGGCACGTTTAAGCAGGGCATCGGCATCGGGACTTTCGGTACTGGCATCAAAAACATGGGCTAGCTTGTCTGCCATGACCAGGGCCTGGGACCATTCGATTTCATTCAGTGCACCTTGGCGATTGGCCAATACCACGGCCATTTGCAGTGAGGTATAGGATTCATTGGGATGCAAGCGGTAACGATGGTAGCCGTCAGCGGTTTCAGCAAAATAACGGATGGATTTGGTACCGGCCTGGCGATAAGGCTGAATTTGTGCAAGCAACCGGGCACCGGGCACCGCAGCGGCAAAATGCAGGTCGATCACCCCTTCACATACCTCGTCAACGGTTTCCTCGTCGTGCGCCTGCCTGATAGAGGCAACCGCAATTTCCGGCTCAAGGGATGGGTCTTCGTCTGGCAGGCCAAAGGCTGGCTCTTCACGCAAAGACCCGTTATGGGTCTGGATTGGCTCTGCACTTAACAAAGGGTCCTGTTCAGGTTCAGGGAACCTGCTGCGCATTTTTTTCTGGATGCGCTGTTCTTGCCACCAATTGAACAGCAACACCAATAAAATAAGTACAACACCAAGTGCGATCAGACTTAGCTGCAAATTACTCATATCTTTTTAACCCTATGATTATCATGCTTCATTGGCCAATTGAACAGCCGAATCAATATCAACGGCAACGATTCTTGAAACACCTTGCTCTTGCATCGTAACACCAATTAATTGTCGGGCCATCTGCATGGCAATTTTATTATGAGAAATAAATAAAAACTGTGTCTGGTCACTCATGCTTTTGACCAGGTTTGCATATCTTTCGGTATTGGCATCATCCAACGGTGCATCCACCTCGTCAAGCAGACAAAATGGCGCCGGGTTCAGCTTGAACAGGGCAAATACCAAGGCGGTTGCGGTTAAGGCCTTTTCGCCCCCCGAAAGCAAATGAATCGTGCTATTCCGCTTACCCGGTGGCTGCGCCATGACCTGCACGCCGGCATCCAGAATTTCTTCCCCGGTCATAGTCAGACGCGCTTCCCCGCCCCCAAACAACTTGGGGAACAACTCACCAAAGTGGCCGTTAACCTGATTAAAAGTTTCCTGTAACAATTCACGGGTTTCACGGTCGATTTTACGAATCGCATCTTCGAGTGTATCGATGGCCGAAATCAGATCATCGTGTTGCGTGTCAAGGAAACCTTTGCGCTTGCGTGCTTCAGCCAGTTCATCAAGCGCAGCCAGGTTAACCGAACCCAGGCTGTCTATCTGCCGGGAAATTTTTTGGACTTCGGACTGGAGCCAGCCGGTTTTTTGCCAGTCTGGCGGCAAATCGGCCAACATGGCACGCAATTGATCACGATCCACTTCGTGCTGATTCAGTTGGTCGGCAAATTGCTCGACTGCCAGGCGCGCTGCCTGCTCATCAAGCTGCAACTGCATGATACGGGCGCGCAAAGGCTCTAGAGACTGTTCAAGGGCCTGCCGGCCATCATCCGCATTACGCAAGGTGGCGGCAATATTTTCCAGCTCAATCCGGGCCTGCGTCAGGGCTTCTTCTTTTTCTGCCCTGATTTCAAGTGCTTCCTGCAAACCACTGCGAGTGGCCTCTTCATCAAAATCAAACAGTTCCTGCTCAAGGTTATCCAGTTCCGCCTTGGCCTGCCCGCTTTGGTGACGGGCCAGATCCTTGTTCTTCCCAAGCTCGGTAATACGGGCAGCCAAAGAGCGCTGGCTGAACTCGGCTTCCTGAGCCGACCGCTCAAGGTCCCGCAGGGCTTGCCTGGCCTGCTCGACCTCTTGCGCCAGGTCTTCGCCCTGCATTTGCGCATCGGCATGGCGGCTTTGTATTTCGCCCAACTCCATGTCAAGGGTTTCGAAACGGGCCTCGCTGGTTTCCATGATCGCGTGCAGTTCTTCACGTTGCAGGTCCAGGTCGGCCAAATCTTCGTTCAAGCGGCGCGAGCGTTCGTCTGACTGCTGGACTTGTTGCTGCAGGCGGGTGTATTCGAGCTGCAGGTCGTGACTGCGGCGGGTTAATTCGGCCAATCTTTGGCGTGCCGGCACCATTGCCTGCGACACCTGGCTCCAGGCACTTTCACTACGGGCAACCGCACTGATCGCCTGATCGGCAATTAACTGGCCTGCCTTGATTTCACGTTGCAGGTTTTCAATTTCGTTCTGGCGCGCCAGCATGCCGGCCTGTTCAGAATCGGCCGCATAAAAACAAACGCCGCTGGCATCCACCACATGACCGCTTTTAAGCACAAACTGGCCACCCTCGGGCAACTGCTGGCGGCTGGCCAAGGCCTCGGAAAGGTCATCGGCCACATACACGCCACGCAACCACTGCACAACCAGCGCCTTAAGGTCTACATCATTGCAGCGCACCAGGGATGACAGCAACTTCAGGCCTTGAGCAGAAGCCACGGCGACTGGCTGGGCAGCCGGTTTCTGGTAAAACGCCAACCGTGACGGGGGGGCATCATGAGCAAAAGCGCGGGTAAGTTCAAGGTTACGCACTTCTATGGCGGCCATACGTTCACGCAAGACCGCTTCAAACGCGCTTTCCCACCCCGGCTCAACCTGGAGCTTTTGCCACAGGCGGCCCAGGCTGGATAATTCATGCTTTTGCAACCAGGGTGCCAAGGCCCCCTGCTTTTGCACATCTTCCTGCAATTTCACCAGTGCGGCCATCCGGGCCTCTAAGCGCGCTAGGTTGGCATTTTCCGCCTGGGCATTATCATGGGCCTGGCGACGGGCCTCTTCAAGACCCGGCAGACGCTCTTCAAGACTGATCAACTGCGCCTGCGCTTCTTCAAGCTGGGCAGCGGCAGCAGCGCTGTCACCGGCCAACTGCTCGCTGCGCCCGGCATCGGGCAGGACAATTTCACTTTTTTCTTTAAGCAGCCTTTCCCGCCGTTGCTCAAGCAATTGCAACTGCCGGCTGGTTTCCCTTTGCTGCTGTGCCACCAAAGCGAGGTTTTGTTCGATACCAGCCAAGGTACTGCGCAAGCTCTCACGCTCGGCAGCCACCTGCCTGAGCCGGTTTTCCAGTTCGGGCAGGTGCGACTGCATTTCCTCTACCCGGGCCAGAGACTCTTCCGCCAGTTCGGCGGAAACCGCACTTTCTTCTTCAAGCAGGGCAATTTGTTCTTCGCAATGCCGGTATTGCTCTTCCCACTCCCGGATTTGCGTATTGAGTTGTGACTTGCGGTTATGCAGGCGATTACGCGAATCGGCCACATGCCTGATTTCGGTTTCAAGGCGACTGACCAGTGTATTGGCTTCGTACATGGCGGTTTGTGCCGCATGGACTGCATCGCTGGCCTCGTAATGTGCCTGGCGACGGGCCTCAACGGCCGACTCGGAAGAACGCAACTGCGCCAGGGCGGCCTCAAGATCGGTTTGCGCTTTTTCGCTTTCCTCGGCTTTGCGCTGCCTTTCCAGTTTGGCGTTTTCTTCGCGGATCATCCACAATACGTGCTGTTTCTTCTCACCCTCTTGCTGCAGGCCGCGGTATTGCGTTGCTACCTCTGCCTGCGCCTCCAGCTTGCCAAGCTGGGTATCCAGTTCTCGCAGGATATCTTCAACGCGCGTCAGGTTTTCACGGGTATCAGCCAGACGATTTTCGGTTTCACGGCGCCGCTCTTTATAACGGGACACACCGGCAGCTTCTTCAAGATAAACGCGCAGCTCTTCGGGCTTGGCCTCGATAAGGCGGTTGATCATGCCCTGCCCGATAATGGCATAGCCCCGGGAACCCAGGCCAGTACCCAGAAACAAATCATGAATGTCGCGACGGCGAACCTGCTGGTTATTGATGAAATAGCTGCTGGTACCATCTTTGGTGAGCACGCGCCGGACAGAAATCTCGGCATAAACGCTCCATTGCCCTACCGCACGGCCTTCGCTATTGTCAAACACCAGCTCGACCGACGCCCGTCCAGCCGCCTTGCGATTAGCCGAACCATTGAAAATGACGTCTTGCATGGACTCGCCACGCAACTCGGAAGCCTTGGTTTCACCCAGCACCCAACGCACGGCATCGATAATATTGGACTTTCCACAACCATTGGGACCCACCACACCTACCAGCTGGCTGGGAACAGGAATGGTAGTAGGATCTACAAATGATTTGAAACCGGATAATTTTAGTTGGGTTAAACGCACATTAATGAACAGGAATACTTTATTAAACTGGTTTCATGCAATTTGCGGCTGCAAGTTGCATGAAGCCTTAAACCTTATATAATAACCTAGCTGCATACAAAATATAGTCAATAAAAGTTACCGCCCCACTAAATTTTACCGGTACGTTTTCTACGCTCCTGGTAACCGAAAAATTCAGTTGGCAATACTTTATTTCTTCATGCAAGCGGTCACTTCACAGTAAAAACAAAAAATTGGAATTCGGTTGAAAAAAGGTTTTTATCTCGTCATGATCGCGCAAGCGTTATCCTCGCTTGCCGACAACGCTTTATTTATTGCTGCAATAGCACTCATCGCCGAACTGAACGGGCCCGACTGGATGACGCCGGCAATGAAGTGGTTTTTTGCGTTTTCTTACGTGATCCTGGCCGCTTTCGTTGGCGCCATTTCAGACTCTTTCCCCAAGGGAAGGGTCATGTTTGTGACCAACGCCATCAAAATCTCAGGTTGTCTGCTCATGTTCGGTTTCGAGTTCGTCTCGGGCAACAACCACTCACTTCATGCTTATATTGTCTGTTTTTCGTACGCATTGGTGGGCATTGGTGCTGCGGCATACTCTCCGGCCAAATATGGCATCGTGACAGAACTTCTGCCGCCCAATGACTTAGTCAAGGGCAATAGCTGGATAGAAGGCCTTACCGTGCTTTCCATTATTCTTGGTGTCGTGCTGGGCGGCAAGCTTACCGAGCCCACCATGTCCGGCTGGCTGCTGGCCAACCCGTTTATCAGCAGCATTGCCAAAACACCGGCTGAAGCGGCCATCGTGGTGATTGCCACCATTTATATCATGGCGGCCCTGTGCAACCTGTTAATTCCCAATACACACTTCGTTTATCCAAAGCAGGAAACCAATCCTGTCAAGCTATGCAAGGTTTTCTTCAGCTACGTCAAAATCCTGTGGCAAGACAAAGTGGGGCAAATCTCCCTTGCGGTTACCACCCTGTTCTGGGGAGCCGGGGCAACCCTGCAACTGGTCGTTCTGCAATGGGGTCAAGACCACTTGAACCTAACCATTGCCCAATCAGCCAATTTAATGGGGGTAGCCGCCATCGGCACGGTACTTGGTTCGGTGTTGGCCGGCAGGGTACCGCTTCGCAAAGCACTTAGCGTGTTGCCGGTTGGCATTATCATGGGCCTGGCCGTCATGCTCATGACCATCACCAAAAGTGACTGGAGTGTCTACCTCGTTCTTATTCTAATTGGCGGCCTGGCCGGCTACTTCGTCGTGCCCATGAATGCACTGCTACAGCACCGCGGGCATGTCCTGCTGTCGGCAGGCCATTCGATTGCCGTGCAAAACTTTAACGAGCAGCTTAACATCCTGTTCATGGTGGCAGCCTATGGCAGCATGGTAGCCTTTGATATGCATATCAATACCATCATCATTATTTTTGGCTCGATTGTGTCGGTATTAATGTCTTTCATCATTTTATGGTGCCTGATCAACAAAAAACGCTACCCGGACACCTTCAATGAAATTGGAGACCTGGGCCACGGCCGGGCACAACAAAACACCTAGTTCAATTCGCGCTGCGCACAATCCGCAAGGCCTTTTGAAGGTCTTGCCATACCTTGGCCTTATCAGTGTGCGCCACCATTAAATGATTAGGGTGATAGGTAACCACTAGCGGAATCTGCTTTCCGTTTGCCGTGCTAATAAACCAATCTTTTGCACGCAAAGCTTCAACGGTTTCCGTACTGCCTAAAAGCAGGTTGGCCGCACGTCCAAAAACCACAATACACTTGGGTTGAACCCGTTCGATCTGGGCCTGCAAATAACTCATGCAACTGGCTGCCGCTTCCTTTGAAGGGGCAATATTGGCGATTGGCCGGCACTTCACCAACGGCGATATAAACACCGTTTCACGGCCCAAATGGACAGATTTCAGAATATTGTCGAACAGCGTCCCTGCCTTGCCCATAAAGGGCCGCCCATGCCAGTCGTCCTGTTCACCCGGGGCTTCCTCAACAAACATCCAGTCGGACGGTTGCGCCCCTTCACCGAACACGGCCTGCCTGCGATGCTCACCCAGATTGCAGCTATTACAATTGGCCACGCTTTCACGCAGGCCGGGCCAGTCAAGCTGACTAAGATCGGGCCGCAACACGACAGGAGAAGGCACATCCTTGGTGGTTTCAGGGGCTGGCTGTTGACTGGCAAAATTGCGCACTGGCCGTTGCGCTACCGCCGGTTGCGAGGCAACCGCCCGTTGTGTAGGCAGCGGGGATGCCTCAGGCAGGCGGGCGGACAGGTTTGCCTTGGCCCGGTTACCCGGTTCGTTAATCCCGGATTCAACCGCCACGGCATCATCCGCCGGCCGTTGGACAATCACAGGAACAAAAGGCTTGCCCCACAAGCGGTCTATGCCCGACTCTTGCAGCCACAACACTTGCAGGCCATTGATATTGGGCCTGACCGGAACCGGGGGAATTATATTAGGGACCATAAACCATTAAGCATTAAGCCACACTCTTTTGCAAAACCAGCGCATCTTCACTTTCACCATTATTACCGGAATAATAACCCTTGCGAACGCCAATTTGCACATAATGATGACGCTCATAGAAAACCCGTGCCTGCTGGTTTGAAGGCCGCACCTCAAGCACCTGCAAATCAAGGCCGGCTTCTTTAAGCTTGTTTTCTGTAACCGCCAGCAAGCGGCTGCCAAGCCCCTGTCCCTGGCAACCAGGCATTACGCCAATCAATAGCAGATGGGAAACATCGGGGGCCAGCATTTGCAATGCAAAACCCAAAACCGTATTTTGCCTGTCGGTGATCACCCAGCCCGGATAATTGGCTTTTAACGCATCCAGAAAATTCCCTTTGGTCCAGGGTTTTTCCTGCACTGCCTGCTCTATGGCCAGCACCTCATCAACATGGGCTTCCTGCATGGCCTGAACAAGGTAATCAGCATTCTCGGGCGGTAAGACGTCTTCATTTTCAGGCACGGGCCGGCCATTGCCAACCGGCAAGCCGGCCTTGGGATTACCCCCTGCCCCCTGTTCGCGCTCTTGGGTGGTGAAAGCCACCTTATCCCTGACATACAGCGGGCTGGCATGGTCGGGCTGAATAAATTCCCCCTTGTGCCAGGCGGACAAGGCAAGTTGCACAACCGTGTCGGCACCGGCCCATACTGAAGGCCCATAAGCAATACCCGCTTGCTCCTGCAACACCTCGGGATAAGCAAGCAGGGCGTTGCCGGCCAGCAAAAAGCGAATGTTTTCACCCGCTTTCAGCTCCCATTCGGCCCGCTGGCTTTCAAGCCAGGAAAAAACCTGATCGGCAGCAATCAAACAAGGACCCTGGACCGTTTCCAGCCCACCGGGATGATTGCTGTCTTGGCGATAAACGGCCATGAAGACCTCGCTCATGCGGGCATCAAGCACACTGACAATATAATGGCCTGCTGCCTGCTCACGAGCAAGCTCGGCCGTGGCCCGCAGCGAAGTAACCGGATATACGGGCACCCCCAAACCAAAGCCCAATCCCTGGGCCGCTCCGCAGGCAATTCGCAAACCGGTAAAACCGCCCGGCCCCTGCCCGAAAGCAATGCCGTGAATATCGGTTTTTGCCAAACCGGCCTCTTCCAGCAACTCATCAAGCATGGGCAGCAGGCGCTCGGCGTGCTGCTGGCCAACCTCATTGTGCCGGACCGTGACCGTGGAATGGCCTTGCTCATTGGCACGCAATAAGGCAACACTGGAGCCGGAGCCCGAGGTTTCGATTCCAATTAAATTAATGTTCGTCATAAAAAATCAAAAAAACTATCGTATCTACCGATATGCAACATGCCTTATTTGTTACAAAATGCCAGAGCACGCATAACAAGACAAAGCCACACCAAGCTTGGGATAACGCAAATGTTTTTGAAAAACCACTTTAAAATTTGCTTTATTCCACCGATAATAGTGTATTGCCGTTAATAAAATAACATTTTAATGTTTAAAGTTCAGTATCCGGTAAATTTGGTTCAATCATCTGTAAACAAAACAATCTTGATTATTACAGGCACAAATATCCGTTACACAAGAATCACAATTTCCCATACTTTTTTTGTGTAACATGTTGTGAAACCCCCTAGTTAACCTTTTTGAAGGCTGTTACATTTCCGGTATGAATACTCAAAATCAAACTTCACCTCGAAAAATACTGGTTGTAGACGACGATCAACGTCTGCGTGATCTTCTGCGTCGCTACCTGTCTGAGCAAGGGTTCAATGTTTTTGTAGCCGAAGATGGCAAAGAAATGTCCAAGCTCTGGCAACGCGAACACTTCGACCTGCTGGTTCTTGACCTCATGTTGCCGGGCGAAGATGGCCTGTCCATCTGCCGTCGCCTGCGTGGCGCCGGAGACAACACCCCCATTATCATGCTGACGGCCAAAGCGGAAGAAATCGACCGCATCCTGGGCCTTGAAATGGGTGCAGACGATTACCTGTCCAAACCGTTTAACCCGCGCGAGCTGCTGGCCAGGGTCAATGCAATTTTGCGCCGCCGCGGTTCCGATGAGCATCCAGGTGCACCAAGCCAGGAAAATGAATCCATTATTTTTGGTCCTTACACCCTGAACCTGTCAACCCGTACCCTTAGCAAAAACGATGAGGTTATCCCCATCACCACGGGTGAATTTTCAGTCCTTAAAGTCTTTGCACGTCACCCTAAAGTACCCCTGTCCCGTGACAAACTCATGGAACTGGCACGCGGGCGCGAGTACGAAGCCTTTGACCGCAGCCTGGACGTTCAGATTTCCCGTCTTCGCAAGTTAATCGAACCCAATCCTGCCAAGCCGGTTTTCATTCAAACAGTCTGGGGGCTGGGCTATGTTTTCGTACCCGATGGCGGAAACTGATATCCCTTAAGCTAAATGCTGGAAGATAAAAACCACTTAAAAGGTTTATGGCAAAAAACACTATTCAAGGCCCGGCTGAGTTTATTCAGCCGGTCTTTTTTACTGTTGGCTTCCCTGCTTATTGTCAGTCTGAGCACTTGGCTTGCCGTCTTTTTCAGCATGCAGGAAGAACCCCGGGCCATTCAGTTGGCACAACGGGTCGTCACCGCCCTTAAAATTACGCAAAAATCCTTGCATTACGTTCCTTCATCAGAACGCAATGCACTGGTTATCGACCTGGCCACTGACAGTGATATCCAGTTTTTTCCCCGTCAGGGTGATGACACCACGCTGCCCCTGCCCAACACCCTGTTCTGGGAAACCTTCACGCAACATATCAAGCTGGAAACCAAAAATCCCAACACCATAGTGGCCGCCAACATGAACGGCGAGACCGGCATCTGGATCAGCTTCATGGCCAATGATGACCTGTACTGGCTGCTGCTGAAAAATGACAATTCTGAATTATCGCTTGTCCATGAGTGGCTCGGCTGGGGCATTATAGCCCTCATCCTGGCTGTCACCGGTGCAGCCATCAGCGTACGGTTTGTCAACACCCCCCTTTCACGCCTGTCCAAAGCCGTGCAACAAGTGGCCCGAGGCGAGAACCCGGCCCCGCTACCCACCAACGAAGGCCCCCTTGAAATTCGCGACCTCAACCATGCTTTCAATCGCATGGCGCGTGATTTGCGCCAGATCGAAGCCGACAAAGAACTCATGCTGGCAGGCATCTCGCACGATCTGCGTACGCCACTGGCGCGCATGCGGCTGGAAATTGAGCTTAGCAACGTGGATGATGCCGCCCGCGCGGCGATTGACGGGGACCTGGCGCAAATTGACCATAGTATTGGCCAGCTGATGGAGTATGCCCGGCCGGCCGGTGTCATTCCCGATACTGCCATAGACGTATCCGAAGTCCTGACGATGCTTTGCCAACGCGAGAAAAACTATACCGAATCCCTGTCCGGCACCCTGGAATTCAACATAGCACCAGGGCTATATGCCAAAATCGGTGAATTAAACCTCAAGCGCATCGTCAGCAACCTGATTGAAAATTCCCGCCGTTATGGCAAATCGGCAGATGGTGGGGCACATATCACAGTTACTGCCCGGACATCGGGCTCACTGATTCATATTGATGTCAGCGACCAGGGGCCCGGCATCCAGCCCAAGGACATAGAACGCCTGCTACGGCCTTTTTCACGTGGCGAAGTAGCCCGCACAGGCGTAAGTGGCGCAGGCCTGGGTCTTTCAATTGTCGAACGGCTGCTCAAGCACGTTGGCGGCTCTTTGAAGCTTCGGCCCAACAAGCCCCAAGGCCTGACCGGCCATATTGAAATTCCCAAAGCCAGGCCGGGCAATAATCATGCAGACACCTGAAAGCGTTAAGGTTATACTGATTTAGATCTTGTAACATTAAGGAATAAGGAAAAAGGAAAGAATATGAAAACCATTGGTGACAAACTGGAAGCGTTTAAAGTGATTGGCGTGAAGCCCGGCTTCAACAAACACGAAGAAAACGGTGTCTCGGCTTTTGAAGACATTACCGAAAGTTCTTTTCCGGGCAAATGGAAAGTCATCTATTTTTACCCCAAAGACTTCACCTTCGTGTGCCCCACTGAAATTGTCGGCTTCAACAATCTGGTGCAGGAATTTACCAGCCGTGACGCGATACTCATGGGCGGCTCGGTCGATAACGAATTCTGCAAACTAGCCTGGCGCCGTGAAAATGCCGAACTGGACAAACTGGGACATTATTCATTTGCCGACTCCACCGGCTCCTTGATCGACCAGCTGGGCATCCGTGATAAATCGGCAGGTGTTGCCCTGCGGGCCACATTTATCATAGATCCCGACAACATCATCCAGCATGTATCGGTTAACAACCTGAACGTTGGACGCAATCCCGAAGAAGTCCTGCGTATTCTTGACAGCCTGCAAACCGATGAGCTCTGCCCCTGCGGCCGGGAAACCGGTGGTGATACCCTGTAAAAGTAAACGGATTTTGGGTTTACGTAATTTTCAAGGCTTTGCCAGCAAGACGACTACCGTAGCGGCAATGCCTTCTTTTCTACCCAAATATCCCAAATGCTCATTGGTCTTGCCCTTTACGTTCACACAGTCTATTGGCAAACCCAGATCATTGGCAATATTGGCCACCATGGCAGGCGCATAAGGCATGATTTTAGGCGCCTGGGCATGAATGGTCGCATCCACATTCACCGCCTGCCAACCGGCTTCCCGCACTTTCTCATACGCCGCCCTTAACAGCATACGGCTGTCTGCGCCCTTATAGGCAGGGTCGGTATCAGGAAAGTGCCGGCCAATATCACCCAAGCCCGCTGCGCCCAGCAAGGCATCGGTAATGGCATGCAACAGCGCATCGGCATCAGAATGCCCTTTCAGCCCATGCGTATGCGGTATGGTTACGCCACCCAGAATCAAAGGCCTGCCTTCTACCAATGCATGCACGTCAAAACCCTGGCCTACCCTGAACGGTACTGTCATTTTATTTCCTGTCCAAATATTGTTTGATAGTTAAACTTTTAAAGCAAGCAATGAACTGATCACCTGCCTTGCCAATTATTATAACCAGTGTGCCATGATCTCAAAATCGCCGGGCCAGGTCACTTTCATGTTCTGGATACTGCCCCTTACCAGCATCGGTGAAAATCCGGCAAACTCCATGGCCGACGCTTCATCGGTTACCTCAAAACCCTGCTCCCTGGCCTTCAGCAAGGCATCACGCAACAGGCCAACCCTGAACATTTGCGGCGTTTGTGCCAGCCACAGGCCTTCACGTGGCACCGTGGTTTCAACCACCTCCAGGCCATTTTTCACTACCGCCCTTTTCACCGTATCAGGTACCGGTGTTGCCAGAATACCGCCTTGGTCATGGAACAGGCAGGTTTGAATCAGACGGTTCAGGGACTCGGACTGTAAACCCGGACGGGCTGCATCATGCACCAGGACCCAGTCGCTATCGGCAGCCTGGCTGGCCAGCAAGGTATTTAGCACCGTATCCGCACGACTGGCCCCACCGCTTCGATGAATGCAGACCTGCTCAAATTCTGGCATGACGCAATCAGCAATATAGGCATCATTAGGCGCCACACCAATATGTACCTTGCAGATACCGGCGTGGCTTAACAAAGCCTTTACCGTATGCACCAGCATGGGCACGCCGTTAATGACACGATACTGCTTGGGACCCACATGCCCGTCACCGTGTGCTCGTGCACCAATCCCACCGGCGGGAATAAGGGCAATTATTTTTTCACTCATGATTGTTGATACAGGAAAATCCTGCCACTACCCAAAAACAGCATTATTGCATATGCACGAGCGCTTGCCTTGCAGCACCTTGAAAAAGACAAGCAAACCGGTTTAGGTACGCTTCTGCAAGCCGCCTACTGGTTTATCAAAAAGGAGCCTGGCAGTTAAAAAACCGGTGAGCAACATTCACCATAAAAGCGCCTGGCATCGCTGTTAAAATAAATGTTTTGAATTTCACTTCCCAACTGTTGTGTCTTTACCTTCAATACCCAAACTGCTTGCCAGCCTGAAACCCGGCCAACGATTCAACCATCCATGTCCGGCCGGCTCCGGAGATGCCTGGCTATTGGCTGAACTGGCCCGGGCCGCCCAAAAAACCATCGTGGTGCTGTGTGCCGACCCCTTACAGGCACAACGGCTGGCTGAAGAAACCAAACGCTTCAATCCGCAAGTAAAGGCGCGCCAGCTTCCCGACTGGGAAACCCTGCCTTATGACGGCTTTTCACCACACCAGGACCTTATATCCGAACGCCTGAAAACCCTGCATGCCCTCATGCTTGAAGAGGTGGACATCCTGACCGTGCCCGTAACCACCGCACTGTACCGCCTGCCCCCCCCTTCGTTTCTGGCCGCCTACACCTTTTCCTTCAAAAAAGGCGATCGCGTCAATGAGGCTGCCTTGCGTGACCAGCTCATGCTGGCCAACTACACCCATGTTACCCAGGTTACCGCGGCCGGTGAATTCTGTATCCGGGGCAGCCTGATAGACTTGTTCCCCATGGGCTCAATAGTGCCGTACCGGATAGACCTGTTCGATGACGAAATCGACTCGATCCGCAGTTTTGACATAGACACCCAGCGCAGCCTGTATCCGGTTAATGACATACAACTGTTGCCCGGCCGTGAGTTCCCCATGGACGAAGACGCGCGCACCCGGTTCCGTTCGCGCTTTCGCGAAGTTTTTGAAGGCGACCCTTCCCGCTGCCTGCCCTATAAAGACGTGGGCAACGGCATTGCCTTTGCGGGCATTGAATATTACCTGCCGCTTTTCTTTGACGAAACCGCCACCCTGTTCAACTACCTGAAGCCTGACACCATCACGGTAACCCTGGGTGATCTGGAAGAAACCATTACGCGTTTTCACAACGAAACCCAAAGCCGCTACAGCTTCATCAAATCAGACCGCGAACGGCCGGTACTACCCCCCGAACAACTCTTCCTTTCACGCGAGCAGATTTATAACCAGTTCAAAAATTTTGCCCGCCTGAACCTGGACAACAAGCAGGCATCGGAAGAAATCACCCCGGCCCCCAATGTAGCCGTTGCCCGCCGTGCCGAGCAACCTTTTGCCAAACTGCAGCAAATGGTGCTTAACAAACAGCATAAAATCCTGCTTTGTGCCGATTCCGCAGGCCGCCGTGAAACCCTGCTGCAAATGCTGCAGGAACACCAGCTGGCACCTGACACCCACTTGGACACCATTCACGAATTCATTGCGTCTGATGCCAGCTTTGGCATGGTGGTGGCCCCCATCAACACCGGGTTTCTGGTTAACCATCTAAACTTTGCCCTGCTGACCGAAAATGACCTTTACCCCGGCACGGCCACCTACACCCAGCGCCGCCGCAAGCAACAGGAACGCAGCAGCGATGTTGATGCCATGGTACGGGACTTGTCCGAACTGCGCGAAGGTGACCCGGTGGTGCATGTCCAGTACGGAATTGGCCGCTATCACGGCCTGGTCAACATGGACCTGGGCGAAGGCAATGTAGAACTGTTGCACCTTGAGTATGCCAATAAAAGCACCCTGTACGTGCCGGTTTCACAGTTGCACGTGATTGCCCGTTACAGCGGCGCTGACCCCGAACAGGCCCCCTTGCACCAACTGGGTTCAGGCCAGTGGGACAAGGCACGCAAAAAAGCCGCCAAACAAATACGCGATGCCGCCGCCGAACTGCTTAACCTTTATGCCCAGCGGGCCGCCCGCGAAGGCTACGCCTTCAAGCTGCCCTTCAGCGACTACCAAAGCTTTGTGGAGGGCTTTGGTTTTGAAGAAACCGCCGACCAGGCCGCAGCGATTGAAGCCGTGATCCACGACATGACATCGGGCAAGCCCATGGACCGCCTGGTATGTGGCGATGTAGGATTTGGCAAAACCGAAGTGGCCCTGCGCGCCGCTTTCCTGAGCGTGGCCAATGGCAAACAGGTGGCCTTGCTTTGCCCCACCACCCTGCTGGCCGAACAGCACGCCCAGACCTTTGCCGATCGCTTCGCGGACTGGCCCGTCAATGTCGCCGAGCTGTCCCGTTTCAGGTCTGGCAAAGAAGTGGCCGCCACCATTGAAGGCATCGCCAAAGGCACTGTTGACATCGTCATTGGCACGCATAAGATCCTGTCCAAAGACGTACAGTTCAAACAACTGGGTTTGGTCATTATTGACGAAGAACACCGCTTTGGCGTCCGCCAGAAAGAAGCCCTGAAAGCACTGCGGGCCGAAGTCGATGTGCTAACCCTAACCGCCACCCCGATTCCGCGTACCCTGGGGATGTCGCTGGAAGGCATTCGCGACTTTTCGGTCATCGCTACCGCACCGCAAAAACGGCTGGCCATCAAAACCTTTGTACGCCGTGAAGACGGCAGCACCATACGCGAAGCCGTACTGCGTGAACTCAAGCGTGGCGGACAGGTGTATTTCCTGCACAATGAAGTGGAAACCATCAACAACCGCAAGGCCCGCCTGCAAGAACTGGTACCAGAAGCCCGCATTGCGGTGGCACACGGCCAAATGCCCGAGCGCGAACTGGAGGAAGTAATGAAAGGCTTCTACCAGCAGCGTTTCAATATTCTGCTGTGCACCACAATTATTGAGACCGGGATTGACGTCCCTAGCGCCAACACGATTATTATTCATCGCGCAGACCGCCTGGGCCTGGCCCAGTTGCACCAGCTGCGTGGCCGGGTTGGGCGTTCCCACCATCAGGCCTATGCTTATCTGCTTACCCCCGGTGAGGACGCGATTACCAACAATGCGAAAAAACGCCTTGAAGCCATCCAGTCCATGGAAGAACTGGGCTCGGGCTTTTTCCTGGCCATGCACGACCTTGAAATCCGCGGCACCGGTGAAGTCTTGGGTGAATCACAATCTGGCAATATCCATGAAATCGGCTTTTCGATGTACACCGATATGCTGAACGAGGCGGTACGTGCCCTGAAAGCCGGTGAAGAGCCCGATCTGGAGTCTCCCTTTGCACCTGTCTGTGAAGTCAAGCTGCATACATCTGCCCTGCTGCCTTCTGATTACTGCGGCGATGTTCATGCCCGCCTGTCTATCTACAAACGCCTGTCACACGCCAAAAATGAAGACGAGCTACTGAAAATACAGGAAGAACTGATCGACCGCTTTGGCAAACTGCCCGAACCCGCCGTCATGTTGATCACCACTCACCGGCTCCGTATCCTGGCTGAACCACTGGGCATTAGCCGCCTTGATATTAGCGACGAGCAGGCCATGCTTAATTTTGGCCCCAAAGCCAATATAGACCCACTACGCATGATAGAGCTGGTGCAGAAACAAAAACACATACGCTTCAGCGGTGCCGACAAACTGCGCATGGAACTGGCTAAAATGCCCGATATCAACCAACGCGTCAATGCGGTACGCCAACTACTACGATCATTATCCTGACTGTTTACTTACCCTGAATATTGTTCAAGCATAAACCTATATATACCATGACCACACACCTTATACTGCAAACTTCAAGCATTCTTGGCAACCTTATCGAACATGCTGCCGCCATTTCAAGTGCCAACGGCATTCACCATATCAACAGCTGCGCTGCCCGCCTGATCGACGTAGACCCTGCTTGCCGCGAAGAAATCATGCAATGGGCCACCAGCAACCGGGTCGATACGGCTTTCATCAATAACTACAAGCCCCTTGCCGAAATGAAAGTGCTGGCCATGGACATGGACTCTACCCTGATCAATATTGAGTGCATTGACGAAATTGCCGATATGGCCGGACGCAAACAACAGGTATCCGCCATTACCGAAGCCGCCATGCGGGGGGAAATTAAAGACTTTGCAGAAAGCCTGCGCCGCAGGGTTGCCTTGCTGGAAGGCGTACCGGCCACGGCACTGGAAAAAGTATATGAAGAACGGTTACGCCTTAATCCCGGGGCCGAAAAACTGGTTCAGGGTGCCCAGGATGCCGGCCTGAAAGTATTGCTGGTTTCTGGTGGATTCACCTTCTTTACCGAAAGGCTGCAAGAACGTCTTGGCCTGGATGAAATTCATGCCAATACCCTGGAAATTGAAAATGGCCTGTTAACCGGTCGTGTGCTGGGGGATATTGTGGATGGCCAGGCCAAAGCAAATTTCCTGAAAGCGCTGGCGGAAAAAGAAAACGCCCTGCCCGAGCAATGCATTGCCATGGGCGATGGCGCCAATGACCTGATCATGATGGGCCATGCGGCCTATTCGGTGGCTTACCGCGCCAAGCCGGTGGTGCAGGAGCAGGCGGCGTTCAGCATTAATTATTCGGGGCTGGATGCGGTGCTGAATTATTTTAAACAGGATGCATGAAGCACCTCGTTTATACGCTGAAGCAGCTGAAGTATCCAGTTTATTTGGCTCCGCTTGAAA
>WARP01000002.1_pt2 | contig 156131 bp, 134 predicted proteins | sample 4769151 | NCBI WGS metagenome assembly WARP01 (sample SAMN08893023, study PRJNA449175) | gut metagenome | isolation source: rumen sample fed with dry roughage | host: cow | place: India: Nagpur | collected 2016
CAATTCCTGCCGGGCGCACCAGTATTTCCAAAAAAGCCACTTCATAAGAAGTGGCTTTTTTTATTTCTCCCCGCCCTTCAAATCATCACGCTCAAACTGCCTGCAAAGTATTTAATGCCAGCAAGGTCATGCCATGCTGCCCGTCCGACATAAAGGCACCGGTTTCAATATAGTAGGTATTTCCCATGACCTGCATCCCCTCAACCACGTTATGCCCGACGATCAGGGCACGCACATCCTGTATGGGCGTTGCATCGCGGTCTTTAAAGCGCCGCCTTGACCAACACAATTTTTCTGCCAGTTGCAGCGCACCCTGCTTGCCCGCCTTAAGCAGAAAAACCATGTCATCCCAGGAATCCAGCGGGCACTCAGCATGAACCAGGCCAATTTTTCCTGCCACGGTTTGTACCTCTATGGCCAAAGGCAAGGCGGCAAAAGCCTGTCGAATTCTGGCCCGCTCTTTTTGCGGCTTATCAATTAACCAGGCACCACCAATTCTTAACATCAAATCCATATAATCCGGATCGGATGCCGAGCACATGACGATATCTTCATGATTTCCCTTGATGGCATGAAACCAGGGCTGCTCCAGAAAAGACATAACACGGGAAGATTCGGGGCCACGGTTAACCAGATCGCCCACCGAAAACAGGCGATCTGTTTGTGGATTGAAATTAACCGCCGCCAGTTTTTTTTCCAGCAGGGAATACATGCCGTGAATATCACCAACTGCAAAATCACGGCCAAGCGTATTAAGGGGGAAAGATTTGAATAAAGAGGATTGCATGAAACTTGACGACCGTATTTACATTAACGAAAAGCCCAGGTTCATTTTAATCCTTCGTAGCATCAGGCACCATGACAACCCTGCCATTGACCACACGTATCTCGGCATTGCCATGCTTCAGGCGCAAATTGCGATCCGACCCCATTTGGTGAAGCTGGCGCAACTGTTTTATCCATTCACTCAACCTGGCCTCGGCAGGCATGGCAATATTTTGCAGATCAAGCCAATAACGTAACACATTGGCCTGACGACGCTCTGGCATCTCGCGCCATTTTCCTAGCGAAAAGCTGCAATTATCACTGCCTGCATCCAGCCCTGCATAATCCATTTGCGCCAAATCCTTTAATAGCAAGGCATTTTCTGCCATTAAACGACTGTGACGGGCCAGGTTTTTACGCCAGCCCTGCCAACGCTCATCCAGCGCGGGCACCAGCATTTCCCGTACGGCAGCACGGGTATATTTGGGATCAAGATTGGTAGGATCGTGGACAGCCTGCCAGCCGGTTTCATGGGCAAAGCACTTGGACACATCCAGAATATTCTGGCGACTTACCTCGAGCCAGGGGCGGTAAAAATGCAATTCACCCCTTTGAGTATGTGAACCCATGGCCGCCATACCCTGCACACCAGCCCCTCGTAACAGGCGCAGCAAAACCGTTTCGGTCTGGTCATAAAGATGATGCGCCAGCAAAAAATGCCGGATTCCGGTTCTGGCGGCAAAATCCTCATAGGCCTGATAGCGTGCGTTGCGTGCAGAAGCCTCTATACCCAAGCCTGATGCAGCATCCACACTAACGTATTCAATGCTGCATTCCACACTCAGCCTTTCTGCCAGCGCTTGCGTGTGCAAAACCCATTCATCGGCAATCGCCTGCAAGCCATGATGCACATGCACCGCCTGAACTTTCACCTGGTATTGCGGGGCAATATGGGCAGCATAAACCAGCAACATGGCCGAATCCGGCCCGCCGCTGACTCCCACCGCCACCACCGGTATTTGCCGCCTTTTTGCCATGCGAAAAAAATCATGCAGCGGAGACGATAAAAAAGCGTCTTTAAGAAAAGACGCTTTTTGTTGATCTGGCCGTTTATTCCTGGACCCGACCATATGACAGCAAACGCTCCAAGCGCTTATTGATGAGTTCCTGGGGATCTACATTGGCAACCTGACGCAATGCCTCGCTTAAGGCACGACGCAAGGTGCGGGACATGGCGGTCACATCGCGATGTGCCCCACCCACCGGCTCGGGCACGACACGGTCGATCAAGCCCAATTCCAGCAGACGGTTGGCGGTAATTGACAGTGCCTCGGCTGCAATTGGTGCCTTGTCAGCGCTGCGCCATAAAATCGATGCACAGCCTTCGGGTGAAATCACGCTATAGGTGGAGTATTGCAACATTTGCACTACGTCACCCACGGCAATTGCCAAAGCACCACCAGAACCACCCTCACCAATGATAGTGGCAATAATCGGCACTTTCAGCTCGGCCATGGCATACAGGTTATGACCAATGGCTTCTGACTGGCCCCGCTCCTCGGCGTCAATGCCGGGATAGGCGCCGGGGGTATCCACAAATGTAAAGACCGGCAAATTGAATTTTTCAGCCAAGCGCATCAGGCGTAAGGCCTTGCGATAGCCTTCGGGACGTGGCATGCCAAAATTACGTTTGGCGCGCTCTTTGGTATCCCGTCCTTTCTGGTGACCAATTACCATGCAAGCCTCGCCATTGAAGCGGGCCAAACCGCCAACAATCGCCTGGTCATCCTTGAACATGCGGTCACCATGCAACTCATGGAAATCGGTGAAGATTTCACGAATATAGTCAAACGTATAGGGACGTTGTGGATGACGCGCCACCAATGCGGTTTGCCAAGGAGTCAGCTTGGAATAAATATTGGTGGTCAGTGCTTCGCTTTTTTGTTGCAGCCGCCCGATTTCTTCTGAAATATCTACCGCTGAATCAGAAGATACATGTCGCAGCTGTTCAATTTTCTGCTCAAGTTCGGCAATGGGTTTTTCAAAGTCTAAAAATGTAAATTTCATGGTTTTTGATTTTAATATGAATCTGGCTGGAAGTGGGCTTAATCGGTTACGGATTCCTGGCTACGCCATAAATACCACGTTGCCACCGTTCGCCAGGGTTGCCACGTTTGCGCCACCTCTCTGGCTTCATAGCGGGATACCGGCTCTCCGCTAAAGTAATGCATTGAGATTGCCTTTAACAGTCTTGGGTCATCAATAGGTAAAACGTCCGGCCTGTGCAAGTTGAATATTAAAAACATTTCTGCAGTCCAGCGGCCAATGCCGCGAATGCTGCACAGCTCATCAACAATTTCTTCATCACTCATTTTAGACCATTTTGCCGGATGCACCTTCTTTTCATTGAAATGCATGGCCAAATCCAAAATGTATTCCGATTTTCTTTTTGCCAGACCGGCAGCCCTAAGCTGCTCGACATCATATTCCAAAACCTTGGCCGGTGTAGGACGACTGCCACATAAGGCCGTAAATTTTTTCCAGGTAGTCTCGGCGGTATCTACAGACACCTGTTGCCCTACGATAGCACGTGCCAGCGTAACAAAAGGCGTTTTATTGCTGGCCAGCCATACACCATCGTGCTCGGGGATGATTTTACGAAGAATGCGGTCCCGTTTCATTAGATAACTAACCGCCTCATCCCAGTAATCAGGCTTACAGGCCTGCTCGGGGGGTATTACTTGTGTCATTTTTTACCCCTAGACCCGGCGCCACTGCGTCAAACCACCCGGTTTATCTTCCAGTTCAACACCAGCCTCTTTGAGGGTCTTGCGAATCTGGTCAGCCAAGGCAAAATCCTTGTCTTTTTTGGCTTGCAAACGCTGTTCGACCAAGGCATTGATCTGGTCCTCATCAAGCACGGCAGACTCTGCGGCATCCCGGTTTTTGCGGGTATAACGCGTTACCGAGCGCAAATAAGTTTCAGGATCATGCGAAAGCAACCCTAGAATGCCGCCTAAGGCCTTGATCTGGCCAGCCAGTTCTTTGGACTTCAGGCGATTGGCCTCGGTCGCCATTTCAAACAGCACCGATACAGCCACTGCCGTGTTGAAATCATCATCCATGGCTGCCTTGAAAGCGGCGGCATAACTGGAAGACCAGTCTATTGCCGCTTCCTGCACGCCAACATTGTAAAGCGTTTGATAAATGCGATCGATGGCGGCCTGTGCATCAAACAGGTTGTCTGGCGTGAAATTTTGTGGGCTGCGGTAATGATTGCGCACAATGAAAAAACGCAGCATTTCAGCTTCACGCAAGTTCCATTCGTAATCAGCCGTCTCTCCTGCCTCGGCCTCACGGGCACCCACTGTTTGGCGAATAGTCCGGAAATTGCCCAGCGATTTCGACATTTTGTCGTTATCGACCATCAAGGGGCCGCAATGCATCCAGATATTGGCTAAATTGCCACCGTAAGCGCCTTCGGTCTGGGCGATTTCATTTTCATGGTGAGGAAATTTCAAATCGGGACCACCACCGTGAATATCCAGGGGCAAACCCAACAATTCTTTGCTCATGGCCGAGCACTCTATATGCCAGCCCGGACGCCCCATGCCATAAGGAGACGCCCACTTGGAATCTTCGGGCTCATCTTCCTTGGCCGATTTCCACAAGACAAAATCAAGGGGATCCTGCTTGCTTGAAGAAACCGCTACCCGCTCACCGGCACGCATGTCGTCAAGGGAGCGGCCTGACAATTTGCCATAGCCTTCGAATTTACGAACCGCAAAGTTGACGTCACCGTCATCAGACTGGTAAGCCAAGCCCTTGTTTTGCAGCTGCTGGATGATTTCCAGCATGCCGGGCACATGCAAGGTGGCACGGGGTTCGTGATTGGGGGACTGGACACTCAGGGCCTTTTCATCTGCATGCATGGCTTCAGTGTAAAACCCGGTGACCTCGGCCAGGGTTTTATTGGTAGCTACCGCTTTGCGGATGATTTTATCGTCGATATCGGTAATGTTACGAACATAGGTAACTTCATATCCTTTTTCCCGCAACCAGCGCTGCACAACATCAAAGCTGACCAACATCCGGGCATGACCCAAATGGCAATAGTCATAAACTGTCATCCCGCATACATACATGCGCACTTTATTGGGCTCAACGGTCTTGAACGGCTCTTTCGTACGGGATAAAGAGTTATAGATATGCATAGAAAAAAGATACAGAAAATCATCCGGCAGAAAATACCGGATGCAGTTAATCGAAGAATTTAATCAGGTTCAGTGACAGTTTAATACGTTCTAATCACAACTGAGGCTAAAATACGCAATAACAGAAGTATAGCAATTCCAGCTGCCTATCTGCACCTGGATTAATTTATGGATCAATTATTTTTTGGATGATCAGTGAGACAACGATTAAATTTTTTCAAATGGGCCGGTATCGCTGCAATATCACTATTCATGCATAGCGCAAGCGCACAAGAACAGCCTCCTGCCCAACCCGACGGTGGCTGGCAGGCACTGGCCGATATCCTGAAAAAGCTGGAACCCTCGGTTGACACATCGATTCCCGAAACCCCGGTGCAGGCCAGCCTTCGCATCAACCAGCTGATTACCAGTGGCAAATTCCAGCAGGCATTGAACGAAATTGAAAAAATCCAGCCAACGGTTTCCTACATGGAGCAACCCGGCACCGACGTACAACTGCGTTTCCTGCGGGCACGTGCCTTAACCGGACTGGGCAAAACAGACGCGGCCATTTCCGTTTACCAGGATATGACAAGCAAGTACCCAGAGCTTGCCGAACCCTGGAACAATATGGCCACCCTGCAGCTTAAAGCAGGCTTGCTGGACCAGGCTTATGAATCCCTGAAAATGGCTATTACCATCAATCCAAAATATGGCATCGCCCATCGTAATATGGGGCTGGTCCAATTAATTATGGCCAACCATTCTTTTGACCAGGCCGTGAAAAACGGTGTGACCAGTGCCGCCACACAAGCCGCGGCCATCAAACGAATCGTCAACGGAAACTGACCATGCATTTATTTTTCAGGGCAAGCATGCTTGCCCGTTCACTAGTATTGCTAGGTGGGCTTGCCATCGTGCCTGCCTCACTGGCTGCTGAATCTTCACCATCAACAAAGGAATTAACAATGAGCACATTACCCCGTGTCAAACTGGAAACCAACCACGGCGATATCGTTATTGAACTGAATACTGAAAAAGCCCCCGTTACAGCAGAAAACTTTCTGAACTATGTAAAAGAAGGCTTTTATGACAACGTGATTTTTCACCGCGTTATTAAAAACTTCATGATCCAGGGCGGTGGCATGGCACCGGGCATGAAAGAAAAACAAACCCGCGCACCCATCACCAACGAAGCCAATAACGGTCTTGCAAACGATAAATACACGATCGCCATGGCTCGCACCAACGATCCACACTCGGCTTCAGCCCAGTTTTTCATCAACTCCCGCGACAACGATTTCCTTAACCACACTGCCCCTACCGCACAAGGCTGGGGCTATGCCGTCTTCGGTAAAGTAGTGGAAGGCACCGACGTGGTTGACCAAATTGAAAACGTAAAAACCGGCAACCGTGGCTTCCATCAGGACGTTCCTGTCGATGACGTGGTTATCCAGAAAGCAAGCATCGTTGAATAAGCTTGCGCTAGACGGTACCATCTGGCTCGCCTCGGACATTCATCTGGGCGAGCATATCCCCAAAACCAGACAGGCATTTTATGCTTTTCTGGACAGTGCCCGGGTGCATGCCAATGCACTGGTACTGGCTGGGGATATTTTTGATTTCTGGGCCGGCGACGACATCGCCCTGCAATCACCAGAACCCTGGCTGCAGGAAGCCCTCAGCCAACTTGCGCAAACGGCAAGCCAAATCCCCTTGTATTTAATGCATGGCAACCGCGATTTCCTGATCCGGCACAAATTGGCCAAGCGGCTAAATGCCACGCTTCTGGCCGACACGGTAACAATAGAATCTGCGGCAGGCCTTATACGACTTAGCCACGGAGACGAATACTGCATTGATGACCCGGGTTACCAGCGTTTCAGAAAAATCGTGCACAACCCATTAATTCAGGCCACTTTTCTTGCCCTGCCCCGCCATTTACGCCATCGTATTGCCAGCCATATACGGCGCAAAAGCAAAAACGCACATCCATACAAAAACAACACCATGCTGGACGTGTCTGCTGCTGCCATAGAATACGCTTTTCTTGAAAACCCGCAGGTTCATACCCTGATCCACGGCCACACCCATAAACCGGGCCATCATACAAGCATTTTGAATGGCACCGCCTATGAGCGCTGGGTCTTGCCCGACTGGGAATATGACCACGGACCGATCCACGGCGGCTATATAGAAATAAAAAAAAGCGGTGTTTGTTTACACCGCTTTCACTTGCCCACTAACCCCTAAAGGCCAGTGAACAAAAACAACTAAGCGCCCTGAAACACGGGAGAACGTTTTTCGATGAAAGCCACAGATCCCTCCCGATAGTCTTTGGTTGTGCCCATTTCACGCTGCAACTCGGTTTCCAGGTCAAGCTGCTGCTCCAGTGTTTTTTCACTGCTGGCGTAAATAGCCTGCTTGGTTGCCGCTAGCGCTTTGGTGGCGCCATTCAGGAGGGTTTGGTGCATTTGCCCGATTTCTTCCTGCAAGGATTCATCAGGAATGCATTTCCAGATCATCCCCCAGTCTTGAGCCTGTTCGGCGGTAATGGGCTGAGCCAGCATAGAGGCTGCCATCGCACGTTGTGTACCGATAAGACGGGGTAAAAAGTGAGTTGATCCGGCATCGGGGATCAAACCGATTTTGGCAAACGCCTGAATGAATTTAGCCGATTTGACCGCATAAATAATGTCACATGCCAATACCAGGCTAAACCCGGCACCGGCCGCCACCCCATTCACGAAGCACACGACAGGCACCGGCAAGGCACGCAAGCGCAACACAAGCGGCTTGTAGTTTTTTTCAAGGCTTTCACCCAAATCACGCACTTCACCCGGTTGCAAGGGTTTACGCTCACTCAAGTCCTGGCCGGCACAAAAACCCCGCCCGGCACCGGTCAGGATAACCCCCCGCAAATCCACGCGTGATTCAAGCAGGGAAAGCACATCCTTCAGTTCATCATGCATTTGTGCGGTAAAGCTGTTCAACCGCTCTGGCCGGTTTAGCGTGATGTAAGCCACACCGTCGCGGTAGGCAAACAAAATGGTTTCATATGATTTGGTGATCATTCCAATGCCTCCAGCTGTTTCAAGTGATACTTGGTATCACCCAACAAATAATCAATAAATATTAAGCGTTTGAAATAATCACCCACCTCAAGCTCATGCGTCATGCCCATGCCACCATGCAGCTGAACAGCACTTTCGCCAATAAAACGTCCCGCCATGGCCACCTTGATTTTGGCCGAAGACAACATGCGGCGCTTTTTATCCTGATCTGGCTCGCCCGCTCCGGCAGCGGCCACATACGCCATGGACAAGGCCACTTCTTTCTGGATATACATATCGGCCAAACGGTGCTGCAACACCTGGAACTGTGCCAATGGCTTGCCAAACTGCTGGCGGGTTTTAAGATAATCAACCGTAATTTGCAGCAAGTGATCCATCGCGCCAGCGGCATGTGCACACAAAGCAACAATCCCGTCATCAAGCCCCTGGTTCAACAACTGCAATGCAGCCTCACCACTTGCCAGCAGAGCGGTCTCATCCAAACGGACACCGTCAAAATCCACATTACCGCAACGGCTGCCATCCATGGTTGGATAATCATTAATGACAATCCCGTCTACATCCGCCGGCACGACCAGCAGCGCTGGTTCATTGTTCAATAAAGCGCTAACGATAAATACATGGGCAGCACCTGCATGCCATACCGCCTGTTTTTGGCCAGACAGCACCAATTGGCCCTCTTGCCTGGAAACCTGCGTGCTGATATCAGCCAGATTGTCGCTACGTTGCCCTTCCTGGTAAGCCACGCTGAAAATGGCCTCCCCGCTGGCAATCGCACCCAGGTATTGCTGCTTCAGGTGTTCGTTATTGCTGTTGGCAAGAATTCTTGCACAAATAACCGCACTGGGCACCACCGGCTCGGAAGCCAGGCCACGGCCCAGCTCCTGGTGAATCGCCAGCAAAGAGGCGGCAGACTCACCAAAGCCATCATATTCGGCAGGCACGCTTAGGCCCAACACACCCAGCTCGGCCAGGGTATTCCAGCTATTACCATCCAATTCATTCTGCTGCTGGCGTTGGCGCCGTTTCTCGAAACTCCAGTCTTCCTTGACAACCCGGCTCAGGCTTTCCGCCAGCATTTGCTGTTCTTGACTATATGCAAAATCCATTATTTTCTCCAATATCCCTTAGTTCTTTGTTCTATGTTCAACACCGCTTATACATCCAGAATTTGCTTGGCAATAATGGATTTCTGAACTTCAGTCGTACCACCGTAAATAGTGGTTTTGCGCATATCGAAATAGTTGGCCGATGCGGCTGCCGCAAACGGATGGCCAGGACCGAAAACATCTTCCCCGGCTTCCAGCCAGGATGGGCTGTAAGGCCAGCTATTCAGCCCCATCACCTCAAGCTGAAGGCGTGCCAGATCCTGCTGGATTTCCGAACCACGGATTTTCAGGACCGATGCCTGTGGGCCAGGGCCCTGTGTACTGTCTGCCGCCACGCGCAGCAACATCATTTCCAAAGAAAGAATATCTGCTTCAATCAGGGAAATCTGGTCTTTCATGCGGACATCCTGGTTGGCCGGTTTGCCATTCCATTGCACTTCGGCCGCCAGGTTTTTAAGAATCTGCAATTCGCGATAGCACAGGCCGATGCCGGCAATACCGGTACGTTCGTGACCCAGCAGATACTTGGCATAAGTCCAGCCTTCGTTTTCATTGCCCACCAGGTTTTCGTAAGGCACCTTGACATTTTCCAGCCAAACCTCGTTTACGTCATGCCCACCATCCAATGTTTTAATTGGGCGCACGGTTACACCGGGCTGGCGCATATCAATCAGCAACATGGAAATACCACGCTGGGGCTTGGCATCCGGGTCGGTGCGTACCAGACAGAACATCCAGTCGGCATATTGGCCAAGCGTAGTCCAGGTTTTTTGTCCGTTCACCACATACCCTTCAGGGGTTTTCTCGGCACGGGTTTTGAGGGAAGCCAGGTCTGAGCCCGAACCCGGTTCCGAATAGCCCTGACACCACCAGTCTTCAATCCGTAGCATTCGGGGCAAAAAGCGCTGCTGCATTTCCGGGCTGGCGTATTTCATTAATACGGGGCCAATCATGCTTAAGCCAAATGGCAGCAAACGGGGCGCACCGCCCTTGAAGCTTTCAATTTCAAAAATCAGTTTCTGCAAGGCGTTCCAGCCCGTGCCACCAAATTCAACCGGCCAACTGGGGGCGCCCCAACCATGGTCATCCAATGCACGATGCCAACGGATGTAATCGTTGTTATCCAATCGTTGGTGCTTGAACACCTTATCTTTAATGTCCTGAGGCAAGGCAGTAGCCACAAACTGCCTGACTTCCTCACGAAATGCAATATCTTCCTGCGTTAAATTCAAATCCATGATGTCCTCCGTTTTTTAATTCTTGTTATGACACTACAAATGGCAGGGTTTCACAATTTACTTTTTTGGAACCCCCCATTCAAGCCAGCCTGAACCACGGCACATATCCGGATCTCGTCGTATTAGTAGAAACCATAATTAAATCAGCCTTAAGGCAGGCTTCATAAAATCAAGATTGTCTTAAATTCCATATGAAGGAATACTGTAGGCCAATATAGACACATTTTTATCACTTTATGAGAATTTTCATGACGCAAAATAAAACACTAAGCGTGGGTGCTGAAAAGTATTACCACGATCAACTTGCCCAGGGAAACTTCCTGATTCAACGCTGCACCGATTGCAGCAAAAGCATTTTCTTCCCACGCATGGTCTGCCCGCACTGTGGCTCGGATGAAATTGAATGGTATGCACCATCAGGCAAGGGAACCGTTTACTCAACCACCGTTGTACGCCGCAAAGCCGAAGCGGGCGGTGACTATAACGTTGCCCTGATTGACCTTGATGAAGGACCGCGCATGATGGCGCACGTGGAAGGCATTGAACCGGACGCAGTCAAAATCGGACAAAAAGTACAGGCAAGCATTCGCCAGTCAGCCGACCAGAACATCGTAATTTTCACACCAGCAGGAGCGTAAGAATGATTGACAAGAAATTAAGGGGCGCTGCCGCTGTTGTAGGTGTAGGACACGCCGGCCTGGGTATGGCTACCGGTTACACCGAAATGGAAATCCTGATTCAGGCGGCCAAACGTGCCGTTGATGATGCCGGCTTGACCATGCAGGATATTGATGGCATTGCCACCGCCAGTGTTGCCTCTACCATGTGGGTGATGCCGGTTATCGAACACCTGGGCATTCGCCCCACCTTTATTGACAGTACCATGATTGGTGGTTCCAGCTTTGTTGCCCACCTGATGCCTGCCATCCAGGCACTGGAGTCTGGCCAGTGCAATGCGGTGCTGGTTTGTTATGGCAGCACACAACGCACCTCGACGCTCAGCCGCAGCATGATTGGCAATATGCGCAAGCAAATGGACCCGCAACCTTACGAAAATCCGTACAACCCGTTGAGTCCGCTTAGCTCATACGCCCTGGCTGCCGCACGTCACATGCACCAATACGGCACCACCCGTGAAAACCTGGCTGAAGTAGCCGTAGCCGCACGCAAATGGGCACAGCTGAATCCTGAAGCCACCATGCGTGATCCGCTTTCAATTGAAGATGTCCTGTCTTCAAAAATGGTTTCCGACCCACTGACCGTTCGTGACTGCTGTCTGGTGACCGACGGTGCCGGTGCCTTCGTGCTGGTACGCGCCGACCGGGCCAAAAACATGAAACAAAAGCCGGTGTATGTCTTGGGCAATTCCACCGCCTGCTGGAATCGCCAGATTTCCTCCATGCATGATTTGACCGTTACCGCCGCACAACAATCAGGCAAGATCGCCTTTGAAATGGCCGGCGTGAAACCGTCTGATATTGATGTGGTTGAAGTCTATGACGCCTTCACCATTAACACGATCCTGTTCCTGGAAGACCTGGGTTTCTGCAAAAAAGGCGAAGGCGGTGCGTTCGTAAGCAATGGCAATATTGCCCCAGGTGGCATCTTGCCGGTTAACACCAACGGTGGTGGCCTGTCATGCGTTCACCCCGGCATGTACGGCATTTTCATTCTGATCGAAGCCGTACGCCAATTGCGTGGCAGCTGCGGCGAACGCCAGGTGGACGGTGCCAAACTGGCGGTTGTCCATGGTAATGGTGGCACGCTGTCAAGCCAGTCTACCGCTGTTCTGGGTACCGCTGAAACACTTTAATTTTTCCAACCGGCCCATTTTCGCAATGGGCCTTCATACCTATAACATCAAGACCGGAGACATCATGAAACGTATAAAATCAGCACTGGCCCTTTCGCTTGGCATTTTGTTCAGCACTTCAGCCATGGCAGAATGGCCTGAGCAAAACATCACCATCATTGTGCCCGCCGCTCCTGGCGGCACCACGGATATTGCGGCCCGTATCCTCAGTGAAAAAATGGGTAAGGAACTGGGTCAAAGCGTTGTGGTTGAAAACAAGGCAGGTGCTGCAGGCATTATCGGTACCCAGGCACTGGTACGATCCAAACCCGATGGTTATACCTTAATCATGGGTAACATTGGCCCCAATGCCATTAACTACAGCCTGTACGATTCACTTCCCTATAAAAAAGAAGATTTCGCCCCCATCTCCCTGGTGATTTCAGTACCCAATGTACTGGTTGTCAATGAGCAAACACCTGTCAATACAGTTGACGAGCTGATCAAATACGTTTCTGAGAACAAGCAGCACCAAACGTTTGGTTCATCTGGCAAAGGCCAGTCTCCGCACATGTCGGCAGAAATGTTCATGCAACGCGCCAACCTGAAAGCCGAGCATATTCCCTATAAAGGGGCCGGCCCTGCCGTCAGCGCCCTGCTTGGTAATCAATACACCTTCATGATTGACAACCTGCCCAGCTCACTGCCTTCCATCAAGTCTGGCAAGTTCAAGGCACTGGCGGTTACCAGTGACGAACGGGTTGCCGAACTGCCCGACGTGCCCACCATGAAAGAAGCCGGTATTGACAACATGGTGGTGACCGCCTGGTTTGGCCTGCTGGCACCGGCCGGTACCCCCGATGAGGTGGTTAACAAACTGCATAAAGCCGCCAAGAATGCACTGGAAAGCGAGGATGTGAAAGCCCGTTTTGCCGCCATGGGTGGCCAGCCTGGCGGCAACACACCTGCAGAGTTTGCCAAGTTCATTGAAGACCAGCAAGCCTTGTGGGCCGATACCGTCAAAGCGGCCAATCTGAAAATGGACTAACACTTAGCATGATCAACAAAATCGTTTCATCCCATCTTGAAGCGCTGGAGCAAATCCCCAACGGTGCATCCGTCATCGTTGGCGGGTTTGGGGATGCCGGCATTCCATTTGAATTACTGGAAAGCCTGAAAAAACTGGGTACCAAAGACCTGACCATCATTAGCAATAATGCGGGCACGCGTGAAAACGGCATTGCCGGCCTGATCAAAAACGGCCAGGTTCGCAAAATCATCTGCTCGCATCCACGCCCACCGCTATCTGATGTATTTGCCGAAGCTTACCGTGCCGGCAAAGTAGAACTTGAATGCATGCCCCAGGGCACACTGGCCGAACGCCTGCGGGCTGCCGGTGCAGGCCTGGGCCCCTTCTTTACCCCCACCGGCTACGGCACACGGGTTGCTGAAGGCAAGGAACAACGTGTTGTAGACGGCATAGGCTATATTCTTGAGCAACCCCTGCACGGTGATTTTGCCCTTATCAAAGCCCACTTGGGCGACCGCTGGGGCAACCTGACTTACCGCTGGGCTGCCCGCAACTTCAATCCCGTCATGTGTACAGCCGCCAAAAACACCATTGCCCAAGTCGATAAAATCGTGGAACTGGGTGAACTCCATCCGGAACACGTCATGACACCGGGCATTTTTGTCAAATCCATCGTTCTGGCAGGAGCAAGCAATGCCTAGTCATACACCATTGAACCGGGCCCAGATTGCCAATCTCGTCGCACAAACACTGCCAGATGGCTCTTACGTTAACCTGGGTATTGGCATGCCCACCCTGGTTGCCGACTACCTGCCCGAAGACAGGGAAATCATCCTTCACAGTGAAAACGGCATTTTAGGCATGGGCCGCACAGCCATTGATCATGAAATTGATTACGACATTATCAATGCCAGTCGTACCCCCATTATTTTGCTGGATGGTGCTTCTATTACCGAACATACCAACTCGTTTGCCATGATGCGTGGCGGCCACCTGGACTATTCTATCCTGGGCGGTTTTCAGGTTGCCGTGAACGGAGACCTGGCCAACTGGATTACCGATGCCCCTGATGCCATCGCAGCCATTGGTGGCGCCATGGACCTGGCGGTTGGTGCCAAAAACGTGATTGTGATGCTGGACCACACTACCCGGGACGGCAAGCCAAAATTACTTGATACCTGTACCTATCCGCTTACGGGCCTTAAAGTGGTTGATTGGGTATATACCGATCTGGCCGTGCTGGAAGTCAAGAACAATGCCTTTCATGTACATGCCATAGTAGACGGTTTAAGCCTTGAAGAACTGCAGGCAAAAACCGAAGGCAAACTGGTGGTCGACAGCGCACCCAAAAAAATTCGACTGGATGAAAACCAGCAGCCTTATTACACAAACTAAACGGCCTAAAAAATATAACGAGGAGACACCCTGATATTTCACTGTATTTCAACCCCCATGCTGCACGTAAAAAGTAGCAAGCTTAAAGGCATGGCTGTAACTGGAAAGAACCATTCAAACGTGTTAACCGATGTGCCTACCGTTAGCAAATCGGGCTTGCCAGAGTTTACGGTTGACGGCTACGAAATCACAGGATCAACACCAGACGAATTTAAACAACATATCAGCAGCGAAATCCAGAAATGGAAAGTGGCTGTTGAAAAATCAGGCGCCAAAGTTCAATAAGAATGCCGGCATATTAACAACTTTAAGTCTAAACTTTCTTAATAGCTTTTTTAAGATTGCATCTATTGGAGACCCTATGTTAGTCAAGAAACTATTAGTGGCAGCAACCGCCCTTACCGCCCTGTCCTCATCAATGTCCGCCTTTGCGGCAGAATGGCCGGATCGCCCCGTAAAACTGCTGGTTGGCTATGCGGCAGGTGGACCGGTTGATACCGCCGCCCGTTCATTTGCAAAATTCCTTTCCGATGAACTCAAACAATCGGTCGTTATTGAAAACAAAACCGGCGCCAGTGGCATGATTGCTGCAGAAAACGTCATTCGCTCCAAACCCGATGGCTATACCCTGTATTTTATTGCCAGCCCTACCCCTACCATCACGCCACATATCCAGAAATCGGCCAATATCAATCTTGACAAAGATTTCACCTATATTGGCAACATTGTTGACTACACCAACGTTCTGGTCGCCAACAAAGACCTGCCGATCAAGTCTGTCAAAGAGCTGGTTGAATACGCCAAGGCCAACCCGAATTCCATTTCTTTCGGCTCTGCCGGTATTGGCTCTTCCAACCAGCTGTCTGCTGAGTTAATGAAGCAAAAAACAGGCACGGAAATGCTGCATGTGCCTTATCGTGGCAACGCCCCCGCCATGGTTGATGTAATCAGCGGCAAGATTTCTTTCATGTTCGACATTAGCGGCACAGCGATTTCTTATATCAATGGCGATAAAGTCCGCCCATTGGCCGTTACATCCGCGACCCGCAACAAAGCCTTGCCCGATGTACCGACCATGATTGAAGCCGGCATTGAAGACTACGCCGTAACTGGCTGGTATGCCTTGGTTGGCCCCGCAGGTTTGCCAGAAAATATCACCAAACGTCTTGAAGTTGCTTTGCAGAACATTGACCAGAATCCCGAATTCGACAAACTCATGGAAACCGGTGGCTACACCCGAACCTTCAGCAATGGCACCGACCTGAAAGCCAAAGTTGACCGTGAATACAAACTTTGGGAAGCGGTAATTGAGAAAGCGGGCATCAAGCCAAATCAATAATCAAAGTAAAATCCTGACGTATATATGTATTCCCACGCAGGAGCGTGGGCACAAGTAACAAAGTAAACAGCAAGAATTACTGGATATATGCAAAAAAAACTTCAGGGTTTCCCAACGCTGAAGACAGGTGAACCAAAAATAAAGGGGTATTGAACTGCGGCTGTTGTCGCGTTTCAATACCCCTTTATTGTTTTTATAACGTAAAACCCAAGTTTTTACCTGGGTTTTATTTCCTGAATAAAACATCATTTTTGTTCAGTACAGGAATTGAGTTTATTAAATGAACTCAATCCTTTACTGATCCTAACAATCAGCCCTGAACTTTAATATTCGCTTTCTGAATAGTATCGCGCCATTTCTTGATTTCCACATCCAGGAACTGGCCAAACTCTTCAGGGGAAGTTGGCATGGGCTCTGAGCCTGAGCCATTCATTTTTTCTATGATTTCAGGCGTATTCAGGCTTTGATTCAAATCAGCATTCAATTTCTTGATGACATCCGCCGGCGTTCCTTTAGGGGCAAACAAGCCACTCCAGGAATATGCCTCATAACCCGGCAAACCGGATTCCGCAATGGTAGGAACTTCCGGAGACAAGGCTGACCGCTCTTTATTGCCCACACCCAGCGGAATCACCTTGCCGCTTTTAATAAATGGCAAGGCAGAAGTGGCATCGGCAAACATCAGCTGAACCTGGCCGCCTACCAAATCCTGTACTGCAGGTGCACTCCCCTTATAAGGAATATGCTGCAACTGAACACCCGCCATACTGGCAAACAGCTCCCCGGCCAGATGCGTACCGCCCCCGGTTCCGGATGAACTGTATGAAATGGTATTGGGTTTTTCTTTGGCCAGGTCAATCAGTTCCTGTACCGTTTTCACATTCAGTGAAGGATGCGCCACCAGAATCAATGGAAACCGGGCAACCCCACCAACGGGTTCGAAATCTTTCTGGGCATCATAGCCCAGATTGTCATTCATGCTCGGTAAAATGGCATGGTGAATGGCTGTAAAAAAGTAATTGTAGCCATCGGGCTTGGCCTTGGCTGAATACCGGGCTCCCACAATTCCACCTGCACCCGCCTTGTTATCAATAACAATCGGCTGCTTCCATTTATCGTTCAAGGGTGCAGTCACAATGCGCGCCGCTGTATCAACCGGACCACCTGGCGCAAAAGGCACCACAAAATTTACGGCCTGCTCAGGCCACTTGCCTGCATCGGCCCAGCTAGCAGTAAAAGGTACGCCAGATACCATCACGGCGGCAAAAGTTTTAAGGACTGCCCTGCGTTGTTTGAACAAACCTGACATAACTAACGTCTCCTGTATATTTGATCGTTAATTATGCCCTTAATTCTGGCTTTTAATCGTTTTCTTTTTAAAAGGCAGCCCTCATAAAATTGAAAGCCACGACTATTGCCGATTGATATTCCCCGCAATTTTCATCACATGCTCGATGAATTTTTCAGCAAAGGCAGGAATATCCCGTCCGCCCTGACGGCAGATGAAGCGTTCCCGATTAGCCCATTCATTACTGATCCTCACCATATGCAGGCGCTCTGGCTTACTGTAATTACGGGCACACTCAATAGGCACTATGGCCAGGCCAATCTTGGCATCTACCATACGGCAAACCGTTTCAAAACTGCCTACATACACACGCTGGTGAATACGCTTGCCCAATTTATACGCTTTTTCTTCCAGGAAGGACTGGATCACGCTCTCTGGATGAATCCCGACAAACTGGTATTTTTCAATCAAATCCTCAAACCTGATTTCTTCAACATCCCTCAACTCATGCTCAAGATCGGTAATTACCACCAGTTCGTCTTTGAACAGGGGAACAATATCCAGGCCATCCAAATTAATACTGCCAGACCCAAAACCCAGATCGGCAGAACCGGCACGAATCGCTGACACAATGTCTTTGGTCAGTTTTTCTTCCAGCTCGATATCCACATCAGGGTTTTCAAGCAAAAATGAAGCAAGGGCATCAGACAGAAAAGAATGGGTGGAAGTCATGTTGGCAAGAATTCGCAGCTTGCCTTTGACGCCGGTTGAAAAAGGCTGCAAGTCGGAATGCAGGCACTCCAGCTGCTGAAAAACACCTTTGGCATATTTCAGCAAAATTTCTCCGGCAGGCGTCATTTTTACCCCGGTAACCTGACGGATTAACAATCGCACTTTCAGCGACTCTTCAAGATTTTTAATACGTGCACTGGCTGCAGGCAAAGAAAGAAAAGTTTTCTCGGCTGCACGGGTCAGATTCGATGTCTCGCCAATATTAATAAATAGTTTTAAATCTGTTAAATCGTAGCGCATCTTAAATAAATTGAAAGGGGGTAGTTAAAAAATATGAATAAATAAAATTCACTTTATGGCCTACTATACTCTAACCAAGTGTGTAGACGCAGAAAACATCATGTTTTTATGGTTTAACGCTTATTTATATCTTAAAAAAACCTTGGAGAGCAAGAATGAGTGGAATTGTAGACGGAAAAGTAGTTGTCGTAACCGGTGCCGGTGGCGGCATTGGCCGTGATATTGCCCTGGCTTTTGGTAAAGCAGGGGCTAAAGTTGTCGTTAACGACATCGGCGTTTCCCTTACCGGCGAAGGTGGTGGCGATGGCCCAGCCAAAACCGTTGCTGATGAAATCATCAAGGCCGGTGGCCAGGCAGTACCCAGCCTGGATAGCGTGGCCAGCTATGAAGGCGCCAACAACATCATCCAGACCGCGATTGACAGCTTTGGCAAAATTGACATTATTGTTAACAACGCGGGTAACCTGCGTGACCGCCTCTTCCACAAAATGAGCGAAGAAGAATGGCGCCAAGTGATTGATGTTCACCTGCATGGCTCATTCTTTGTCAGCCGTGCCGCTGCCCCTTATTTCCGCGAACAGGAATCCGGCGCTTTCGTGCACATGACCTCAACTTCTGGCCTGATCGGCAACTTTGGCCAATCCAACTATTCAGCCGCCAAAATGGGTATTGTTGGCCTATCCAAATCAATTGCCCTGGATATGTCCCGCTACAATGTCCGTTCAAACTGTATTGCACCTTTCGCCTGGAGCCGCATGACCAGCTCTATTCCAGCCGAAACCCCCGAAGAAAAAGCCCGCGTTGCAAAATTGCAAAAAATGGAAGCCAACAAAATTGCCCCAATGGCCGTTTATCTTGGCAGTGACGCCGCTTCTGAAGTAACCGGCCAGATCTTTGGTGTACGTGCCAACGAAATCATGCTGTTCAGCCAGCCCCGCCCCATCCGTTCAGTCCACATGTCTACCGGCTGGACCCCCGAACTGATTGCAGAAGTAGCCGCACCTGCATTGAAAGGCAGCTTCTTCAAACTGGAACGTTCTCCTGACGTCATCAACTGGGATCCTATTTAATAACTAACCGTTTATTAATGAACCAAACCCTGCCACTGCTTTTAAGTGGCGGGCTGTTCATTAACCGTTGATTAACAAGGAGACAATAATGCCGTTAGACTATAACCTTATAAAAAACTGGACATTTCCCGACGTTGTACAAGAATACACCGTTAAAGACAGTATCCTCTACGCACTGGGTATTGGCCTGGGGCAAGACCCCCTGGATGAAAACCAGCTTCAATTCGTTTACGAAAAAAACATCAAGGCTTTCCCCACCATGGCAGTCGTGCTGGGTTACCCCGGATTCTGGATGCAAGATCCGGCAGCCGGCATTACCTGGGTAAAACTGGTACATGGTGAGCAACGCACCACGATTCATCAGCCACTGCCCGCCAGCGGCAAGCTGACCGGTAAAATCAGGGTTTCGCACGTGATTGACAAAGGCGCAGACAAAGGCGCCCTGGTAATTACCGAGCGCAAGCTTTATGATGAAAGCGACACCCTGCTGGCCACGATCGAGCAAACCACTTTCTGCCGTGCGGACGGTGGCTTCGGCATCAGTGATGAGCCGCCGCCAGCGCTACCCAAAGTTCCTGATACAGCGCCAGATCAGGTGTGTGAATTATCCATCCTGCCACAGGCCGCCATCTTGTACCGTCTCAATGCCGACCCGAATCCGCTGCACATTGATCCGGCAGTGGCCAGTGCGGCAGGTTATCCGCAACCCATTTTGCACGGCCTGTGCACCTATGGAATCGCAGCTCATGCTATCATGAGAACCTTCTGCGACTATGACCCTGCACGTCTGGTTCGTTTCGATACCCGTTTTTCTTCTCCCGTCTATCCGGGTGAAACACTGGTATGTGAAATGTGGAAACGCAATGAAAACGAAATCCAGTTTCAGGCAAAAGTCAAAGAACGAAATATTGTTGTATTAAGTAATGGCTTTGCCGAGATTAAATAAATGACTAAACGTGGATTACCATTAGAAGGCATCAAGGTACTTGATCTGTCGCGTGTGCTGGCAGGTCCCTGGTGCTCACAAAACCTGGCCGACCTGGGTGCCGATATCATTAAAGTTGAACGCCCCGTAACGGGTGACGACACCCGGGCCTGGGGACCTCCGTACCTTAAAGATGCACAAGGCAACGACACGAGTGAAGCGGCTTACTACTTAAGCGCCAACCGTAACAAGCGCTCTATCGCCATTGATATTGCCAGCGAAGAAGGCAGCAAGCTGGTTCGTGAGCTGGCAAAATCATGCGACATACTGCTTGAAAACTTCAAGGTAGGTGGCCTGAAAAAATATGGCCTTGATTACGACAGTATCAAGGAAATCAACCCCAAGCTCATCTACTGTTCCATTACCGGCTTTGGGCAAACCGGCCCCATGGCCAAAGACCCTGGCTACGATTTCATCATCCAGGGCATGGGCGGACTCATGAGCATTACCGGCGAGCGCGACGATTTGCCCGGTGGTGGCCCGCAAAAAGCGGGGGTTGCGGTAACCGACCTCATGACTGGCATGTATGCCACGATTGGTATTCTGGGTGCACTGCAAGAACGAAACAAAAGCGGACTTGGCCAACACATAGACGTTGCCCTGCTAGACTGCCATATTGCCATGCTGGCCAACCAGAACCTGAATTACATGACTTCGGGTGTTGCGCCCAAACGGGCCGGCAATGCTCACCAGAACGTTGTGCCCTATCAGGTTTTTGCCTCTAATGACGGCCACCTGATTGTTGCCGTTGGCAACGACAGGCAATTTGTGTCCTACTGCAATGCCATTGGCAGACCCGAGCTGGCTCAAGATCCTGCTTACACCACCAACAGCAATCGGCTTAAAAACCGCAAAGATCTTATTGCCATCCTGGAAGAGATCATGCGCACCGACACACGTGATAACTGGCTGGCCAAGCTCAATGCAGCCGGCGTACCTTGTGGCCCCATCAATACCATCAACCAGGTCTTTGAAATGCCTCAGGTGAAAGCAAGGGGAATCTGGAAAACGGTTGAACATCCGGTAGCCGGTGTGGCGCCAACCACAGCCAACCCCATTAATTACTCGGCCACGCCCATTCAGTACCGCATGGCTCCACCATTATTGGGCCAGCACTCCGAAGAAATCCTGCGCGAGTTCAATCTGGAAGATAAATTCAGCCTGAACAAATAATCGCCCTTATATGCATTCCCAAGTAGAGCGTGGGAACGAGGCACCTGATAAAGGCAGTGACAGGCAGGAATAAACGCTGCAAAATAAAACATCCCCCTGAAAAGCGGTAAGCTGCTTGTTTCCAGGGGGATGTTTTGTATCAGGAAATACTTTAAAAAGGGATCAGGGGCTTACATTGACAACACCCAAGCCCCTACCACCAGACCCAATACAATCCGGTACCAGCCAAACGGCCGATACGAGTAATTGGTAATAAACTTAAGCAGGGCCCGAACCAGGAACAAGGCACTGATAAAAGCCGCACCAAAGCCAATCACCACTGCCAGCATATTGCTGTCGCTAAGCTCGCCACCATATTTATACAAACTTAATACAGTTGCCCCCAACATGGTTGGCATGGCCAGAAAGAAAGAAAACTCGGTAGCGGTGCGACGATGAATGCCCGCCATCATGCCGGCAATAATCGTTGCACCCGAACGGGAAGTGCCCGGAATCATGGCTAGGCACTGGGCAAACCCCACCACCAGGGCCTGTTTCCAGGTAATGTCTTCAAGGCGCTGCACCTTTGTGCTTTGGGCCTCGGAATCTGCCGGAGCATGCTTGGCCATATCGGGACGACGCTCAACCCACAACATGAGTATGCCACCCAGCACCAGCGTAAACGCATAAATAATAAACTTGCCATCTAACAACTGGCTAATCTGCTTAATGAAAATAAGCCCAATAACTGCCGCTGGCAAAAACGCAAGGATCAGGTTACGTGTGAACAGCAACTCGGTGCGATCGCCCGTAAAGGTGCCCTTGATAACCTGCCACAGGCGATACCTGAAAATCCACATCACTGCCAGAATGGAGCCTAGCTGAATGACAATTTCATAAACCTTGAAGTCACCAGAATCAAAGTTGATCCAGTCGCCAAGAATTAGCAAATGCGCCGTGCTTGAAATAGGCAAAAACTCGGTCAGGCCTTCAATAACCCCCAGAAAGGCCGCCTTCAGTAAATAGACAAACTGTTCCATTCAGGTCTTCTTGGCCGTTATTCTTGCAAGGCCGCAATCATTTGCGTAAATACTTTGGGACTGCCTGCCAGCAAATTACCCGTTTTCATCCAGGTTTGCTCACCTTCGAAGTCGCCAATCAGGCCGCCGGCCTCAAGAACCAGCAAACTGCCTGCAGCAATGTCCCAAGGTTTCAGGTTAACACCACAAAAACCGTCAAGACGCCCGCAAGCAACATAGGCCAATTCAAGCACCGTAGCACCCAAACGACGAAAACCCGTGCTTTCATCAATCAAGGGGTAAAAACGCTCGGCCCCTTTGCGGTTGGAGCTGGTAACGGAAGGAAAACGGCCGGCCAGCATGGCATCAGCAAAACGCGTACGGTTGGCAACACGGACCCGGCGATCGTTAAGGAAAGTACCGCCACCGCGTGTTGAAGTAAACATTTCATTGCGTGCAGGGTCATACACGACAGCCTGGGTAATCACGCCACGGTGAGCCAAGGCAATGGAGATCGCATAGTTAGGCAAGCCGTGAATGAAATTCTTGGTGCCATCGAGCGGATCGATAATCCATTGATACTCAGGTGTTGGATTGCCATCCGGTGCAGACACAAAACCGGACTCTTCCCCCAAAAAGGCGTGATCGGGGTAAGCATCGCGCAATACTTCAATAATCGCCTCTTCTGCCGCGTGATCAATTTCGGTCACATAATCGTTATGGCCTTTGCGGGCGACCTGTACTTTATCAATATCAAGACTGCCGCGATTGATGATGGCGCCGGCACGTCTTGCTGCCTTGATGGCAATGGTGAGCATTGGATGCATATTTGTTCTGTTTTAGTCGAGTTGGGTAAAATAGGCATTTTAATGGACAACCGCCTCAAGTTCTAGCCAAACACCCGTTTTTCACTAGAATATATGGTTTTTAAAGGAATATCATGCTTTCCAGCTTTGCCCATACCCGTTTCATCATGGTGGCACCCAGCCATCCTGGCAATGTCGGCGCTGCCGCCAGGGCTATCAAAACCATGGGCTTTGAAGAGCTGGTGCTAGTGTCTCCCAAAGACCCGGACATCAAAAACAACCCCGAAGCGATTGCCCTGTCAAGCGGCGCCACCGATGTCCTGCAGAACGCCCAAATTGTTTCCTCCCTTGATGAAGCCCTGGCACCGGTCACGCTGTCATTTGCGCTTACCGCGCGTACACGCGACATGGGCCCACCGGCACTGGACATACGAAAAAGCGCCGAACTAAGCGCCCGTCACTTGGCCAGTACCCCTGCCAATCGCGTAGCGGTTGTACTGGGCACTGAAAGAACCGGCCTTGAAAATGAAGATATAAGTCGTTGCCACCGTATTTGCCACATTCCGGCCAATCCCGCATACAGTTCATTGAATGTCTCCCAGGCCCTGCAGCTGGCGGCATGGGAATTGCGTTATGCCCTCATGGAAAACCATCAGGAACCCGTTCCTGCCAATGAAACCGAAAACACGGTAACTTATGCACCTAGTGAAAAGGTTGAAGCCTTCGTCAAACACTGGGAACAAGCCCTGGTAGCGATTGATTTCCTCAACCCATCACACCCCAAAAAACTCATGCCCCGGATGCGCTACCTGTTTACCCGCATTCACATGAGCCAGGAAGAAGTGGACATGATGCGCGGCGTTTGCACCAACATCATCAGACATGCCAGCAAAAAATAATGAGGGTACTGTCATTGTCATAATATGTCGCTATACTGTGTGAACAGGATAATTCCTTAATTCCAATAACAAAATGCAACCGTTACGGCAATGACACATACTCACCTTCCCCCAAAAGCCATCTCCGCACCCGAGCATATCGCTTTTACTGCTTTCGACAATGCCGAAAAGGCCTATGAACAGCTGGTGTATATTTATCAACGCAATACGCAATTCATCCGTACGGCTTTCCGCCATTTCATCAATAGCGAGACCCCGCCCGAATATAGCGTCAGGGCATTCTATCCAGCCATCCGCCTACGTGTAACCGATCATAAAGAAATTGATTCCCGTCTCTCCTACGGTTATGCCACCGAGCCGGGCATCTACTCCACCACCATTACGCAACCCGAGCTGTTTCAATCTTACTTGTTGGAACAACTCAGCCTGCTGATAAAAAACCACGGTATTGCCGTTGAAATTGGTGAATCCAAAACCCCCATTCCGCTGCATTTTGCTTTTACCGGTGGCCAGTATGTGGAAGGGGTCTATGACGATACCAACAAGCTGACATTACGCAACTATTTTGATGTGCCCGACTTGGCCGTCATGGACGATGCCATTGTTAACGGCACCCTGAAAGTTGAAGCCAACATACCGGCACCACTGGCCCCCTTCACCGCACCGCGCATTGATTACTCCCTGCACCGGCTGCAGCACTATACGGCAACCGCCCCCGAACATTTTCAGGGCTTTGTGCTATTCACCAACTACCAATTTTATGTAGATGCCTTCTGCAACAAAGCCCGCGAACTAGTGCGTGACCCCGATAGCGGCTACAGCGAACTGGTTGAACCGGGCAACCTGGTAACTACCGCCACAATAGCCCCCGAAGCAGGCGGCCAGCCAATTCGCCTGCCACAAATGCCCGCCTATCACCTTAAACGCCCTGATGGCGACGGCATTACACTGGTCAATATGGGGGTTGGGCCTTCAAACGCCAAAACCATTACTGACCATATTGCCGTGCTACGTCCCTCTGCCTGGATCATGCTGGGGCACTGTGCAGGCCTGCGCAATACCCAACGACTGGGTGATTATGTGCTGGCCCACGGTTATGTACGTGACGATCACGTGCTGGATGCCGACCTGCCTTTATGGGTTCCCATTCCGCCATTGGCCGAGGTGCAGGTTGCCCTGGAAGAAGCCGTTGCCCAGGTTTCCGGCCTGGACGGCTGGGAACTGAAACGCATCATGCGCACCGGTACCGTCGCCAGCATCGACAACCGCAACTGGGAACTGCGCGACCACGATGAGCCGGTCCAGCGCCTGTCGCAATCGCGTGCGATTGGACTGGACATGGAATCGGCCACGATTGCCGCCAACGGATTCCGCTTCAGGGTACCTTACGGCACCTTGCTGTGTGTATCAGACAAGCCCCTGCATGGTGAACTGAAGCTGCCAGGCATGGCTACCGATTTTTACCGTACACAGGTCAACCAGCATTTGTATATTGGCATGCGGGCATTGGAAATTTTGCGGGAAATGCCACGCGAACGCCTGCAATCGCGTAAACTACGCAGCTTTATCGAAACCGCTTTCAAATAACAAAGGAACTTTCAGCTTGGCAGCTGTATTAAATGCGGTAATACCGATTTTTGCCCTGATCCTGATCGGTTACCTGGCTGCAAAAAAGAAAATACTCAGTCATGACGCCACCCAGCACCTAAATCTTTACGTGGTGTGGCTGGCCCTGCCTGCCCTGCTGTTCCAGGCCATGGCCACCACGCCATGGGAAGACCTGTACCAGCCGGGCTTCATTGCTGCCTCAATGGGCGCCATGCTGCTTGTGTTTGTCATCTATTTAGTCTGCCAGAAAAAAAACGCACTCCTGGCCGATCGCAGCGTAAACAGCCTTAGCGCCTCATACAGCAACACGGGTTATATGGGCTTGCCCTTATGCGCCCTGGTTTTCGGTCCGGAAGGACTGACTGCGGCCATGATCTCCATGATTCTTACCGCCTGCGTGCTGTTTGCCCTGGCGATTATCTTCATTGAGTTTGGCGTGCAAACCTCGCCTCGCCTGGGCGAGACCTTGCGTAAAACCGCCTTTTCCCTGGCAAAGAATCCACTCATCGTTTCTCCAGTGCTTGGCGGACTGATTGCGGCAACCCCGTTCAGCCTTCCCGCTCCGTTGCTCGAATTCACCCGTTTGCTGGGTGCCTCGGCCAGCCCCTGCGCCCTGGTAACCATTGGCCTGTTCCTGGCACAAACCCCCAACAAAGGCCTGCAAAACGGTACGCTTACCGTACTTGCCCTAAAGCTGTTACTGCTGCCTGTATTAACCGCCATTTTGGTTTTTTTCGTTTTTGACATGCCTCCGGTTTACCAGCAAGCCGCCATTTTGCTAGCCGCCTTGCCAACGGGTACTGGCCCCTTCATGCTGGCCACCCTTTACAGGCTAGACGCCAAACGGGTCTCCCAAAGCATTTTCCTGTCCACTATCCTCTCGGTCCTGACCATTTCATTGCTGATCTACTGGTTTCAACAGCTACAATAACCCTATATGAGCACAAAGTCCCAACCCTCCAAAGCCGAAACGGCCAGTAACCGTTTTGCCGGCCACACCCCTATGATGCAACAATATCTTGCCCTTAAAGAAGAGGCAGGTTCAATATTGCTGTTTTATCGCATGGGCGATTTTTATGAAATGTTCTACGATGATGCCATTAAAACGGCACGCCTGCTAAACCTGACCCTGACCAAGCGCGGCACCTCTAATGGTGAGCCCATTCCCATGGCGGGTGTGCCAATGCATGCCATGGAGCAGTATCTGGCACGTTTGGTAGCCATGGGGGAATCAGTCGCCATTTGTGAACAGGTTGGCGACCCGGCAACTAGCAAAGGGCCGGTTGAACGCAAAATCGTGCGGATTGTCACGCCCGGCACCCTGACTGATGAAACCCTGCTGCCATCCAAGTCCGACCGCCCCCTGATGGCCATTTATCTGCCTCATAAGGGTCGCCAGCCCAAGTATGGCTTGGCCTGGCTGAACCTGGCCAGTGGCGAATTCCGTCTTGCCGAATGCGATATTGCCTCGCTGGATTCTGAAATCCACCGCATTGCCCCGGCCGAAATCGTCCATGCCGATTCATTTAAACCGGAAACCAGCTGGCAAGGTACCTTAAGCACAACGGCAGACTGGCACTTTGACCAAAACGAAGCCAATGCCCTGTTATGCCAGCATTTTGGCATTGATTCCCTGGCCAGCTTCGGGATTCACGATATGCCTTCGGCAGTTACTGCTGCCGGTGCCTTGCTGCGCTACACCGAAAGAACCCAAACCCAGTCACTTTCACATGTGCAGGGCATTAGTGTCGACCAGGCCAGCGACTATCTGGTCCTAGACCCGGTTACCCGCAAAAATCTGGAAATTACCGAAACCATTAGTGGTGAAGAAAGCCCTACCCTGTTCTCTTTGCTGGATGCCTGCGAGACCCCTATGGGCAGTCGCCTGCTGCGCCGTTGGCTGCATCACCCGCTTCGGGCCAATGAACCGGTTGTCGCCCGACAGGCCTGCGTTCAGGCTTTCCTGCTGGGTAAATCAGACAGCCCATTGCACCCGGCCATCGTCCTGGAAAAAATCAATCATTTATTCAAATCTTTTCCTGACCTGGAACGTATTGCCACACGCATAGCCTTGCAATCGGTTCGCCCCCGCGAACTGGCCAGCCTGCGCGATGCACTGGCCTGCCTGCCCGAATTACACCTACTGCTAAACGAGCACATTGCCTCCACACCGCGGATAGAAACGCTATTTGCAGCCCTGGCCATAGACCCTGCCCTACACCACCGCCTGCACCAGGCCATTGATGCAGAACCTGCAGCGCTTATCCGTGAGGGTGGCGTTATTGCCCCCGGCTTTGATGCCGAACTTGATGAACTGCGCACCTTGGCTAGCGACAATGGCGCCTTCTTGCTGGAACTGGAAGCCAGGGAACGTGCCCGTACCGGCATTGCCAACCTGCGGGTTGAGTACAACCGGGTCCATGGTTTCTTTCTTGAAGTATCCAAAGGCCAGATTGACAAGGTACCTGCCGATTACCGTCGTCGCCAGACCCTTAAAAATGCTGAACGTTACATTACGCCTGAACTGAAGTCCTGGGAAGACAAAGTACTTTCTGCCAAAGACCGCTCATTAAGCCGGGAAAAATGGCTTTACGAACAGTTGGTGGAAGAACTAGCACAAGCCGTACCAGTACTGCAGCAATGCGCGCAGGCCGTTTCTGAAATTGATGTTTATTTGTCGCTGGCGCAACACGCCCGCAACAATGACTGGGTGGCCCCGGAATTATGCGAAGCACCTATTATTGACATTGAAGGCGGTCGCCATCCGGTGGTTGAACGTACCATAGAACGCTTTACCCCCAATAGTTGCTATATGAACCCAAACCGGCGCATGCTACTGATTACCGGTCCCAACATGGGGGGTAAATCCACTTACATGCGGCAGATTGCCCTTATTGTGTTACTGGCCCGCATGGGCAGTTTCGTACCGGCACAGTCTGCGCGCATTGGCATGATAGACCGTATCTTCACCCGCATTGGCGCCGCCGATGACCTGGCAGGTGGCCGTTCCACCTTCATGATGGAAATGACCGAAGCGGCCGCCATCCTGGCCGCCAGTACGCAACACAGCCTGGTGCTGATGGATGAAATCGGGCGTGGTACTTCCACCTATGATGGCCTGTCTTTGGCTTGGTCTATTGCCTGCCGACTGTTAACGCACAACCAGGCACTGACCCTGTTCGCCACCCATTACTTTGAAATTACCCGCCTGCCCGAGCAAAACGACGCCGCCGTCAACGTACATCTGGCAGCAGCCGAATCCCCTGGTGGCATTGTCTTTTTGCATGAAGTCCAGGAAGGCCCGGCCAGCCGCAGCTACGGTATTCAGGTAGCACAACGTGCCGGCATTCCCGGCGCGGTTATCCGTCAGGCCAAACGTGAACTGGAACGGCTGGAAAACCAGGCCAGCAGCACAGCACAACTGGATTTATTCACCGAAACCGCGCCTGCCAATGACCAGGCCAGCGATGACCAGCTTGAACTGCAATCCCTGCGGGAAGCGATTAATGATCTTGACCCTGACAGCATGAGCCCGCGCGAGGCTTTGGATGCCCTGTATAAACTGCGTAATCTTTTTGGGCAGCAATAATCAGGCTACGGGTTCCCACGCAGGAGTGAACTGACCCCAAAAAGTTGGATACCGATTCAACTTTTTGGGGTTGCTTGTTCCCATGCTCCTGCGTGAGAGCCAACCATCCAACTAATACTCATATTCCGCACAAAAAATCCCGTTTTACGGCCACAAGCGTTCAAAACAAGTGAGTTATTTTCAACGATATATAAAAATCTATCACTTGTAGCTCAACATTAACCTTGCTTATCATAAGCACAGACATTTACTATACATAAATCGTGGCGGCAAACAAAACAAACATAAACAGCATAATGCCTATGCGAATTTGAAAATATCAAGCATTACAAAGGATGAGACATGCAACCGGCAACCACCCATGAGTCCCGGCATACCCACAGCCGGCTGCTAGAAAAAATACTGGAAGAACACATAAGCAAAGAGGGAAACCTCTTGCCCATCTTGCATGCCGTTCAAGACAATATCGGCTATATCCCTGAAGACTTGATCGCCCCTATTGCACAGGCGATCAATCGCTCCAGTGCAGAGGTCTTCGGGGTAATCAGTTTTTACAAACACTTCAGGACGCAAGCCTGTAACGCCATTCATATTGAATTTTGCCAGGCTGAAGCCTGTCAGGCACGCGGTTCAAAAAAAATTGAGCAAGAAGTGAAAGACCTGCTTCATGCCCAATGGCCCGATGCCACCCTGGAACCCGTCTATTGCCTTGGCTTATGTGCCCAAGGTCCTGCCGCCATGATTAACCAACAACCGCTTGCCCGTGTCACCCCTAGCAAGCTCAAGGCAAAAATTGAAGGAATCGCCACATGCAAAGGATAAAAGTCTATGTCCCCATGGATTCAGCTGCTGTCGCCGTTGGTGCTGATGATCTGGTGGCACCCATTCAAAAAATGGCCTTGGAACAAAATACTGAAATTGAAATTATCCGTAATGGTAGCCGAGGCCTGTTATGGCTTGAACCCCTGATCGAAATTGAAACCCCGCAGGGCCGAATAGGCTATGGCCCGGTCACTCTTGAAGACCTGCCGGATTTATTCAACGCCGGATGGCTCTCAGGTCAGGCTCACCCCCTGTCACACGGCATTACCGATGACATTCCTTACCTTAAAAACCAGGAAAGGCTAACCTTTAAGCGCGTGGGCATCATTGATCCCTTAAACATCCACGACTATGCCAAGCATGGTGGCTGGCAAGGCTTGTTGAAGGCCCTGACCCTAAACGATGAAGCCATCATCAACATAGTCACCCAGTCTGGCCTGCGCGGACGTGGTGGCGCCGCTTTCCCCACCGGCATCAAATGGAATACCGTCCGACAGGCAGAAGGCCCACAAAAATATATCGTTGCCAATGCCGATGAAGGCGATTCAGGCACTTTCTCGGACAGGATCCTTATGGAGGGTGATCCTTTTGCCTTAATTGAAGGAATGATCATTGCCGGCCTGGCGGTCAATGCCAGCAAAGGCTATATTTATGTACGCTCAGAATATCCCATCGCCATTGACACCTTGCAAAAGGCCATCACCATTGCGACGGAACACCGCTATTTGGGGTCCAGCATTTTAGGCTCCGGCCACTCTTTCGAACTGGAAGTCAGAAAAGGGGCTGGTGCTTATATCTGTGGCGAGGAAACCTCCCTGCTTGAAAGCCTGGAAGGCAAACGCGGCGTAATCAGGTACAAGCCACCTTTGCCCGCCATCAAAGGTTTTATGGGCATGCCTACCGTTGTCAACAACGTCGTGTCCCTTGCCACCGTTCCCGTCATTCTGGCCCAAGGCGCAGATTTTTATAAAAACTTCGGCAGCGGAAAATCGCATGGCACACTGGCCTTCCAACTTGCCGGCAATCTCAAATGTGGCGGTCTGGTTGAAAAAGCCTTCGGGATTAGTTTAAAAGAGTTGCTCTACGATTACGGTGGTGGCAGTGAAGATGGCCTGCCCCTGAAAGCCGTTCAGGTTGGCGGGCCACTGGGTGCCTATTTATCGAAACAGGAATGGGACATACCATTAGACTATGAAGCCTATGCCAAGATTGGTGCCATGGTCGGCCATGGCGGCATCGTTGCTTTCAGTGAAAGTGCTGACATGGCTGAAATGGCTGAGTATGCCATGGCTTTCTGTGCCACCGAGTCCTGTGGAAAATGCACCCCCTGCCGGATCGGCTCAAAACGTGGCGTGGAAACCGTCGTCAAAATTCGTCATGGCATTCAGGCGGAAGAAAACCTGGTCCTTCTGGAAGAATTATGCGACACCATGATTGCCGGTTCTTTATGCGCTTTAGGAGGCATGGCCCCATACCCGGTGCTTTCGGCAATAAGCAAATACCCGCAAGACTTCATTAAACAAAAAGTACAATCTTAAAATATATTATAAAATCCCGGAGACAAGGAAAATGCTAGAAACCGTCCTCAAGCGCGATACAGATTTTGGTACCCCTGCCATTACCAACCATGTCAAAGAAATCAGCCTGCAAATAGACGGGCACATGATTCGTGTCCCGGAAGGCACCTCCATCATGCGGGCTGCAGCCATGCTTGGGTTAAATATCCCAAAACTATGCGCCACCGATTCTTTGGAACCCTTCGGCTCCTGCCGGCTGTGCCTTGTCCAGATAGAAGGTCGAAGGGGCTTTCCCGCCTCATGCACCACCAATGCAGAAGAAGGAATGGTGGTGACAACAGAAAACAAGCGCCTGGCAGACCTGCGACGCAATGTGATGGAGCTTTATATTTCAGAGCATCCTTTGGATTGCCTGACCTGTTCAGCCAATGGGAATTGCGAATTACAAGAAACCGCCGGACAAGTTGGACTCAGGCAGGTCCGATTCGATGGCTACGATAAGAAACTGGCCAACAAGACCATAGACAATTCAAACCCGTATTTTACCTTCAACCCGGACCTGTGCATTGTCTGCAATCGCTGTGTTCGCTCCTGTGAGGAAACACAAGGTACTTTTGCCTTGACCATAGAAGGCCGGGGGCTTGAATCCCGGGTAAGCGCCGGACTCAACACAAACTTCAAGGACAGCGACTGTGTCTCTTGCGGTGCCTGCGTCACGGCCTGCCCTACCGGTGCCTTAATGGATAATAGCGTCATTGCAAAAGGACAACCCAATCACGCCGTAATAACCACCTGCGCTTATTGTGGCGTTGGCTGTGGCCTGAAGGCAGAGCTGAAAGGCGAAGAGCTCGTACGAATGACCCCATGGAAAAATGGCAAAGCCAACGAAGGCCATGCCTGTGTCAAGGGCCGCTTTGCCTGGGGATATGCAACCCACCCCGACCGAATTACCACCCCCATGATCCGCGCTTCAATCCATGACCCCTGGCGCAAAGTGTCGTGGGAAGAAGCCATCAATCATGCTGCCAGCGAGTTAAAACGCATACAAGCAAAATATGGCCAAAGCTCGGTGGGTGCCATTTCTTCATCCCGCTGCTCAAATGAAGAAGTCTATTTAGTACAGAAAACCGTGCGAGCGGCTTTGGGCAATAATAATATTGACACCTGTGCCCGGGTTTGCCATTCACCAACAGGATTCGGCCTGAAACAAACACTGGGGGAGTCAGCCGGCACCCAAACGTTTGAATCCGTTGCAGATAGCGATGTGATACTTGTCATCGGCGCCAATCCAACCGATGCCCACCCGGTGTTCGGATCTCGCCTGAAGAAACGTTTGCGCCAAGGTGCCAAACTGATTGTTATTGATCCAAGAACCATTTCCTTGGTGTCCACGGCACATGCCAAGGCCGATTACCACTTACCACTGAAACCGGGCACCAATGTGGCCATGCTCAATGCGTTTGCCCATACCATCATTGCAGAAGGCCTTCATAACCAGGCGTTTATCGCCAAGCGTTGTGATTCGGATACCTTCAAGGATTGGCTTGCGTTTGTCCTGCTTGATGAAAACTCACCGGAAGCGGCCGCTGCCACCACCGGAGTTCCCGCCCAAACCATCCGTGAAGCAGCACGACTGTTTGCCACGGGTGGCAAAGCTGCCATTTACTATGGCCTGGGTGTCACCGAACACAGCCAAGGCTCAACCGCAGTCATGGCAATTGCCAACCTGGCCATGATCACCGGCAATATTGGCATGAGTGGCGTTGGCGTCAACCCGTTACGTGGCCAGAATAACGTCCAAGGGTCTTGTGACATGGGTTCATTCCCCCATGAATTCCCCGGTTACCGCCATGTCTCCGATGATGCAACCCGCAAACAATTTGAACAGGCCTGGGGGGTTACGTTAAATGCAAACCCTGGCTTGCGCATTCCCAACATGTTCAATGCGGCAATTAGCGGCTCGTTCAGGGGATTATATTGCCAGGGAGAAGACATCCTGCAATCCGACCCCAATACACAACATGTAGAAGCCGCTTTAACTTCGCTGGAATGCCTGATTGTCCAAGACCTGTTCTTGAATGAAACGGCCAAGTTTGCCCATGTCTTTTTACCTGGCGCCTCTTTTCTGGAAAAAGACGGTACCTTTACCAATGCCGAACGACGTATTTCACGCATCAGGAAAGTCATGCGTCCCAAGTCTGGCATGGCTGACTGGGAAATAACCCAGGCCCTGTCCAATGCCCTTGGATACCCCATGCAATATGACAGCCCAAGCGAAATCATGGATGAAATCGCCCGTTTGACCCCCACCTTCACCTCTGTGAGCTATGCCCATATCGAGGAACTCGGCGGCAGCGTTCAATGGCCCTGCAACCCGGAAAACCCTGAAGGAACGCCGATCATGCATATCGACAGCTTCCCGCATGGCAAAGGAACGTTTGTAGTCACCAAATATATCCCCACCGACGAACGCACCAATAAACGCTTTCCGCTAATTCTTACCACGGGCCGCATCCTTACCCAATACAATGTGGGCGCACAAACCAGGCGAACCAGCAATACCACCTGGCACCAGGAAGACCTGCTGGAGATCCATCCGCATGATGCCTCGGATCGGGGGATTGAAGATGGTGATATCGTCCAGGTTACCAGCCGCGTTGGCCAAATTGCGATGAAAGCCAAAGTTTCAACACGTGTTCAGCCCGGTGTGGTTTATACAACCTTCCACCACCCTATTTCAGGGTCCAATGTCATTACGACCGACAACGCCGACTGGGCAACCAGCTGCCCCGAATACAAGGTAACGGCCGTTCAAATTAGTAAAGTGGAAAGTTTTGCCTCGGAATGGCAAGATCACTGGTTTACTGAAGACAAAATCCAACATGATTTGTTGGCATCAGCGGAGCCTGACACGCATGAATAAGCAGCAACAAGATGCATCGGCAACAGTGCTGGAGCCCTTGCTGAAAACGGTCAATCAAATTGCCCAATTCTACGCAACGCTACCCAATCCAGAGGAAGCGAACAAGAAAATGGTAAAGCATTTAATTGCTTTTTGGGAACCCCGAATGTTTACACCTTTGCTTGACTATCTTGAGCAACATTCAACTGGCAAAGACAAATATGGCGCACTGTCACCCTTTGCAGCCAAAGCATTGAAAACATACCAGGATACTTGCTTGAATTCAGAAAAAAAGTAACAATCAGTCGCGGTACCCCTTAAAAGAGGGGTGCCGGATGGCTGGCACGGGTGTTTATAAGGAACCCCTAAACCATAAAAAATATCGTGGGAAAATAACAGGAAAAAAAAAACCGCACAAGGCGGAAATTTTTTGGGGTGACCGATGGGGCTCGAACCCACGACAACCGGAATCACAATCCGGGACTCTACCAACTGAGCTACGGTCACCACTGCATAAAGATGAAACTATAGCAAGCCCTTTCAGATTTTGCAAGTCCGCCTTACAATAAAGTGCGTTTTTGTTGTTTTTTGTTGGATTATTGAAAATATGACCGCTTTTTGGGCCTTCCTGCTTGAATATAAAACCCACCTATTATTTGGGGTAGGTTTAATTGTAGGCTTATTGGCCGCCATTCATGCGGCAATGACCAAACGTGATGTCCGTGCGGCCATTGCTTGGGTAGGTGTAGTCATTCTATCGCCATTTTTTGGTGCCTTCCTGTATTTCCTGGTCGGCATTAACCGGATCAACCGCAGCAGGCGCCTGCAACACAAAGAGTATTTGCTTCAAGAGCAGGTAAATGGCAAACATGACGAAACCACCAATATAGCCGACATATCCGGCACCCAATTCGAATCCCTGAAAAAAGCGGGCAACAAGCTAAGCCGCTTTCCCATCTGGAGCAACAATAACATTACTCCGCTCCTGGGGGGCGACGAAGCCTATTCTGCCATGATTGCCGCCATTGACAACGCCACCAAGACCATTGCCATGCAAAGCTATATTTTTGACAATGACGTGATTGGCAAACGCATTGCACAAGCCCTGATTCGTGCCCGGCAAAGAGGGGTTACTGTAAAAGTGTTGATTGATGCCATTGGTGCCAAATACTCCAGGCCATCCATTGTTACCCTCTTCAGGAATACCGGCATAGATGTCTCACTTTTCGAGACGCATTTTTTTACCTTCAAAATGCCCTATTCCAATTTACGTTGCCACCGAAAAATCCTGATTATCGATGGCCATACCGCATTTAGCGGTGGCATGAATATCAGGGAAAGCTTCACCTCGGAAATATGCCGGGGCGCCCCCATGAAAGATGTCCATTTTGAAATAAAAGGCCCACTGGTGTTTCAGCTATTGCTGGTGTTTTTTCATGATTGGTCATTTACCACCGATGAACAACTTATACCCGCCAATTGGGTACCCAAACCGGAAACCTTGCCTGAAGCGAATATCGCTGCCCGCTGCATTACATCAGGCCCCGATAGCGACATTAGCAGTACTCACCGGCTAATCCAGGCAGCTTGCGCCATTGCACAAAAGCACATCCGCATACAATCCCCTTATTTCCTGCCTGACCAGGTCTTGCTGGGGGCACTGAATACGGCCGCACGCCGCGGCGTCAGGGTAGATATCCTGATCCCCGGCAAAAACAATCTGTATCTGGTCAATTGCGCCATGATGGCCCAGCTCAACCAGGTCTTGGACAGCGGCTGCCACGTTTGGCGCAGCAACGGCCCCTTTGACCATTCCAAACTGTTCACGGTAGACGATGGCTGGACCCTGATGGGCTCCTCCAACTGGGATGCACGCAGCCTGCGCCTGAACTTTGAGGTAGATATTGAAGTGTATGACCGGACGTTCAGCGAACGCATTGGCAAACATATTGACGGGGAAATTGAAAAGGCTACCCCTGTAACCCTTGAAACGTTAAAATCAATTAGCTTCATCAAACAGCTAAGAAACAAAATCATCTGGCTGGCCTCCCCCTACCTTTAAATTGAAATACAAAATATTAATAACAAAATGAGCACAATTACTGAAAACAAGAAAGCCTGGCTGGTACTTGTCCTGACCCTTACCATCCAGTCCCTGGGATCCATGGTATTGCTGATTCCGCCTGTTTTGATCCCGGTACTTACCACCGAAATAAATATTTCCACCAGCCATCTGGGCCTGTACATTGCCTGTGCCTACCTTACTGCCATGACCATGAGCGTTTGTACCGGGATGCTGCTTACCATTACAGGCCCCATCAGACTAAGCATTCTGTGCATTGCCTCGTGCGCCATCGGGATGCTGCTTTTCCTGCTGCAGCCTTCTTTACCCACCCTATTGCTAATGGGGGCCTTTATTGGCGCCGGCTACGGACCTATTACCCCCTGCAGCTCACAAATCCTGATAAAAAACACACCCAAACAGCGGCTTAACCTGATTTTCTCCATCAAGCAAACCGGCGTACCCTTGGGGGGCGTACTAGCCGCGCTGTTAATACCTGCCCTGCTTGAAATCATGAGTTGGCATTCGGCCATGCTGGTTATTTTGCTGGTCCTGATTGTATTTGTGTGTATTGCCCTGTTCACCCCCAAAGACTGGGAGCCTGAAAACACGGTTATTTCCACCTCTTTCAAAACCGAATTCGTCAATGCCCTGAAAACCGTTTTCCGTACACCTTCTTTGCGAACGCTGGCTTTATCTTCATTTTGCTTTTCCATCTGCCAGCTTACCTTAATGACCTATGCCATTACTTTCCTGAATAAAGAACTGGGCTTTGCTTTGGTTATTTCCGGCATGCTGCTTTCTTTCTCACAAGTATCCAGCGTGATGGGCCGGATTTTCTGGGGCTGGCTGGCCGACCGGTTTTTCTCACCATGGAGCATGCTGGTTTTCCTGACGCTAGGCATGATTACCGCTTCGTTAGCCGTCTATTCCATTACTCCCGACACCAGCACCCTGTTCATTGCCCTGTTCTTTATATTGTACGGTGCCATGGGTATTGGCTGGAACGGTGTCTACCTGACGGAAGTGGCGCGTAAATCTCCGGAAGGCAAATCCGGCTCCATCACTGGCGTCACGCTTTCAATGACCTATTTAGGTGTGGTAATAGGCCCGCCACTGATTGGCCTGATTTCAGAATCAATGGGTAGCTACGCCTATGGATTTTTATTCTTGCTGATACCGCTTGGTATTGCGCTATTATTATTACTGGGTACGCGCAAAGCGTTTTAATTTTAAAATCAAACAAAAAAGAGCCCGGCATATGCTTGAATACTTCGCATATACCGGGCTCTTTTTATTGGTTTACCCTTTTACTGGCAAACCTTTTACATTCCCGACAGGGCGGGCTAAACCACTCCCGCCCTTATCAGGGACTTACCACAAGTAGGTAACGCTGGCACCACCACCAGCACCACCACGACCTGAACCGTTAACGGCACCTTTAAGCAGCCATTTACCGTTCTCGGACACAGTAGAAACACCCATCGCGTAACCACTTTCACCACGCCAAACGCCACCACCGACAGAGAAGGCACTTTGTCCGGGTTGATAAGCCTGGCCAAGCGTTGCTACCGCTGTGGCTGCGGCAGTACCCGCATCGGCACGCCTCTCGGCACGGCGAATTTCACCACGCAAGGCAGTTGAAGCACCAGAGATCATCTCCTGAGCTTGTTGAACGTTAACCGCATCAGTTGGGCCTTTACCTGCGGCAACGCCACTAATTACACGAGCTTCACCGTTGCTGTTGGCAAAATTAACCTCTGTGCCGTCGGTATTGCCACCTACGGAAATAACACGGCTGCTTGAATCTTGACGAACCAATCCAATTGAGGTGTTGTTATTGATTTGATTTTGCAAACTGGCAACTGACGTATTCAAACTAGTTAAGGCACCACCTACATTAGTAAAGCTCACATCTGCTTTACTACCATCGGGCTGAATTTCCTGCAGTGCATACAGCGGATTAACAAATGTGCCATCATCCTTAGCCTCTGCACCGCCACCCAAAGCACTGGCTGTTGCTTTTACCTGCTGGTTGGTCGCATACAATTGCTTGCCTGTCACGGCATCAGAGCTAGTCGCCGAAACATCACCATCCTTAACACCCGTCAGTTTGCGAGCACCTTCAGTACCAGTAAAGTCAACAGACTTACCAGCAACTTCGCTACCTACAGTAACTTTGTCCGCTACCGCATCAAACTTAACAATACCCGCCGTACCATTTTGGATATTGGTAATATCGCCTTGAATATTCGTGATATCACCCTTGATATTTGTGATATCACCTTCAATAGTATCAATACGTGTTGTATTGCTGGCTACACGACCATTCAGATTACCCAATGCGCCACCTACAGTATTATATGTTTCGGTACCGCCTGAGCTGGTACCATCATACAAGACGTACTCCGGTGCTGTGGCTGCACCAGTAATAGGATCTACACCTGCATTTAAGGCCGTAAGCGCTGTAGCTAAATCAACATTAGTGCTATGTAACTGGGCGCCATTGACAGCATCGGTACTGCCCGCAGCAACATTCCCGTTAGCAAGACCGGTTAGGGTACGGTTGCCTTCTGTACCTGCAACGTTAATGCGAGTCCCATCCGTTTCACCACCAATTGCGATCTCACGTGTCGTAGTATTTTGTTTAACGATACCCAGCGTGCCGTTCGTGATATTGGTGATATCAGTCTGGATTGTAGAAATATTACCTTTGATAGTAGTGATTTCTGTTCTATTGGAGGCAACACGGCCGTCCAGGTTATCTAAGGCGCCCTCTACACCAGTAACATCCGTTTTAGTACCTGTGTCGGTACCATCATCCAGCTCATAGACAGGCGCACTAACAGTCCCCGTTACCGGATCCACCTCTGAATTACCACCCAAAGCATCTGCTACCGACTGATTGCTGGCATACAACTGATCACCGGTGATCGCATCGGTACTGCCCGCTACTACACTGCCCTTGGCAATACCGGTCAGCTTGCGGACACCAGCCGTACCAGTAAAGTTCACCTCTGTACCATCTGTTTCACCACCAACATTAATGGCTCGCGTAAGGGTATCTTGCTTAACGATACCCAGTGTGCCGTTTGTGATGTTGGTTATATCAGTTCGAATATCACTGATATCACCCGTATTGGTGGCCACACGGCCATCCAGGTTAGCCAGAGCACCACCCACCGTATCCAGGGCAACCGTGGTTCCGGTATTCGTGCCGTCATCCAGCACATAGCTCGGTGCAATCAGGTTACCGTTGGCATCCACGCCTGCACCACCGGCCAATACCGTGGCCAGGTTGGAGGTAGAAGCATACAACTGGGCACCATTGATGGCATCGGTACTACTTGCACTGACCGCACCGGCTTTGACATTGGTAAGGGTTGTCCCACCCACGCCCGCCAGAGTAATGGCGGTCTTGGTAGCATCATCATACTTCACCGCGTTGTCCGCCAGCGTGGCAATGCTCTGGTTGGTTTGATTCAATTGTTTACCAGTTACCGCATCGGTACTGGTGGCAGAGAGCTCGCCATCGGCCAGGCCGGTCAGCTTGCGGACACCGGCCGTGCCCGTAAAGTCAACCGCTGCACCATCCGTTTCGGAACCCACCAGAATATTTTCACCAGCCGCGGTTTGCTTGACGATACCCTGCGTGCCGTTCGTGATATTGGTGATATCGCCTTCAATATTCGTGATGTCGGTTTTAATATCGCTGATGTCACCGGTATTAGTGGCTACACGGCCATCCAGGTTAGCCAGAGCACCACCCACCGTATCCAGGGCAACCGTGGATCCGGTATTCGTGCCGTCATCCAGCACATAGCTCGGCGCAATCAGGTTACCGTTGGCATCCACGCCTGCACCACCAGCCAACACCGTGGCCAGGTTGGAGGTAGAAGCATACAACTGGGCACCATTGATGGCATCGGTACTACTTGCACTGACCGTACCGGCCTTGACATTGGTAAGGGTTGTCCCACCCACGCCCGCCAGAGTAATGGCGGTCTTGGTAGCATCATCATACGTCACCGCGTTGTCCGCCAGCGTGGCAATGCTCTGGTTGGTTTGATTCAATTGTTTACCGGTTACCGCATCGGTACTGGTGGCAGAGAGCTCGCCATCGGCCAGGCCGGTCAGCTTGCGGACACCGGCCGTGCCCGTAAAGTCAACCGCTGCGCCATCCGTTTCGGAACCCACCAGAATATTTTCACCAGCCGCGGTTTGCTTGACGATACCCTGCGTGCCGTTCGTGATATTGGTGATATCGCCTTCAATATTCGTGATGTCGGTTTTAATATCGCTGATGTCACCGGTATTAGTGGCTACACGGCCATCCAGGTTAGCCAGAGCACCACCCACCGTATCCAGGGCAACCGTGGATCCGGTATTCGTGCCGTCATCCAGCACATAGCTCGGCGCAATCAGGTTACCGTTGGCATCCACGCCTGCACCACCGGCCAATACCGTGGCCAGGTTGGAGGTAGAAGCATACAACTGATCACCGGTAATCGCCTCAGTACTGCCAGCGGCTACACTGCCGTTAGCAACTCCAGTCAGTTTGCGGGTTTGAGCCGCAACATTGGCAAAGTTCACCTCTGTACCTGCGCTGTCTTTACCAACTGTAATTGGCGCCAAGTTATCAGCTTGCTGAACCAAACCCAGACCTGTTGAGATGGCTAATTGGTGTAACTGACCACCATTAATGGCATCAGTACTGCCAGCAGCGACTAGACCGTCAGCCACGTTAGTAATTTTTCGCTCATTTCCAACAGAACCTACAGAAACGGTATTGGCGGCTGTGGCAACAGAACCATTACCCAACGCTACCGAATTCGCAGCATTGGCCTGGGCTCCCGCACCAATGGCAACGGAATCTTGACCGGTAGCTTGTGCGGCATTTCCAAGGGCTGTTGCATTTTCATTGGCGGCCAAAGCATCAGCCCCCACCGCAATAGACCCCTCTCCAAATGCTTTTGCCGCTTCACCAAAAGCAATTGCTTTTGATTGGGTGGCTTGAGAAAAATTACCTAATGCAATTGAAGTGAAATCTGCCGCTGATGACACTGCGGCAGCACCGGCGGCATCGGAGCCCAAACCAGTAATTTTATTGCCACCAATGGCTATGCCGGCTGGGTCAGTTAAGTTTAATGAATCGGCGGTAAGATCACATGAATCCGTAGGTCCAACAACTTCACCATTCGCATTCAAAACACCAAGGGTTATGGGATCGCCAGCAGCCGCAGAATTCAGAATATCTGTCAGATTAAGAGTTAGAGGCCCGGGAAGAAGTTGACCTATCAATAAAGCATCCAATATAACGTCAACTGGACCTAATATACCATTTACTGTATCCTCTATCGGCTCATAAATCGGCGTAACCACCTGCCCCACAATATCAGTAACCACACTTCGTGGCAAACTTACGCCTGCACACGCATCAACCAACTGCGCCTGCGCAGACCCCATCGCCCCCAATCCCAAAGCAGCAGACAAAGCTGTCGCGGCCAGTACTTTATTTCCTTTTTTGCACTTGTTTTTTGTATTTTCAGAAACCGCTACATAAGTTCCCGTTTGTTCATTAAAAATGCTTTTGTGAATTCTGTTCATTACCTAAATCCCAGTTTGAATTTATAGACATGCAACCACTCTTTCAGCCATTAATAGCCGCCCTATTATCCTATGATATAAAAAAAAGACAGTGCTTACATTAATTTACCAAGCCAACAAATGACGCACTCACACCAAGAAAAAATTTTTTAATTTAAAATCAAAAGGTTATCATTTATTTTATTTCAAAAGCAAAAAATTAATTCTTAATAAAAAGACACATATTGTCTTTTATAAACAACCTCACCCTTTCAAAGCGTCATTTCTATCAAGCAGAAAAATCGTCATCCACCATGCAAAACCTATTCAGATTCAAGCATTTCACATTAAACCAAGGCTAATTATTACTTCTGCAGGACAGCCACTCATTTACTTTACAAACCCTGTTTAAAGACTTACAGCCAAACCTTACATGCGTCCTAAACAAAAAAAACGAGCAAACAAAAATGCCTGAATTTCATGAAGAAACTCAGGCGTTTTGAATTTGCCAAGTAAACCCTGCTTTCCCGGCAAGGTTTACTCATAGCATGATTACAAATTAATCAACCAGCTTAACTGCACCTTTCATAATGGCAAAGTGACCTGGGAATGAGCAGAAGAAGCTGTAATCGCCATCTGCAGCCAGTTTTTCAACAGGGAAAGTAACGGTAGCAGATTCACCACCACCAATTATTTTGGTATGGGCAACAACACGCTCGTCACCCTCTTTCACATAGTCTTTAGCCAGGCCAGCCGCCACACCTTCGGTAGCAACTGCTTGCATGTCTGCAGTTTTGGTAATTACAACGTTATGGCCCATTGCGGCAGCAGGCAATTTACCTACGTGCTTCAGGTTAACCGTAAAGTCTTTGCATGACTTGCTGATTGAGATTTCTTTTGTATTGTATTGCATTGCATCGTTGGAATCGATATCTACCGCACACTCTGCAGCCAACACGGGGGTTGCAGCAACAGACAGAACAGCAGCTAGCGCCAATTTTTTGAAAGACATATATTTCTCCTGTGAAAAAAACTTCTGTACTTTCGTATCATACGATAAGTTATAAGCACATGAGCAATATTAGACACTATTTTCTTTTAATAGTTGAGTAAAATAGTAAAATTTTTTGACAAAAATCAAGGGAATACCCTAGGTTTTTGTGCATCAGACCTGCGTTGATACTATACTGCTTAGCCTACCCGGGTTACCCCAGCAAAAACAGAAAAGCCCTTGCTTAATTAAAGCAAGGGCTCTGAATTTTTAACCAATTTTAACTAAAACCGATGGTGCTCATGGCGAGACTCGAACTCGCACAGCTTTCGCCACTACCCCCTCAAGATAGCGTGTCTACCAATTCCACCACATGAGCAAAATTATGTTCTGGAAAGCATTAAATTATAACGCATTCCAGAAAAATTTGTTGTTACTGCGTATTTTCTGTTGATTTATCAGCAACAGGAGCCACTTCTGTTGGTGTTTCTACAACAGTTGCCTGTGTAGCAGGTGCTGGCACTGCCTCAGGAGCAGCAGGAGTTGACTGACCAACAGCCGCAGGGACAACAGGCACAGCAGCATTACCCGCAACCGGTGCAGGAGGAATAGCGCCACCACCCAAAGGAGCCACTGGCAAAGCAGGATCCTGCGGCTGATAACCTTCCATCAAGCCACTTCCACTTGATTGGCCACCAACAGAATCTGGTGACGAGTTGCCCAGATAAGCAAGACCTGCCGTGGACGCAAAAAACAAAACGGCTATCCATTTGGTAGCACGCGAGAAAAAGTTGGCCGCACCCGTGGCACCAAATAAACTACCGGCGGAACCACCACCAAAGGAAGAGCCCATATCGGCGCCTTTGCCCTGCTGCAGCAACACGAGCACAATGACGGCAAGCGCAGCAATCACCTGTACTACGGTTAGCAATGGATATAAATATGAAGGCATAAAAGTAAAACTCCAAAAATATTAAGCAGTAGCAATATTCAAAAATTCTTCGGCAACCAGGGCGGCACCACCTACCAGTGCGCCATCGATATCTGCCATGGCAAATAAACTTGCCGCATTGGCAGCCTTAACGCTGCCACCATATAAAATCTGTACGTTACCCGCCCCAAGCGCATTTAACTGGGCACGGATATAGGCATGCACTTCCTGTGCCTGCTCTGGCGAAGCGGTAAGACCGGTACCAATGGCCCAAACAGGCTCATAAGCAATTACCATTTTATTCACTGCCTGCTCACCCAAAGCCAACACTGGCGCCAATTGTGCCTGAATGACACCAAGGGTATTTTGCTGTTCGCGATCTTGCAAAGTTTCGCCCACACAAACTACTGGCGTAATGTTATGTGCCAGCGCTGCCTGTGCCTTTAAAGCCACCTGTTCGCTGGTTTCCCCATGCAGGGCACGGCGTTCTGAGTGACCAACCAGCGTCCATGCACAATTAAAATCATTAAGCATGGCAGCGGAAACCTCACCGGTGAACGCACCAGATGCTTGCAAACTGACATCTTGCGCCCCCCAGGACACAGCACTACCAGCCAAAACCTGCGATACCTGAGCCAGATAAGGAAAAGACGGACAAACAGCAATAGCGCAGTTATTACTTGCGCCCGCGTTTTCCACGCCTTCGCGAATGCCTTTCAAAAGCACCTCGTTGGCAGCCAGGCTACCATTCATTTTCCAGTTTCCAATAACCAGTCGCTGACGCGTTTTTGCTGTTGTCATAGTTAAATCCGGCTAGTAAATATACGGGTTAAATTTAATTAACCTAATATTCTAACCCGTATACACCCGATTTGTCTTTAATTTTCAAAAGTCAAAATAATTTTACCAATCTGTTCACCCGCATCCATCATGGTATGCGCATCCACTACCTTTTCGAAAGGGAATGTGGCATGGATAATCGGCTTGATCTTACCTGCCTCGAGCAATGGCCAGACATGCTTGTGCAAAGACCGGGCAATTTCAGTCTTGAATGCAGGCGAACGTGGACGCAGTGTTGAGCCAGTAATCGTCAGGCGACGGCGCATTAGCTGATTGGTATCTATCGTAGCCTTGCTACCACCCAGCTGGGCAATGATGACAATACGCCCATCATCAGCCAGGCTATTGATATTACGGTTAACATATTCACCGGAAACCATATCCAAAATGACATTAACACCCTTGCCATTGGTAAGGCTTTTGATTTCCTCAACAAAATCCTGGGTTTTATAATTAATGCCCTTATTAGCACCCAATGCTTCTACCGCCTTGACTCGTTCATCACTTCCTACGGTTGCATAAACGGTATTACCAAAAGCGCGCGCCAACTGGATGGCGGTTGTCCCAATACCACTTGCACCGCCGTGCACCAGCAAGGCCTCGTCTTTGGCCAGCGCACCACGATCAAACACGTTAGTCCAGACAGTAAAGTAAGTCTCTGGCAAACCGGCCGCCTCTACATCACTCAAGCCCTTTGGAATTGGCAGACAATTACCAGCAGGTGCAGCACAGTATTCGGCATAGCCACCACCAGGGGTAAGCGCGCACACCCTGTCGCCAATCTTTAGATTGGTACCGGAAACATCACCTTCTACAATAACACCCGCCACTTCCAGGCCTGGCAAATCAGAAGCATCGGCCGGCGGCGGGTAAGAACCCTTACGCTGAAAAACATCCGGACGATTAATGCCTGCTGCGGTTACTTTAATTAAAACCTCACCGGCTTTTAGCACCGGTTTCTCACGCTCTACCAAAGTTAATACTTCCGGCCCACCCGGCTGTGAGATTTCAATTGCTTTCATTGTCTTCTTCCTTTTTTCTAAAATCAGGGTTATCAAGCGCCTTATTTTAGCAGGGTATGAATGACTCAAGTCTTTAGCAAGGTCGCGACTTGACAGATATCCAAATGGACAGGGTTTAACTGAACAAAAAAAGGGGCCAATAATAGCCCCTTTTTGTTTATAGCCTGATTTTACCGATCAAGATTTAGAGGGCAACGCCTTCCAAACGTGGTGCAATCATGTTTTCAGGACGCAAAATATCAGCCAGAACCTGCTCATCAAGCAGACTCTCTTCCTTGACAAGCTCAAGCACTCCCCGTCCGGTTTCCAGCGCTTTTTTAGCAATGCGTGTAGAGTTTGCATAGCCAATAAACGGATTCAAGGCAGTAACCAGGCCAATTGAGTTTTCCGCCAACGCACTGCAATGAGCCGCATTCGCGGTAATACCATCAATACACAGTTCACGGAGCATATCCATGCCACGTGACAACAGGCAAATTGAATCAAACATTTTGTAGGCAATCAATGGCTCCATGACATTCAGCTGCAACTGCCCTGCCTCTGATGCCATGGTAATAGCCACATCATTACCGATAATTTCGAAAGCAATTTGATTGACCGCTTCAGGAATAACCGGATTAACTTTTCCGGGCATGATAGAACTGCCTGGCTGACGGGCAGGCAGATTGATTTCATTAATACCTGTGCGAGGACCACTTGAAAGCAGGCGCAAGTCATTACAGATTTTGGACAATTTAACTGCAGTACGCTTAAGCATGCCTGACAGCAACACAAAGTCACCCATATCATAAGTAGCCGCCAGCAGATCAGAAGACGATTTCATAGGCAGACCACTGATTTCAGCAAGCTTTTTAACCGCCAGCTGCTGGTAGCGGGGATCGGTATTAATGCCCGTACCAATTGCAGTACCACCCAGGTTAACCGCCGTCAACAGGCCGGAAGACACTGAACGCAACAAAGAAAGATCATCGGCCAATGTTGAAGCGAATGCCTTGAATTCCTGACCTAGGGTCATGGGAACCGCATCCTGAAGCTGGGTCCTGCCCATTTTAAGGATACCCTCGAACTCATTTGCCTTAACCACAAAGGATGCAGTGAGTTTATCCAGGCTTGTTAACAACACCTCATGACTGAACAGCAGACCCAACCTGATTGCCGTTGGATAGGTATCATTGGTTGATTGAGACATGTTCACGTCATTATTAGGGTCCAGATACTGATATTCACCCTTGGCGTGATTCATTGACTCAAGGCCAACATTGGCAATCACTTCATTGGCATTCATATTGGTGGAAGTACCTGCACCACCCTGGATCATGTCTACAACGAACTGATCATGAAACTCGCCAGCAATAATTCGTTGACAGGCTTTTTGGATTGCCTCGTATTTTTCCTGACTAAGGTAACCAAGCTCACAATTAGCCCCTGCTGTTGCCTGCTTAACCATGGCAAATGCATTAACAAACTCAGGATAGTGAGATAAAGGAATGCCAGACAACTTGAAATTTTCAATTGCTCTCAGCGTTTGGACACCATAGTAAACATTATTGGGGACTTCTTTAGTTCCCAACAAGTCTTTCTCTATACGGTAGGACTTATTAGTTGACATATTAAAAAAACACAAAAAACGACTCTCGTCGCGTTAATAAAAAAAACGGAAGATGGCCCATACTAACAAATTTGACACTATACGGGCGTCCAAACACAAAAAGTGCCCCTAACGAGCACCTTTTGTGTTTGTTTGCTTACTCACATTTGAGCTCTATACCTGCTCATAAAATAGCAATAAAAAAACCCCGGACCATTACTGAATCCGGGGTTTTGTGTATTGGCGGAAGCTGTGAGATTCGAACTCACGGAGGGCGCAAACCCTCGCCGGTTTTCAAGACCGGTGCATTCAACCGCTCTGCCAAGCTTCCTTTTTCTCTCTGGTGCACTCGGCCGGAATCGAACCGGCACGGGCGCAATGCCCGAGAGATTTTAAGTCTCTTGTGTCTACCTATTTCACCACGAGTGCGACACACTTAAGAAGAAAGAAATATAGCACGGGAATTTAATTTCTGTCTACACAACCGTATTAAAAAAATCTTTTTCAGCAAAATGATGACTTTTTTACAACACAATTAACATTTACCACAGAAAAGCCGCTACAGAACCACTGCAATATCAACGAAAAATACCGGTTTATTTCAATTGGTTCCAAATATGCCAGTTTTTAATTAATACTTTCATTTAAGCGTGTTTGCGAAACAACTTGGAAATGGGCATTGCCTGATAATAAGATTATAGTGCTGTAGAGTTAAGTTTCAGTCCATCAACCTTTACATGAGGTTCAACATGAAAAAAATTATTGCGATAGCGGTCTTGGCTGTTGGCCTTACCGGGTGCGTTATTGATGATGGCTACGGCTATTATGATGATTATTATGGCTCTGGGTACAGTAACGGGTATGGTTATTCCAACACCTATTACAACGTCAACAATTACCGTTATTACGATAATAACCGCCGTCAGTGGGTAACCCGTAGCCATGCCGACCAGAAACGATATTGGGATGATGACAAAAAACACATCAATCGCAACAAAAACGACTCGAACCGGAAGCCCTATCGCTTACGCCCCGATGCAAAACCAATCGGCCCTCCTCGCGAAAAGGTCACAAACTACCCTCAAAACAATCGCCGTGTTGAACGCCCTGAAAACAATCGACGCATCGAACAAAACCAGCATACCATTCGCCGCCCCTCCTTCAACAGGGATGAAAGGCCACATTCAAATCCGTCTTCAGCAAGAGACAGAAGCCATGATTATCGCCGCGAAGCCCAACGCAGAACCAATGACAGTCGCTAATGGTAAAGCATAGAACGCAATTCAAATACTGAAATACCAACAGGAGTAAAGATGAAAAAACTATTACTACCCTTCTTGACAGCTGCCGCCTTAATGATAGGTTCTGCCGCCAATGCACAAATTAACGTGGACATCGGAATAGGTGTGCCAGGTGTCGTCGTGGAAAGGCCACATCGTCATTACGGGCCACCACCAGTGGTTTATGTAGAACGTCCCCGCCATATCCACCCTCGAACTGTTTATTATTTTGATGATCACCCAAGGCGTGGCTACAAACACTACAAAAAACAGAACAAGAGGCATGGGCACCCCCATTACAACCGCTACCGCGGCAGAGACTGATAACCCGGTGTTCAACCAGTCAACACAAGCCTATCAAGCTAACAACCCAACTCATCAGTTTCCGTAAAAAAAACAACAAAAACCTTTTTTGTTGTTTTTTTACATTTTTCATAAAAATCTTATTTCTTGTATTGCAAAAACCAATATTTCTATGTCATAATTCTTTCTTCGGTGCTTAACACAGCATTGAAAACAAGTCGGGGCATAGCGCAGCCTGGTAGCGCATCTGGTTTGGGACCAGAGGGTCGTAGGTTCGAATCCTACTGTCCCGACCATAATTTCCCAAGGAAATAAACAAGCTAGCCGCTTTCAAGTTATTTAGACTGAAGCGGCTTTTTTGTATCCGCATTATTTTTTGCTTCACATAATAATTACGGAACTTTCTAACCCACAAACATTAGCAAACCCAAACTCTCATTTCCGCTTTTTGCAATGCAACCTTTACCGCATTGCCAATGCGCTATTGTTTGCCATATCAAACCGATCAATCAATTACCTCGCCACGAAAACCAGCCCCTATATTGCAACAACAATAAGAAGCACAACCTTATTAGTTGCATGACCCCCACAACATCATGTGACAAAAATCAAATCACAATAAATTAAACACAATAAATACCCATTATTTTCCTTAAAAGTATATATTTACTTACTAAAGAAATAGAATCAAACAAGATTGAGCCACTATAAAATAGGCATGCGCTTTTCCTTTATAAGAAAAATCAAAAGACAAAAATTTTATTTTTTTTATTTCTTACTTTAAGGATATTAACAATGTTGAATTTAAAGAAAACCATGCTTGCAGCAGGCATTACCATGGGCTTTCTGGGCTTTGCAGCCCAGGCAGAAGAAAGCAAATACCCGGAACGCCCTGTCAATATGGTGATTCCGTTCACAGCCGGAGGCCCTACCGATAACGTGGCACGCTCATTGGCAGAGGCCATGCGTGACCCACTGGGTGAAACGGTTATTGTTGAAAACAAGGCTGGCGCAGGTGGTACCATTGGCACGACTCATGTAGCGCACCAGAAACCTGACGGCTATGATATTTTGCTCATGCACGTTGGTTTTTCAACCGCACCTTCCCTGTATAAAAAACTGGGTTACGATCCAATCAAAAGCTTTGAACCTATTGGCCTGGTTGTTGACGTTCCCATGACGATTATTGCCCGCGAAGATTTCCCGGCCAATAACATGAAAGAACTGGTTGAATATATAAAGGCACATAAAGATGAAGTTACCTTGGCCAATGCCGGTGTTGGCGCAGCCAGCCATCTATGTGGCACCATGCTAATGTCCGCGCTGGATGTAGACCTGCTTACCATTCCTTATAAAGGTGCCGCACCGGCCATGAATGACCTGCTGGGCAAACAGGTAGACTTGCTGTGCGACCAAACCACCAACACCTCCCAGCAAATCCTGGGTAAAAAAGTGAAGGCATTTGCGATTACCAGCGCCAAACGCTCCCCCACCCTCCCGGATCTGCCAACCATGCAGGAAGAAGGCTTCAAAGACTTTGAAGTGGGTATTTGGCATGGACTATGGGCACCAGCCGGCACACCCGAACCGGTTATGCAAAAACTGGAATCTTCACTGGCTACCGCTTTAAAAGATCCTAAATTCAAAGAACGCATGGATAAACTGGGTGCCACCGTACTTGAAAACGATGCCAACCCGGCCGCCCTGAAAGCCAAGGTAGAGCAACAAATTCCGGTATGGGCAGAGCTGTTCAAAAAAGCAGGCGTTGAACCACAATAATCCTGCTGGTCGCTTATGCCTGGCCAACCTTCAAGCATAAGCCCTATAGTTGTCACGTGCGGAAAACCAACCCGTACGTGACAATACATTTCAAACAAGCTCATCGCAAAAAGCAAAGAACAATGATCAACACTACAATTCTCACACCCAATAAACAAAGCAATTTCTGCTAGTCAGTTATTTCTGCACTATTCCTGTTTTTTTCTGCCAGTGAGTCTACCACCCACCGCACTTTCCGCTGCAACTCTTCTAAAGTGCCATCATTCACTATATAAGATGAAAATTTCCCCCACTCATTTGGCAATGGCTCAAACTTGTCAGTTTGTGTATTCAGCACCTCTATCGTGGCATCTGATGGGTCTTTTCCTGCTTGCGCCCTTTTAACAATCCGGTCTTTCAACATTATCTCGGGCGCCTCACAACCAAGCAGCCTGAATGAGACACCCATTTTGTTCGCAAGCTGATGGAAAAAAATACGGTCGGCCTGATGTAAAAACACCGCATCCACCACCACAATAAAGCCGGCACGCAGTAGTGTTTCTGCCAATTCGAGCAAGCGACCATAAACCCGGCGACTGGTTTCTGGTGCATAAAGCGTTGATTTATTCACCATCTGGCTATTTTGTGTGCTTATATTAAACAAGCGTTTTCGCTCAACATCTGAACGCAACCGGATACCCCCTGTCATGTCAGACAACATTTGTGCCACAGTGGACTTGCCCGAACCACTTAATCCATATACCAATACCAAGGCCTGCTGATTGGCGGGATACACAAAACCTTTTGCCAATGACCAGTATTGGCTGAATTTTTCTTTATCGTCTTGCATTAAAGCGATTTTTGCCCTGACCAGCGCCCGATAAGCCGCGTACTCATGCAACAATCGCAGTCCTTCATAATCCCCGCTTTCTTCCAAATACGCATTTAACAAGCGCGCAGCCAGCTCGGGTTGCCGGTTGGCATGCAAATCCATATAGGCAAAAGCCAGATCGTTCATGACGTCAATATTGCTTAAGCTATCATCAAACTCTAGCGCATCAAATGCCATGACCCGGTCTTGCCAAAGTACGATATTCCCCAGGTGCAAATCACCATGACAGGGCCTGAAAAAACCCTCTTGGATTCGCTGGTTTCGCCATGGCAGGTGGCTCTCAAATTTGGCCTTCAAGTCTTGCCTTAACCCCCCCCATTCGACAGCTTCCCGCAGGGTTGGAAAAAATGGATGTGCCTTGATTTCATCAAAACTTTCAAGTAACCAATCAAGCGTATTTTTTTTACTTGCCTCGGCAGCAGGCAAACGCGGTAACGACGCATGAAAACGGGCCAAATGCACGGCCAGTATTTCTACCAGTGAAAAAGTAAGCTTACCCGCACGTGCCAATACGGCAAACTCCTGACTGCTATCAAAACGGCGCATTTTGACCAGCCAATCTATGACCACTTCCTGACCGTTAATATCGGGCGCTTGCACAGTACCGGTTACCGGCAACACGTCCAAGTATAATTCTGGCGCCGTGCGCCGGTTTATAGCCAGTTCTTTCAGGCAAAAATGATGCCGGTTTTCCAACGTGGAAAAATCAAGAAAAGGCAACTTTAATGGCTTTTTAAGCTTGTAGGCATATTCACCCACCAGAATAATGGTTGAAATATGCGTTTGCGTAACCGTGGCCTTTGCACCAGACTGCGCTTCAAGCCTTTGAGACAGGCCTTTTACCATTAACGCGTGTTTATCCAGCAAATCATCTCGTTGCCGTAAATCTGTCATGTCCAGCCATCCGTTCAATAAGTTGCCTTAAAAGACAACAATCTAAGTCCGTTTAAGACCACCAGCAAGCTGGCCCCCATGTCCGCAAAAACGGCCATCCACATGGTACCTGTACCTGCCAGGGTTAGCACCAGAAAAAACAGCTTGATTCCCAGCGCCAAAGCAATATTCTGTACCAGAATCCGATGCGTGGTACGGGATAATTCAATAAATCGCGGTATTTTTCGCAAATCGTCATCCATTAAGGCGACATCGGCTGTTTCAATAGCCGTATCGGTGCCGATTGCCCCCATGGCGAAACCAATATCTGCACGCGCCAAGGCGGGCGCATCGTTAATACCGTCTCCAACCATCCCTACCATGCCGGATTTCTGTAACGCAGCAATGGCATCCAGCTTGTTTTCAGGCATTTGCTGTCCAAGCGCACGATCTATACCTACCTCGCTGGCTATGGTCTGCACGGTTTGTTGATTATCCCCTGACAACATGATGGTTTTAACACCCTGCCGGTGCAGCATCCCGATGGCTTGCCGGCTATCCGGCCTAACGGTATCTGCCACAGCAAAAACCGCCATCACCCAATCCGCACAACGTAACACCACAACGGTTTTACCCTGGCTTTCATAACCCTGAATGGCTTTTGTCTCCAACGCATTAAGCAAGCCTTGATCAAGCGCATGGCGTGGGCTTTCCAGGCTATATTCAATACCGTCGATGACTCCCTGAACACCTTGGCCAGGCAAGGCCAGGAAATTTTCCACCTCATGAAACTGCAAACCGTCTTGTCGGGCAGCCTGTGCTACAGCCATGGATACCGGATGATCAGACAAACTTGCCAGGCTGGCCGCCACTTTTCGTACCCCGGTTTCTTGCAGGCTTACGGTATCCTGATCCTGACTGTTTTCCAAAGACCCGTCAATTTGCTCTTTTTTGCTTATCAACATCATATCGGTTTGCACAGGTTTGCCCTGTGTAATGGTACCGGTTTTGTCAAGGGCAAGCCAACCCAGCTTCCGGCCCTTTTCCAAATAAGCCGCCCCCTTAACCAGTACACCATGCCGGGCTGCAGCCGTTAAGCCACTAACCAGCGTAACCGGTGTTGAAATAACCAGCGCGCAGGGGCAAGCAATCACCAGCAAGACCAGTGCCATGTAGATGGCTTCCAGCCAGGGAGTGCCCCAAACCAGAGGCATGAAAACCGCTACCAGCAAGGCCAGCAGGCAAACCGCAGGCGTGTAATAGCTGGCAAACTGGTCGACGAATCGCTGCAAGGGGGCTTTGCTGGCCTGGGCCTGTTCAACCACATGAATTATGCGGGCCAGGGTACTGTTTTCGGCCAAAGCATCCACCTTGAATTCCAGCAAACCACCTTGGTTAATGGTACCGGCATACAGCTCATCGCCTTGCTGCTTGTCTACCGGCATGCTTTCACCGGTAATAGGCGCCTGATTGACCGTAGAAAAGCCCTTGATAACCGTCCCATCAAGGGGAATCCGTTCACCCGGACGTACCCGGACCATATCCCCTGTTTTTACCTGGCCTACCGGTAATTCCTGCCAGCCATTAGCGGCCTGATAAACCCAGGCGGTTTGCGGAACCATCTGCAGCAAGTTGCCTACCGCATGACGGGCTCGATCCAGAGACCTGGCCTCGAGCAACTCGGCAATGCTAAACAGCACCATTACCATTGCGGCTTCGGGCCATTGACCAATCAACAAAGCACAGCTAACCGCAATAGTCATCAGTGCGTTGATATTTAACTGTAAATTCCGCAAGGCAATAATGCCCTTGCGATAGGTTCCAAAGCCCGATAACGCTACCGCCAATACCGCCAGCAAGGCAGAAAATACCCATGGCCACTCAACCCAATGAATGATCTCCGAAGAAATAGCCAAAACGGCGGCCACTGGCAGTTTCCAACCAAACGACAGCTTGCCTTCCTGCTGACTGTTTTTTAAAACATCAACGTCTATTCCTGCGGTTTGGGGATCAAAACCCAAAGACTTAATCGCTTCCAGAATATCATCCAGGACATGAGGTTGATGCACCACCAGCAATTCGCGCTGCATCAAATTAAAACTCATGGCCATCACCCCTGCCATGTTTTCAAGTCGAGCCCGTATCAGCCGTTCTTCGGTAGGACAATCCATTTGCATGATGCGAATGGGCGTTTGCACCCGATTGCCCACTTTCTGTTGAGGAGACAGATCTCCCATTTCTTTATGACCATGATGAACGTGATCGTGGCCAGAATTGTGTTGTTGGCAGCAGCCTGACATGACTTACTCCATTTATGCTGTGATTCACTTATAATTATTAAACACCCTGTAGTAACTACAAGGTCAAGCACTTTAGGAGCATTTCATGAAAATTGGTGAATTAGCCAGCTTGCTAAACTGCAAAGCGGAAACCATCAGGTATTACGAGAAAGAAGGTTTGCTTCCCAAGCCCGAACGCAATGCCAGCAACTACCGCCATTATGATGATACGCATGTGAAACGCCTGCGCTTTATCCGCAATTGCCGCTCGCTGGATATGACGCATGATGAAATTCGTACGCTTTTGATGGTACAAGATGAAAGCAACAGCAATTGCGCCTGCTTTAACCAGGTATTAGATGAACATCTGGGACATGTCGATGCACGAATTCAGGAACTGGTTTACCTGAAACAGCAGCTGATTGATTTAAGAAATCAATGCGAAACGGCGCAGGCAGTTGAAAACTGTGGCATTTTCAGACAACTTTCCACAATGGAAAGTTGCGAACCACCAACGCGCCATTCACATTTGTAGCCAACTTAACCGAAACGGCCAGTAATGTAATCTTCGGTTTCCTTGCGTTGTGGCTTAACAAAGATTTTCTCTGTTTCACCAAACTCCATCAACTCGCCAAGATACATATAGGCGGTGTAGTCGGAACAACGGGCGGCCTGTTGCATATTGTGGGTCACGATAGCAACGGTATAGTCTTTTTTCAACTCGGTAATCAGTTCTTCGATTTTCACGGTTGAAATAGGATCAAGTGCCGAACAAGGCTCATCCAGCAGCAGGACTTCCGGTTTGATTGCCACTCCACGTGCAATACACAGACGCTGTTGCTGGCCACCAGACAGGCCGTTTCCACTTTGATTCAGCTTGTCTTTCACTTCATTCCATAAGGCCGATTTTGTCAGCGCCCATTCTACCCGCTCGTCCATTTCAGCCTTGCTGAGTTTTTCAAACAACTTCACGCCAAAGGCAATGTTGTCGTAAATACTCATGGGAAAGGGTGTAGGCTTTTGGAAAACCATTCCCACTTTGGCACGGATCAGTGAAATATCGGTGGTAGTTGTGAGCAGGTTTTCACCATCAAGGTTGATTTCCCCCTCTGCCCGCTGACCGGGATACAACTCGAACATGCGGTTGAATGTACGCAACAGGGTGGATTTTCCACATCCTGAAGGACCAATGAAAGCGGTAACCTTATTGCGGGCAATACGCATATTTACATCTTTGATCGCGTGAAAACCACCATAATAAAAATTCAGGTTTTTAACTTCGATCTTTGTCTCATCGACTGGAACCAAATTTTCCATTTCAATTTCCTAGAATCTGTATATCGATAATCTGTTTATTTACGGAACAAACTGCGAGCCACAATGTTCAGGCCCAGTACCAGCAGGGTAATCAGGGTTGCACCTGCCCAGGCCAGCTCGTTCCAGTCTTTAAAGGGACTAGCCGCGTATTGATAAATAACCACCGGCAAGTTGGACATTGGCGCATTCATGTCCCAGCTCATGAACTGGTTGGACAGCGCGGTAAACAGCAAAGGAGCTGTTTCGCCCATAATGCGGGCCACTGCCAGCAAAACACCGGTAATAATGCCTGAACGCGCAGCGCGATAACAGATCATGGTAACAATACGCCACTTGGGGCAACCCAATGCAGCAGCGGCCTCACGCAGGCTGTTTGGCACCAGCATCAGCATGTTGTCGGTGGTGCGCACCACAACCGGAATAACCAGGATGGATAACGCCAGTGCACCGGCCCAACCCGAGTAGTGGCCAACATTGGCGACATACAGTGCGTAAATGAACAAACCGATAATAATGGAAGGAGCCGACAACAAGACATCATTCAGGAACCGGGTGGCCGGTGCCAACCAGCCGCGACTGCCATATTCGGCCAGATAAGTGCCTGCCATGATGCCTATGGGCGTACCAATGATGGTACCCACTGCCGACATGAGCACGGAACCAACAATCGCGTTGGCCAAACCGCCCGCATCACCCGGTCCTGGCGTGATTTCGGTGAACAGGCCAAAGGACAGGGATGCCCCCCCCTTAAGCAGCAAGGTAAGGATGATCCAGAAAAGCCAGAACAAACCGAAAATCAGCGCAATAGAAGACAGCGTCAACATGACTTTATTGACTTTACTACGCTTTCTATACAGCGGATTTTCGTTGTTCAGCAACGACTTTACGGGCACTGATGCGGTAAATGTAGTGTGTGTATTCATTTTTTGTATCCGGTACGCTTAGGATTTCTTGCCTTCACCCTTGGCCGCACGAGCGAGCAACAAGCGGGAAAGTGCCAAAACAATCGTCGTAATCAGGAACAGGATAAGACCCAGTTCGATCAAGGCTGATTTTTGCAAACCACCCGCCTCGTTGAATTCATTCGCAATAGCAGAAGCAATGGAGTTTGCCGGCGCAAAAATACTGTCAGGCAAGCGGAAAGCATTACCAATGACGAAAGTAACTGCCATGGTTTCACCCAGTGCACGCCCCAAACCAAGCATGATGCCACCAATAACACCACTGCGTGTATAAGGCAAGACGACTTTCCACATGACTTCCCAGGTAGAAGCACCCAGGCCATAGGCCGATTCTTTAAGTAGGGTTGGCACCACCTCAAAAACGTCACGCATGACCGAGGCAATATAGGGAATGATCATAATGGATAAAATAAGACCGGCGGTAAACAGGCCAATACCAAAAGGAGGGCCTGAAAAGAAACCGCCAATGACAGGAATATTGCCAAGCACGGCAATCATGCCGGGTTGAATATACTCTTGGAAAATAGGTACGAAAACAAACAAGCCCCACATACCATAAATAATGGAGGGAATAGCAGCCAGCATTTCTACGGCAACACCCAATGGCCTGCGCAACCAGGCCGGGGCCAGTTCGGTCAGGAACATGGCAATGCCAAAAGAAACGGGAACCGCAATAACCAGCGCAATGAACGCGGTTATCACCGTACCTAAAATAGGTACCACAGCACCATATACATCATTGACAGGGTCCCAGTCATTAGTGGCAAAAAATGACATGCCATATGCGGCAATGGTTTCACGGCTTCCATAAACCAGGGAAACCATGATGGCTGCGAGCAAAATAAAGACGAAAAAGGCGAAAAACCTGGCTGTACCTTTGAACAAACCGTCAGCAAGCGCATTGTTACTTGTCGGGTTTGGTGGAAGATCTTTTTTCATGGCTGAATCAGCAGTATTAATATTGGAAGAAACGGAAGGGGTTATTGTAGCGCTCATTCTCGACTCTACTTTTAATTTTGCAAAAAACATGGCGGTTTTTTAAAAACCGCCATGTTTTTCAGACAAGGTTAGCCAATTAATTGAACAACCCGTTGTTTATTTCCAAACCGCTTCACCACTTGTTGTTTTGATTTCAGATGCCCATGCATCACGAACCTGGCTGGTGACCGCTTCTGGCAGAGGCACGTAATCCAGTGCAGCAGCTGTTTTTGCACCGTTTTTAAATGCCCAGTCAAAGAATGACAGCACGGCTTTTGTCTGCTCGGGCTTTCCGGCAACTTTGTGCACCAGAATAAAGGTGGCTGCCGTAACAGGCCATGATTCCGCACCGGGTTCGTTTGTTAACACAACACCCATACCTGGAGCACCTTTCCAGTCAGCGTTGGCAGCAGCGGCTGCGAATGCTTTCTGTTCTGGCTGAACAAATTTGCCATCCTTGTTTTGCAATTGTGTCCAGGACAGATTGTTTTGTTTTGCGTAAGCGTATTCAACATAGCCAACCGAGTTTTTCAATTGACCAACATAAGCGGCAACACCTTCGTTACCTTTACCGCCTTGACCCACAGGCCATTTAACCGCTTTGCCCTCGCCTACTTTTTCTTTCCACTCTGCTGAAACTTTAGACAGGTAGTTAGTCCAGCCAAAAGTGGTACCAGAGCCGTCTGAGCGGTGAACAACAACGATATCTGCGCTTGGCAATTTAATGTCAGCGTTCAGTGCAACGATGGCAGGATCATTCCATTTTTTGATTTTACCCAGGAAAATGTCGGCCAGAACCGCACCTGACAGTTTCAGTTCACCTGGCTTGACACCCTCGATATTAACAACAGGAACAGTACCACCAATAACAGCCGGGAACTGAAGCAGGTTGTTTTCTGTCAGCTTGTCCGCTTTCATTGGATCGTCTGAAGCACCGAAATCAACCGTTTTGGCAATAATTTGCTGTTGACCGCCGCCTGAACCGATTGACTGGTAATTGATTTTGTTACCGGTTTGTGCTGCGTACTCAGATGCCCATTTTGCGTAAATAGGATATGGGAAAGAAGCGCCTGCACCAGTTACTGTGCTAGCGGCCTGTACTGAAAAAGCAGCAGTGCCCAGAGCGACTGCCAATGTAACGCGTTTAAATGCATGCTTCAACATTGTTTTTCCTTTCGAGAAAAGTGGAAATGGATTTTTATACCAATGCCGTCATAGTAAATCGCAAATATGACATGATTGTGACAGTTATTTAATATTTTCGCGCTACTTGTCTAGTTCACAATACCCAAAAACCCTAATTAATCAAGAAATTAAAATAAAGTTGTTAAATTCGTGCCGCCAGGAGAAAACGTAGGCAAATGTCAACAATCTCAAGGCCGGTCAACCTCTGTCCCGGCCTTGCATCCCCAAAGACTGTATTTTGAAAATTTACTTACCCAACAATGTCATTAAATGATTATGCAGATTAAATGGTTGACGACGGTTGCGTATACGCTGATAGTTACCATCCGGCTGTTGCTCCCAGGCCAGTTCATTATCTTTAAGCGCATAAGTAAACGATTCCGCAATAACCCGTTTTTTCAATGCAGGACTTAAAACCGGGAATGCCACCTCGACACGACGGAAAAAGTTTCGTTCCATCCAGTCAGCCGAAGACAGGTAAACCCGCTCCTCGCCATTATCATAAAAATAAAATACCCGGGAATGCTCAAGGAAACGCCCGACAATGGAACGCACGCGAATATTTTCCGACATACCTTTAACACCTGCACGCAAAGCACATACCCCACGCACAATCAAGTCAATTTCCACACCTGCCTGGCTTGCCTCATAAAGGGCCTGAATCACCTGGACATCCATTAATGAGTTCATTTTGGCCATAATGCGGGCTTTTTTACCCTGACGCGCATTTTCAGCTTCATTATTAATGAACTCAAGCATTTTTCCATGAAGCGTAAAAGGAGACTGCAATAACAGCTTCAGCGGACGCCTTGCCCCAAGGCCGGTTAACAAGGAGAAAATCTTGTCCATATCCTCGGTAATTTCACGGTTGGCAGTTAGCATGCCAAAGTCGGTATACAAGCGTGCGGTGCGAGGATGATAGTTACCTGTACCCAAGTGGCCATAACGTACAATGCGCCGGCCTTCCCTGCGTAAAACCAGCGCCATTTTTGCATGGGTTTTATGCCCCACTACACCATACACCACATGCGCCCCAACCTCTTCAAGCTTGGCCGCCCAATTGATGTTGGTTTGCTCATCAAAGCGGGCCATTAACTCTACCACCACGGTTACTTCCTTGCCAGACTTGGCTGCCATGACCAACAAACGCATTAATTCGGAGTCTTCACCGGTACGGTAAATGGTTTGTTTGATGGCAACCACAGCCGGATCAATGGCGGCTGCCGTCAGAAAGTCAAGCACAGGATCAAAGGACTGATAAGGATGATGCAAGAGCAGATCTTCTTTGGCAATCACCGCAAACATGTGCTCGGGATGCTGCTCCAGCTTGTCAAAAGGTGGGGGAATTTTTGCCCTGTAGCCCGGAAACACCAATTCCGTGCCCGCATCTATATCACACAAAGGCATGATACGTGTCAGGTTGACCGAACCCGCTGTACGGTAAGTATCCTTGGCTGTCAGTTTAAATTCTGATTGCAGGAAAACCTCCAGTTCCTTCGGGGTATCATCCGCAATTTCCAATCGGACCGCCGCACCAAAGTTACGTTGGGACAACTCACCCTGCAAGGCCTGCCGCAAATCGGTTACCTCATCCTCATCGACATAAAGATCGCTGTTGCGGGTAACCCGCCACTGATACAGACCCTTAACCTCAAGTCCGGGGAACAGGTCTCCAACAAACATGTGCATCAGGCTGGAAAGCAAGGTATGCCCATATTTTTGCCCACATACCTCTTCAGGAATGTTTAAAAGCCGGGGCAATGCACGCGGTGCCTGGACAATGGCAATCGAGGAATTACGCCCAAAAGCATCAATACCCGACAGGGAAACAATAAAGTTCAGGCTTTTGTTGTAAACCCTGGGAAACGGATGAGAAGGATCAAGCCCGATGGGTGTCAATAAAGGCATCACATCATTCAGGAACACCTCACGCGCCCATGCCAACATGGTTTCCGTATATTCTTGAGGTTTGTATATATAAACCCCTTTTTCACGCAAGGCAGGCAAGATACTTTGGTTCAATAAGGCATATTGCCGCTTGACCAACTCATGGACATCCTCCTGCACCAGATCAAAAGCCTCACTAGGCGTATAGCCATCATCCCCAATTACACGCGGATTGCGCCGTTCCTGCTCTTTAAGGCTAGCAATCCGAATTTCAAAAAACTCATCCAGATTGGAACTGACAATACAAATATATCGCAAGCGCTCAAGCAAAGGAGTACTTTCATTTTCAGCCATCCCCAATACTCGGGCGTTGAACTTGAGCAAAGACAACTCACGGTTCAGCAAATTGGGCCCCGATACTTCTTCTTGATTTTTCTCGATCATTGTTTACCTTGCAAATAGTTTAAATTTTTATTGCTTGCTTATACGCTTTTTAAATTACCATTTAATGACAATATCACTTTTGTCAGTTTATTTTTAGCTATAACATCATCATCGTCTCATTTGCGCACCGCAATCCGTCTCACATTCATACATCAATTCAATAACACTTAAATTTTCCAGCATAGATTCTTTTATACAAAATGCCCCATTTTTTTTACTAAAATAGCGCAACTAAATTCTCAAGACAACAAAGCATGGATCAAGATAACTTATTAGCTGCGGTTGACCTGGGTTCCAACAGTTTTCGGCTTTCCATCGGGCGAGTTGTGCAGCGTGAAGGAATTTCACAAATCTATGCGCAAGACCGGCTTAAAGAAACGGTCCGTCTGGCTGCCGGCCTTGATGAAAACATGATTCTTAGCGAAGAGGCTATTGCAAGGGCCATTGCCGTCCTCGAACGCTTTGGTGACCGGATCGAAAACTTCCCCCCCGATCGTGTTCGTGTTGTAGCAACCAATACCTTTCGGGTTGCACGCAATATCAAAGCGTTTTTGCCGCGCGCCGAAGCGGCATTGGGTTACCCTATTGAAGTCGTGGCTGGCCACGAAGAGGCCCGGTTGGTTTTTTCGGGTGTTGCCCATGAACTGCCACCCTCCAACGAAAAACGACTAGTGATTGATATCGGTGGCGGCTCTACCGAATTCATTATTGGCCAAAATCTTGAAGCCAAACTGATGAAGTCGCTTGTCATGGGTTGCGTCAGCTTTACCAAGGCTTATTTCCCTGAAGGTGTCGTGACTGCCGAGGGCTTTGCCCATGCCGAGATTGCAGCCCGCAAAGAACTGGAAGCCATCTCCAAACAATTCCAGAGAATGGGCTGGAGTGAAGCCTATGGCTCATCCGGCACTGCAAAAGCCCTGGTTGCCACCCTGGAAGAATCCGGTTTCTCTGAAAAAGGCATCACCCTTGATGGGATGCAAAAACTCAAGAAAGTCCTGATTCGCTATGGATCTGCCAAGGCTCCCGAACTGAAAGGCCTGAAAATTGATCGCATGGAAGTCTTGCCCGCTGGGCTGGCCATCATGATGTCGGCCTTCAAAGAACTCAAGATAGAACGCATGCTTCAAGGCGAAGGTGCACTGCGGGTAGGTGTGCTATACGACATGCTTGGCCGCCAGGCTGCAGTAGACAAACGTGATGAATCGGTAAAACAGTTCATCCGGCGCTATCATATTGATGTCAAACAAGCTACTCGCGTGAAGCAACTCTCATTGCAGTTTTTTGACCAATTAAAGCTTGACGACCCCTTGGCGGGTGAGTTGCGCCAAGCCTTGGGCTGGGCCGCTGACTTGCACGAAGTCGGCTTAAGCATTTCACAAAATGCCTATCACAAACACACGGCCTATGTACTGGGCAACGCCGATATGCCCGGGTTTTCCAAAGCCGACCAAAGCATTCTGTCTTTACTTAGTTTGGGCCACCAAGGCAGGCTTGAGAAAATGAATGCGCATACGCCGACAAGAAATCAATGGCTCGCACTGTTATGCCTAAGACTGGCTGCCCTGTTCCTGCGTCGCCGCCAGCAAATCAACCCTGAAATTCTCAGGCTTGAAGTAAATGAAAAAAATATATCCGTCGTTATTTCCAGCAAATGGCTGGCTCAACATCCATTAACGCAATACAGCCTAAAACTGGAAGCGTCTGAATGGAAACACGCCGATGCCAATTTTACCTTCAAGGTTGTACCCGCATAACAGCATAATGGCCTCTCTTACCAACAAGAGAGGCCATTACCTAAAAACCGGGCATTAATCAATGCCAAAATGTTTGCGATAACGCGGGTCCATGCTTTCCATATCAATAATAATAGGAAAATCAGCCGCATTGAAATTGGGATCCCAGGCCGGCTCACCACAAATACGTGCCCCAATTTTAAGATATCCCTTGATAAGCGGAGGAATTTTTACAGCACCGGCAGCATCAAGCTTTTCAAGTGGATACGGATTTAACGGTGTTACCCTTGGCAATTCAGGATGTTTGTCCATTTCAGCCTTAGCTGCACGCCACACCTGGGATGCCTGCACACCACCATCCGCCAGGCTGACACTTGCGCAACCTAACATATACCGATAATTTCTTTGATGCAAAAACTTGGACAATCCTGCCCACAGCAACATAATGGCAGAACCATTACGATAATCGACGTGGGTGCAGGAACGACCGCACTCACACAGCAAATGACGAATACTATCCAGGCTGGAAATATCAAATTCGGATTCCGAATAATAACCTTTGGCCTCAATGGCTTTTTCGGGCGTCATAATACGGTAAGTACCCACAACCTTACTGGTTTTGGCATCACAAACCATCAGGTGGTAACACCATTGATCATAACGATCGATATCTACGCCATCAACCGCCTCAGGAAAGACTGCGTTCATTTCTTTTGTATAAACATCAAAGCGCAATCTTTGTAATTGCTCAAGCTCATCCGGTGTTGTTGCAAGACCCAAAATCAATCCAGGTTCATCCTGATTTGCCGTATCCGCCTCTGTACGCAATAGTTCTTGCATTAGATTATTTCCTACGCAATTATTAACTCTGACATCATACCGATGTCATTTGACAAATACTTTTCACAAACACGATATATGTCATGTTTGTAAAAAGCATTGTACTTTATTTGTTCTTATAGCAAATCATGCCGCAATCAAGACAGATTAACCGCAGCAAGCTGATCAACACAGCGTTTGGCCAAATCGTAAGTTTCGGCCTCAACCATCAGGCGCAGCTTGGGTTCAGTTCCCGAAGCCCTGATCAATACCCGGCCACGGGCACCCAGTTCTTTTTGAACTGCCTCACGGGCAGACTGAAGGCCAGGATGCACTTCCCATTTTACTTCTTTGGACAAGGGAACATTAATCATGACCTGTGGATACATTTTTAGATCTGCGATCCACTCGGACAGTTTTTTACCGCTGCGAACCAGGCCTTTAAGAACTTGCAAACCGGCAATAATACCATCGCCTGTCGTATGATGATCAAGACATAACAAGTGCCCTGAACCCTCACCACCAAATAGCCAACCGTTTTTCTGCATGGCTTCCAGCACATAACGGTCGCCTACTTTGGCACGTTCAAACGGAATACCCAGTGCCTTCATTTGTTTTTCAAAACCGTAATTGGTCATCAATGTACCGGCAACTCCCTTGACGGGTCCTTGAGCAAGGCGCTCAAGAACAATCGCATAAAGCAATTCGTCACCGTTATAAATACGACCATCGGCATCCACCATCTGGATACGGTCAGCATCACCATCAAGGGCAATGCCATAATCCGCACCACGGGCGCTAACCGTAGCAGCCAGTTTTTCGGGATACAGGGCACCCACATCTTTATTAATATTAAAGCCATCAGGATGACAACCAATCGCAATCACTTCAGCGCCCAACTCGCGGAAAACATGCGGGGCAATATTGTAGGCGGCACCATGAGCACCATCCACCACGATTTTCAAGCCTTTCAGGTCCAGTTCATTGGGGAAAGTGCTTTTACAAAACTCGATATAACGACCTGCTGCATCGTCAATCCGCCTTGCCCGGCCAATTTCTTCTGAATGCACGCAACCAACAGGCTCATCAATCGCCCGTTCAATTTCTTCTTCTACCTCATCAGGCAGTTTAGTGCCCTGAGCCGAAAAGAATTTGATGCCATTATCATCATAAGGATTATGTGAAGCACTAATTACCACACCCGCAGTCAAGCGCAAGGCACGTGTTAAATAGGCAACAGCCGGTGTAGGAATGGGTCCGGCCAGATAAACATCAATACCTGCGGCACTAAGACCTGCTTCAAGGGCGGATTCGAGCATATAACCGGAAACACGGGTATCTTTTCCAATCAGGACGATCGGTCGCCCTCCGCCCTGGTGATTTTTGGACAGGACACGCCCTGCAGCGTATCCCAATCGCAAAGCAAAGGAAGCGTTAATCAGCTCCCCACCTACTTCACCACGAACACCATCGGTACCAAAATATTTACGGCTCATTCATTAACTCCAAATTCAACTGCATTCCATACATCAAGTGCGTCACGCGTCTGGACCACATCATGCACCCGGACAACCGCGGCTCCCCGGGCCACCCCGGCCAAAGCCGCCGCAATACTTCCGGACAAACGATCATTTACCGGTTTATGGGTAACAGAGCCAATCATTGTTTTTCGGGAAACGCCTACCAATATGGGCGCCTTCAATTCCTTCAAGGCTGCCATTTCGCGTAATAGCTGAAAATTTTGTGCTGCTGTTTTACCAAAACCAAAACCCGGATCGATCATCATTCTACGAGGATCGATGCCGCTTTGCAGCATTATTTTCATCCTTTCCTGTAAAAATGCGAACACTTCACGAGTAATATTGTTACCGTAATCAGGAGGGTTGACTTGCATGGTTTTAGGTTCACCATGCATATGCATGATGCAAATCCCACAGTTGGGAAATTCATTCACGACCTCAAGGGCACCGGGTTGTCTTAATGCATAAATATCATTAATTAAATCCACCCCTGACTGCAAGGCCGCCTTCATTACTTCCGGCTTGAAAGTATCAATGGATAAAGGCACGCCACAGTGGCGCAAGCCCTCTATCACAGGTATGACCCGGCGCAGCTCTTCCTGAACGCTTACCGGCTCGGAACCGGGGCGCGTTGATTCGCCACCAATATCCAGGATATCCGCACCTTGCTCGACCAGCGTCAAGGCATGATCAATGGCCGCATTGGTTGAAAAATGATGTGAACCGTCCGAAAAAGAATCAGGCGTAATATTCACAATCCCCATAATCAAAGGGCGCTTGAACCCAAGTTCGAAGCGCCCGCAAAGGAATGTACTATTCATTCAGTTAAAAATATTATTATTACACGGCAGTTGCCGGACTATCGCTGTCTTTACCTTTGGGAGCCGTACCAGCAGGTGGCGGCATGCCAGCAGAATCATGCGGAGCATCAGGCTCTTTGGGTGGACGTGGGTCACGACCCTGAATGATGTCTTCGATCTGATCAGCATCAATGGTTTCCCATTCCAGCAAAGCTTTAGCCATCACATGCATTTTATCGCTGTTATCTTCGATAATTTTACGTGCCACAGCATATTGCTCATCGATAATCAAACGAATTTCAGTATCCACCTTCTGCATGGTGGCCTCTGACATATGTGTGGTTTTTGTCACACTCCGTCCAAGGAATACCTCATTTTCATTTTCGGCATAAACCATAGGACCTAAAGAGTCAGTCATGCCATAGCGGGTAACGATATCACGCGCAATGGCAGTTGCCCGTTCAAAGTCGTTGGAAGCACCGGTTGTCATTTGATTCATGAAAACCTCTTCGGCAATACGCCCACCGAACAGGACAGCAATGGTATTAAGCAGTCGTTCCTTGTCCATGCTGTAGCGATCGCCTTCGGGCAACTGCATGGTTACACCCAAAGCACGGCCACGAGGAATAATAGTTACCTTGTGAACCGGATCTGTTTTGGGCAGCATGCGGGCCACAATCGCGTGACCGGACTCATGGTAAGCGGTGTTCATGCGCTCTTCTTCAGGCATGACAATAGAACGGCGCTCGGCTCCCATAATGATCTTGTCTTTGGCTTTTTCAAAGTCGATCATGTCTACAGTACGACCATTACGGCGCGCAGCAAACAAAGCGGCTTCGTTAACCAGGTTGGCCAGATCGGCACCCGAAAAACCGGGTGTTCCGCGGGCCAAAATGGAAGCAACCACGTTGGGGGCCAAAGGCACTTTGCGCATGTGCACGTTAAGGATTTGCTCACGACCGCGAACATCGGGCAGGTTAACCACTACCTGACGGTCAAACCGGCCTGGACGCAACAAGGCAGGATCAAGCACATCAGGACGGTTGGTTGCGGCAATCACAATAACGCTTTGTCCGGATTCGAAGCCGTCCATTTCAACCAGCATCTGGTTAAGGGTTTGTTCGCGTTCATCGTTACCTCCACCAACACCAGCACCACGCTGACGGCCTACCGCATCGATCTCATCGATAAAGATAATGCACGGTGCATGTTTTTTGGCAGTTTCAAACATATCACGGACGCGGGAAGCACCCACACCCACGAACATTTCAACAAAGTCGGAACCTGAAATGGTAAAGAAAGGTACTTTTGCCTCTCCGGCAATGGCCTTAGCCAGCAAAGTCTTACCGGTTCCTGGAGGACCAACCATTAACACACCACGAGGGATACGACCACCCAAACGCTGGAAACGGGAAGGATCACGCAGGAAATCAACCAGTTCCTTGACGTCTTCCTTGGCCTCATCGCAACCAGCCACGTCAGCAAACGTAATGGGATTGCTGCTTTCATCTAGCATGCGGGCACGGGATTTGCCAAAACTGAACGCACCACCCTTGCCACCGCCCTGCATTTGGCGCATGAAAAAGAACCAGACGCCAATAAGCAACAGCATCGGGAACCATGAAATAATGGCACTTAACAGGAACGAAGGCTGCTCGGGTGGTTTGGCGCTAACCTTAACACCGTCACGCACCAGATCCCCAACCATCCAGAGATCTCCTGGGGAGGTTAGCGTATAGGGACGACCAGCACTAGGGGTCACGTAAAGGGTATCACCCTGTATTTCCACACTGGAAATCTTGCCCTGTTTGGAATCAGCCATGAATTGGCTGTAACTGACACCATCATTGGTACGCGCAGGGCCGTCATACTGCTTGAATACAGTAAACAGCACCAAGGCAACAATGGCCCACATGGCGAATTTGGAAAAGGAATTATTCAAAGATCAGCTCTCCCGCATGAAATTTAGAGCTGCAATTTTTATGACTCATAAAAACTACAAAAAAAACTAAGATTGAACCTGATTACATTCTATATCATAGAAATGAAAAAGATTGAACTAGTGTGTATTTCGAATGAATTAAAGTGTATCGAAATACGCCGGCACAAAACACATTGGGGCAAACAACGCAATTGCAAGACCCGCTCAATCTCTTACCAGCGGTTTTTTCAGACCACGGGCAACCAGAAAAGTTTCCGATGATTTATCACGCGAGGCTTTAGGTTTGCGTTCAACCACCCTTTTGAAATGCTGCTTGAACATCTCGACGATTTGTGAAAAACCGCTGCCATGAAAAGCCTTGACAACCAATGCCCCATCAGGCTTGAGATGATTAAGGGCAAAATCCATGGCCAGCTCGCAGACATGCTGGATACGCGCCGAATCAGCCGAACTTACGCCCGAAAGATTGGGTGCCATATCAGAAACAACCAGATCAACCTGCTGGTTGCCCACCTGTTCATGCAGGCGATTCAAAACTTCATCTTCACGAAAATCACCTTGAAGAAATTCCACCCCGGCAATCGGTTCCATGGGTAAAATATCAAGTGCAATGACCCGGCCGTCAAGTACCCCGCCTGGTCCAACCAATCTTTCGCGTGCAACTTGCGACCAACTTCCCGGAGCAGAGCCCAAGTCGACTATAATATCTCCTCGACGCATGAGCTTTTCTGAATCCAGGATCTCGATCAGCTTAAATGCAGCACGTGCCCGGTAACCTTTTTGCTGAGCCATTTTCACATATGGATCATTAATGTGCTGATGGATCCACTCTTTTGAGAATTTCTTTTTGGCCATTGCCGTATTTCCTAACTTATGCCTACACTTGAATTAACATCTAAAGAACGCAGCGCCTTACGCTCTGCCGCCCACCCACTGAAACCGGTTGTCCTGATTGGCGATAACGGACTGACCGAAGCAGTTCTGAAAGAAATCGACATCAGCCTGACTGTTCATGGCCTGATCAAAGTCCGCGTCGCAGGAGACGACCGGCAAGCCCGTATTGATATGCTGAATCAAATTTGCGACACACTTTCCTGTGCCAATGTTCACCATTTGGGCAAAACACTTATTTTATATCGTCATGGCTCGGCCAACCGTGCTTTTGAAGAAAACGAAGCAGAACCACAACAGGCCAGCTATCGTAAGCCTTCAGAACCTTACACGCCCAAAAAACTGGCGGCCGCTGGCAAAAGTATTAAAGACAAGCGCCGTAAAACAGCCATCAAGGGCAACGACGCATTGGTCTCAGACAGCCCAAAACCGGCACGCAAACCCTTGGCCAAAGCGTCTGCCAGTCGCCCGGCCCATAATATTCCACGCCGGGCAGGCAGTGCCCTATCCTTACGGGCCGGACGCCGCAGCAGTACAGTACGCCGCGGTTCCCGTTAAGGCCAATATTTTAGCTGGCAAAAACTGCCAGCCACTGTTGGACAGGATTATCCCTGCAAAGGGATAACTTGATTGACATTAGCCAGCCTTCAAGCTGGCTTTTTTGATGCCAGAAAAACAAAAATGCCAGCCTTTTGATAAAGCGTGGCATACAGTTTTATGCAATAACAAGCACAAAACCCTGGAACAACGGTTTGTTTAATTGTATTCGATCTCGATAATTTCGAACTCTTTTTCGCCGGCAGGCACATTAACCATCACCACATCACCCTCTGACTTGCCAATCAGCGCACGGGCAACCGGGCTGGAAACGGAAATCAGGTTTTGGCGAATATCCGCCTCGAGATCACCCACAATCTGATAAGTCACGGTTTCACTGGAGTCCAGATCTTCGATCGTAACCGTTGCACCAAACACAATACGATCATCTACTTCCAACGCAGCCGGGTCAATGATATGAGCATTGGCCAAAGTACCTTCCAGTTCTTTGATACGGCCTTCGATAAATCCCTGACGCTCACGTGCGGCATCATACTCGGCATTTTCGGATAAATCACCCTGGGCGCGTGCCTCAGAGATTGCTTCAATGACATTAGGCCGTTCGATGGTTTTCAAGCGGTGCAATTCTTCTTCTAAGCGCTTTGCACCACGCGCCGTTAATGGAATAGCTGCCATAATTTCACACACTCATAAAAAACTAAACGCCCCGCATTATTTTTAGATAAATACAGAGCGTTACAAATAAACACGCGTCTTTTTGAAAGACAAAAAATTTTCCCCGGTTCACGCTGAACCGGGGAACTGATTACAATTGTGCTTAAATTTGATTAAAATTGCAAGTCATTTAATTAAAAGACTTTTTTATGTCGCCAAAAAGCACGAACATTCATAAAACCGTGCAAATATCAATCAGTGCTTTTCCGGCAATTCAACAAGGCATAAAGCAAAATAGCGCCAAAAGTGGCTGTACCAATCCCGTTAAGCTCAAAAACACCCATAGAAACCTTGAAGTCACCGGCCCCCAAAATCATGGTTACTGCCGCCACGATCAGGTTTTTATTGTCACTGAAATCAACCTGGTTAATCACCCAAATGCGCGCACCGGCAATAACAATAAGACCAAAAACCACTACCGCGACGCCACCCAGCACAGGCGCGGGAATACTATGAATGAGCGCACCGAACTTGGGAGAAAAGCCCAGTAAAATGGCAAACAGTGCCGCCACCACAAATACAATGGTTGAATAAATGCGGGTAACGGCCATCACGCCAATGTTTTCAGCATAAGTCGTCACACCTGTTCCACCCACCGAACCTGAAAGCATCGTGGCAACCCCGTCACCCACAAAAGCACGTCCGAGGTATTTGTCGAGGTCTTGTCCAGTCATGGCACTGACTGCGCGGATATGACCCAGGTTTTCAGCGACCAGAATAACCGCTACGGGTACAATCACTGAAATGGCTGAAAGGTTGAATTGAGGCGCTGACAGGGAAGGCAAACCAAACCAGGCCGCGTTCTGGATGCCAGAAAAATCAATCGGTTGCCCGAGCCCCATCACATTGGCAAATACCCAATACAGGACACTGGCCAGAATCAGCCCAACCAAAATCAGCAGGCGCTGAATAGTCCCTGAAGTAAAGACGGCAATAATACCCACGCATAAAATGGTCATGATTGACATGGCAGCCTCAAAATTACTGCCACTTCCCATCGCACCTTTGGCGGCAATAGGGGCCAGATTCAGGCCAATCACGGCAACAATCGCCCCGGTAACCACAGGCGGCATCAGTTTTTCTATCCACGCCGACCCATTGCCACGAGCGTTCGCATACCAAACAATCAAGCCAATTAAGGTATATACCGCTCCGCAGGCAATAATTGCACCCAAGGCCAGCCCAATATTTGGATTAGGCCCCGAGCCGGCATAACCGGTAACTGCTACTACACCACCAATAAATGCAAAACTGGATCCCAGATAACTGGGTACCCTTCCACCCACAAACAGGAAAAACAACAGGGTACCTATACCCGACATCAAAATAGCCAGGTTGGCATCAAAACCCATTAATAATGGCGCCAGCACTGTTGAACCAAACATGGCAACCACGTGTTGCACACCCATTGCCACGGTTTGCCCGGCGGGCAGGTATTCATCAGGTGCGACGACCTGGCCAGGCTCCAGTTCATCAACCTTGCGCCAGATTGGAAAATAAGATCCAGACATTTCTTTCCCTTTAAATTATTTTGTACAAATGCTGGAACCAAAGTGTACGTCCGGAAGGGCTTTTGTGGCAAGCAAATATAGCAGGAAAACCAGGAAGAACCATCATCAGGCATTCCATCAATCAACCGGATAGTGATATTTATTTGGGCAGTTACAAAAACCCTTGCTAACGGTGCCTCCCACCACCCCAGGGTAAAGTAATACAATGGGGGATTATTGAATTCAACAAGCAAATTGCTTAATACCAACCATGCCACATACCGATATCTGGATTATTCGCCACGGTGAAACCGACTGGAATAGTGAACGCCGTTTACAAGGCTGGAAAGATATTCCACTGAATGACGCGGGTCTTGCACAGGCGGAAAACCTGAGCAAACACCTGAACAACAATTTTTTCCAGGTTATGCCCGATCATGTTTACACCAGCGACCTGCAACGGGCCTACCATACCGCCTTGCCCTTTGCACGCGCCAATCAATTGAACATAAAGACCTTGCCAGGCTTGCGTGAGCGTAATTACGGCATTCTTGAAGGCAAGCACTGGTCTATCCTGAAAGAATACAATGCCACCCGCCAAGAAAACCTGGCACTGGAACTGAGTCAGGAAGAGCATCAAGCAGAATCCCTGCAAACTTTCTACGATCGTATCCAAAACACCCTGCTCGAACTGGCTGGGCTGCACCTGAATGAAACCCTGCTGCTGATTTCCCACGGTGGCGCCATCGACATGATGTGGCGTGTAGCCAATCAACTGGCACCGAATGCACCACGTGAGTTTACCCAGCGCAATACAGCAATTAACCGGCTGCAAATCTCCCATGAAAAGAAATGGTCTGTCATCTCATGGGCCGATGACAGCCATCTTGAAGAACGGCTTAAACAGACAAGCTGATTAATTAAACCTGCGCCCTACCGGCAACGCAAAAGGATGAAGGAGCACAAACATGAGCAAAAAGAAAACCCCAAACCCTGAAAACAAGCCCTGCCCCTGTGGCGGGATTCAGGCAAAAACACCGTTTGGCCAATGTTGCGAACCCTATATATCAGGCAGGGAACTGGCCCCTGATGCCGAGCGCCTGATGCGCTCACGCTATTCTGCCTACGTGCATAGCAATGAACACTACCTGCTTAACACCTGGCATCCAACTACGCGTCCCTCTACCCTGGACCTGCAAGATTCCCCCTCACAATGGCTTGGCCTGACCGTTCACGAGTTTCATGAAATTGATGCCGACCATCAAGAGGTTTCATTCACGGCCAAATACAAAGAAAACGGCAAAGCCTTTAAAATGCATGAAAACAGCCGATTCATTAAAGAAGATGGCAAATGGTTTTATTTTGATGGCGATGTAGTTGAGTAATCAACAAGCTACACCCTGAAATCAGGCATAAACCCAATCACTTTTTATCCCGAAAGGATTTACATGCGCATTTTTATTACCGGAGCCAGTAGCGGGCTTGGCAAAGCCCTGGCAACGGCCTATGCCCAACAAGGAGCCAGCCTGGGACTGGTTGGACGCAATCAACAGGCACTAAAGGAGCTTGCTGCCAGCCTGCCTGGAGAACACCAGGTTTATGCCCTGGATATTTTAGACCGGAATGCCCTGCATAGGGCGGCCCGTGATTTTCTTGAAGCAGGAACGGTTGATATCGTGATTGCCTGTGCCGGCATTAGCATCGGCACGCTTACCGAATATGAGGAAGACTTCGTCCAGTTTCAAAAAGTGATTAACACTAACCTGCTGGCCATGGTAGCAACTTTTGAGCCGTTTATCAAAGCCATGAAAGCACGCGATAGCGGTACCCTGGTAGGCATCAGCAGTGTTGCCGGGGTACGTGGCCTGCCCGGTTCCAGCGCCTATTCAGCGTCTAAGGCAGCCACCACTACCTATCTGGAAAGCCTGCGGGTTGACTTGCACGATACCCGCCTGAAGGTTGTGACCATTGCGCCCGGCTTTATTGATACCCCTATGACACAGCACAACCCTTATAAAATGCCCTTCCTGATGCAGCCCGAGGCTTTTGCGAAGGCTGCCATCAAATACATAGAAAATGGCAACAGCTATACAGTCATCCCATGGCAAATGGGAGTGGTGGCAAAACTGCTTAAATGGGTTCCAAACCCGCTCTATGATTATTTTGCATTCAGGTCGGGCAGAAAACCAAGAAACAACTCGCCCACCTGAGGGACCAACAAAAAAGACTGAATCCGGATGCATGAGCGGTTCAGTCCTTTTTTTTAATCTACATACTACGTTTTACATTTACAAAAATACCCAAAGGCTTGCCCAAAAACTGCTTACAGTTGAGACTGCAAGTAGTTTTCAAGCCCCAGATGTTTAATCAGGCGCAGTTGCTGCTCAAGCCAATGGGCATGATCTTGTTCGGTATCATCAAGCTGCTTTAGCAATAAATCACGTGATACATAATCGCCATGCTGTTCGCACAGCGCCATGCCTTTTTTCAGGTTTTCTCGCACTTCATATTCGGTATTCAGGTCAAACTGAAGCATTTCTGGCACATCTTTACCCACATTGATTTTAGCGGGCACCATTACTGGCTTACCTTCCAGCATCAAAATGCGGCGGATCAGGTCATCAGCATGAGCGGTTTCATCTTCCATCTCGTGACCAATGCGTGCCCCCAATTTGGTATAGCCCCATTCATCGTACATGCGGGAATGGATGAAATATTGATCGCGGGCAGCCAACTCACCAGTGAGCAATTGATTTAAAAAAGCAACTACTTCGTGATGTCCTTTCATGATAATAATTTCCTGTTTTATGAAGGTGTAAATTGATTATAACCAATAAGCAAACTGCCCACTTAAAGTGGGCAGTTTGTTTGAAATACAGGCAACAGGCATAAACTGAAACCAGTTTCGCCTGTTATTTGGCAAGATTATGCGGCCTTGATGGAAGCATGCAACGATTGCAGCGAGTATACCTTCATGCCTTGCGAATCACGCAGGTATTGCATACCTTCCACTGCGGCACTGGCACCGGCAATCGTGGTGAAGAACGTAACACGGGCAGCCAACGCCTGAGTACGGATCGTACGGGAATCATGAATTGCGTTACGACGCTCTTCAACCGTATTAATCACCATTGCAATTTCACCGTTTTTAATCATGTCGACAATATGTGGGCGACCTTCAGTAACCTTATTGACGGCCTGTACCGGCAAGCCGGCTTCTTCAAGCGCAGTAGCCGTTCCACGGGTAGCAACCAGCTTGAAGCCCAGATCATTCAGGCCTTTAGCAATTTCAACCGCCTTGGCTTTATCCTGGTCTTTGACACTGATGAAAACGGTACCACTTTCTGGCAGCACAACCCCGGCGGCCAACTGTGACTTGACGAAAGCCTCGCCAAAGGTTTCACCAACCCCCATGACTTCACCGGTAGACTTCATTTCAGGACCAAGAATGGTATCGACACCCGGGAATTTAACAAACGGGAATACCGCTTCTTTTACTGAATAATAAGAAGGACGTATTTCCTTGCCAATTTGCTGTTCAGCCAGAGTTTTTCCTGCCATTGCACGAGCCGCGATTTTAGCCAGTTGCAGGCCGGTAACCTTGGACACATAAGGAACCGTGCGAGATGCACGTGGATTGACTTCAAGCACGTACACATCGCCATTCTGAATGGCAAACTGTACGTTCATCAAACCTTTGACATTAAGGGCCTTGGCCATCAAGCCGGTTTGGCGCTTGATTTCTTCAATGACTTCGTTGGACAGCGAATACGGCGGCAAGCTGCATGCAGAGTCACCAGAGTGCACCCCTGCCTGCTCAATGTGTTCCATTACGCCACCAATAAACACGGTTTCACCATCGGCCAGACAGTCAACATCGACCTCGGTTGCATTGTTCAGGAAGCGATCCAGCAGCACCGGAGAATCATTGCTGACCTTGACCGCTTCACGCATATAGCGCTCGAGGTCGTTTTGTTCATGCACGATTTCCATAGCGCGGCCACCCAGCACATAGCTTGGACGAACCACTAGCGGGTAACCAATTTCTGCTGCATGGGCAATGGCTTCCGCTTCGGTACGGGCAGTACGGTTTGGCGGCTGGCGCAGGTCCAGTTTTTGCAACAGTTTCTGGAAGCGCTCACGGTCTTCTGCCACGTCGATGGATTCGGGGCTGGTCCCAATGATAGGCACGCCATTAGCCTCAAGGGCACGGGCCAGTTTCAATGGGGTTTGGCCACCATACTGGACAATCATGCCTTCAGGTTTTTCGATATTGACAATTTCCAGGACATCTTCAAGCGTTAAGGGCTCAAAGTACAGTCGATCGGAAGTATCGTAATCGGTAGAAACGGTTTCAGGGTTGCAGTTGATCATGATGGTTTCGTAACCATCTTCACGCAATGCCAAGGAAGCATGCACGCAGCAGTAATCAAACTCGATACCCTGGCCAATACGGTTGGGACCACCACCCAAGACAATGATTTTCTTCTTGTCGGTAGGTTCAGCCTCGCACTCGTCCTCGTAGGTAGAGTACATATACGCGGTTTTGGTGGCGAATTCGGCAGCGCAGGTATCCACCCGTTTATAGACCGGACGCACACCTAGCTGGTGACGCACTTTACGTACTTCAGATTCGGAAACATCCAGCAAGAAAGCCAGGCGACGGTCTGAGAAGCCACGGCGCTTCAGCTGGCGCATGGCGTTTTCATCCAGGTCAGCCAATGTTTTTTGCTCAAGAGCCAGTTCGATTTCAACGATTTCCTGGATTTGATGCAGGAACCAAGGATCAATCTTGGTCAGTGCCTGCACTTCTTCAAGGCTGAAACCCTGGGCAAAGGCATCGCCAACATACCAGATACGCTCTGGGCCGGGTTCAGCCAGCTCAACCTGCAATTTTTCACGATCAAGGGTTTTCTGGTTCAAGCCGTCTACACCCACTTCCAGGCCGCGCAAGGCTTTCTGGAAAGACTCCTGGAAGGTACGGCCCATGGCCATGACTTCACCAACGGATTTCATCTGGGTAGTCAGGTGAGAATCAGCCTGAGGGAATTTTTCAAATGCAAAACGCGGGATCTTGGTAACCACGTAGTCAATGGTGGGCTCAAAAGAAGCTGGCGTTGCACCGCCTGTAATTTCATTTTGCAGCTCATCAAGTGTATAGCCAACCGCAAGGCGGGCTGCCACTTTGGCGATCGGGAAACCGGTTGCCTTGGAAGCCAGTGCGGAAGAACGAGACACGCGCGGGTTCATTTCAATAACGATCATGCGGCCGTTATCGGGATTGACTGCAAACTGCACGTTGGAACCACCGGTATCCACGCCAATTTCACGCAACACCGCAATAGAGGCGTTACGCATGATTTGATATTCTTTATCAGTCAAGGTTTGGGCAGGTGCTACCGTGATGGAGTCACCGGTATGTACGCCCATTGGATCCAGGTTCTCGATAGAACAAATGATAATGCAATTGTCCGCCTTGTCGCGAACCACTTCCATTTCAAATTCTTTCCAACCCAGCAGTGATTCTTCAATCAACAACTCTTTGGTAGGAGAGGCTTCAAGGCCGCGACGGCAAATAGTCTCGAACTCTTCAGGGTTATAGGCAATGCCACCACCGCTGCCACCCAATGTAAAGCTGGGGCGAATAACGACCGGGAAACCGGCTGTACCAATTTCAGCGGCAATGTTTTTCTGTACTTCCCAGGCTTCTTCCATGCTGTGAGCCACGCCAGACTTGGCAGACTCAAGACCAATGGACTCCATGGCCTGCTTGAACTTAAGACGGTCTTCCGCTTTTTCAATCGCGTGCTCGTTAGCGCCAATGAGCTCAACATTATGCTTTGCCAATACCCCATTGTGGGCCAAGTCCAGCGCACAGTTAAGGGCGGTTTGACCACCCATGGTTGGCAACAGGGCATCCGGCTTTTCAACTTCAATGATTTTTTCGACACACTGCCAGGTGATAGGCTCGATATAAGTAACATCAGCCGTTTCTGGGTCTGTCATGATGGTGGCCGGATTACTGTTAACCAGGATAGTACGGTAACCTTCTGCCTTCAGGGCTTTACAAGCCTGGGCACCGGAATAGTCAAACTCACATGCCTGACCAATAATGATGGGGCCTGCCCCAATAATAAGAATGCTTTTTATGTCGGTACGCTTGGGCATAATACTCTACTTTTGCTGTGCCATTTGGCTAATGAATTTATCAAACAGGACAATAATGTCATGAGGGCCGGGGCTGGCTTCAGGGTGCCCCTGGAAGCAGAAGGCAGGACGATCGGTAAGCTCGAAGCCCTGCAATGTGCCGTCGAACAGTGAAATATGGGTAACGCGTGCATTAGCTGGCAAGGTGTCTGCATCGACCGCAAAGCCGTGATTTTGGGCGGTAATATATACGTGACCAGTTTGCACGTCTTTGACCGGATGGTTGCCACCATGATGGCCGGTTTTCATTTTCAGGGTTTTGGCACCAATGGCTTGCGCCAAGATTTGATGTCCAAGACAAATGCCAAACAGCGGAATTTTTTTATCGAGGATGGTTTTGATTGCTTCAACGGCATATCCGCAAGCGCTTGGATCGCCGGGACCATTAGCCAGGAAAACGCCATCGGGTTCAAGAGCCAGGACATCGGCCACTGGTGTTGTAGCAGGCACGACCGTAAGACGGCAACCTTTATCTGCCAGAATACGCAGGATGTTTGATTTAACACCAAAATCATATGCAACCACGTGATAGGCGGATTGATCGGGCTGTGTATAGCCTTTGCCCAATTCCCAGATGCCTTCCGACCAGTTTTCAGATTGCTGGCGGCTAACCTGGCTGGCCAGATCTTGCCCTTGCATGCCTTTATAACTACGGGCCAGCTCAATGGCCTTTTCTACATCGTCTCCGACCAGGATACATGCGCCCTGCGCACCTTTTTCACGCAAAAGACGGGTAACTTTACGGGTATCAATTTCTGAAATGGCTACAATGCCATTCTCTTTGAGATAGGCTGGCAGTGACTGAGTGGCACGGAAATTTGAAATACGGCTTGGGCAATTGCGAATAACCAAACCGGCGGCATGCACCTTGGAAGACTCTACATCTTCATTATTAACACCGGTATTGCCAACGTGCGGGTAAGTGAGGCTGACAATTTGCTGGGAATAACTGGGATCGGTCAGGATTTCCTGGTAACCAGTCATTGAGGTGTTGAAAACCAGTTCGGCTACGGTATGACCGTTGGCACCAATGGAGATCCCTTTAAATACAGTTCCATCGGCCAAAGCCAGAATTGCGGTAGGGAATTCTGTATTTTCCCCGAAAATATGTGACGGCAGCGTCATAAAACCCCAAGTTCTAAAATCAATAAGTAAACCTTGTTATTATACCGTTTTATTGATTTTTAATTAGGAATTTTACGATTTTTATGCGAAAAAACCCTGGTTTTTACTACTTTTTTCAGGGTGCCTGCACTTCAAAAGCCAGTGCTTCACCCGAAGCATCCACATTAATTGTGAACTCAAGTTTTTGCTGGTAGAGGTCTTCACCGTATTCGAAGAAAGTGATGCGAATACCGTGAGGCACATTTTTCTTGCTGTAAAGAGTAGGATAAGTATAGCGACTGTTGGGCATGATATCCAGGTCACTTAGCGACTGGCTGAACATGATAGGCACCCAAACTTTGGCATTGGCGGCGTTTTCTATAATCCAGGCCGGGCTTTGGGGAGTACTGGATTTACACTGCACCATGACAAGCGCCTTGCCGGAAACCTTTATATTTACCGTATAAAAATCAAGTGAATCAAAGGTGGAGCTGCGGCACCACTCCAACTGCCCTGGCAAGGGCAAAACCAGCTCGCGCAGGGAAATCCGCGGATGAGACAGCAATTCGGATTTTACCGGCATGCGATCGCTTTCCCGGTATACCGCTGTACGATCAAGGTTGGTTTTAGCCCACTCTATCATTCTTGGCAAACGCTCGGTCAGGCAGGCAACCGTCTGGCATAAGGCCAGGCCATTATTACGGGTCTTGATTAAACGACTAATGAGAACCGGACGATCGGTTTGCGCCTGAAGCGCCGCACTGATATAAAACCACTCGAATAGCATGCTTGCCACCTGGGTGTTTTCACACATATTGGCAGGCCATTGCTGTTGGGCTACCCGCAACAAATCAACACCACTTTGCCCAAAGCGGCTTTTTATGACCGATTCGGGGATACAGGGATTAAGGGCAATTTCCTGAAACGCAAACGGCAACCCGACGCCCGCCCTTGACAGGGTGCGATCGAATTGCGCGTATACCGATCCCATGGAAAAGAGCAGGCTAAAAAATACAGATAATAGCCCACCCACCTTAAGTAGCATTCACTTACAACCTTATTAATAAAAATAAAATGTACACGACGAGATCATATCAATCTATACACAAATAGACACTATATATCTCTATTCCTGTAAAAATACATTATCCAAAACGTAAAAAAAATTACAAGGCTTCCACATATCCAAAACAATATGTTTTTTAGAGGCAAAAGCCTACATTCAACCCATTACCCTGTCAAACCTGAAACATATATACGACATCATATTCATCAAACTTTAATCCTGACACAAATTCAGGCTATATTGTTGTGAGGAACCTAAAGAATAATTTCTCCTGCCCTTGCCATTATAATTTCTATTCTGGATACAAGTATATATGAGTAATCAATTAGATGAACTACGCAAATTCACTACTGTTGTTGCAGACACCGGAGACTTCCAGAGCATGCGTGAGCATCGCCCTACCGATGCCACAACCAACCCTTCACTTATCCTGAAGGCGATTCAAAAAGAAGTATACCGCCCCCTTCTTGAGCAAACCATCCAGGACCATCCCAACGCGAGCACATCCCAAACACTGGACCACCTGCTGGTAAAATTTGGCAAACAAATACTGGATATCGTTCCTGGCCGGGTTTCTACCGAAGTGGATGCCCGACTCTCATTTGATACCGATGCTACCATTCAGCGTGCCCGGCACCTTATTGGCCTTTACGAAAAAGAGGGCATTTCACGTGATCGCATTCTTATCAAGATTGCCTCTACCTGGGAAGGCATCAATGCAGCAAGGATTCTACAAAAGGAAGGCATCAAATGCAATATGACGCTACTATTCTCAATGGCCCAGGCGATTGCCTGCGCAGATGCCCAAGTACAGTTGATTTCACCCTTTGTAGGCCGGATTTACGACTGGTACAAAAAAAATGCCGGCAACGAATGGGTAGAAGCAGATAACGCCGGTGTCAATGATCCGGGGGTCAAATCAGTTACCCGTATTTTCAATTATTTCAAGAAATACGATATCAAAACTGAAATCATGGGCGCAAGCTTTCGCAACAAGGGGCAAATTATTGCCCTTGCCGGCTGCGACCTGCTAACCATCAGCCCCGAATTACTGGCAAGCCTGGCTGAAAACACCGAAACGGTACAGCCTGTGCTAAACGCAGAAGAGTCAGGCAAGCTGGACATTGAACCCATCGTAGCCAATGAACCTTCATTTCGCTTCATGCTAAATGAAGATGCCATGGGCACCGAAAAACTGGCAGAAGGCATTCGTGCCTTCGTGGCCGATTCCATAAAGCTTGACCGCATTATTGAACAAGCCCGCGCCTAAGGCATTATTATTGAATTAAAGCGCGTCTTGATTTGCCCGGGCACAAATTCAGGAGCTTCGCCGCTCCATGAATGCCCAGGCAATGGTGCCGGCATCTACGTACTCAAGTTCGCTGCCGGTAGGGATACCCCTGGCAATTCTTGATACTTTCAGTCCCCTGCCTTTAAGGATCTCAGCCAGGTAATGGGCGGTTGTTTCACCCTCGGCCGTAAAATTGGTAGCCAGAATTACCTCTTGTACCTTGCCATCGCCAACGCGCTCCAGCAATTTATCAAAACCCAGGTCATCAGGCCCGACCCCCTCAAGGGGTTTTAAACTGCCCATCAGGACAAAATACAAGCCCCGATAGCCATGACTGGCCTCTATCATATTCTGGTCTGCGGGAGTTTCCACTATGCAAAGCAAGCTCTCGTCCCGTTTGGGATTAAGACAGGTTTCACATATTTCATCTTGGGAAAAAGAGTGGCACCGTTTGCAATGCCCCAGATGATTGACTGCATGCAACAGGGCGAGCGATAGCTGCTGCGCCCCTTTACGATCATGTTGCAACAAATGATAAGCCATGCGCCGGGCACTTCTGACGCCCACACCGGGTAATCTGCGCAAGGCATCTACCAGCGCAGATAACGGCTCCGGCTCGGGCAAATGATCACGCATCAGAATGGAAACTTCATTCCCGGTGGCAATGGCATGCCAGCCGTTACGGAAGACATTTTTTCCTGGGCCGTGTTTTCGGCCTTACGCAAGGCGTCATTAAAAGCGGCAGCCACCAAATCTTCCAGCATGTCTTTCTCATCTTCCAACAGGGAAGGATCAATAACCACACGTTTTACATCATTGCGGCAAGTCATGGTTACCTTGACCAGGCCACCACCAGAAGAACCCTCAACCGTAATGTCAGCCAGAGATTCCTGGGCTTTTTTCATGTTTTCTTGCATTTGCTGGGCTTGCTTCATCAAGCCTGCCAATTGATTTTTCATCATAATGGATGATTTCCTGATTCATTGATTAATAGGATTAGCCCGTATTTTAGTAGATTAATACGTAAAATTCATGGTGATCAGCAGGGTTTGATACTTTCAGGAATGACCTTGGCATCAAACTCTTCAATCAGGGCATTAATGAACTCGCTTTCATGCACTGCCCGCTCTGCCTTTTCCTGACGGGCAGCCTGCTCGGCACGAATCGACGCGTAAGCGGTTTCCTCGACATTTTCAGCATATTCGAAAGAGACTTTTACCACTTGCCTGAAATATTCGGTAAGCACTGTATTCAGTTTTGCTTTAGCACCCAACTCGTTAGTATTTTTAACCGGGATTCGCAAATGAATTTCATTATCTTCAACACCCAGCCATTCGCTTTGTTTGGCAAATTCAGCCGCTACGCCACTTAAGGGCAGTTTTTGCGACAAAACCGTCCAGTCATGCGGTGTCATTTGCTGCAGGCTATGCCCAGACAAAGAATCCTGATGGCTGGGCACCCATGAAACATCCTCTTCCACCACAGGGAAAGACGCTATTTCAGGGTCTGACAGATCCATGTCCAGACCAGAAGGTACTGCCTGTTCAAAACGCGCTTCATCATCGGGTTCGGAAGCAGCCAGCATTTCCCAATCAGCAGGAATATCTTCCCAGGCGGGAATAAAATCGTCAGTCGTTTTTTTTTCAGCCCCCCTCACATCATCATTGCCAACAACCGTAGTGTCGGCAACAGGTCCGGCAGAAACCGGTGATGCTTCTTTATTGGTTGTGCCCGAAGTTGCCGGCTCACCATCAGAAGAGGCAATTACTTCATCAACCTTAACCTCTGGCAGACTGGCGGCAGGACTGGAATCGGTGCATGTTGCTGACTCAATCCCTGCTGACGTTTGGGTTTGCGCACCTGAAGCCGGGGCAGAAATAGCGACGGCTGGTGAAGCAGGCACATTATTGTTGCCTTGCGGGGCAACGGGCGCTGAAGTTAGCGGTTTTGTAACCGGCGTATCTGGCAAAGCCGCCATGTCTACCGTACTGACCAAAGAAAGCATTCTTAAACCGGTCATGACGAAGCCGGCATACTCATCGGGCGCCAGGGACAGCTCGTTACGGCCATGCACGGCAATACTGTAAAACAACTGCAGAGTATCCGGGTGAAACGCCCTGGCCAATGACTGCATATCTTCATGCAAAGGATCATCAGCCATGAGGGTGCCCGGCAAACGCTGCTCTATCGCTATACGCGAGAGCAAGACCGACAAATCTGCCAGCGCACCTGAATAAGAAAAACCGCGCATCGACAACTCGTTGGCAGTATCCATAACACCCTGTGCCGAACCCTGCAGCAAGGCCTGCAGAAAACGAACCAAATATTTCTGGTCGATGGTGCCCAGCATTTCACGGACTGCGGCATCGGTAATGTTGGAGGAACTGTAAGCAATTGCCTGGTCAGTCAGTGACAGGGCATCACGCATGGAGCCTGACGCTGCCTGGGCAATAAGGCGCAAGCCGCCCAGATCGAAACGGACATCTTCCTGTACAAGCACATTCTGCAAGTGGCCCACAATTGCCTCTGGGGGCATTTGCTTCAGGTTAAATTGCAGGCAACGGGACAATACCGTGACGGGAATTTTTTGCGGATCAGTGGTTGCAAGAATGAACTTGACATGTGGCGGCGGCTCTTCAAGCGTTTTCAGCATGGCGTTAAACGCATGCCCTGTTAGCATGTGGACTTCGTCGATCATGTAAATCTTGAAACGTCCCGCACTAGGCGCGTAAACAGCCTGCTCAAGCAGCTGCGTCATTTCTTCAACACGGCGGTTGGAGGCAGCATCAAACTCGAGATAATCAACAAAGCGGCCTTCGTCTATTTCAACGCAGGCACGACACTGGCCGCAAGGCGTTGCGGTAATGCCGGTTTCACAATTAAGGGACTTTGCCAAAATACGCGACAGGGTGGTTTTACCAACCCCACGGGTGCCTGTAAACAGCCAGGCATGATGCAGTCGCTGGGTATTCAGGGCATTGCTTAATGCCCTTACCACGTGCTCTTGGCCGACAAGGGTTTCAAAAGATCGGGGACGCCACTTACGGGCAAGAACAAGGTAGCTCATGGAATGATTGTAGCCCAGAAATGCAAACGTCACCCTGAAGGTGACGGCTGTTTTACTGAATTTTTATAGATATGAGGGGTGAGCCTTACTTCGGCACTGAATCTAAACGGTTATGGCTGCTTCGTTCCCGACCTGACCAGTTTCGCCGCCGACCCATGCGAAGGGGCCCACCGCAAGCATTGTAACAGCTTTCCGGATTATTACAATATAAAAATGCAAATTACCCCAAGCTTGATGAAAGTTTAACGCCAGCGATAACCCACACCAACGCCCGCACCCACATCACCACCCGACGAGCCAATCACGGAACCATTGAGTAACCACTTGCCATTATCGGTTGCGGCAGATACGCCTACAGCATAACCGGACTCACCCGACCAGGTACCACCACCCACACCAACCACTTTTTCACCTGGCAAAACCGCCTGTGGCAAATTGGCTGCAGCAATAGCGGCAGCCGTGCCTTCATCGGCCTTGCGTTCGGTTTTACGTATTTTGCGATTCACCTCATTGTACATTTCCGTGGCTTGACCCAGGTTAACAGCGTCTGTGGGCCGGCTTCCGGCAGCCACACCAGAAACCACGCGGGGACCTTCCTGACCTGCCATGGAGATTTCCTTGCCAGTGGCCTGGCTTCCTACAGATACTATTCCGGTTTCATTGCTTTGGGTTACCGCTACAGGTGTAGAGTCAGGTACAGCCTCATAAACCGCTTGCATGGCAGCCATGATGGGACTGACCGCTTGGGCCATTACGGGAAAACTGTTAAAAACTGCCACAGCTGTCACGCCACACACTATCCAATTGCGCAACACCGTGCTTTTGTTTTTTTCTGACACTGTTGTTTTACATGCTGCATGAATAAGCGGATTCATTGGTTCTCCAAAACTTTAAACGTAATACACAAAATTAATAGGTAAGCATTATTCCCTTTTTTTAAAAAAATGTTTTATATAAATCCACAAACTAACAACTTATTACATGATTGTTATTAAACCACCTATGCCGGAAACCATTTATAACGCCAACCAACGATTGGCATCCAATGCATAGATCACGGCCCTGGCCGAACGTCCATCCAGCGCCGTCAGACGCTCACAATAAGCCTGCAACTGCTCGCGGTAAGTTTGACGCAAGCGATTATCAAACTCTTCTTCAGATTCATGTGCATGCTTTTGTGCCGTTTTATAATCAACCACCAGCCAGCCATCCGGCTCTGAAACCGCTACATCCACGATCAACACTTTGCCCCATGCGTCCACCAGCTCCCATTCCTGACGGGCACCAGGATGACGCAGCAGCCATTGCCCTTTGTCATTGGCCAGGAAATTCAGCAGTAAAGACTGCACCCGTGCAGCCGCCTCGCGTGCCTGTCCGGGACGCAATCCTTCCTGTAACAACTGGCGCACAATAATATTTTCCGATGCCTGTATCCGCGCCGGAGTCCAGCCATGCAGTTGATCCTGCCCCATCCGGGCCAGCCAGGCATGCACCACGGTACCGATATGCACCTCATAACGCTCTTCAAAATGCCAGGGGCCTGACTCTTGGAACGCCGCTCCTACAGATTGATGGCGTTCATCTGTTTGCGAATGCAGGGCCTGCATCAGGGCATCCGTAAATCGGATCAAAGGCGGACCCACCACTTCATACAGACTGTCCTCATGATCCTGCCCCATTCCGGCATTACCTGCCCCCAAAGTGGGCGGATACGGGGGCTTGACCGTAAAGAAAGTGTCCATTAAAGGCTGCAACCGGGAAAACAGGGTGCTGGATGGCACATTGACCACCGCCCCCTCCTTGACTGGCAACGTCGCAACCAAATGCAGCCGTTGGCATGCCCGTGTTGCGGCAACGTATAACAGACGGTCCAGCTCATAATTGGTGCGCTTTTTCTCCCGCTCGGCCAAATAGACAGAAATAGGATCTTTTTCCTGTGACGCCCGGGGCTTGATAGGTCCAAGCAACAAGTGCCCCTCGGACTGCTCAAACCTTAACAAGGGATCGGCGTTATTGCGAGGTATCCGGTGCAACCCGTACAAGATGACTTCCTGAAACTCCAGGCCCTTGGATTTATGCATCGTCATAATGGTCACGGCATTCGGTTCATGAGAAGAAGCGGCATAAAGGCGCTCAAGCTCACGATCAAGATCAGAGGGATTCAAACCACCGTAAGGCGCGATCTTATCCAGCAGGCGCAATACCGTCTGCACATCAGCGTATTCACTTTCATGGGCATAAAAAACAAACCCGCCCAAGGCACGCCAGACAGACTCCACATGAGCAGAAAAGGTAATCGCCTCTTGCTCAAAGGGGCGCTCCAGCAGGGCTCGGGCAACCGGCAAAACACGGGCCAGTTCAGCAGGAGACAAATTTCGCGCCCCTGCAATGGGCTGCCCAGAAGTGGAAGCGAGGCTGTCCAGAAGCTGCGCCAATAACTGAGGCACCGGTGTTTTCTGCTGCTCCCCAAACAAGGTATCCAGGCTGGCCAGGGTCAGGCCACACAAGGGCGAGCGCAACAAGGAAAGCCAAGCCACACGGTCAGCCGGGTGCGACAGGGCGCGAATCAGCTGCACCAGGTCTATGACTACCTGGCGGTCTTTCAGCGGCTGAAAATCCACGGCCCGCACAGGAATGCCTTCCATGGTCAGTCGGTGCATCAACTCATTAAGATGTGTTCGCGCCCGCACCAGGATGGCCACCGGATCTTTTTTGCCGGCATGGGTTTCAAGTGCCGACCTGACCAAGCCAATCACACGGTCTTGTGCCGCCGACTCTGCCATTGCCTGGGTAATGGCAATAGCAGACGGTTCCTCATCCGGGGCAGCGCCCTGTGGCAGGGCATCCTGGCTTAGCCATTGCGCGGGTATATCGCTGCCATAATAAAATGGATGCATCAACACCGCCGGCGTCATGCCAGCCTCATTAAAGGCCACCGATGGCGTATATTTGATGGCCCCCAGCGCCGGGTTGTCTTTGGGCGGAAATACCTTGGCAAAGGTTTGGTTCACCCAATCAACCACCCCCTCGCGTGAACGGAAATTTTCACTTAACTTTAGTACTTGCAACGGCAAGTCATTAATACTTTCCTCGGCCACTTTCAAAAACAGCCCCACTTCAGCCTTCCTGAAACGGTAAATCGACTGCATCGGATCGCCCACCAGAAACAAGGTGCGATCTTCATTGGCCAGCCAGCCTGAGGTCAGCTTGCTAATCAGGTCAATCTGTACCTGGCTGGTATCCTGGAATTCATCAATCAAAATATGCTTGATCACGGCATCCAGCGAAAGCAGCAGCTCGGCCGGGTCTTCGGCCGACCCCAAGGCCTGCCCTGCCCGCCAGGCAATTTCAATAAAGTCCACTTCCCCTTCACTGGCAAAAACCTGTTCAAGCTGATGTGCTGCCAATCGAAGGCATTCAAGCAGATTGCCAATAATCTGCATTTGCCGCGGCGTCATCAACACATCAGGCAACTTTGTTACATCATGCAAGGCCTGTGCCCATGCCTCCGAACTGAGGCGTTGTGACTCCAGCCAGGTTTGCATGTCATCCTTGTGGGCACTCTTGGGAGGAAAACCTTCATTTTTGGTCAGTCGACTGCGCAAGTCTCCCTTGGCGGTCAACAACAGGCGGGCCAGGGCCTTCCAACGGGCAATATCGGTAAAGTATGGCGACAAGGGCTCACCATCCCAATCCAGCAATGGATAGTCATCCTCGTGAGCGGAAGCCGGATCTGCCAAACTAGCAGCCGCTGCCCTGGCAATCGGGGCCAGGCTGGCCGCCCAACCTAGCGGCATAAGCGCGCTGACCCTGGCAATATCATCATCCATGGCCAGCGCCAGGGACTCCATCACTGCCTGCATGGCACCGGCAGGATCATTCACCACTTGCAGCCACTGATCCCTGAACCCCAACATATCTACCAGCAACTCTTCGGCAGGCTGCAAATCAACATCCAGATGTGCCACCAATGCCTGCACGCATTCCGTGCTGTCAATCAGGGCAAGAGTCTGGCGGGCAGCCTTGCCATACAAGGCACGGGCGTCTTCAGCCACTGCCGGCATGCCCCCCATGCCCGACAACCAAGGCATGGAGCGCACCAGTGAAGCACAAAAAGAATCGATGGTTTTTATGCTGAGGCGTGCAGGGTGCGCCAGCAGGTTCCAGCCCTTTTCCTGGTCACGCCGCAAGGCGGCCCGGGCCAGTTCCCAGCTTTTTTTCTGGTGCGCCGTTTCGGGCGCCTCTTCCTGCAAACCCAGGGCCAGTTTTTTCAAGACCCGGGCATGCATTTCAGAGGCGGCCTTGCGGGTAAAAGTAATGGCCAGAATTTCCTCGGGACGGTTAACCGTGGCCAGCAGGGCCAGAATCCGGTCTGTCAGCAACTCTGTCTTGCCCGAACCGGCCGGAGCCTGGATCAGGAACGATTGGCCGGGCTCAATCGCTTTGGCACGGGCCAGATAATCACTGGGTAACCGTTCTCCCGAAACACTAAGCGGGTGCACCTGAGCATGTAATGATTGGCCTGCTGTCATTGTTTCACTCATCTTCACTTTCCTGCGCCAGTCTTAAAAAAGGTTTTACATCACAATATTGCAAATCACTTTCCCGCCAGGCCCGGTTAAACGCCTTGCCGGCAGAGAAGTCATCAGCCAGTTGTTCCATTACGGTTTGCCAGCGTTGCAACAATGCTTCCCAAGACATGGCCGGCTCCCAGCTGCTGCGGTCATCCAGCCCATCAATGCCCAAATCTTCATTGGCAATCCCCTTGATCTCGATCTGGCGGGCATTCAAGCGGGCAAACAACAAGCCTGCCACCGGATTGCCCTTGCCAGAACCCATGACCGAGGCATAAAAAGGCAATTGCAAATTCACGGGGGTCTGACGTGACCAGTCTTGCCTGAATGAAGGGGTGCTGCCTGATTTATAATCGATAATTACCTGCTCGCCATCCGCCAAGGTATCAACCCGGTCCATGCGTAATGAAAGGTTTACTTGCGCACGCTGCCACTTCACATCCTGCTCCAATTGCTGCACGGCAAATGGCTCACGCTTGAGCTCGAGCAACAGAAAATCCATGACCATCCGGCGGGCGCGCTCTTTTTCCATTTGCACCACGGCAGCATAATCATGCTTGAGCTCCTGTTCGGCTGCCAGCTCCACGCATTCACTGACAAAAGCCTCAAGGGAACCGTCTTCATGTTTTTCAGCCAACCGCTCCCAGTCCTTTAGCATGCCCCACACCAGCTCCATGACTTTGTGCAGGAAAATGCCCCGCACCCGCTGGCTGACCGCCTGCGGATAATCTTCCAGCTCACGCGCCCCCAAACGGTAACGGGCAAAGGCCCACAAGGGATTACGTGCCTGTGTTTCCAGCACATCCATGCCACCGCTCACCGGGCGGTGGCCCGAGAGCGCAGGCGCCTGGTTATCGGTCAACTCCTCAACCTCTCGCTTGATTACCTGCATATTTGTGATATTGGCAAATAAACTTTCAGTTTCAAAAAATGAAATATCTTCCAATAATGAAGAAGCCCTGAGCTCTTTTTCACCGTCCATCAGGGGCCAACTTAGACTGACCTGCGGGGCACATTGCAGCAATGCCTGAAACATTTCATCGGCCCAGGATTTTTCACGCTCAGGGGTAGCACGGGGTGCGTTAACCCGGCGCAGCGCAGTAACCGGCAAAAAGGGGTTGGGACTTGGGCTGGCGGGCAACACCTCGTCGGTCAAGCCCAAGATCCAGACGGCATCCCAACGACCACCTTCGGCTTCAAGAAAGCCCAGGACATCAAGCCGGGCCTGTTTGTCCCTTTGTGGCTGAAAAGCCGATTGCCGGGCCAGCCGCTGCAACAAGGCGCTGGCACCCAAGCCATCAAGCAGCCCGCCTACCTCGTATAAGGCAGAAAAACGGACCAGCAGGTTTTCAAAAGCCTGGCACACCTGGAAATTGGCACTGCTTAATGTTCCCGGACCGGGAAACCCCAACCCAAACAGACACTCACGAATACGCTGCGCCCATTGATCGGTCGTGGTCCGACTGTATTTTTCCTGAAACGGCAGACACCAGCGCTGATAAATCTCTTTAAAATTGAAAGAAAGATCACTGCCAAGCTGGTCAAACAAAGACAAAACATCCGTCTCTGCAAGAGTGATCTCTTCTTTCTGGCGCAATTTGGCATCGTACTGTGCCATGGTGGCCAATGCTGGTGGTGTGGCTGAACAATGTCCGGCCAGCAGTGCCGCTCCCAGTACTTTTACCTCACATTGCTTGCGGCTGCCAAGCTGGGCCAACAGCCTGAGCCATGCAAACGCCGCCCGTACCGGTGCCCATTCTGTTAAAGGACGACCAACCGCCACGTTCCAGGCCAACCCATGACGCCCCAGGTTCTGTGCCAGCAAACGCCTGGCCAGCGGCGCTTTTTCTTCCAGATCCGGGGCCACAATGGCATAAGTGCCCCGCGGATTTTCCATCAGGGATTGCCGGGCCCACGCGATGGCCGTTTCCCATTCGGCAGCGCTATCCCCCAACGCTGTCTTGCGAACTTCGGTGGCGCTTGCCACCTGTTCTGCCAATACGGCCAGATCTGAACCATTACTCTGGCAGGCAAGCAACAAGCGTCCCAAGCGCGGGGAGCATTCTGTAAACCCAAGCAATACAATCTGCTGCGGCAAATTCAACGGCTCCCGGTTTTCCAGTGCCTGAAGCAGGTTTTCCTGCATCAGGCCGTCATCTTCGGCATCCATTTGCGACAAGCGATGCAGATAAGCGTGTTGCCATTGCCGGAATCGCTCATACTCTTGCGTAATTTCATCATCCTTGACCTGAATATGCCAGTCTGCACACAGATGATGGGCATCGGAAGCCATTTTTGCGGTTTGCTGCAAATCAAGTAAACGCCCCGCCCCCTCTTCCTTTTCTATCACCGACTCCCACACCAGCTGCTCGGCAAAGCGGTCTAGTGCAATGGCCGGCACGTGCCCCTGGGCACTGAACAAACGGGCATCATGCATGGCACGAACCCATCGGCCCAACGGCATGATCAAGGGCAACTCAAGAATGCTTGCCGAAGAACCCATGTGTTGAACCAGCAATTGCTTAAGGCGCAACGCCTGCCGGTTATTGACCGTCAACACCAGCTTGTAGCGGGCATCCCCTGCAACAAGCTCTTCAATGGACAAGTCTGGTAAAGAGGAAATCATAAATTCAGGTGAAGTGGCAGTCATAAATACCCATTCAAGGTAAACATCATCAGGCAGTACCAATGATACTTGATTAAACGTAACTTATCTTAACCTGCCAGGCAGCATTAGCGCGCTTTAAACACATCACTTGCCTTCTTATATGCAAAATTAACTTGATAATAATAATCATTATCATTATCATTCATATCTTTTAAAAAAGATGTAATAAAAGATGCAAAAAATTTCAAAAAAAAAATACTGGAAAAATTTCACGCTGCTGTCTGTTACCGGATGTGCCGTGGTAAATATTGCGATGGCTCAAAAAAACCACATCGTTGAGCTTGAGCAAATCCGCGCCATACCGGAAAGTCGCCCCGATGTACAAACATTAAGCAAAGAAGACATCCAGAAAAAACCTACCCGCAACGGCACCATTACAGACCTCCTGAGAAGCAATACGAATGTCGTGTTTTCTGATACGGCAGACAGTGCCTCAGGAGCAGGAGAGATTGCGCCAGACCGCGTTTCATTCCATGGAGAAAAGTTCTACAACAATAATTTCATGCTGGATGGCATGTCAAACAATGACATCATGAACCCGGGCGGCAATGCTTATGACATCACCAACAGTGTCAACGAGGCTAATCCGCAAACCTTGCGAATCGTACCAGGACACCCTGAAAGTTTTCATGTCAATGCCAACCTGCTTGAAGAGCTGAATGTTTATGACAGCAACGTTCCTGCCAAATACGGTGATTTCACCGGTGGTGTTGTAGAGGCAAAACTGAAAGACCCCGATACCCAAAAATCCTCCGGCAGCATCGGTTTTCGCACCACTCGTTCAGACTGGACCCACTTCATTCCCGACGAGGAGGATATTTACGGTGATGACGAGTCTGCTGATAACCCCAACCAGCCAAAGTTCACCAAGAAAATCTACGATGTGACGCTAAACCAGCCGCTTAGCGATCGTTCGGCCCTGATGTTTAGCTATAACCGCACCGAATCGGAAATTCCAGAAGTGCATCCGGGCCTGCAAGACATGCATTACAAGGAACAACGCCGCACCGAAACGTTAATGGTGAAATGGTTGAACCAGATTGACCTGAATAACAAAATCACCGCAAGCGTCATGTATTCTCCACATAGCGGATCTTACTGGTATAACAACGTAAAAGATGGCGAATATGAAATCAAAGGCGGTGGCTGGCGCGCCAGCCTGAACTGGGATAGCCTGCGCTCTTGGGGCAATATCAAAAGTACCCTTTCCTATTCAAAAAACACCAATACCATCGACTACAAAGGCGGCAATGATTTATGGTCATGGAATGTCAGCAACGACCAGGTTGCCGAACATTTCAATTGGTGCTCCCGTCCTATTGGCAAAGTCGACAGCATGAAAGACTGCTCCTGGGCTTATGAGGGTGGTATTGGCCACCTTGAAAACGAATCCAAGATCTGGACGCTAAAACAAGATTATGAACTGAACCCCCTGCGCCTTGGGAATACCGTTCATCACCTTGAATTCGGATGGCACGTTGATATTGGTGAAGCCAAAGCTAAACGCCCCAAAGACACCAACCTGTACACCGCCAATAAAATCAGCAATACCCCTGATTGCCTGTACTGCCTTCCAGGGATTCTCTATGCCACCAACCTGGCCTACTACCCGGCTCACAACTCCAAGGCCCGCAATAATAGTTACAGTATTTATGTACAGGACCGGATCAAAATGGGACGCCTTGAGCTGACGCCAGGCATACGGATCAAACACGACGACTTCCTGAAAGACACCACATTTGCCCCTCGCTTAGCTTTCAACTTTGACCTTTACGGTGACAATCAAACCAATGTCTTTGGTGGCGTCAACCGCTATTATGCGGGCAGCATGCTGTCTTACGCCCTGCGTTCCAATATGCCCAAAAACCTGATTTATACGGGCCGCAAGGAAACCCAGGAATGGAGCGACATAATCCCCAGAATCGCCTCCAACAGTGCCAACTGGAATACGCTTGAACTCAAAACGCCTTACAGTGATGAAATCAACCTTGGCTTGTCACATAACTGGAACAACTCGCGCTGGCTATTAAAATGGGTGCATCGCAAATCACGTGACCAGTTCACCATGCAATCCTATGAGGACGAAAATGGCTATGATGTCTATTACATGACCAATGACGGGTGTGGCAAATCCAATACCTTCTCGCTATCTGTCAGCAATCTGGCGCCTTACCAGTGGGGTGCCCTGCAATTGGGTTATACATTTGGCGCCCGATTCAGCAAATACAGCTCCAACTCTAACACCTACGAGGATGAAGCGCTAGATGCAGACGGCTTCAATGAGCGCTATCTGTACGACGGAAAAATGTACAACAACAGGGCCGATATCCCCCCCATGAATTTCAGCCAGCCATGGAATATGTTTCTGGAAATCAATACCGATGTCCCCGACTGGAACCTGAACTGGACACACCGCCTGAACTATACCGCAGGCTACACCAGTTACAAGCAAACTTATTTCAACCGGTGCCAAAGCTCAACACAAAGCGCCGCTTGCGGCGACTACAACGGACGTGTTTATGATTTTGTGGAGCGTGAATACAAAAAGGCCCTTACCCTTGACTGGCGCATCAACTGGAAAGTACCCGTTCGTAGCAACCAGCATATTAACCTTAGCCTGGATGTACTCAATGTGTTCAATACCAAAGTGGGCAGCCTGGCTGCCTACTCACAAAACGGCACTAACACCACCGCTTCAGGTTACAAAACAGGCCGTCAGTTCTGGCTAAGCGCCGCTTACCAATGGTAAGTGAATAACCAGCAAAGAATAGTTATAAAACTTCCAGCCATTCAACCAGTGCCGACATCTCGTCGGCACTGAGGTTAAGCACTTTGATATGCTCTGATTTCAAAGGAGCATATTCATCATTCGGATCACCACGATCGGTATTTCCCATTCCCTGATTATAAAGCCTGATTAGGCCATCCAGTTTTGGAAAAAGCCCATTATGCATCCATGGGCCTGCATTAGCGATATTGCGCAGGCTGGGCGTACGAAACTTGCCAAGGTCTTCCTTGTTTCTGGTAAATTCAAAACGTCCCAGATCCTGGTTGCGTCGGCCATAAAATGAAAGGCCAATATTATGAAACTGATAGTCGGTTAATAAAGCACCGTTATGGCAATTCATGCATCGCGCCTTGGTCCTGAATAAATGCAAGCCAAGCAATTGCCGGTCTGACAGCTGTGATGTATCACCGGCAAACGCCTTATCTGCCAAAGTTTTTGGCGGTCTAATCGTACGAATGAAACTTGCCAGTGCCTCAGCCACCTCTGTTTCCGTTATATTGGCATGATTGAAGGCAGCCAAGGTCAATACCTGATAGGCAGGGTCACCAGCCACGAATTGCGCTGCCTTTTCCATTTTGTGATTCATTTCAACCGGATTTTCAACCGGGTCCCTGATAAGCGCTTCCAAAGAACTTGCCCTGCCATCCCAAAACAGCAAAGACGCAAAAGGTGCGGCATACAGTGTTTGAGAACGCCGCTTGCCCATCATTTTATCCTCACCTACCGCCAAGGCGCGTCCGTCAGAAAAAGCATGCTTTGACGAATGACAGCTAACACAAGCGGTTTCCCCTTTGCTGGAGAGCCGTTTGTCATGAAACAGCACTGAACCCAATTCAATCAGGCTTTGCTGTTCGGGGGTTTGCGGTGGAACCGGCTCAGGCACTACCTGCATTTCATGCCAGACAATGCCGTCATCAATATGCGGCTTGGGCCATTGGCCAGGCGTACCTTGGTAAAACTGCCGCAAACATGCTGCATCCCACACGCCAGCCCCCGATGCGGCTACCTGTGCCCCCTCACCCGTAGTGGTGTTACTGTTAATACTGCCCTGGACAGTACTACCGACCAAGTCATTCAAAGGTTTTTCAGTAACCGCCGGTGATGATTGAAAACAATTGATGGCAGTATCGGCAGCCACTAAAGACCCAGCCTTGGCAGATCCACCCCAAACTGCTGTTAACGCAAAAAAAACCACTGTCAGGGTGACACTGGGCAAATCGGATTTATTCATACTTGAAACAAAGTTGCGATGATTGAAATTTTCTAGAACACATTATTATAAATGCAAATAATTATCATTTCTAATAATGTTAGAAAATTTAATCAACAATCAGTCCCCAAAACTTTAGTCAGCACTTTTTAGTGCATGAAGCATATTCTCCAAATGCTGATTCATCAAACCAGTGGTAATGTCACCCAGGCCTCACCTGTCAGCTTGGACTGTCCCTGCTGATTACAAACACTTAGATCAATAATAAACTGCCGGCCATTTTCCGTGTCCGCTACCTGCCTTATTTTTCCGCTACATACCGGCTGCTCTGCCAATTGCACAATACTCACAAAACGCACCTTGATATTTTCCAGATACGACTGTTGCACAATACTGACAAGACATCGTTGCATGAAAGCAAACATAAACATGCCACGCACAAAAACATCATCAAACCCAGCTGCTTGCACATAATCACTATCAATATGCAAGGGATTATGATCGCCGGAAGCACCGGCAAAAAGGGCCAATGCAGCACGACTGAAAGGCTCCCCATGCCATACAGGTAAACTGTCTTCCTGTCTTGTTTTTTTACCCGCGTATGACGGTCAAGAAAATACAGGGTGCCATTTTTTTTAGTATAGATGTCTACCACCCGGGAAGCAAAAGTAAGCACATCACCGGCAAAACACTGCGCATGACAAGTAAACACTTGCGAAGCATGCAAGGTTTTGCCGGCATACAAACCTACCTCGTCAAACCAGGCATATGGATTTTCCTTTTGCATTTCCAGGCCAAACAACAATCCAACAGCTATTACCACCGATGGATAACCCTGCACCTTGGCATAAGCCTCATCAAAGAATAAGCGGTCAGTCTGGCCGGTTACTTTCGCGTAAAAAAGCACCTGAAACAGGGAAACCGGTACCTGGTGAGTACCCAAATCTTTACCGATCAACCACGACTCAGACATATTGACTCCTTGCATTCAACCCTGTGTAACCAGTTCGCATTTGGATTCCGACAATGGAAGGTTGGCATCTTCAGCAGAAATAACGCCTTTGATATGGTAGTAATCCCATGGTCTTGTTGAATCGGCCTTTTTTTCACTTCCAACAAAAGCATATCATGGGCAAACTTGCCGTCTTTCCTTTTTCATTAACGCCTCATATTTTATGTAAATATATTTACTTATATAAATGAATTATGACGCCTTTTCAAAATTAATAAAGTAATTATTTATTAAGACTTTCCCTTCCTTGAGGGATAACACAAAAAAATATGTATTACAAAACAATAATCACAAGATGAGCCACAAGCTTGAACTACAGAATTAAAAATTGCCTGCCGTGTAGTTCGCGGACTTCTACGCTAAAAACAAAAACGCCCGCTATAAGCCGCGGGCGTGAAAATATACAGGCTGAAGGATTAAAGGACATAGAACAATATTTATATGCCCTTTCGTTAACTTACCTTTATGACGATGAGGATAACAGCGCCTGCGCCTGCTTTCTTAATTCATATTTCTGGATTTTTCCGGTGGCTGTTTTTTGCAGTTCACCAAATATGATTTTTTTAGGCACTTTGAAACGGGCCAGGTTCTCACGACAATACTCAAGCAATTCGTCTTCCTGAATTTGTGCACCCTCTTTCAGCTCGACAAAGGCAACCGGGATTTCTCCCCATTTTTCATCGCTTAGTGCCACAACTGCGCAATTGGCCACGCCAGGATATTTATACAGCACGTCTTCAACTTCAATACTGGAAATATTTTCTCCACCTGAAATAATAATATCTTTGCTGCGATCCTTGATTTGGACATAACCATCTTCATGCATCACACCCAGATCACCCGTATGGAACCAGCCGCCCTCAAAGGCTTCCTGGGTTGCATGCGGGTTTTTAAGGTAACCCTTCATGACAATATTGCCCCGGAACATGAGCTCGCCCATTTCAGTACCATTGGCCTTGACACTTTCCATGGTGGACGGGTCGCGTACGCTTAAGCCGGCCTGCAGGTGATAACGCACACCCTGACGAGATTTTAGCTTGGCGCGTTCTTCGATGCTTAAATCTTGCCAGCTATCGTGTTCGGCACAAACCGATGCCGGACCGTAAACCTCGGTAAGCCCATAAACATGAGTAATATCAAAACCCATTTTTTCCATGCTGGCCAGCACGGCTTCCGGAGGTGCAGCACCTGCTATCAGACCCTTGACGGTATGCTCAATACCTTTTTTAAGCTCATCTGGGGCATTGGCCAAAGCCGAATGCACCACGGGTGCTGCACAATAATGCGTGACTTTCTCATTGCGGATTAAATCCAGGCATACCTTTGCATCAAACTTGCGCAGGCATACATTCACCCCGGCACGGGCAGCGACTGTCCAGGCAAAGCACCAGCCATTACAGTGAAACAAGGGCAATGTCCACATATACACCGGATGCTTGGCCATATCCCATTCTAAAATGTTTGACAGGGCATTAATGGCCGCCCCACGGTGATGGTACACCACCCCTTTGGGATTGCCGGTGGTACCGGACGTATAGTTTAAAGCGATGGCATCCCATTCATCAGCGGGCATTTGCCAATTATCAAGGTCTTTGGCCGAAGCAAGCAAAGACTCATAATCCAGTTCGGCAAAGGGTTGGATATTTTGTGGGCCCAAGGCATCATTAACCTGAACAATCACAAGATGGGGCAATTTACGACGGATTTGAGGAATATGGGCCTCAAACTCGCTATCTACCAGCAATACCATTGCCTCACCATGCTCAAGGCAGAAAATCAGGCTATCTGTGTCTAGGCGGACATTAAGCGAACACAGTACGCCACCCGACATGGGCACGCCAAAATGAGCCTCTACCATGGCAGGCGTGTTATGCAGCAAAACCGCAACGGTGGAATTGCGCTCTACCCCCAACTGACGAAGCGCAACCGCAAGCTGCGTGCAGCGACGGTTGGTTTCTGCCCAGTTTTGCCGGATTGGCCCATGGACAATTGCCAGCCGATCACCATACACACTGGCAGCGCGTTGCAGGTAATCAATAGGGGTAAGAGGTGCATAATTGGCCGCATTACGCTGAAGGCCCGTATCAAAATCAGCCATTGTGTCTCCTGTTGGCTATTCGTTAATTTATACAAGATGTTACCAGAAAGGTTAACAAATAAACCTCGAATAGATCAATATATTGACGATTATTTTTATCTATTTGAATATTCAAAAGCCTTGAGAGCTGCTATTGCCCTGACTTTCTTCATTGCCTGACCTACAAAATATCGTACGCGCTTATAAACCTTCCACAATTGTCTTAAAGTTGTCTAAAATGCCAGCTTCGTTTCTTTAACTCAGGCACTACTACTTCATGAACACGGCACAAATCCAACTTCTGCGAGACGCAGCCAGGCAGGCTGATACTGGCAAGCACTGGATTGCCACGGCCAAATTCCTGGACATTGCCAATCCCAAGATCATTGCCGATTTATGCGATGAAGTGCTTACCTTGCGGGCCGGGTACAACAAAACACCTAGCATCATGCCCTCTAAAAATGCACTGGAAGAGGTTTTCCAGATGGAATGCCCGAATCCTTCCTGTGATAAGACCAAAGACGGCTATGCCATTCGTTATGCCGGGCAAACCTACGACCCCAGCAAGACTGAAGCGGCCCCGGGTGTTGCCTGGACCGCACAGGAAATTGCCATTCATAAAGCCCGGCAAGACGGCAGCATCACAGAACTGATTAGCCGCTTGGAAAACATGGCGCACATCCCCACCTGGTACCTGACGGTTGAGGCCGGAAGAAGAAAGGGTTATGAAGGCACTTTGATTTTTAAGTACACGCGGGAAGCTCCGAACCGGGCACAGCAGCTGACGTTTTTGGATTGAGTGCTTCTTAGTGATTGCTCGCGCCAACGCTCTGAAGGGTCACCCCAAATGTTGAATGGGTGTCCAATTTTTGGGGGTCAGTTCAAATGTAAACAATCAAAAAGTTCTATAAGATTATTCACCAAGTCTTTTTCATATGAAGCAAACTCACTAGCAATACAAATAGAACGCTCTTGAGGTGTTTAAGTGCTGGCCTCGTGCGTTGAGCATTGCTCGTTTCCACGCTCCCGCTTGGAAATGCATATCGTAGACCGTACGAAAGGCACCAAGCGGAGATTCCGGCCACAGCACATATCTCAATCAGTTAAAATTATTCGACCAGCTTCAATCACTGAGAAGATGTTCCGGCCACAGCACATATCTCAATCAGTTAAAATATATTGCGCATTGTGTGCATACCAAATGCAGTTCCGGCCACAGCACATATCTCAATCAGTTAAAATGGTTTTTCTTTATCAGAACTCATGGATTGGGTTCCGGCCACAGCACATATCTCAATCAGTTAAAATCGCCCACCAGTGTAAATGTTTCCCACGTAAGTTCCGGCCACAGCACATATCTCAATCAGTTAAAATCAGAGTCAAAGATTTATAAATGGTCTTGCTGTTCCGGCCACAGCACATATCTCAATCAGTTAAAATGCGGGCAACGGGACTGATTGATACAGCGGTGTTCCGGCCACAGCACATATCTCAATCAGTTAAAATTCATCACGGCCTTGCGCTTGTCGGCATTGGGTTCCGGCCACAGCACATATCTCAATCAGTTAAAATCAAAGGATATCTGAAAAGTGCCGAGATTACGTTCCGGCCACAGCACATATCTCAATCAGTTAAAATGTCAACCAAACGTTGGCTTGAATGACGGAGTTCCGGCCACAGCACATATCTCAATCAGTTAAAATAAAAGGAGTGCCGCGCCTTTATAAGCGGGAGTTCCGGCCACAGCACATATCTCAATCAGTTAAAATCTACTGGATTCATTGCAGTAACAGAGAATGGTTCCGGCCACAGCACATATCTCAATCAGTTAAAATCTTCACGCCATTTAATGACATCATTCGGACGTTCCGGCCACAGCACATATCTCAATCAGTTAAAATTTTGGTGAATTTATATGAGTGGGACTCTGAGTTCCGGCCACAGCACATATCTCAATCAGTTAAAATCAAGAAAAGGCAGCCATACACGCAGGCTATGTTCCGGCCACAGCACATATCTCAATCAGTTAAAATACAAAGCCAATAACCATTTGATTTCAAATAAGTTATTGGCTTTGTTTTTAACTAATTCCATGTTCATTTCAAAATAAATCAAATTGATCTGGTGATTTTTTAGCGGGTTCTTTCACTTTACTCTGGAAAGAAATAATCTTTTCATACTGTTTATCAGTTAATTGCAGTATGTTTACTTTACCACCCTTAGGCAACCCTGACTCAATTTTCTTACAGCAGGTTTCTATTTGCTTGGAACTCGAAAAAAAACGCATATACACACTAAACTGCGACATTTCAAACCCCAAATCCAACAGGGCATTCCTGAAGTCAGTCGCTGCTTTTCTTTCTGCTTTTTCCATAACAGGAAGATCAAACATTACGATTATCCACATAAGCCTGTATCCTGATAACATAGAAAACCTCAATTCAGGTAAGTGAAATCGGCAAACCTGGTAATGGCAACTCAAGCCTGTCTCGTTCTTTTAACATTACCAACGCCAATGAAGTAGCAAGTTTTTGAGTACAAACAGTTAAAGGAGTAATACCAGCGAGAGTTTGCATATCCTCATACATTGTTCTCACCAATATTCTTTTTGTTTCTTGGTTAACCTCATAATTTCCAGCTTGCACCAATTGGTAAACCTTTAAATCAACCATTGCTCTGAAAGGCTCCATCAAGTCATCTACTAGCCTCATGGCATTACTCGCATTGCTATGATACAAACCAATACTCGGATGCAACCCCGCTGCCACTACTGCTCTGGCTGTAGTAGCACGTAAAACGGTATAACCATAATTTAACAAACCATTAATTTGGCTTTCGCTACGATCTCGTCTAAAGTCCTTCCCAAATAACAATGACCAGTATCTTCTTGCTGCCTGCGCCTCAATATTTGTTGAATCACCACTTTTTATTTTTTTAATCAAGGCCTGTATGGGTATAAAAGGCGCGCCAATTACTTCTAGCACACATGCCTGCTGCTCAAGCTTGGATTTAACAATACTGGCCCATAGCTTTTTCCTTAATGGAACAGAAGCTGCAATTTGCGCATCCATTCTTTTTGACTGCTCATAATTCCCTTCAATAGGCAGCAACATACCAACAGCATTATGGTTGGCAGCACATAAAACAAATGGAGCTCCCATATTTGCCAGCGCCACCAAAATATTATTGGTATAGCTAATACCGTAAGCATTAGCTATTACCGCAGAGATATCATCCAGAGGAACTCTCCCCAGTTCTTCACGATCCCCCTCGGTGGAATTGACTTTTAAAAAGCCTCGATAAAGAGAAAGATGACGATTATCTTCTGCTATTTCAACAATTCTACCGAGCATAAGCCTAGCCCTTGAATCCTGGATCGTTTACCTGACCAATGAGTGAAATCGTGATTTTTCTTCCCTGACTTTTCTGTAATGAACTTGGAGTTTTATATATATATTTAAATGGATCCTCCGGATTTCGATTTCTTGCATCAACATTAGCCTCATGATGAGGAGTCAACGCTATGACTCCTGTAGATTTAATGCTTATTATTCTTAAAGTCATCATTTTCTCATCATGTTCACACCTAACCATATCCCCTTTTATTAAGCGCATCACCAATGGCTTACCTGAAATACTTTGCTCTCTATTCCTTAATACTGCGTCCCCATGTTTTCTGACAACTTGGTATGCCTCAAACGTTGAAACTATCTCACCGTCCCACTTCCCTTTTGCATTCTTGACTATTTCAAGACAATAGTTGCTGTCCCCCTTATATCCTTTATAAGGGCGTAATGAACCGTCAGGTAAAACGCCATGTCTTTCCCTGGCTTTATCGCTAGTCATTTTGAGGACAGCCAGCTTTTCCCTTATGAATTCTTTTTGACCATTATTATTTTTATGATAGCCAACATATCCCTCATCCAATAAAGAATACGCTGTATCGTTGTGCATTCCACCTTCATGGCTATGATCCGGTTTATGACTGACCCAAATATTATTCACAGCACGTTCCACATGCTCACGATAGGTTTCCCATGGAGGAGTCACATTCTCAACCAAACGCTCCAGACCCTTTTCTCGAGCCTGTTGATTCGCCCTGGAAAATTGTTGCAGTAAAGACCTGTCAGTAATACCAATTACACATGCATCAACAGCATGATGCCTATGATCATTACGATTTTTTTCACCGTGCAAACCCAAGACATCATTAAGACCGAACTGGTTTCGTAACCTGGCTGTCATTTGGCCTGGAATCACCCAAGTATTCGGACATATCAATTTGATATATTCACGAGTTAATTTACTTAAATAACGGGTGTCATTCAAAGCTCTTGCCAGAAAATCCTTATCGTTTTTCAACCAAATTTCATAGCCATCAGGCAGAAAACGATAAGATTTTTCTTTTTTCATGCCTTTTGAACGCTGCACCATTTCATCGTAGTTAAAACCGGCAATTTCTTGTGTACCGAACGCTTCATAAGGCGTTTTATTGGCCTTATATCGATTTGCCAATCTCATACACAGAGTTTTGTTATTCATACCATCATCAAGCGTTCTTGAATAAGGCAGAATATGCTCAATTTCAACCTCAGGACTAAAAAGCATTGAGGCACTAATTTGCACTCCAGAGTATGGACACTTTCTGTCCATAGGATCATACGCAAGCTCTTCCCAAAGAATCATTTTTTGGATATCGCTGCGACTCACCCTTTCTTCGCTAATACCCAATATGCCGGCGATTTGTTCACGACGTCTTGCATTGTTTCTCTGATTTTCAGCTTGCTGTTTTCTTTCTTTATCTTTCTGCTCCTTGCTTTGCTTTAAATCCCTGGCTACTTCAACTACCACTTCGGTAGGATGACCATATTTTTTTATTAAGGCGTTCACTACAATCCTGATTTGGTTTAAGCCTATATGCACAGTTGGATTGGCAATTTTTCCATATCTTTTTTCTAATGAATCCTCAGGCTTACCACTGCCAAAGCCAACATGCCTTTCCAGTGGAATACCGTAATATGGCAGCTCTTCATGCACTTCTCCATCACGCGAGGCATCCAACATACTATGATGCTCAAAACCAGCAGCCAATACCGCCTTATCATACGTTATAACTTCCTCTTGCAAGTGAGGCAGGATTCTGCCGATCGCCTCATAAGACAAAGATCCATAACCATCAGGCAAAGCCACTGAGGATAGACTTTCTGCCTTTGCCTCATCAACACCTGTATTATTGATTAACCATTCAATGAGATTGGCCTCATCCTCTTCGGCCAATAACTTCTGAACAATTTCATCTTGTTTGTTTACAGGAAAGGTAAACCAGTGATTACCAAAAAAACTTTTCTTAGCCAGAATAGAAGCTGTTTTATTACCATTTAAATCCTGCCTTTTATCATCTTCGATGTTGAATCTGACAGCCCCTGAAAAACCTAATTTTTTACGTATTTGATCAAAAGAACGTTTTTGGTTTTTATTTAACTCTTCAACGATTGAATCACGTTGCTGCCTGTTTAATGGGATTAAATTAAATTTTTCATCCAGATAACGTAAATTATTTACCTCTTGATAAATCCGGAATAATTGGGCACTTGGCAATGCCAACGGGGCCCTTTCCAATTCCGGCAAAAATGTACAACGCCCAGGCTTAACCGGCTTTAGATTTCGTTGAAAAAGGAGTGTGTTTTTCAGTAAGGCTTTGTTTGACTCATTAAACAGCACTGGATTCCAGTGTGCCTGCGCCTGCCACAGTTGCTCAAATTCATCCTCAATCATTGAGCGGTCAATATACAAATCATAATTTTTTTCTATTTTGTCACGACCATTATCCTGAGCCATTCTGGTCTGACGTAAACGGGCACGTACGGTTTCACCATTCAGCATACGCTTATACAAGTATTCACCTATAGTACGTGCTTCACTATTTTCAATTTTTTCTTTTACTTTTTTAATAGCTGTTTTCAGTGCACCACTTTCATTCTCATTCTTGTCTGTTTTCCGGTTGCTTTTAAAACCACGACGCTGATTAATATGAAAAAGCGCTCTGGCAAATTCTGCTGGCGTTAAAGCTTCATCCAGCCCCCTTGCCCGTAACTCATAGGGGTTCAGTTTTTCCAGTTCTTTTCTGGCTTCTACCGTTGCAGGAAAAAAACCCAGTTCAATTAATTGCCTGAGCATTCTGTTTTTTCTTTTCAACAGACGATCTCGTCTTCTTCTGGCTGAGCGTGCTTGCCGTCTTGTAACCGCTAAAGAAGTTCCATCCTTTGGATTACGGCCATCTGGAAAGATACGCACACCTGCTTTCATAATTGCAGTAGGTGTATTTGTATCAGAGGCCAATCTTAAAACAGCCCAACCAATCGATGTACTTCCAACATCCAAAGCAAGCCTATAACGTCGTAGTAATGCCATAATCCCCCCAATCTTAAAAAAATATTTTGTTATTATTGTAGTCCTATGTTACTATAAATACACTTAATTGATTGAGATATGTGCTGTGGACGCTAACAAGCAAATATATGCACAAAATGAAAAGCCGCACATGTGCGGCTTTTACTTTTAATATAAAGAAAAATTTTTCACCTAAAAAAATCAGGGTTTTTCAGCAATATAAATCCTAACCATCCGACTTGGATACAAAATCTCAATCTTCTCCAAATCAAACAACCAGTCATCAAAACACATCATTTCCCAAAACCCGCCGGTGGAAGGGTCTATCAGTTTAGACAGATCTGATTGATCCACTTGCTTACCAGGTACGCCACCTCCAGGCAACCCCACAACTTCTATCCGCCATGCAGGTCCGGCAAGATCATTATCAGCACGGTTTACAAACAAGTGGTGATATTCTCGCTGCGAACGCCATTCAAAATTATGCTTGGGTGGCATTATGTTTCCCCTTAAAAATTGTCATTACACTTTATACACACTATTACACCAATCATAACACTCAAAAATGAAAACAAGAACGTGAAATCACCCCACCCTCACAACCAACGCCGCACTTTCTCCTTATACGCCAGATATTCCTGCCCAAACAGTTTTTCCATGACCCTTTCCTCGGGAATAATCTGGAAACGGGTGATATACAGTACGTATGCCATCACACCCAACAAAGCCCAGGCAGACGCCAGGTAAATGGCCAACGCCAGCAACAACAAAGCCATACCCAGGTACATCGGGTTGCGTGAATATTTATAAATACCCGTACAAACCAGGGCCGATGATTTTTCAGGGCTCATGGGGTTCACCGTGGTTTTTGCTTTCCGGAATGAAACGGCCCCCAGAAAATCGCATGCCAGGCCAATAAATGCCACGATGGCAGCAATACTCTGGCGTATCAGTGCCCCCTCTTCTGTCCTGATAGCCGCCGGACTCAATTGCCACATTAGAAGCCCGATGACAATCGCAATGAGTGGTGGAGGAATTCTGGTTTCAAGCTTATTCATAACAATATCCATAAAAACATGCCTGCCCAGTAAAATGGTAACAAAAAACCCGCACTACCAGAAGCAGTGCGGGTTTTGCAAACGGATTATTGCCTGAAGCAATAAAACGGCTTACATGTTTTCGATCATTACCTGACCAAAGCCAGAGCAGCTAACCTGTGTTGCGCCTTCTAACAGACGGGCAAAGTCATAGGTTACTTTCTTGGACAGGATTGATTTTTCCATAGAGGAAATGATCAGGTCTGCCGCTTCTGTCCAGCCCATGTGACGCAGCATCATTTCTGCAGAAAGGATTTCTGAACCTGGGTTCACATAATCTTTACCTGCATATTTAGGTGCTGTACCGTGAGTTGCTTCGAACATGGCAACAGAGTCAGACAGGTTGGCACCAGGAGCGATACCAATACCACCAACTTGTGCGGCCAATGCGTCAGAAACGTAGTCACCGTTCAGGTTCAGTGTAGCAATGACAGAGTACTCGGCAGGACGCAACAGAATTTGTTGCAGGAATGCGTCAGCGATAGAATCCTTAACAATGATGTCTTTACCTGTTTTTGGATTCTTGAATTTGCACCATGGACCACCGTCGATCAACTCGGCGCCGAATTCTTTTTGTGCCAGCTCATAGGCCCAGTCACGGAAACCACCTTCGGTGTATTTCATGATGTTGCCTTTATGAACGATGGTGACGCTTGGCTTGTCGTTATCGATTGCGTATTGAATGGCTTTGCGAACCAGACGCTGTGTACCTTCACGTGATACGGGCTTGATGCCGATACCGGAAGTGTTAGGGAAGCGGATTTTGGTTACGCCCAGTTCATTTTGCAGGAAAGCGATCAGTTTTTGAGCTTGATCGGATTCAGCGGGGAACTCGATACCGGCATAGATATCTTCCGAGTTTTCACGGAAAATGACCATGTCTGTTTTTTCAGGTTCACGCACAGGTGAGGGAACACCTTTGAAGTAACGTACGGGGCGCAAGCAGACATACAAGTCCAATTGCTGGCGCAGTGCCACGTTCAGTGAACGAATACCACCACCAACGGGAGTTGTCAGGGGACCTTTGATGGAAACAACGTAATCCTTGACGGCTTCCATGGTTTCTTCTGGCAACCATACGTCGGGACCATATACTTTGGTTGATTTTTCACCAGCATAAACTTCCATCCAGTGAATTTTACGTTTGCCGTCGTACGCTTTGGCAACGGCAGCATCAACCACTTTCAACATGACTGGAGTGATGTCTGCACCAGTACCGTCACCTTCGATGTAAGGAATGATTGGCTGATCTGGTACATTCAGAGAGAAGTCGGCGTTTACCGTGATTTTTTCGCCCGCTGCCGGGACTTTGATATGTTGATAAGACATGTTGGCTCCGTAACCCACATTAAGACAATTAACCTAAAACATGCAGCCTGATAGGAGTAAGCTGCAAGTCTTATATAAGACTCACATAGTTTAACTGAAAAAATTTAAACCGCCTTAAAACATTGCCGATTTTTCAGAAATATTTCCTGATGACCACAATTCTGAGGCAAAATAGCCTATTGATTTCTACTTTTTTACCTTCAATATAGCTATGTTCAACCCTTCCCGTGACCAGGTCAGAGATTTTTTTATTGATACCTGGCGTAAACACCAGAACAAACAGATTCTTACTCCACTGGAGTCGATTGCCCTGAACTGGATTCAGCAACATCCCGAATATCACCACGTACTTGAAAACCCCGACGCAAAAACCAGGGACTTTTCAGTAAATGAAGGTCAGGTGAACCCGTTTTTGCACCTGTCGATGCATTTGGCCATTGAAGAACAGATTTCCATTAACAGCCCTCCGGGTATCAAGGATGTATTCCAGACACTGGCCGCTGGCAGCAACCCGCACGATGCGGCCCACGAAATCATGGAGTGCCTTGGCACTATTCTGTGGGAGGCCCAACGCTTGGGCAAACCCCTTGACAACGATTACTATCTTGAATTGCTGCGCCAACGCGTAAAACGCCATTAAGCCAATTCCAGCCCTCCGTTGCTGGCAGACCGGCCTATTCATTAAACGCAGCGGCCAAAAAAAAAGGAAAAACCGCTTCTAAAACCGTTTTTCCTACTGACGCCGTTGACTTAATACGCTTGGCAAGGTTGCCAGCCAAGCTGAAATATTGTCTATGTCCTCTGGGGTCAGGTTCTGGACCTGAACCGTCATGATGGGATTTTTCCTGACATTTGCGGACGGCGGTGCATTACGCGCCCCCCTGACATAGGCCATCAAGGCATGTTTCAAATAATCATCATGCTGCCCGGCCAGAATAGGATACATGGATGCCAGCGTAGTAACAGCATCGGCACCATGACAGGCCACACAGCCTTTTGTCTCGAAAGCCAGTTTCCCGGCCTGCAGATCGGCCGCATTCACGACCCCTGACATGGCCAGCACAATGCCTGACAACATTACATTTACCTGTTTCATGACAATGACTCCGACTATTTGAGTTGGGCGTAATAAGCTGCCAGATCAAGCATATCCTGCTCTGACAGGCTGTGGGCAATGGCAATCATTGAGGGAAAGGTGCGGGACCCCGACTGGTATTCTTTCAGGGCAGCAACAATGTATTCCGCATTCTGGCCGGCAATTTTGGGCACCCGGTACACTTCGGGGAAACTGGCCCTGTACCCTTCTATACCATGACAGCCCATACACATGAATACTTTGCCTTTGCCCGCCTCTATGTCTCCGGCAGGGGCGGGCTGCTGTGCAAATACAGGCAATACCACTGCACAGCTTGCCATGATGGCGAACTTATTTATGGTACGCTTTAACGATTGCTTCGTCATATATTGCTCTTCTTGGTGATTGTTAAAAATTTTAATTAAAAACAACGGATAGAGCTGTAATTGATTGATTTTATGATTCGTACTATCAATTCGGTTTAGTATTAAGACTTGATATATTGAACCACTATTTTTATGTTGCAGGATGGAAATGAATATACCTATAAACCCTAATGGCTCAACAAAATTTTCAGGAACAGACCGTTACATAGCAACCGAAGACCTCAAACTGGCGGTTAATGCGGCCTTGACTTTACAGCGTCCGCTGTTAATCAAAGGAGAACCCGGCACCGGCAAAACCATGCTGGCCGAAGAAGTCGCCAGGGCATTGGGACGCGATTTGCTACAGTGGCATATCAAGTCCACCACCAAAGCCCATCAAGGGCTGTACGAGTATGATGCGGTGTCGCGCCTGCGTGACTCCCAGCTGGGTGATGAACGGGTCAAGGATATCCGCAATTACATTAACAAAGGTGTATTGTGGCAGGCTTTTGAATCAGAGAAACCCTGCGTTGTTCTGATTGATGAAATCGACAAGGCCGATATCGAATTCCCCAACGACTTGTTGCGCGAACTGGACCAGATGGAATTTCATGTCTATGAAACCCAACAAACCATCGTGGCCAAACACCGCCCCCTGGTCATTATTACCTCCAACAACGAAAAAGAACTGCCTGACGCCTTCCTGCGCCGCTGCTTTTTCCACTACATCCAGTTTCCCGACCGTGCTACCCTGCGGGATATTGTCCATGTGCATTTCCCCGATATCAAGGCCGAAGTCCTGCGGGCTGCCCTTGATCACTTTTTCACCCTGCGTGAAGCGCCCGGCCTGAAAAAGAAACCGTCCACATCCGAATTCCTTGACTGGCTGTCGCTCCTGATTTCCGAAGACATCAGCGCAGGCAAAATTGATGCCCATGCGGCCACTGCAATACCCGTGATGGCAGGTGCCCTGCTGAAAAACGAACAGGACCTGAACCTGCTGGAACGACTTTCCGCCATGGCGCAAAATATGCGTCGCTCATAAGTCAGGCTGCCCATGTTTATCAATTTCTTCTACCACCTTCGCAATCACAAGCTACCGGTATCCGTTAAAGAATACCTGACCCTGCTTGAAGTCTTGCGTGAACAGGTCATGGCACCCACTTTGCATGATTTTTACCTGCTGTCACGCATGACACTGGTCAAGGATGAAACACTGTTTGACCGCTTTGACCAGGCTTTTTCCCTCTTTGCCAAAGGCGTCGAGGCCCAGCTGGCCGACAGCAAGGAGATCCCGCTTGAATGGCTGATGAACGAATTGCAAAATTCACTCACCCCAGAGGAAAAAGCGGCCATTGAAAAACATGGCTGGGAAAAACTCATGGAACTGTTCAAGCAACGCCTTGAAGAGCAGCAAGAGCGCCATGCCGGTGGAAACAAATGGATAGGCACCGGCGGCACGTCGGCCTTTGGCAATAGTGGCTATCATCCGGAAGGCATTCGCGTAGGCGGAAAATCCGCCGGCCACCGAACGGCCGTCAAAGTCTGGGATGAGCGCCTGTTCAAGGAATATGATGACCAGCAGGAACTGGGTACCCGCAACTTCAAGGTTGCCCTCAGGCGCCTGCGCCGCTTTGCCCGTGAAGGGGCGGCCGAAGAACTTGATCTTGAAGACACCATTCGCAGCACGGCACGCAATGCCGGCTATCTGGATGTCAAGATGGTTCCCGAGCGTCACAATAACGTCAAGGTCCTGATGTTGCTAGATGTAGGTGGCAGCATGGATGACCATATCAGCCGGGTTGAGGAACTGTTTTCCGCTGCCAGCAGCGAATTCCATCACCTGGAGGTTTATTACTTCCATAACTGCGTCTACGAGCGTGTCTGGCGCTATAACAGCAACGGACGCCGCAATTACATTGATACCTGGGAGTTGCTCAGAAAATACAATGCAGACTGGCGCCTGATCCTGGTTGGCGATGCCACCATGAGCCCCTACGAAATCATGCACCCGGGCGGCTCGGTTGAGCATTACAATAAGGAAACCGGTGCGGCCTGGCTGCAGCGTCTTATAGAACACTGGCCCAAGACGATCTGGCTCAATCCCGAACCCACCAGTTATTGGCCTTACCGGCAATCCATTGAGCTTATTCGGAACATAGTGCAAAACCACATGTACGGTGTCACGGTAGCAGGCATTGAAGAAGGTATGCGGCTCTTGTCCAAATAACCATCCCTTATTAACACGGCGTCATGCCTCATCACCTAAATTGCCATGATACATCGTCAGCCACTTTCGCTTCGCATCACTTTTTTATTACTGTCTTTTTTTCTTTTTATGTCATCACCCATTGCCGCCACAGGCACCCCCACCCAACCGGTACAAACCCATAGTATCGAAGGCATTACCGAATACGTACTGGGCAACGGTTTGCGAGTCCTGCTGGCTCCCGATCAATCCAAACCCACCACCACCGTCAACATGACCTACCTGGTAGGATCACGGCACGAACAATACGGACGTACGGGCATGGCCCACCTGCTTGAACATTTGATGTTCAGGGGCACACCAAACACACCCAATGCACTGGCTGAATTTTCAAAAAGAGGCTTGCAGGCAAATGGTTCAACTTCAGCTGACCGTACCAACTACTACGCCAGTTTCGCCAGTAACCCCGAAACCCTGAAATGGTATTTGACTTGGCAAGCTGATGCCATGCGCAATGCATCTATCCAGGAAGCGGACCTGAATGCCGAACGCAGCATTGTCCTGAACGAACTTGAACGAGGCGAAAACAACCCCTTCAGGACCCTGACCGAAAAAATGCGTTCAACCGCCTACCAGTGGCACAATTACCGCAACAGCACAATTGGCGCACGCAGTGACCTTGATGGCATGCAAGCCGATGAGCTGCGCGACTTTTATGACCGCTACTACCAGCCTGACAATGCCGTCCTGGTGGTGGCCGGCCAGTTTGCGCCCGCCCAAACGCTTAAGCTGATCAATGAACTGTTCGGTTCCATTCCCCGGCCCGAACGCGCCCTGAACGAAGCCCCTACAGTGGAACCCCAGCAGGACGGCAAGCGTCAGGTCACTCTTGAACGCAGCGGTGGCATGCCCTTCATCGCCGCTACTTACCATATACCGGCAGCTTCCAGTGAAGACTATATCCTGCTGGACATGGCGGCCAATATCCTGGCTGACAGCCCCTCGGGCCAACTCTACAAAAAACTGGTTGAAAACAACCTGGCAACCGGTGTATTCGGCTTTGCCATGGCCCACTACCACCCAGGACTGATCTTTTTCGGTGCCCAGCTTAATGACACCATGGATATTGCCAAAGCGCAGCAAACCCTGCATGAGGTGCTGGAGCAAAGCGCTGCAAACCCCATTACCCAAGAGCAGCTGGACCGGGCAAAAAACAATTGGCTGACGCAATGGGATGAACTGTTTGCCAGCACCGAACAAATGGCGATTGGCCTTTCCGAAGCGATTGCTTCGGGTGACTGGCGACTTTTCTTCCTTGAACGCGACCGGGTCAAGAACATAACCCTGGCAGATGTACAGCGAGCCATACAAACTTATTTGGTGTCCAGTAACCGCACTAGCGGACTTTACAAGCCTACCGACAATCCGCAACGTGCCCCGTTTGAAACCGTGCCCGATATTGCCCAATTGCTGAAAGACTACAAAGGAGATCCCACCTTTACGCAAACGGAATCCTTCGACTCTTCTCCAGAAAACATCGACAAGCTGACCCAACGTGAAGTCATCAAGCTGCCTAACGGCACGATTAGCACGGCGATGCTGGTCAAGCCAACCCGTGGCAATCGCGTCCAGGCCGATTATAAAATCCAGTTTGCCAACGCTGAAGCCTTAAACGATATGGCCAGCCTGTCAGCGGCAGCTGCCTCATTGATTACTAGTGGCACTGCCACCATGTCGCGTCAGCAGATCCAGGACCGCATCGACGCGCTTCAGGGCAGCATTCATTACGGCATCAGTGGCAACCGTCTGATGGTGTCGGTTTCAACACAGAAAAAGTATTTCCCTGATTTGCTGCAATTCAGCCTGGAACTGATCCAGCAGGCCAACTATCCCCTGAAAGAGGTGGATGAATACAAAGAGCGGGTTGTCACGTCTGTAAGAAACGCCATGACCGAACCCGGTGCACTGGCTAATAATACCCTTAGCCGCCACAGCAATATCTGGCCCAAGGGCGATATCCGTTATGTACCTACTTATGAAGAATTAATCAAAAGCATTCAGGCAGTCAACCCCAAAGCCCTGCGTGAATTCAAAACCCATTTCTTCGGTGCAGGCGATATAGATATTGCCGTCGTGGGTGATTTTGATCCCAAGCAAATCAAACATATTCTGGAAGATAGCCTTAACAGCTGGAAGCAGGCTCCTGCTTACGAACGCATAGAAACGCCTTACCATAGCGTAAAACCGGCTACATTCACGATTGAGACCCCCGACAAGGCCAATGCCGTGTATATGGCCAGACTGCCGGTCGAAATGCAGAATGACGACCCGGATTATCCGGCCCTGTTCATGGCCAACTACCTGTTGGGCGCCACTGAAACCTCACGTCTGTGGACACGTATCCGTACCCAGGCGGGCCTTTCTTACAGTATCCGCAGCGCACTGAACATTTCCTCCTTCGAGCCCTCGGGCACATGGTCCTTACAGGCCATTTACTCACCCACTGAAAAGGAACATATCAAATCACTGATTGATGAAACCATTCAGACCACCCTGAAGGAAGGTTTTACCGAAGAGGAACTGAATGATGGCATACGCTCGGTCCTGAACCTGCGTTCATTGGCCCGCTCACAAGATAGCGTCCTGTCGTCCACCTGGCTGAAATACCTGGCCCTGGACCGCAGTTTCGAATGGAACAGAAAGTTTGAAAACGCCATTCAAAACCTCACTGTGGCTGAAGTCCATCAAGCCATGAAGAAATACCTGAAACCTGAAAACATGTCTGAAGCGTTTGCGGGTGATTTTGAAGGCAAGAAAAACTGATCCATTCCGGCCAGTCTGATACTCCCACGCAGGAGCTTGGGAGCAAGATAATCATGTCTTTCAACACATAGGCGCAAAAAAATCCCTGCCTACATCAGGCAGGGAAATAAGCCATTTTTCTTAACTGAAAATTTCTTAACTGAAAAACTTCTTGACCCGGTCAGTCCAGGACTTGTTTTGGGGCGAATGACGGTCGCCACCATCATCAAGCGCTGCCTCGAACTTGCGCAACAGGTCTTTCTGTTCTTCGTTCAGGCGTACCGGTGTTTCAACAATCACGTGACAATACAAATCGCCGGGATAGCTGGAACGAACCCCCTTGATTCCTTTGCCGCGCAAGCGGAAAGTCTTGCCGGTTTGCGTACCCTCTGGAATGGTGATCTCACCTTTTCCGCCCAAGGTAGGCACTTCAAGGTTTCCACCCAAAGTAGCCGTCACGAAAGGCAACGGCACCTGGCAATGCAGGTCATCGCCATCACGCTCGAAAATGCTGTGTTCCTTGAGGTGGATTTCCACATACAAATCACCGGAAGGTCCCCCATTCACACCGGGTTCGCCATTGCCGGCCGAACGAATACGCATGCCTTCATCAATACCGGCAGGAATCTTGACCTGAAGGGTTTTGTTCTTGCGTTTACGACCTACGCCATCACAGGCTGGGCAGGGATCCTTGATTTCCTGACCCGAACCATGGCAGGTTGGGCAAGTTTGCTGAACACTGAAAAAACCCTGCTGCATGCGAACTGAACCACTACCGCCACAAGTATGACAGGTGGTAGGCTTGGTTCCTGCCTTGGCACCGCTGCCATGGCAAACATCACAATGCTCCCAGCTGGGAACACGGATTTCCGTATCAAAGCCATTGGCGGCCTGCTCAAGGGTAATTTCAAGGCTGTAACGCAAATCGGCGCCACGGTATACTTGCGGACCACCGCCCCGGCGGCCACCACCAAAGATATCACCGAAAATATCACCGAAAACATCACCAAAATTACCGGCACCTGCCCCCATTCCCGCATTGGGATCGACACCGGCGTGGCCATAACGATCATAAGCCTCGCGTTTCTCGGGATCTGAAAGCATTTCATACGCTTCCTTGATCTCTTTGAACTTATCTTCGGCCTCTTTGCTATCCGGATTGCGGTCAGGATGGTACTTCATTGCCAGCTTGCGGTAAGCTTTCTTGATTTCCTCATCCGTGGCGTTTTTGGCGACACCAAGAGATTCATAATAATCACGCTTTGCCATTATTTATACGCCTTATAACTCTTTAACAAATTCCATATATTTAAAAACAATACCCGGTTAAGCCATTGAAGACAGAAACCGGGTATGAGTGCTCACGATAATGCGATCACTTATGCGTCACGCTTGACTTCTTTAAAGTCGGCATCAACGACATTTTCATCAGCTGGCTGGGCACCTTCAGGAGCCTGGCCGGCCTGGGCCTGCATGTCTGCGTACATTTTCTCACCCAGTTTCTGGGAAGCAGTCATCAGGGCCTCTGTCTTGGCATCGATCGCTGCCTTGTCACCATCTTGCAGTGTTGCTTCAAGATCTTTGATCGCTGCTTCGATAGCTTCTTTTTCAGCCGCTTCCAGCTTGTCACCGTATTCAGTCAATGACTTGCGTGTAGAGTGAATCAGGGCATCAGCCTGGTTGCGTGATTGTGCAAGCTCGGCAATGCGATGATCCTCTTCAGCGTTGGCTTCCGCATCTTTAACCATGCGTTCGATTTCTTCCTCAGACAAACCAGAGTTGGCTTTAATGGTAATTTTGTTTTCTTTACCAGTGCCTTTATCTTTGGCAGAAACGTGCAGAATACCGTTGGCGTCAATATCAAATGTGACTTCAATTTGTGGAACACCACGTGGTGCTGGTGGAATACCTTCCAGATTAAATTCACCCAACGCCTTGTTACCGGCTGCGATTTCACGCTCTCCCTGGAACACCTTAATGGTTACTGCAGGCTGGTTATCGTCGGCAGTAGAGAAAACCTGAGAAAAACGGGTAGGAATCGTGGTGTTTTTCTGAATCATTTTGGTCATGACACCGCCCATGGTCTCGATACCCAGAGACAATGGCGTCACGTCCAGCAGCAACACGTCGGTACGATCGCCTGACAGTACGGAACCCTGGATAGCTGCACCGGCAGCAACCGCTTCATCGGGGTTGACGTCTTTACGTGGTTCTTTACCAAAAAACTCTTTGACCTTTTCCTGTACTTTTGGCATACGGCTCATACCACCAACCAGAATCACGTCATCAATGTCGCTAACCTTGACACCGGCATCCTTGATGGCCACACGGCATGGTTCAATCGTGCGGTTGATCAGCTCTTCAACCAGTGCTTCAAGTTTGGCACGGGTGATTTTCAGGTTCAGGTGTTTCGGACCGGAAGCATCTGCCGTAATGTAAGGCAGGTTGATTTCGGTTTGTGCGGTTGAAGACAGTTCGATCTTGGCTTTCTCGGCAGCTTCTTTCAGGCGCTGCAACGCAAGCACGTCTTTGGACAGATCAACGCCCTGCTCTTTTTTAAACTCTTCAATAATGTAATCGATGATGCGCTGGTCAAAGTCTTCACCACCTAGGAATGTATCACCGTTGGTGGACAGTACTTCAAACTGCTTTTCGCCATCCATGTCAGCGATTTCAATGATGGAAACGTCGAAAGTACCACCGCCCAGGTCATAAACCGCGATTTTACGATCGCCTTTTTCAGCCTTGTCCATACCGAAAGCCAGTGCGGCAGCGGTAGGTTCGTTGATAATGCGCTTGACTTCAAGGCCAGCGATGCGTCCGGCATCTTTGGTGGCCTGACGCTGGCTGTCATTGAAATAGGCAGGCACGGTAATAACCGCCTCGGTGACTTCTTCACCCAGGTAGTCTTCGGCCGTTTTTTTCATTTTACGCAATACTTCTGCGGAGATTTGGGGAGGCGCCATTTTTTTACCTTGCGCTTCCACCCATGCATCACCGTTATCGGCTTTGATAATGCTGTAAGGCATCAGGTCGATGTCTTTTTGCACTGCGCTTTCGTCAAATTTGCGACCGATTAAACGTTTGACCGCAAACAGGGTGTTTTTAGGGTTGGTAACTGCCTGACGTTTTGCCGGTGCACCGACCAATGTCTCGCCATCTTCCATGTAGGCGATGATGGAAGGTGTTGTACGTGCGCCTTCGGCGTTTTCAATAACCCTGACTTTATCGCCGTCAAGAACGGCTACACAACTGTTGGTTGTACCCAAGTCGATACCAATAATTTTGCCCATTATGCTTACCTTAATAATAGATAATCTGAAATTTTGTAAAAATCCTGTTTTAATTATTTAAAACAGGATCGTTGGATACTTACAATGTGGGGATAAAAAAACCATTTTCAAGATGTCGAAATTATTTTTTTAATGTCCGCCATTTTTATTTGTGCCACAAACAGTTTTATTGCTTTCCGGCCGAAACCATGACCAGGGCCGGACGCAACACGCGATCGGCAATCGTGTAACCTTTTTGCAGTGACTGTAAAACACAGTTGGCTTCAACCTCTTCGGATGGCACCGAAGAAATGGCCTGATGCAGATTAGGATCAAATTTGTCACCAACGGCAGGCGCCACTTCTTTAAGATGGTTGCGTTCAAAAGCCTGATTTAACTGGCGCAAGGTACTTTCCACCCCTTCTTTCAGGGCTTCCAATGTCTGGTTCTCGATGGCCAGGGCTGCTTCCAGACTGTCTTTGACCGGAACCAGGCTTTCAGCAAAGCTTTCGGTGCTGAATTTACGCGCCTTGACCACATCATCCTGGGCGCGACGGCGAATATTTTCCATTTCGGCACGGGCACGCAACAGCTCATCGTGGTACTGGCTAACCTTGGCTTCAAGTTCCGAATATTTTTCGGCCAGATTTTCTTCCATCAGTACGGTTTCTTCCAAGGTATCCTCTTGGTTTGCATCGGTTTGCTGCTCAACTTCTGGATTTTGCGGCTGTTCCGGATTTTTTGAATCTTGAGGATTATTCTCTTGTGACATTCGGTTCTCCAAACATGAGGTTTATATTGAATGAGCCTTAGATTGAGGCAAATTTCGGGATTTCAAGGGGGGATATATTCAGCAAGTTGAGCTTGACAGCTCCGGTCACCATCCTTGCAAATGGCGTTTTACGATATCCTCTAGTCCTTGCACCCATTCCTCATCACTATTCAGGCAAGGAATGTAGCGGAACTGCTCGCCACCGGCGGCCATGAATTCATTGGCACACTCAAGCTGGATTTCTTCCAGGGTTTCAAGGCAGTCTGCCACAAAACCCGGACACATCACGTCCACCCGCTTGATACCCTTGGCTGGATAAGCTTCCAGGGTTTGCTGGGTAGCGGGCTCGAGCCACTTTTCTTTGCCAAAACGGCTTTGAAAACTCAAGTCAATCTCGACGCCTTCGTCGGCAAGCGCCTGCTTGAGCAGATGCAAGGTGGCCTCACAATCTTTGAAATAAGGATCGCCCTTATTCACACAGCGCTGTGGCAAACCATGAAAACTTAACAACAGGCGTTGCGGCTTGCCATTGATTTGCCAAAATGCCTTTACTTTATTGGCCAGTGCATTGATATAACCCGGTTCAGCATAAAACCGCTTAACGAAGCGGTATTCGGGCTGATCACGTAACCGGCTGAAAAGGCAGGCAATTTTATCAAAAATGGTGGCCGTCGTACTGGCGGAATATTGCGGATACATCGGCACCACCAAAATACGCTCACACTGTTGCTGGCGCAGGTTTTCAAGCGCTGTTGCCAATGAAGGCTTGCCATAACGCATGGCCACCTCTACCGGAACCGGCAAATTCTGCCGCTTGAAGCTTTCATTAAGCTTTTTGGCCTGGTTCAGGCTATGCACCAGGAGCGGAGAACCGCCTTCCATCCAGACCTGCTGGTATTTATGTACCAGTTTTCTGGAGCGAAACGGCAGGATCCCCCCCCTTAAGATGGGTTGCCATAACAACGCAGGCAACTCTACCACCCGCTTGTCGGAAAGGAATTCAGCCAGGTATTGCCTGATGTCAGCCGCAGAATAAGAAGAAGGCGTACCAAGATTGACCAGCATTACACCTGCTTTCATATCCTGATAAGGTTTGTTGACAATATTGTTGTGATCAAGCTTTTTTTCAGGTTCAGGCATATTTCGCATAAGTAATGGTTAATTAAGTTAATACTGGCTTAAGGCATTGGACAAAAGCCGGGCAGTTATATCAACAATAGGAATTACTCTGTCATAAGACATCCTGCTGGGGCCAATAACCCCCAAGGTGCCGATGATTTTACCATCGACCCCATAAGGAGCGGTAATGACCGAGACATTTTCCATGGGCACCAGTCGGGAATCACCGCCAATGTAGATTTGCACGCCTTGTGAGCGGCTTGAAATATCCAGCAACTGTATCAATTCGCTTTTTTGCTCGAACAAATCGAACATTTTTCGCAAATAATTCATGTCGGCGGTCATATCAGTCACATCAAGCAAGCGGCGCTCGCCCGAAATAAGCACGGTTTCCTCTTCAGATGCATCGGTGCCGGCATCTACCGCTGCCTGCATCAATTGAGAAATATCCTCTTTCAATTCGGCCAGTTCACGTGCCAATTCAGTGCGCACCACATCAAAAGACTTGCCTGAAAAGTGCTGGTTGAAAAAGTTGCCCGCTTCCAGCAACTCTTGCTCGGAATAATCACGGGCAGCGGACAGGATGCGGTTTTGCACGTCACCATCCGGGGTCACGATAATCAGCAGAATACGTTTTTCAGACAGGCGGATAAATTCGATATGACGAAACACCTGGGACCGCTGCGGCGTTAAAACCACACCGGCAAACTGGGTCAGATTGGACACCAGTTCAGCCGCCGCATTCATGGCTTTGCCAGGCGAAACATGCAAGAGAGCATCCTTGATCTCACTATTGATGTTTTCAGGCGACAAGGTCTGGTAATGACGCACGGCCAGCAGACGGTCTACAAACATGCGATAGCCCTTGGGTGTTGGTACCCGACCGGCCGACGTATGTGGGCTGTGAATCAGGCCAAGCTCTTCAAGGTCTGCCATGACATTGCGGATAGTAGCCGGAGAAAGCTCAAAGCGCTTTGATAGCGTACGTGACCCAACCGGCTGCCCGTCTTCAATATATTGTTCAATTAAAGCTTTCAGTAAAGCACTAGCGCGTTCATCCATATTGCGATATCTTATAAATTCCCATTTACATGTATGATATTTTTTACCAGCGACTCAATCGCCGTATTCAGGAACATGCTGAAATTACGGTTAAGATGTCGTAATATCCACATTTACCTTATTGTATATTGTTTTTGACATGCATTTTTCAACCGTCGCACTTATTGGCCGATATCAGGATTCCGGCATGGATGCCCCTTTGCGGGCACTTGCCGCTGTCCTGACAAATGCCGGGCGAACAGTACTAATAGAAGAAGAAACCGCCACCAATACAGGCGTTGCCGAACTGCCTGCCGCGACAATCGAAGAAATTGGCAAACAGGCCGACCTGGTTATTGTAATGGGTGGTGACGGCACCATGCTTGGGGCTGCACGCCTGCTGGCCCCCTACAATATCCCGCTCATTGGCATCAACCATGGTCGCCTGGGTTTTATTACCGACATCCCGCTGCAAAATGCCTTACAAGCCATCCAGGCCGTCCTGGATGGCCATTTCACCCTTGAATCGCGCACCCTACTGGAAGCCTCGGTGATTCGTGGCGGACAAACCTTGACCACGGCGCTCGCCCTTAATGATGTGGTATTAAACCGTTCGGGCCGCAGTGGCATGATTGAAATCAGCGTCGAACTTGATGACCAGTTCATGTACAAGCAGCGCTCCGATGGCCTGATCATTGCCACCCCAACCGGCTCGACGGCATACGCCTTAAGTGCCAATGGCCCCATCTTGCACCCAGGGGTTAATGCTTTCCTGCTGGTACCGGTTGCGCCGCAAACACTGTCTAACCGCCCTATTGTCATTCCCACCAGCGGCACCCTAAAGCTCACGCTGACCGAAATTGGCCGGGCCGAAATGGGCGCCAGCGTGCATTTTGACATGCAAACCTGGTCCAACCTTCAACTGGGCGACCAGATTACCGTCAAAAAAGCACAACACCAGATCCAGTTCCTGCACCCCAAAGGCCTTAGCTTTTTCTCAACCCTGCGCAAGAAACTGCACTGGAACATCATGCCCGAGTCATAAAGACAAGGTTAATCTCACTCATGCTGCATTCATTACATATTCGCGATTTTGTCATTGTTGATCAAATTGACCTGCATTTTGATCAAGGTTTTACGGTTTTTTCCGGCGAAACCGGTGCCGGAAAATCCATCCTGATTGACGCCCTTGCACTGGCGCTTGGTGGCAAGGCTGAAACCTACTCCATCCGTGAGGGTGCTGATAAAACCGATATCAGCGCGGTTTTTGACTGCCCGGAATCCCTGCATGACTGGCTGCAAGAGCAGGACATGGACGACAGCGAATTAGTACTGCGCAGGGTGGTGGATCGGGCAGGAAAAAGTCGGGCGTTTATCAATGGCGTTCCTGCCAACCTTTCCCAACTGCGCCACCTAGGCCAGTATCTGGTTGATATCCACGGCCAGCATGCCCACCAAAGCCTACTTAAAAACAGCGCCCAACGTGAGTTGCTTGATGCACATGCCGATAATGCCAGCCTGCTGAAAACCCTTGCGCAACAATGGAAACAATGGCAAAGCCAAATTCAGCATTTCAAGCAGTCGCAAGAGAATGCAGCCCAGCAAAACCTTGAGCGTGAACGCCTGGAATGGCAACTACAAGAAATTACCAAGCTGCAGCTTGGCAAAAATGAATGGGAAAACATCAGCACCGAACACAACCGGCTGGCACACGCCTCCTCTTTGCTGGAGGGCGCTTCACAAACCCTCAATACGCTGGATAGTGAAAACCAGTCGCTGGTGTCCGAACTGAACAGCGCCACCCAACGCATTGCGCAACTGCTGAAAAATGATCCGGCCCTGCAAGGCATTTACGATGCCCTTGAGTCAGCCCGGATTGCCTGTGTCGAAGCCGCCTCTGACCTGAACAGTTATCTGGACAAGGTAGACCTTGATCCACTTCGCCTGTCAGAGCTTGAAAACCGCATGCGTACTATTTTTGATACAGCCCATAAATTCAGGGTGGAACCCGAACAGCTCCACGATCTTCAGCAAACACTTGAAGCCAATCTTGCCCATTTCAATAAAATCAGCAATCTTGAAGAACTGGAAAAAAGCATAGCGCAAAGCAAGGCCGCTTATATGGAAACAGCGGCAATCCTGTCCGGGAAACGTCAAAAAACCGCTGCCACACTCAGCCAGGAAGTCACCCAGGCCATGCAAACCCTGGCCATGCAAGGGGGTGTTTTCGAGATCCAGTTACAACAAGGAGAACCCGGCCCACATGGCCTTGAACAGGTCGAATTCAATGTTGCCGGCCATGCCGGCACCACGCCACGTCCTTTGGCTAAAATCGCATCCGGTGGAGAGCTGGCCCGTATTTCCCTGGCGTTGTCGGTCATGGCTAACAAGGCCGGCAGGGTACCTACGCTTATTTTTGATGAGGTAGATACCGGTATTGGCGGCGCAGTGGCCGAAGTCGTTGGAAAACTGCTACGTGAACTGGGGGGGCGCCATCAGGTATTGTGCGTTACACACCTGCCACAGGTAGCTGCCTGCGCCCAACAACACTTTCAGGTCCAGAAAAACCAGAAAAACAAAACGACACATTCAGAAATCGTTTTACTGGATGAACAGGAAAGAATCAATGAAATTGCCCGCATGCTGGGTGGGGTCACGATAACCGAAACCACCCGTGATCATGCAAGGGAAATGCTGAATCTCAAGGCTTGACCCCTTTTTTTACGAAAGGGGAAAACGATATTATTTCAAATGGTTTTTAGAAAAGTGCTTGGCTTCGCAGTCTGCGCAAGTGCCATACAAAACCATTGAGTGGCTTTCAAGATTGAAATTATAGTCTTTGGCAATTTTATATTGCCGTTTTTCAATTTCAGGATCGGTAAACTCATCTACTTTGCCGCAAACTGAACAGACCAGGTGATCATGATGATCGCCGTCGTCAAGTTCGAACACGGCCTTGCCATTGTCGAACTGGCTGCGCGTTAAAATACCCGCCTGCTCAAATTGGGTAAGCACACGATAAACCGTGGCAAGACCAATATCGACATCCTCATTAATGAGTAAACGGTAAACATCTTCCGCACTTAAATGACGCGATTCTGATTTACGGAATATATCCAAAATCTTAAGGCGCGGAAAAGTTGCCTTAAGGCCCATGTTTTTCAATTCGGTCTGATCGTTTATTTGATCGTTCATATCACCCACACTAAATCATGCTGATTCAGCATCATAGTCAAATTTAGCCACAAAGAAAGGGTTTATTGAAAAAATTTCCAAATATTTCAGTGCAATCAAGCCCATAATTGCCCAGAACTATTATCATAACACTTTTAAATGTCCAAATTATCATAGGATATTCACCCAAGTCATGAATAATACTGCACTTTTCCTTCGTCTCCGTAAAGGACTGTTTATATCTGCCCTTGCACTTACTGCACTAACCGGTTGCTCATCAGGAAAATGGGGCTTTCCTTATGTCGCCCCTGTACAGCAAGGCAACTGGATTACAGAAGAAAACGTGGCACTATTACAAAAAGGCATGACTCCCGACCAGGTTCGTTACGCCTTGGGCTCACCTACCCTGATCGACATTTTCCGTCCTGACCGCTGGGACTATCCCTATCACTACCAACCCGGCTATGGTGAACCGGTCACGCGAAACTTTTCAGTCTGGTTCGTCAATGGCGTGCTAGATCGCTGGGAAGGCGACCAACAGCCCAATTTCCAGCCCTATGAGCAAAATGCTGCTGCCAGCACTGTGACTACCCCTACAACAAATTGATACTGCACCAGCAGCAATCAATAATTATCAAAACCAAAGGTTATTTACATGCGTATAGCTATTTCCGGAGCCAGCGGCCGCATGGGCCGCATGCTCATTGAAGCGGTTCTCGAGCACCCTGAACTTGAACTTGCCGTTGCCCTTGATCATTCGGGTAGCGAACACCTTGGCAGCGATGCGGGTGCATTCCTGGGCAAACCAACCGGGGTTACCATTACCGATGACTTGTCGGCACTGAGCAACAGCGATTGCTTAATTGATTTCACTCGCCCCGAAGGCACCCTGAAACACCTGCAGGCTTGCTGCGAATACAAAACCAAAGTAGTCATTGGCACTACCGGCTTTGACGCTGCAGGTATTCAAGCCATCGAAGCGGCCGCCCAAGAAACCGCTATTGTATTTGCCCCAAACATGAGCATTGGCGTGAATGCCACTTTACGCCTGCTTGAACTGGCGGCACAATTACTCAACACCGGCTACGATGTTGAAGTTTACGAAGCGCATCACAAGCACAAGGTGGATGCGCCTTCAGGGACCGCGCTGAAAATGGGTGAAGTCATTGCCCAGGCCTGGGATAAAAAACTGGATGATATTGCCGACTGGGCCCGTCACGGCCACACCGGACCACGCAAAGAAGGCCAAATCGGCTTTTCGGTGGTACGTGGCGGTGACATTATTGGCGACCATACCGTCATGTTTTGCGGCACCGGCGAGCGAATTGAAATTACCCACAAATCATCCAGCCGCGCCACTTATGCCCAAGGCAGCCTGAAGGCCGCCCTGTTCCTGCAAAACCGTGAGAGCGGCCTGTTCAACATGCAAGACGTGATTCAAGGTTAATGCCTGAATAAAACAGGCTGTGTCTTGCCCGGAATCAGAAAATTTAGAACCCGGTACCTACAAAAACAGGTTCCGGCTCTAATGAAACGCCAAATTTCTGCCTGACATCACCGGCAATGGCCTTTGCAATAGCGATAATATCTGCCGCACAGGCATTGCCGGTATTAATAATGACCAAAGCCTGCCTTGCATGCACGCCGGCATTACCCAATTGCCGCCCTTTCCAGCCACACTGGTCAATCATCCAACCTGCCGCCAGCTTATAACTGTTATTGGGCTGCTCATAGGCAACAATCCCAGGAAACTGCTCTTTTAATTGCCAATAATGCTGTGCAGAAACAATCGGGTTTTTAAAAAAACTGCCTGCATTACCCGTTACCTTTGGATCCGGTAACTTGCGCCGGCGAATCTCGCACACAGCATCAAGAACGGCCTGTGCAGCAAGACCGGACTGCAATCCTTCATATTGCTGAAGATCAGGGTAAGAAAGTACAGGCACCCATTGCTTGGGCAGGCGAAACCGCACTGCCGTGATAATCAAACCTTTGCCATCTTCGTGCTTGAAGATACTGTCACGATAGGCAAAACGGCATTGTTCATTATTAAATATACGCTCTGTTTGCGTCAACGGATCATAAGCCACCACAGAATCGAGCCGGTCTTTTACTTCTACGCCATAAGCACCAATATTTTGCACAGGCGCTGCACCGACCGTCCCGGGTATCAAGGCCAGGTTTTCCAACCCATACCAACCTTGCTGTGTGCAATAAACCACAAAATCATGCCAAATCTCACCAGCAGCGGCTTCTACCAACCAGTCAGTGTCAGATTCCCGCACAAGACAAATCCCTTTGAGTTGGTTATGAACCACAATTTGATCGACTTGTTCACTTAATACAACATTACTTCCACCCCCCAGGATGAAGTAAGGAACCCCCGGCTTCAACAATCCCGAAATACCCGTTAAATCCTTTTTATTACAAAGACTTATGTAGTTTCTAGCCAATGATTTCAACCCCAGGGTATTCAAACGGCTCAGGTCTTTCTGTTGTATAAAATCCATATTTCCAACTATTCAAATAACGTTTTTTTGACATTATAAAGAAATAAATGCTATTATTTCATCTTTCTTAAGCACTTCTTGCTTATTTCAAAAAACAGGCAAATAAAAAAATGCTTGCAAACTGAAAAAAGATTGCTTATAATTTAAAAATTCACTGATTCAGCACTGTTCTGAAAATAGTGAAAAATGCGGGAATAGCTCAGTTGGTAGAGCGCAACCTTGCCAAGGTTGAGGTCGCGAGTTCGAGACTCGTTTCCCGCTCCAGAATTCAAATTCATAGATTTTATATCTGTGAATATAAAAAAAGGACCTTACGGTCCTTTTTTTGTTTCTGCTGAAAACTTACATTTCAAACGCTCATTGTTATTTTTCTTTTGCTGCCTCTTTTGCATTGGGATTAAATAACAAAAAACCCGCATTCATCTGTTTCATCATATCGGCAAACATATTGTTCCAGGGTATGGCATTTGCATTACCCGCCATTTCAGTCGACTGCTGCTGCCACTGCTGCAATATTTCCGTTAAACCGGACATGAACAACTGCTGGTTTTCAAGCGCCCGCTGCGCTAATTCACGGTTGCAATTAGCGCATTGCGACAAGCCCTCCAGAAGATCATTAAGCGTTTGCCCCTGAAACTGCCCATTGTTTAATTTAAGCAGCTTTTCCATATTCCCCTTGCTCTCACCAAAAGCCTTGGCAACAAACTCACCCCAGCGCTGATTATTTTCCTGAAACAGCTTCCCCATACGCTGGGACAACTCCAGATTTGCACTTAATAATGCCTGTGGCAACTGATTACCTGATCCCGCTGATGCTTTATGACTAGAAACCATGATTGTCCCCTTGAATGTTGAAAAATTAACATCACCTAAAGAAATAAGTTTTAATTTCATCCAACACGAACCAACTTCTTACCCTTCCCGTCACATCCTGCCTGTTGATTATACCCCCAGTATAGAAAAAAATATTTTACAAAACAATGCGTTACATCAACAAGGACCCGATCCTCACCCGCAACTCAACTTAAGCCCCCCCCATGCAATCAAGCACTTCCCACGCAATCAAACTGACCACATGCAAAAAAAACAATTAATTGTCAAAATGATGCGTAGTTACAACAAAAAAACATATAAAAACCTTTCAAAGGATGTTTTTGCTGTTTTTTTATAACAAAAAAACAAAATTTTAAATTAATGATGCTATACTTATTTTCTTATTAAGTCTTAAGCACTGAATAACAGCGATTGAAAGATCCGATCCAATCAGTTGCATGTACTAAATGGCGCAGTAGCAAAGCGGTTATGCAGCGGATTGCAAATCCGTCCAGAGCGGTTCGACTCCGCTCTGCGCCTCCAGTAAAGACTTATCAATATGCGGGAATAGCTCAGTTGGTAGAGCGCAACCTTGCCAAGGTTGAGGTCGCGAGTTCGAGACTCGTTTCCCGCTCCAAATTCCAAAAAAGCCCAGACTTCGGTCTGGGCTTTTTGTTACCATCCCCTGCCGCCAGCAGATATAATCAAAATCCCAGTCGTAAATCCACTTATATAGTAATGAGGGTATTCTCATGTGGCTAATTATTGCCCACTTTCTAATTATCACGGGACTATCGATTCGTGTATTGCTCAGGCCTAACCGCGATCCAGCATCACGGGTTGCGTGGATCCTTTTTATTATGGCCCTGCCCTACGTGGGCGCATTAACCTACCTGATGCTGGGTGAAGTTCGTCCCAACAAGGGCCAGGCTCACCCACAGCCCCTTAAGGACGCCCTGACACCAATTTCCAGCCCCCCCTCAGACACCGGCATTGCCCCAATCAGCTCGGCTGGATTTTCAATCGGCAAATCTATCAGTGGCTTCAATCCGGTTGGCGGCAACACCGGGCATTTGCTTGATGACTCGAACGCCACAATTGATGCTTTGGTTGCTAATATTGATGCCGCCCTTGAACATGTACACCTTCTTTTCTATATCTGGCTGGCAGATACCAACGGATGCAAAGTGGTTGCAGCCCTGGTGCGGGCAGCCCAACGTGGCGTTACCTGCCGCGTGATCGTCGATGACCTGGGATCACGCAACTTTATCCGTAGCGAACACTGGCAGACAATGAATAAAGCGGGCGTGCAACTGGCGCGCGCCCAACCCATTGGCAACATTCTGGTACGCATCCTGAAAGGACGCATTGACGTTCGTAATCACCGCAAAATTGTTGTCATTGACAACCGGATCACTTATTGTGGCAGCCAGAACTGTGCCGACCCCGAATTTGCCATCAAGGCAAAATACGCCCCCTGGGTTGATGCCGTCATTCGGTTCGAAGGACCGATTGCCCGACAAAACCAGCTGCTATTCCTGACCGATTGGCTTATCTGCACCAATGAGGATTGCCGCGAACTGGCGCAGCAGCCCATGCCGCTACCAAAGCCGGGTTTCATCGCCCAGGTTATCGGAACCGGCCCCGAGAATCACTATTCCGCCACGCCAGAGCTGTTTGCCACACTCATGTTCAGCGCGCAGCAGGAACTGGTCATTACAACCCCGTACTACGTACCTGACGACTTTATGCAGTCAGCACTTTGCAGCAGTGCCCGCAGGGGAGTTTCAACAACGATTATCCTGCCAGCCCGCAATGACAGCTGGTTCGTGGGTGCGGCAAGCCGCAGCCATTATTCTGAATTACTGGATGCCGGTGTCCGGATTTATGAATACACGGGTGGCTTGCTACACGCCAAAACACTGACCGTTGATGACAAGACAACCCTGATTGGTTCTGCAAACATGGACCGGCGCAGCTTTGAGCTGAATTTCGAGAACAACATTCTGTTCCAGGATGAAGCATTGAGCCAGGCCATCCGCGAAAGACAAGCATCATACATCAGACAGTCAAAACCGATTGAACAAACCGACGTAGACGCCTGGAGCGCACTCTACCGGCTTCGCAACAATATCCTGGCCATACTCAGCCCGGTTCTCTAAAGGCTTGGGCAGGACATACAAAGCCTGCCTTCTTCCAAACTCAACCGGGCCACCGGGCCACATCCACGATATCCTCAAAGGCGCTCAACTGAAGATGCCGGGCGTAAAACCGCGGTTACTGACAACACGATCACAGCCAGAATCAATGGTGCAAATGAAACCCAAAGCACCATATCCCAGCCATAAGAAGCCAACAAATTACCTGAGGCAAATGAGCCGATAGCCATCGTGCCAAATACAATAAAATCATTAAATGATTGCACGCGTGTTGCTTCTTCTGGCCGGTGGCACTCAAGTACCATGGCTGAGGCGCCCACAAAACCAAAGTTCCAGCCCACCCCCAATAAAATCAGGCTCAGCCAGAAATGCGCCACATCAATGCCTGCCAAACCTATCATGGCCGAGATGGCAATCATCAGCAAACCTGCCGTTACCACACGACCAGCCCCGAAACGCGTTATTAATCGCCCGGTAAAAAAACTGGGCAAATACATGGCAATCACATGCCACTGCATACCCAGATTAGCCATCTCAAGAGGGTGACCACACATTTGCATGGCCAGGGGAGCCGATGTCATGATGAAATTCATGAGCAGGTAAGAAACCGCCGCACAAATAATGGCGGTGACAAAACGGGGCTGTCGCAAAATTAATGAAAGTGGCCGGCCACCGGCTTCTTTGCTGGCCGAGGGACGCGGCAAACAAACGCCAAACAACACGATTGCAGACAAAGCGGCAACAGCCGCCTGCACTAAATAAGTAATGGCAAACGTATAGGGCTGCCAAAAATCCATGGTATAAGTTACCAGTTGCGGCCCTATGACACCAGCAGCCACACCGCCCCCCATTACAAAAGAAAGGGATCTGGCCCGCATTTTTGGTTCAACCCCGTCAGCGGCCGCAAAACGAAAAGAAAGGACCACCGCGGCATAAGCACCACCAAAAAATGTCGCCAGACAAAACAACCAAAATGAACCCAGCACCACAGCCAGCGCTGACAGCAAACCCACCAATACGCCACACCCTGTGCCCGCCATGAAAGCCATGCGGCGGCCATAACGCCGGGCAAGCCGCCCCATAGGCAAGATACAGGCCGCCATGCCCACCACAAAAATACTGATTGGCAAGGTTGCCAATGATTTATCCGGGGCCAACACATTACCAACAATTGCCCCCGTTGCATAAACAACCACCGAATTGGCCCCTGCCAAAGCCTGGGCAACGGTAAGGCGGGCGATATTCCCTCGTTGCTGGCGCCGAGACAAAGCCGGCGTGATCTCTTCCAATGCGGCGGTTTCAGGATGCGACAAGATTTACCCCAAATAAATTTATATTGAAATCTAATGTCACATATTACTGAATTTCATAAACATATAAATAAAAAACACAACAACACAATGATAAAATTCTTTATTTGCAGACAACTATCATTATTCAACGCATGTCACCACAACACCCCATCCATAAAAAACCAAAAATCGGCCTTATCCTGGGCAGCGGATCTGCCCGTGGATGGTCACATATTGGGGTCATACAAGCATTGGAAGAAGCAGGTATCAAGCCGGACATTATTTGCGGTACCTCAATTGGCGCCCTGGTAGGCGCTGCTTATGCGGCAGGTGAAATTGATGTTTTCACGAAATGGGTCCTGGACCTCAAAATTGGCAATGTGCTCTCTTTTATGGATGTCCATCTGAATGGTGGGTTCCTGAAAGGTGAAAAAATCATGAATTTTTTCAAAGACCATTTCATGGACAGAAACATAGAAGATCTCAACCTGCCATTCGGCTCGGTCGCCACCTCCCTGACCACTGGCAACGAGATCTGGATCCGTGAAGGATCTACCGTTGATGCAGTCAGGGCTTCATTGGCCCTGCCCGGTTTATTTACCCCTTTTATTCGTGATCAGGAAATTCTGGTGGATGGCGGCTTGGTCAATCCGGTACCGGTTTCCCTAGCCCGTGCGATGGGTGCCGATTTTTTGATTGCGGTAGACCTGAACTCGGACTTGATTGGCCGGTATTTTTATAACCCGCCCGCACCTGCATTTTCCTTTGGCAACAATGTCCCCGAATGGCTTCGCAAGCTCCAGCAAAATTTTGGCAAGCCAGCTAACCTCCAGGAAGGTACTCCCTTACCACTGAAAACCCCATCATTACTGGATGTCATCGCTTCCAGCGTGAATATCATGCAAGCGCAAATTACCCGCAGCAGGATGGCCGGAGAACCACCGCACATTATTATTGCGCCACAACTGGCCCACTTAAGCCTGCTGGATTTTCACCGTGCCGCTGAAGCGATCGAGGAAGGACGCCGCGCCGTTGAGATTTGCCTGCCCGCACTTGATAAACTGAAAAAACACAAAAAGCTCTGAATTTAACTTACCCTTACCGCCAGCATTATTTGCAAGATAGCAAAGGCATGTCGATAAAACCTCGCCATCTACTGACTGATGTCGTCATATTGCATCAAATCCCCCGTCAACAAATGTTTTTTTCAAACAGATCGGCTATCCTTATTGCCATAAATAAAGTTCAACAAGGATAGCAACATGAAACTCAAAAACTATGTCTTAGCAGCACTCGTCTCTATATTTGCCCTTTCAGGATGCAATACAGTCAAAGGGATTGGAGAAGACATTTCAGCGGGTGGCCAGGCAATCGAAAGAGCAGCCAAATAATCAACAAAAGGTAAAGGTACGTCGGGCTCTTGGCAACGATTATGATGCCAGGTTATATGCCCCGACTGCCCGTAACAACAAGACACGAAAGGAACGACTATGGACAAAAACGTGCTGGACGCCATCAAAAAATGGCCTGATGTTCCTGCCGTTTATGGCTGGTTATCCCTGGACCTGAACGGAAAATGGAAACTTCACCCCGCCGGTTCATATCAACCTGGCAAGCCTGGCGAATCCATAAGCAGCCCGCAGATCAACGAATTCATCAACCGCAACTATGCTGCAACGGAAAACGGTGAATGGTTTTTCCAGAATGGTCCACAACGTGTTTACGTCTGCCTTGAGCATGCGCCCCATGTACTGCATCTGGCCGAAGACAGCCACACACTTGAGACACATACCCGTCAAACGGCACAAACCATACAAGCGTGGTATCTGGATGAACAGGGCTTCCTGTATGCACAAACAAATCTTGGTGCCGCTATTATTTATGGCCGGGATACACCCAAGGTCATTGAGCATTTTTCTATTGCCAATCCTGATAACCATGGCACATGCCTGGATAGCCTGTCAGAAAATCACCTGCATTCACTTGAACAAGGAGAGCAACTACTTGTTCATTACTGGCAACATCCCGAATACAGCGCACCCTTACAACAAATTGACAGCAGGCAGATCCCTGAAAAAATGAATTTTATTGCCCGGCCCATGGCGGGATAATTTTTAACAGGCCATTGCAAACTTAAGCGATAATCCATGTATTATTGTACGTAAACACAATTACCCGTAATCTATGACTTATCACGAATCTTCCTTTTATTTTCCGGCACCGGTTGAGCAACGTTTTTGCTCACAATGCGGCTCTGCCCTTACCCGCAAAATCCCCCCCGATGACAACCGCGTGCGCGACCTTTGCGAAAACTGTGGCGCCATCCATTACAAAAATCCATTGGTTGTCGTTGGCACGGTACCGGTTTGGGAAGATAAAATCCTGCTCTGCCGCCGCGCCATCGAACCCCGCTATGACAAATGGACTTTACCTGCCGGTTTCATGGAACTAAGTGAAACCAGCAGCCTGGGCGCCATTCGTGAAACCACCGAAGAAGCGGGTGCGGACATCACATTAAAACAGCTTTACACCGTCATTGATGTCCCCCACGTTAACCAGGTACACATGTATTTTTTGGCTGAGGCTAAAAATCCGACACTGAATCCTGGCCCGGAAAGCCTGGAAGCCCGTTATTTTGGTATTGATGAAATACCCTGGGAGGAGCTGTCTTTCCGTACGGTTACCCAAACGCTAAAACGTTATATCAAAGACAAGGAGCTCGGTGTTTTCACCACTCACTACCTTTCCTTATCCTAAATCCTAAGTAATGACGCTTCCCTGGCTAGACCTGCAAACCCCGTTTCCACCGCCAGAGTTTGCCCTGAAAGAACCGGATGGGCTATTGGCATGCGGTGGTGATTTATCCACCGACCGCATGATCAGCGCCTATCGCCAGGGCATTTTCCCGTGGTATTCCGAGCCACAACCCATCCTGTGGTGGACTCCCTCCCAACGCATGGTCCTGAAATGCCAGGATTTCATCATCTCCCACAGCCTGAAGAAAAAACTCAGGCAAATTGCCCGGCAAGAAGCCTTACCCAATCCTGCCATTCAAATCAAGGTAGATACTGCCTTTATCCAGGTCATGCAGTCCTGTGCCGCCCCCAGGGAAAACCAGGGCGGCACCTGGATTAGCCAGGACATTATTACCGCCTATGCCAGCCTGCATACGCTTGGACTGGCCCATAGCATCGAAACCTGGGTTGACGGCAAGTTGGTCGGTGGCCTTTATGGTGTTTCAATGGGCAAAATGTTTTATGGCGAATCCATGTTTTCCAATATGAGCGATTGCTCCAAGATCGCACTCGCCTATACCGTCCGTTTCCTCGATAGCCACGGCGTGGAATGGATAGACTGCCAGCAGGAAACCCGGCACCTTGGCAGCCTTGGTGCAAGCCCGGTTACACGCAAGCTGTTCATGGAACACCTGAAAATCGCCATTCCCCAAACCCCGCCTCCCTGGAAAGCGGGAATTTTATTTTCGGATGGCCATATCTATTGAATCCATCACTGGTATTTGAGTATATTTAACTCATGAGTGAAATTCATGACCCAAACCTGCATATATTGCATTACTACTTAACGGCTTCCTACCCTTGCAGTTATCTTGAAGGCAGGGTTGCCCGTTCGCGGGTTGTTGCCCCAGGCCATCTGGTTAATGCCAAGGCGTATGCGACCTTGTTAAGAAGCGGCTTTCGTCGCAGTGGCCTGTTCACGTATAAACCCCAGTGCGATAATTGCCAGGCTTGCATTTCAGTCCGCATCAACACGGCCGTTTTTAAACCAAGCTCAACCCAAAAACGCGTTTTCAAACGGCACCGTGACCTGTCCGCCCGCAAAGTTCCGATGCAATGGAGCAGTGAACATTTTCTGCTGTACTGTCGTTACCAGCACCAACGTCACCCTGATGGTGGCATGGACGACCAGGGAAGAGAACAATACGAGCAATTCCTGCTGGCCAGCCATGTCAACACCGAACTGGTTGAATTCCGTTCCTCCGATGGTGTTTTGCGTATCGTGTCCATTATTGATATCAGTGATGACGGCCTGTCTTCCGTCTATACCTTTTACGATCCTGACTACCCCGGCAGCCTGGGTACCTATTGCATTTTATGGCAAATAGAACAATGCAGGCGGCTTGGCCTGCCCTGGCTGTATCTGGGATACTGGATCAGGGAAAGCCCAAAAATGTCCTATAAAACACAGTTCCGGCCCATTCAGCAATATATAAACCAGCAATGGATTGACTACATTCTGGGACAGGAATAGTTTTAAGTAAAAATAAGCATTAAAATGCACGGATTACATTATTTTTCTTAGCCATGTTCAATACATTTAAACTTTATCCCTTTGTTCGCCCACTGCTCTTTTCAATGGATGCCGAGACGGCGCATGAAATGACATTGAAATCATTGCAAAAAGCCCACCATTGCAAGGTTACCCGTGAGTTGTTAAAAGGCAATCACACCCTGCTTCCCACCACCTTAATGGGCTTACCCCTGCGTAACCCCGTCGGGCTGGCTGCAGGACTGGATAAAAACGGGGAATGCATTGATGCACTGGGCCAGCTTGGCTTTGGCTTTATTGAAGTGGGCACGGTCACCCCCCGCGCCCAGCCAGGTAACCCCAAGCCCCGCATGTTTCGCCTGCCCCAGGCCGAGTCCCTGATTAACCGTATGGGCTTCAACAATCATGGGCTTGATACTTTCCTGCAAAATGTACAGAATAGTGAATGGCGGGCAAAAAGAGGCGTCCTGGGCCTGAACATAGGCAAAAATGCCGATACCCCCATCGAAAATGCCGCCAGTGACTACCTGATCGGGCTTGAAGGCGTATATCCATTTGCCGATTATGTCACCATTAATATCTCTTCTCCCAATACCAAAAACCTGCGTGCCCTGCAGGGTGGCGACGAATTAAGTGATTTATTGCGGCAAATTGCCGACAAACGCAAGGAACTGGCTGACCGTTATGGCCGCCGGGTACCGGTAGTCGTCAAGATTGCCCCCGATCTGGAAGCAGAGCAAATCCAGGCTATTGCCCATATTTTGCCGCGTTTTGAAATCGATGGTGTGATTGCGACCAATACAACCCTTTCCCGCGATGCGGTTCAGGGGCTTAAACACAGCGAAGAAAGCGGTGGCCTGTCAGGCCCGCCGGTTCATGAGCTGTCGCTTAAAGTCATTGAGTCCCTCAGGAAAGAAATGGGACAGGATTTTACAATCATTGGCGTTGGCGGCATCAACTCAGGCAAACAGGCACTTGAAAAAATCAATGCTGGTGCCAATGCAGTACAGCTATACACCGGCCTTATTTACCAAGGCCCCAAACTGATTGCCGATTGCATTAATGAACTTAGAAAATGCGATGTTTTCATGCGTAAATAAAACCATGCATCAATGCCCGCTTTAAAAGCGGGCATTGATAAAAAAAATGCCTGTAATATCCATAAAAAAGAGCCCTTTAAAAGGGCTCTTTTTACTAGCAGGCTTAAAACCGATTAGTTACGACCACCGGCACGGGCTGCTGTTTTTGCTGCATTGGCCACATTATTGGCGGCAGCGGTAGTAGCGGCAGTGGCTGATTCTGTTGCCTTGATGGTGGCATTAGCAGCGGCGGTCAGGTTGCCTTCGGCAACTTCAACAGCCTGTTTCGCTGCTTTATTCAATGAATCATAAGCAGTGTTAGCAGTTGCCAAAGAAGATTTCAGCAAGGCAACGGCGCTTTCAGAACCGGTAGGCGCATTTTTAGCCAATTGATCGATGGTTTCAGCAATTTGCTGTTGGCCTTCGGCAACTTGGGTTTCTGTCAACTTGATCAGTTCGTTGCTAACGCTTGAGATAATGTCATAAACATTTTTTGTGTAAGCAACCGCTTTCTCGGCGTTAGGCTGTGCCAGTGAAGAAACGAACGCAACCGCTTCCTGTGGATCTTTCAATTCTGAAGCCTGTTGAGTCTGCTCAGCAGCTTCACCCAAAGAAGCCTTGATGACTTTCATGTTAAGGTCAACCAGTTTCTCGAAGCCACCAAAGATAGAACCTTGTAAGGCAACAAAAGTGTTGATGGCTGTTTTTTGACGGTCCAAGATTTGTTGAGGAATTGCGCTCATGATATGTCCTAGGTATAAATAAGTTTATGAAGTAAAAAGCTGCTACACGATAAGTTGAACAGCCGGTTGCAATATCATTTTCAGGAAATTACTGCCAACCTATTTATATTGCACCGCACAATTCAAATTATACGTTATTCCAGTTGCCGGTCAAGTGTTTTTTTGTGCATCGCACAAATAATTACAAGAAAACCCAAAAAAAACCTAACCAATTGAAATGTAATTACTTTTTATTAAGTCTTGATGACAGACCACTTTTACATCACGTTATGTTTACCCGCTAATTTTGTGGCTGTCTTTATGACACTCATAGCCCAGGTCTGTCGAAATTTTGGCGGCGGTGTCTATCAGCAGCTCTACCCATTCATCGCGCATCCGCTCTGAAGGGGAAGAAATGGACAGGCCAGCCACCAATTTGCCACTATCGTCAAAAATACCGGCAGAAATACAACGTACACCCAACTCAAGCTCTTCGTTGTCCCGGGCATAGCCATGACGACGCACAAAAGCCAATTCTTTTTCAAGACGATCAAGGTCTGTAAGACTATTGCCAGTGGTACCGCCAAGTCCGGTACGCAATGCATAGGCACGCACACTTCTGGGTTCGGCCGCAGCCAGGAAAAGCTTGCCAACCGAAGTAAGATGCAATGGCGCACGGCCACCAATCGCCCGAACCACCTGCATGCCTGAACGCTCGCTCCAGGCACGATCTATATAAACAATGTCGTCACCCTGCTGGATGGACAAATTAATGGTTTGCCCGGTAAGGCGATGTAATGCCTGCATATGTTCATGTGCAATTTCCCTGACGTTTAGTCGATCCTTGACCAGGGAACCCAATTCAAGCAAGCGCATGCCAAGCTGATACATGCCGTTATTGACCCTGTCTACATATCTACCTGCGGCAAGATCATTCAGGATCCGGTGTGCCGTTGACGAATGCAAATTGGACAAGGCGGCAATTTCTTTCAGGGAAACAGGCTCTTCCTGCTCTGCCAGCACATCAAGCAATTTCATGGCCCGTTCGAGGACCTGAATGGTAATGTCGGAAGTACTTGATGCTTTGACCGGGGGTACGATTGGACGCTTAGCAGTCATTTCTATAACTTTGGATGTTGCAATGCAATATATTTTATCCCATGATGTGAAAAGAAGCTATGCTTATCTTGATGCAAATAAGCATAGCTTCTTGAATGCCTAACGGCTACAAAGCCATAGGGACTAAAAAGTGAATCTCCCCCCGGCCCTGAGGATTTCTCCTTTGAGATAGGAAAATGCCTCTTGTACGGCAGGAGACGGCCCTTTTACACCCAAATCGACAAAGGGCGGATTATTATCCCTGGCCACCGTAGGCAAACTGAATGTCCTGACACCCGGCCAATTAAGCTCGATAAATTCCAGTGCCGGTGTAATTCGGGATTCCGGCAATGAATAAGCCAGAATGGAATGCTCTTCGATTCGCTCAAGATTATGATATTGCGCATACCGCTGGTCAAGCGTCCATTCAATCATGGGCCATGCCATTTCAGGAAAACCAGGCACAAATGTATGATCCTGAATGAAAAAACCCGGAATTTTATTATAAGGGTTAGGAACGATTTCAGCCCCTTTGGGAAAGACACCCATTGCCAGCCGACGCTGGTTTTCCGGTGTTCCCATGTCTATGCTGCCACGGCCTTCTTTGGCCAGTTCCTGAAAACGTGCGGTAATCAGCTTGGCTGCAATAGGGTGCAATTCAAGTTCAACCCCCAAAGCGAGCGCAACGGCATCGCGGGTTTTATCATCGGGGGTAGCACCAATGCCACCACAAGAAAATACAATATCGCCAGATGCAAAACTGCGTTTGTATTCCTGCACAAGCGTATCAAGATCGTCAGGTAAAAACCGGGCCCATGACAATTGTATTCCCCTGCTGGAGAGCATCGAAATGACTTTTGACAAATGCTTGTCTTCGCGACGTCCTGAAAGGATTTCATCACCAACGATAAACAGACCAATTTTTCTTGTCGAGCTATTACTCATTTTTCTCACCTTTTGGGCGGCATTGCCCAAATACCAGATTACGGCATAATTGATAGATTATGCACAGCACATAAATTTTGACTTGAAAACAATTATTGCTTTATGATGATAAGCCAATCGGCAGCGGAAAAACAGCCTCTGGCGCCTTGCCGGCATTGTTTTTTACGTCTGCCGCCTTTTTACGACTATTATTGATTATGTTAATTCAAAATCCAAGGCAACACGCTTCCGCTATCGTCAACAAACTGCATAATCCCAACGTCTGGCTCATCGCATGTTATTGCGCACAGTGGTGCGACACCTGCAAAGAATACTTTGATTCATTTGTGGAGCTCAGCCAGCGGTTTCCCCAACACCTGTTTGTTTGGGTTGACATAGAAGACGAGCCTGAACTGCTTGATGATATTGATATCGAAAACTTTCCCACGCTATTGATACAGATTGAAGGAAAGAATCATTTTTTTGGCACCATGCTACCTTACATCAGCCACCTGGAGCGAATATTGCAAAATATCCGCCCCGATAGCCCTGTCCAGCCGGATGGCCCTTCTGCGTTCAGTCGCTTGATTCAGCAGGCTTGATGTTTTTTTTAGGGCGTCCGCCCAAGAGTATGGCCAACTGTGGCTGCTTGGCCGTGGCCTGGTGTTCCATCCACTTTTGCTCCTGCTGCAACCGCTGGGCCTCTTTTTGAGGATCTTTTGCCGATGGCTCATAAGGCTTGAGGAAAAAATCGTCAATAGGTGCCGGCCGTGAACCGGGAAAAGTTCGCTTGAAACGCTCGCCCTTGCCACGGCTACGAGAATCACTAGCGGCTTGGCTACGATTCTGGAATACATCCGCAATATTAAGCGTCCCACGCGGCACTTTAACCTTAATGAGTTTTTCTATATCCTCAAGCAGTTTTTCTTCGTGCTCGGTATACAGGGCGATAGCCTCGCCAGAGGCGCCCGCCCTGCCAGTACGGCCAATTCGGTGCACGTAATCTTCAGGGTTAAACGGAAGATCCACGTTGATCACACAAGGCAAACCGGCAACATCCAGCCCGCGGGCAGCCACATCAGTTGCCACCAGCACAGCGGTTTCTCCCGACTTGAAAGAATCCAAAGCCTTAATGCGCTCGATCTGGGATTTGTCGCCGTGAATGGATTCAGCCTTGATACCTTCTTTTACCAATTCACGGGTCAAACGACTGGCCCCAATTTTGGTATTCACAAAAATAATGACCTGGCTAAGATTGCGCGACTTGAGCAAATGCAAAACGGCTGCTTGCTTGTTGTTGCCAGATACCGGATAGGCTATCTGTGTCACGTTTTCGGCAGTGGCATTTTGCGGTGCCACATTGATCTCGATAGGAGATTTAAGGAAAGTTCGTGCCAGCTTCCTGATTTCCCCGCTAAAAGTGGCGGAAAACAGCAGGCTTTGCCGGGACTTGGGCAACAGCTTTACAATGCGCTCAAGATCGGGCAAAAAGCCCATATCAAGCATTCTGTCTGCCTCATCAAGAACCAGGGTGTTCACCTGGGACAAATTGATGGTTTTCTGTTCTATGTGGTCAAGCAAACGGCCTGGCGTTGCAATCACCAGTTCGCACCCTTTACGCAACTCTTCTTTTTGCGCAGAGATATCCACACCGCCAAACACAACCGCGACACGCAAGGGACAACTTTCGCTATAACGCTTGACACTATCGGCAACCTGGTCGGCCAGTTCCCGGGTTGGAGCTAAAATTAGCGCACGCACCGGATGCCGGGCAGGCGAAGTGCTGTTGCTGGCATATGGCATTAAGCGATGCAACAGGGGTAATGTAAAGGCCGCGGTTTTACCGGTTCCGGTTTGGGCCGCTCCCATGACATCACGGCCATCGATAATGGCTGGTATGGCTTGGGCCTGAATAGGTGTAGCGACTGTATAGCCACTGGCTGAAATGGCCGTTAATAGATCGGGGTGAAGACCAAATTCACTAAAAGACTTCACACTTTCAGCATTGGCATTAGAGGTATCCGTCATTGGGTCCTGAACAATAAAATAAAATATCTGTATTTGCAAAAATATGCAAAAAAATAACAATTAACTGCTTATTTTACTACTCTGGCATCCCATATTAGCCGATTCATGAAAGTCTGGACTGAATTTATGCAAAAACCCAGCGCAATAACCACAAGGTCCCCATGCCAGCGGCAATCAACACCAGAATGCTCCGGAAGCGGAAAAACGCCAGACCAGCCACCAGGCCGGCAAACAACTCGGCCCCGATGCGAGGCATTTCACCCTGGGCCCAAGGGAGCAGGCTTGGCACAATAATGGCAACCAGTGCGGCTACCGGCGCATAACGCAAGCCGCTTTTTACATTATCAGACAAGGGGATATACCCGCCAATCAGCAAGTAACCAACCCGGGTAATAAAAGCGCATAACACCATCAGGGCCGTTGCTTTCAATACATATTCAACGCTCATTTAACGCCCCCTTTTATTGTTTTACTGCCATGTTTGCCATACTTTTCGGCCAGGACGCCCGCCGCCACTCCGACAATAATTGCCACAAACAAGCCAAGCCTGAAAGGCAACTGTTGCCCCACCCAGGAGGCCACCGCAGCGGCCACCACCGTCACCAACATGGGGTGGGTCCGCACCATGGGAATCACGATGGCCAGCAAAGTGAATACACCGGCATACTCAAGCGACCAGGATCCCGGAATATAACTGCCGACATAAATGCCCAACACCGTAGAAACTTGCCATACGAGCCATAGCAGGACAGAGCCCGACATATAATAGCCATAATACATGCCAATACGGCCAACCCGCTGCTGGCGAAAACGGTTCATGAACAGGACAAAGCCGACATCGGTTAAAAAGTAACCGGCCACGATTCGCCGTACAACCGAAAAATGCCTGAAATAAGGATACAAGCTGGCGCCAAAAATGATAAAGCGCAGGTTAACAATCATTGCCGCAAAAAAGATAACCCATAAAGGCGCATTCAAGGCCATCAGCGGAGCCACTGTCAGTTGCAGGGAACCGGCATAAACCAGAAATGACATGAGCACGGCCTGCCAGGCGGCAAGCCCATAATTGACCATCGCCACTCCGGTCACAAATCCCCATACAGACAAGGCAAACAGGTTTGGCGCAATATGTCTGCTGCCCATGAGCCAAGCCATTTTTTTTATTGAAAGCCGGGAGGGCAGCGCTTTTACCCCCGTTGATAACTGCACGGACAATTCGACTTCCTTGTACAATGATTGAAATTATTAACAGAAGTCTGAATTCTAGCAAAGCATGGACGTTTTCTTTAAAATGGAACCAGGTTTCATCCAGAAACAGGCTTATTTTATTTACAGAGTTTGCCTCCAAGCCCTGTATTTGTCACGATATAATGTTTTGGCTATCGCATGCCCAGAAGGAAAAAAATGTCATCTCAAGCAACACAAGAACCTATTATTGTTACTGCACAAGACCTGCCTTTGCATTGCCCGGGCCCCAATGCGCCCCGCTGGAGCCTGCATCCCCGTGTTTTCCTGGATGTCAGCAAAACCGGTGAAGCCAGCTGTCCCTACTGTGGTACTCATTACAAATTAAAAGAAGGCGAAAAAGTGCATGGGCACTAAAACATCCGGTACCACCAAACGCAGTGTTTTCACCAGCCCTGCCGAAGTGGAGCAATCCTTTTACGAGGCGCTTCGCGAGGCAGACCTGACCAAACTCATGCGAACCTGGGCAGATGATGAAGACATCGTCTGCATTCACCCCAATGGCGAGCGCCTGGTTGGCTCCCAGGCCATCCAGGCTTCCTGGAAAGAAATCCTGGCAAAAGGACCGCTTAGCATCGAAGCAAAAATACCGGTCATTTTTCATCATGGCATGATTGTGATACATACCATTCTTGAAAGGCATTACTTTGCGACCTCAATGGGGCAAAAAGAAATGCTTTGCCATGTCACCAATATTTTCCAGAAAAGCCGTAGTGGCTGGCACCTCATTTTGCACCATGCCTCCATCGCTCCCCCTGATACGGTCATGGACGACTTGCATCCGGCAACCAGCATGCTGCTGCATTAACCCCAAGAACGTTACTTTCCCTTGAATACCCAGCTGGATCTTAGTCCCTGCCCTAGCCCGAAATGGTTGCCTGACGGGCAATCACAAACCATTTTTGCCTCCCTGTTCGTACCCCGGCCACAAATTGCCTATGCACGGGAAAGAATAATTACCGCAGACAATGACTTCATTGATATAGACTGGAACATTCCCGGCCTGCACCCGCTAGCGCCTGACAACACGCCGGCTGTTTTTCAGGCAGGCCAAAACCCCAACCTTAATCAAATGCCGGATACGCAACCCGCCCTGGTATTGTTTCATGGCCTGGAAGGCAGTAGCCAAAGCCATTATGCCCGTGCCATTTGCCATTATTTCCGGCAAAAAAACTGGGTCGTCGCCGTTGCCCATTTTCGTGGCTGCTCGGGCGAACCCAACAAACTGCCCCGTTCCTACTTCTCTGGGGATTCTGCCGACATCAACGCCATTATCAAGCATCTTAAACAAAGCATGCCCAATGCCCGCTGGTACGCCTGCGGGATTTCAATGGGTGGCAATGCGCTACTCAAATATACCGGAGAACAACAAGAAAGCCTGAGCTGGCTGCAGGCGGTGGCAGGCATATCGGTACCCCTTGATTTACTGGCAACCGGCAAACATCTGGAAACCGGTTTTTTTGGGCGTTTCGTGTATACACCGCATTTTTTGCAAACCATGAAAAAGAAAATTCGCGAAAAAGACCGGCAATTTCCCAACGCGATGGATACAGATAAAATCCTGCAGGCCAAAACCCTGTTTGAATTTGATGATGCCTATACAGGCCCCATCCATGGTTTCCAGGGTGCCCTTGACTACTGGGCCCGCTGCGCAAGCAAGCCCTTCCTGAAAGACATCCGTATTCCCACACTGGTCTTGAACGCCAGAAATGACCCTTTCATTCCTGAAGCCTCGTTACCCGGAGTCAAGGACATTTCCTCATACGTAACCCTGCACCAGCCCGCAACAGGTGGCCACGCCGGGTTTTCAACCGGCCCTTTTCCTTCGCATTTTGACTGGCTGCCACAGCGGCTGGAAAAATTTTTCCGCCTGGGCAGCTAACCCGCAGATTTGGCCACGCCGGCAGGCAATCGGCCCACTTCCTTGCCCCTGAATGTAGAGCGCAAACGTCCCTTGGCCGACAGGCGCATCATATTGGCCAGCGCCACCAACAAGCCAAAAGACTCGACCAGTGCCGCCGGAATCCACATGGTAAGACCACCAATACTTTGATCCTCTAGCGCACTCATGGGCAATGCCCGGCCGCAAAGATCAAACAGGGGATATAAATCAACCGAGGTAAAGGCTATATAAGCCCCCGCCACCATTTGCGGCAACATGGTCAGGATGGGCGACAACACCCGGGCACCCGGAGACATGACGGCTGGCGATCCACCTTTAACGCACCATTGCCCTGCCCGGCCCAACCACGTTTTAGCCGTAAGCATCGGTGGATTGGACGGACGACGGTCAAGCACCAGGTTCCAGTACATAAATCCACTGATAACCACCGACCAGTTCATGATCCGGTAAAGCTTCCAGTCGAGCATCGAATAAAACTGAATAGTGGGGTCCAGCCAGACCAAAACCAGCATGACAAACAGGACCGGTACAAAAATCTTGTTGGTCAGGAGGCCTTCAAGGAAGCGACCCACGAAGGTATGGCGGAAATTTTTCAGCCAGACTCTTGTCCGCAAGGGCAGGCCCGCACGCATGACCTGGCCAGGATAAGCCGCCATCACGATGAGTGGTCCCAAATGGTGCAACACCACATGCTGTATGCGGTGAATGAAAAACATGCGTTCGGCGTAGTAGTCTATATGCGTGTGCAAAGACAGGTAAATCATGAAAAAACCGGTCCAGAACAGCCATTGCCTGGTACGGGTCACCTTGTGCACAGCGGTTCCGCGCATGAACAAAACACCACATACGAGAAATGCGATGACCAGGGTGGGAGAAAACTCCCATGGCTGCAGCCAATGCATCAGGTCCAGATTCATAAACCAACCGATCAGAGAAAAATTAATTAAACTATTATTATCATGCAGATAGCCTATTGTAATCGTTGTTTAACCCTTTTCGGGCCAATCGCTAAAAGCACAAAAAAATGAAATTGCCGTCGAACCGTTTAAAAGAAGCGCTAAAATATGCCCATCATGGAAGAATTTGATTTTGATATTGCGATTTTAGGTGCAGGTCCAGCCGGCTGCGCACTTGCCTGTACCTTGGCGTCTGTCAGCCAAGGCGCTTTGCGCATTGCCCTTTTCCAGGGCATCAACAAACGGCACGACCCCACCCAGGACACGCGGGTACTGGCCCTTAACTACGGCAGCCGGGTATTTCTTGAAAAACACCGTCTTTGGCCAGACCATAGTGCCATCATAGAAACCGTTCACGTTTCACAAAAAAACCGCCTGGGCCGCACACTGATTTCCAGCAAAGATTTTGACGTCCCCATGCTGGGCAGTGTGGTTGCCTACGCCGAATTGTATCGCAAACTGCAAGAACGGCTGCAAGAATTGCCCGTCACCGTCTTAAGCGGTGAATTAGCCAGTGCTGCCCAGGAAAACAGCAACGCCCCGGTAATGGTCACGCAAGGTGAAAAAACCTGGCGCACCCGCATCGCTGTCCAGTGTGATGGCATCAAGCCCAAAGACATCCATCGCGAATATAACCAGCATGCGCTGATTACCGCCGCACGGGCCCAATTCCCCAAACCGGGCTGGGCTTGGGAGCGCTTCACCCAGGAAGGGCCACTGGCCGTCCTGCCGCATCCCATTTTCAAGAATGCCCAGTCTATTGTTTGGTGCACTTCACCCGAACGCGCCCAGGCCTTGACCCGGCTTGATGATGCTGAATTCTCCCGCACCCTTACCCAACACTTTGGAGAACGGTTGGGCGAGCTAACCGTTCTGGAAAAACGGACTGTTTTCCCGCTTCATTTAAGTGCCACCAAAAACACGGTTAACGGCCATATCGCCACACTTGGCAATGCAGCCCAAACCCTTCATCCGGTTGCCGGACAGGGTCTGAACCTGGGTCTTCGCGATGTAGCCACCCTGGTCCATTGCCTCAAGCCCTGGATGCTCAATACCAGCCAGTCAGCAGCACCTTTTTTAAATAATTTTGCCAACAGCCGTAAATTTGACCGTAGGCTAACCTGTGAACTGACTGATTTCCTGCCCCGTGTTTTCACAACCGGCAATCCGCTGATAGAACATGGCTGCGGCCTTGGCCTGCTTGGCATGGACCTTTTAAAACCACTGCGTCAGCCCTTGGCCCTGCATCTATTACAGGGTTTCAGAAACTGAATTTTCAGGCAAATCGCTCATTTTTTACTCAGCGACAGCCAAATTGGTTAAAATCTGCGCATGCATATCGGTCCCTGGCATCTTCCCAATCCTGTTTTTGTCGCCCCCATGGCGGGGGTGACCGATCGTCCTTTCCGCCAGCTTTGCAAACGGCTAGGAGCAGGTTATGCCGTATCGGAAATGGCCGCCAGCAACCCAAAGCTCTGGAACAGTGTCAAAACCTCAAGACGCCTTAACCATGAAGGCGAGGTAGATCCGATTGCCGTCCAGATTGCCGGTGCAGACCCCGAAATGATGGCTGAAGCCGCCGTTTTCAACATCGAAAAAGGCGCCCGCATCATAGACATCAACATGGGTTGCCCCGCCAAAAAAGTCTGCAGTGTTGCCTCCGGCTCTGCGCTACTGCGCAATGAAACCCTGGTTGCCCACATCATCGAAAGCGTTGTCAAGGCTTGTACCCCTTACAATGTGCCGGTTACGCTTAAAACAAGAACCGGTTGGGATCGGGAAAACAAAAACGCGGTACGCGTAGCCCGCCTGGCCGAAAACCTGGGCATTGCCGCCTTGACGCTGCATGGCCGCACAAGATGCGACTTGTACACCGGAGAGGCAGAATACGACACCATTGCCCAGGTCAAGACCGAAATTTCAATTCCCGTAATTGCAAATGGGGATATCACCGATCCCCACAAAGCAAAATACGTACTAGACTACACCAAAGCAGATGCCATCATGATTGGCCGTGCCGCACAAGGAAACCCCTGGATCTTCAGGGAAATCAATCACTTCCTTGATACCGGCCAATTGCTGCCAAAGCCCGGATACGGGCATATGAAAGCCGTCCTGCTTGAACACCTGCATCATCATTACACCTTCTATGGTGAATACACCGGGGTTCGATCGGCCCGCAAGCATATCGCCTGGTACATAAGCAAACTGCCCGGAGCAGCCTCTTTTTGTGACAGGATGAACCGAATCGACAACAGTCATGATCAGTACACGGCCGTAGAGCAATGGTTTGATCAGTTGATTATCCGCCAAGGGCAGCAACCGGCAACCAGCCTGGTGCACTGAAAATACCCTTGTATTTTTGTCTCCAACAATATAATTCCACTAATTTCGTTACGCCATGAATAATACTCAAAATCTTCAAGAGTGTGTCCGTACCAACCTAGAACTGTATTTCAAGGAACTCGGTGACAGCAATCCGAGCAATCTTTGGGAAATGGTCAACAGTTGCGTCGAAAAACCCCTGCTTGAAGTTGTTATGCAAAAAGCCAACAGCAACCAATCCAAGGCGGCTGAAATGCTTGGCATCACTCGCAATACCCTGCGTAAAAAACTTATTACACATCACTTAATCTAATCACCATGAAACTTTCAACTGCCTTACTTTCGGTTTCAGATAAAACCGGCATTGTCGAATTTGCTCAAGCACTTGCACAACGTGGCATCAAGCTGCTGTCCACCGGTGGCACGGCCGCCCTGCTGAAAAAAGCAGGCCTTGCCGTTACCGAAGTTGCCGAGCACACAGGTTCTCCCGAGATCCTGGATGGCCGGGTCAAAACCCTGCATCCCAAGATTCACGGGGGCCTGCTGGGTCGCCGGGATGACGAGATCCACCTGAACACCATGAAAGAACACAATATTGACCCTATCGATCTGCTGGTGGTCAACCTGTATCCTTTCCGTGAAACCATTGCCAAGCCAGGCTGCAACTTTGCCGACGCGATTGAAAACATCGACATTGGTGGCCCTGCCATGCTGCGTGCCGCCGCCAAAAACCATGGCACCGAAGCCGGTGGCGTAACGGTAGTGATTGACCCTGCCGATTACCAGCAGGTCTTGCAGGAAATTGATGCCAACGGCCAAACCTCTTACGCCCTGCGCCTGAAACTGGCCAGCAAAGTTTATGCCCATACCGCAGCTTACGACGGTGCCATTACCAACTACCTGACCGGCCTGGCCGATGCCGCACCGGCACAAACAGCCGAACCGGCCCGCAAACAATGGCCTTCTATCCTGACCGTTCAGGTCCAGCAACATCAGGAATTGCGTTACGGCGAAAACCCGCACCAGTCTGCTGCCTTCTACATTGACCCCAATGCGCCCGAAGGCTTGCTGGGACGCTATCGCCAGTTACAAGGCAAAGAACTGTCCTATAACAACATTGCCGATTCCGATGCGGCCTGGGAATGTGTTCGTTCCTTCGAGGCGCCCGCCTGCGTGATTGTCAAACACGCCAATCCTTGTGGGGTTGCGGTTGCCGAGTCAGCCGTTGCCGCTTACCAAAAAGCCTTCAAAACAGATCCTACTTCCGCCTTTGGTGGCATCATTGCTTTCAACCGTCCGGTAGACCTGGCCACAGCACAAGCCGTCAGCGAACAATTCATGGAAGTGTTGCTGGCACCTTCTTACACTGCCGAAGCACTGGAATTGCTGGCCGCCAAGAAAAACGTGCGCGTGCTTGAACTTGCGATGGGCAATGGTAAAAATGACTTTGACATCAAGCGCGTGGGCGGTGGCTGGCTGGTTCAAGACCCGGATGCCTTCGACCTGGATACCAGTGCCCTGAAAGTGGTTACCAAGAAACAGCCTACCGAGCAGCAAATGCAAGACCTGCTGTTTGCCTGGAATGTCGCCAAATTCGTGAAATCAAACGCCATCGTGTTTTGTGCCAACGGCATGACCATGGGCGTAGGCGCTGGCCAGATGAGCCGTATCGACTCTGCCCGCATCGCCTCCATCAAGGCTGAAAACGCCGGCCTGTCCCTGAAAAACTCCGCAGCCGCCTCAGACGCCTTCTTCCCGTTCCGTGACGGCCTGGATGTCATCGTTGCCGCAGGAGCCGACTGCATCATTCAACCGGGTGGCAGCATCCGTGACGATGAGGTGATTGCCGCTGCTGACGAACAGGGTATTGCCATGGTCTTTACCGGCACCCGCCACTTCCGCCACTAATCCGCAATGCGCATACTTGGCATTGATCCTGGCCTTCGTCGCACCGGTTTCGGTGTGATTGAAGCCAGCGGTATGCGCATTCACTATGTGGCCAGCGGGACCATTGTCGTTCCCACAGAACTGCCCCTGCACCAGCGCCTTAAGGCCATCCTGGATAATATCCGTGAAATTATCCAGACCCATCGGCCCGATGATTCCGCGCTGGAAAAAGTGTTTGTCAATACCAACCCGGTATCCACGCTCTTGCTCGGACAGGCACGCGGGGCAGCCATGTGCGCGCTGGCGGACAGCAACCTGAATGTCAGCGAGTACACGGCCCTGCAAATCAAGAAAGCGGTGGTGGGCAATGGACACGCCAAAAAAGAACAGGTGCAATTAATGGTTCAGTATTTATTATCCTTAAATGGCTTGCCTGCACCTGACTCGGCCGACGCCCTGGCCTGTGCCATCTGCCATGCCCACGCCAATCCCCTGTCACAAAAACTCAAATCCCATGAAGCAGGGCAACTAAGCCATAAGTCCCGCATGCGGGCTGGCAGGCTGATTGGTTAACCTTTTTTATATTGCATTATCATGATCGGACGTCTTACCGGAACCCTTATCGAAAAACTGCCCCCCACTGTCTGCCTGGATGTCAATGGTGTTGGCTATGATATAGATGTTCCCATGAGTACCCTATACGACTTGCCTGAACTGGGTGCCAAAGTGACCCTGTTCACGCATTTGGCGGTCCGGGAAGATGCCCATACCCTGTTTGGATTCCTGCATGCAACAGAAAGAAGTACTTTCCGGGCCCTGATCAAAGTCAGCGGCATCGGTTCACGCACTGCCCTTGCCCTGCTTTCGGGCATGAGTGTGAGTGACCTGGCAGCCTGTATCGCCAACCAGGATGCCACATTACTGCTCAAGGTCCCGGGCATCGGCAAAAAAACCGCCGAGCGCCTTTTGCTTGAACTGCGCGGCAAACTGGGAGATACTCACTCCACACCAACCAATCCAGTCAACCATAGTCAAACCGATATCCTCAATGCCCTGATCGCATTGGGATATTCAGAGCGGGAGTCACAAGCTGCGCTTAAAACCTTGCCGGTTGAAATTACCGTTTCAGAAGGCATCAGAATGGCTTTGAAATCATTAGCAAAATAATTTATTAAATTTACATTATCAAGTTTCAAGGAAATAATATGCGTCCTCAATGGTTTAAAAAAGTTCTTCTAGCCACCGCTATTGGCAGCCTGTGTTTTTCAAGCGCAGCCATGGCCGAGCAAACCCTGAAAATGGCTTATGCCCTGTCCAAAGACTCCCACTATGGTGCCGGTGCCAATGCTTTTGAAAAAGCCATTGGCAAAAGCACCAACGGTGAAATCAAAATTGAACAATTTGCCAACAGCGCCTTGGGCGGTGAGCGTGAAGTGATTGAAGGCCTGCAAATCGGTACCGTAGATGCCGCGATTTTATCCACCGGTGCGACCCTGAACTTTGTGCCACAAACCGGTGTATTTGATATTCCTTTCCTGTTCCGTGACCTGGAGCATGCACGCAAAGTACTGGATGGCGAGATTGGCAGCAAACTGCTGGCCGAATTCCCCAAACGTGGTTTGGTTGCCCTGGCATGGGGTGAACAAGGCTTCCGTCATTTGACCAACAGCAAACACGCGGTCAAGACACCGGCAGACCTGAAAGGCCTGAAAATCCGCACCACCGAAAACCCGATCCATATTACCGCCTTCAAGGAACTGGGCATGCTGCCCACGCCAATGGCTTGGCCTGAAGTGCAAACCGCCCTGCAGCAAGGCACTATTGATGGCCAGGAAAACCCGCTTTCCGTGATTGTCTCAGCGAAACTGTCTTCCCAACAAAAATACCTGTCCCTGACCGGACACGTATATGGTCCTGCCGTGATTGTCGTATCCCCAATGGTTTATGACAGCATGTCCGACGAAGACAAGGCAAAGCTTAAGGAAGCAGGCATGGCGGCTGCCCAGGCCATGCGCGATTTCGTTGACAATGTGGAAAAATCAGGACTTGAAACACTAACCAAGGAAGGCATGAAAATTACCCAGGACGTTGACCGTGCCGAATTTGCCAAAATTGTTCACACTGTCTATCCTGAATTCCACAAGAAATTCTCGAAAGAACTGATTGAATCTATCCAGAATACAAAATAAGTTTTTTCTTTTCCTGCGGGGCTGAATGTTTTTTTCAGCCCCAACTCTTCAAATTGCCATGAAATCGCTCACTCTATTACTGGACAAGTCTGTCTTCAGACTGGTGTCCATAATGGCGCAATTGCTGCTTCTATCTGCCGTAATTGCCTCATTCCATCAAGTTGTCAGCCGCTTTGTCTTTGAATCACCCGCCGACTGGACCGAAGTCTGGACGCGCTGCGCCATCATTTGGGTGGTATTGCTGGGACTGGTACTGGCCTGCCGCCAAGGCGCCATGCTTAAAGTGGAAATGCTTGAAAATGCCCTGAATGAAAAACACAAACGCTGGCTGTCCACCCTGGTAATGATTATTACCAGCACCTTCCTGGGTATCCTGACCTGGGTTGGCTGCATGGCTGCCTATCGGTTCCGCTTCCAGACCATTGCAGGCCTGGAATTCAGTATTGCCTGGATTTATGCCGCCATTCCCATCGGCTCATTTCTGGCCCTGATTGCCGTGATTGTTCACTGGTCACAAGGGTCTGCTGAATCCAACGATGAAATCGCCCCCCTGTAGGGTCATTGCATTCGTTACCGCTTAATATTCAGGTTAATTTTATGTCTCAATTAATGATTCTTTCAATGCTACTGTTCTTTGCCCTGACAGTACCAGTAGCCATTTCCATCGGCCTTGCCAGCCTTATCGGCGTCCAGGTTGCGGGCATTAACTGGCTGGTTATTGCCCAGAAAATTTACGCCTCGCTAGACTCTTACCCGCTGGTAGCCATTCCCTTCTTCATTCTGGCCGGCAACCTCATGGAAGCGGGTGGCATATCCACCAGGATGGTCAATTTCGCCAAAAGCCTGGTGGGCAATATGCAAGGTGGTCTGGCCTGCAGTTGCGTGATTACCTGCATGATCTTTGCCGCGGTTGCCGGCTCAAGTGTGGCCACCACCTTTGCCGTAGGTGCCATTTTAATTCCCGCGATGGTCAAGCACGGCTATCCCAAGCCATTTGCCGCCTCTTTGCAGGCAACGGCTGCCGAACTGGGGGTTATTATTCCACCATCGGTTCCCATGATTTTGTTTGCCGTGTCCACCGAAACCGATGTGGGTGAGCTCTTCATTGCGGGCATCCTGCCAGGCATGCTGATTGCCTTTGCCCTGGTTATTTATGTATGGCTATATGCCAAACGCCATGGCTATGGCAAGAATGATGGCGAAGGCCGTCTGGGCATCTGGGAGTCCTTTAAGCAGGCATGGCTGGCGCTACTCATGCCGGTGATTATTCTGGGCGGCATTTATGGCGGCATCTTTACCCCTACCGAAGCATCGGTAGTGGCCGTAGTTTATGCCCTGATCGTAAGTATTTTCATTTATCGCACGATTGGTTTTGGCCAGCTGTCGGAAACGTTCCGCAAAACCGTGATTGCCACGGCCGTCATCATGTTCGTGATTGCCAATGCCGGCCTTTTCGGCTTCCTGCTTAACCGTGCCGGCGTACCCAATGCGCTGGGCGAATGGCTTGGCATGCTGTTCAGCGACAAAGTCAGCTTCCTGCTGGGCGTGAACATTGCCCTGTTCTTTATTGGTATGTTCATTGAAACTTCAGCCTCTATCGTGGTGCTGGCCCCGTTGCTGCTTCCGGTTGCAATCAAGTTTGGGGTTGACCCGACCCACTTCGGGATCATCATGGTGGTTAACCTGGCCCTTGGCATGATTACCCCGCCGTTTGGCGTGAACCTGTTTGCTGCCTGCACGGTGGCCAAACTGCCCATTGAAAAGCTCATCAAACCTCTGATACCCTTTGTGGGCGTCACGGTATTGTGCCTGATGATCATCACTTATGTACCTGAGATTACCCTGGTGCTGCGTGACCTGGCCTATCGCTAAGCCTTGATGAAAGGCCTTATGGCAACATTTGGCCAACTCTGCACAAAAGACATCGCTGTATGGACATACAGTCTCCAAAAGAGATTACAATACAGCGATGTCTTTTTCCATTATTGCGCAGCTCGACCATGGCCATTTTCAACGATTCCTTATCCAGCAGTCCTCCCGCCAGGATTGTTTCCCCACAAGCCACCTCACCCAATGAGGAATCGGTTGAACGCGCCCTGCGTCCCAAATCCCTGGCCGAATATACCGGCCAGCACCGGGTTCGCGAACAGCTTGAAATTTTCATCACTGCGGCCCGCAAACGTCAGGAATCCCTGGATCACGTCCTGCTGTTCGGCCCTCCGGGGCTGGGCAAAACCACGCTTGCCCATATTATTGCCCATGAAATGGGCTCCCAGTTAAGGCAAACCTCGGGGCCGGTACTTGAACGTCCCGGCGACCTGGCTGCCATGCTAACCAACCTTGAAAAAAACGACGTACTTTTCATTGATGAAATTCATCGCCTGTCTCCAGTGGTTGAAGAAATTCTTTACCCTGCCCTGGAAGACTTCCAGATTGATATCCTGATCGGAGAAGGCCCGGCCGCACGCAGCGTCAAGATAGATTTGCAACCCTTTACCCTGGTAGGCGCCACAACCCGGGCAGGCATGCTGACCAACCCCTTGCGCGACCGCTTCGGGATTGTTTCCCGGCTGGAGTTTTACAACACCGAAGACCTGACTCAAATTGTCAGCCGCAGTGCCGCTTTGCTGAACACCACCATGACTGAAGACGGGGCCCGGGAAATTGCCCGTCGTGCCCGGGGTACCCCCCGGATTGCCAACCGCCTGCTGCGCCGGGTACGCGATTATGCCGATGTCAAATCGGATGGTGTGGTTACCGTTGAGTCGGCCAGTGCCGCCTTAAGCATGCTGGAGGTTGATCCGCAAGGCCTTGACCTGATGGATCGCAAATTGCTGGATACGATTATTCATAAATTTGATGGTGGCCCGGTTGGGGTTGATAACCTGGCCGCTGCCATTGGCGAAGAGCGCGACACAATTGAAGATGTGATTGAACCTTATTTAATCCAGCACGGTTACCTGCAAAGAACCCCACGCGGGCGAATTGCCACCCTAACCACCTGGCGCCACCTGGGGCTGCAGCCCCCTTCACGAGGTGAAGACGGAAAACTGTTTTAAGCCTGCATTTCCTCAAGAAATTCAATAATCGCTTCGCCGTAAGCCTCCAGCTTATGCGCCCCCACCCCGCTGATAAAACTTAAATCTTCAAGCGTTTCCGGGTTGTTCAGGGCAATCTGCCGCAGTGTGGCATCATTGAAAATCACATAGGCTGGCACTTCATGCTCCCGGGCAATCGCAAGCCGCCACTTCTTAAGCTCGAGGAAACGCTCTTCGGCTTCAGGAGGCAGGCTAATGACCGGCTTTTTGGTTTTGGGCATGATATTGCGGGATTTAGATGCCATGCGCTCGGACTCCTGGCGCAACATAAGCACTTCCTCTCCCTTAAGCACCGCCCGGCTTTTTTCTGTCAGGGCCAGGGTACCATAGCCTTCAATGTCCAGTGCCAGATAATGATTGGCCAGCAACTGCCGCAACACGCTGCGCCAGGCTGAATCACTTAAGTCTTGCCCCACCCCAAAAACACTTAAGGTATCGTGCTGGTTCTGGATCACCCTGTCGGTTTTCTTGCCGCGCAAAATATCAATAATATGACCGGCCCCAAAACGCTGGTCGCGTTCTTTGAACAAGCGGTAAACGGCCGACAGGATTTTTTGTGCCGCCACCGTGCCATCCCACATTTTGGGCGGATTCAAACAAACATCACAATTGCCGCACGGCTCAATATGCTGGTCAAAATAAGCCAGCAAACGAACACGCCGGCACTGCGCGGTTTCACAAAGCCCCAACATGGCATCAAGCTGGGCTGCCGAACGACGCTTGAAGATTTCATCACCATTTGAATCTTCAATCATTTTTCTTTGCTGTACCACATCTTGCAGGCCATAAGCCATCCAGGCGGTAGCCGCCAGGCCATCGCGCCCGGCACGGCCGGTTTCCTGATAATAGCCTTCTACCGATTTGGGCAAATCGATATGCGCCACAAAACGCACGTCAGGTTTATTGATACCCATGCCAAAGGCAATGGTTGCCACCATGACCAGGTCATCTTCCTGCTGGAAACGGGCCTGGTGCTCAGCCCTGCGGGCAGTATCCAGCCCGGCATGATACGGCAGGGCCTTAATCCCTTCCTTGCTGAGGAACTCGGCAATGTCCTCGGTTTTATTACGCGACAGGCAATACACAATTCCTGAATCACCCATATGTTCTTCACGAATGAAATTCAACAACTGGCGCCGCACATCATGTTTTTCAACAATGTGATAAGTGATATTGGGACGGTCAAAACTGGCAATAAACTGTTTGGCATCGTCCAGCGCCAGGCGCTGGATGATTTCCTGGCGGGTATGGGTGGTGGCGGTGGCAGTTAAGGCAATGCGTGGCACATGGGGCCAGCGCTCATGCAAAATGGACAGCCCCATATATTCAGGGCGGAAGTCATGCCCCCACTGCGACACACAATGCGCCTCATCAATCGCAAACAGGGATATTTGCCCCTGGCTTAACAATTGCAGGCATCGTTCGCCCAGCAAGCGTTCGGGTGCAATATAAAGCAGATCCAGCTCACCACGCAAAAAGTCTCGCTCTACCGCGCGGATTTCCGACCAATCCAGGGTAGAATTCAGGTAAGCCGCCTGCACACCCAGCTCTTTGAGGGCATCCACCTGGTCTTTCATTAAGGCAATCAAGGGGGACACCACAATGGCGCACCCTTCCCTGACCAAGGCAGGCACCTGG